>JACCDG011518577.1_pt1 | contig 29648 bp, 26 predicted proteins | sample 7442471 | NCBI WGS metagenome assembly JACCDG01 (sample SAMN15323444, study PRJNA562643) | freshwater metagenome | isolation source: river surface water | place: USA:Blue River Watershed | collected 2017-08-17 | reverse complement strand
TGAGTCGAAATTAATTTAAGTGCATTCGTAGAGCGCAGGGCAAAATAAAATTGTCAGGCATGTCTCTACAAATTATTACATTAGTATTATGAATAAATTTATTAAATTCGCAGGTCTTACGCTCGCTCTCGTTTTTGTTTTTGGCCTTACAGGCATCAACAAAGCTAGTGCAGCTACTTGTGTTTTCACAGGCTCTCTTACGATTGGTGCTTCAGGTGCTGAAGTTACTTGTCTCCAAGAGTATCTTATTAGTGCTGGATACTCTATCCCAGCAGGTGCTACTGGCTACTTCGGTACTCAGACACAAATGGCAGTAGCTGCTTGGCAGACTGCTCACAATGTTGCTCCTGCAGCTGGCTACTTTGGCCCGCTCAGTCAAGCTACATACGCTACATTGATGTCAGCTATGGGCTCTGGTTCTGGAAGTACAACATATTCTCCAGGCTGTAGTTCAAACACTGGCTTTAGTTCAACAACTGGACTTCCATGTACATCTGTTGTAACTACATTCCCAGCTGGCTGTTCTTCAACTGCAGGCTTTAGCACAACTACTGGTATGTCTTGCTCTTCTGGCATGACTTCACTTCCAGCTGGTTGTACTTCAACTTCTGGTTTTAGTTCAACAACTGGTATGTCTTGTGGTAATGGTTCATCTGGATCACTTTCAGGTGGCGAAACTTCAATCAGCGATGTTTCTTTGGATGACGCTGACGACACTGAAATCAATGAAGGTGAAGAGAAAGTTTCTCTCGGTCAAATTCAATTTGACGTTGATGATGCTGATGCTGAACTCGACCGCGTTGATATTGTCTTCCAATCTGATGACAACCAAGTTTCTACTGATGCCGGAGAAGAAGAGGATCCTTGGAAAGTCTTCGACACTGTGTATCTCTTAGACGAAGATGGTAATGAAATTGCTTCTATGTCTGCTGACGATGAAGATAATTGGGATGAAGCTGACCAGCTCGCTTCTATGACTGACGCTGAAGCATTCCGCATTCGCTTTAGTGATGTTAGCGAAATCTTCGAAGAAGGTGCAAACAACGCTACTATTTGGGTAGCTGCTGACATTGCAAGTAGTGTTGATGGTGCAGACAGTGATGATGCACAATGGACTATTGCAATCGAAGTTGATGGTCTTCGCTTCACAGATGGAGCAGGTATTGACACTGAAGTTGACGCAGGAAGCGCTGCTTCTGGCGATACTGCTGGATTTGCAATTCAGGAAGCTGGTGCTGACTCAGAGTTTACTGTGAGTGAGTCTTCAGATAGTCCTGATGCGCAGACTCTTGAAGTAAATGAAACTAGTACATCAACAGAGACAATCGCAATCTTTGATCTTGAGGCTGACTCAGATGGTGGTGATGTTAAACTTACTGATTTCCCACTCACTCTTACCATTGCCAACACAACTACTGGTGATGATATGGGAGAAGTAGTTGATGATGTTATGGTAGAAATCGACGGTACAACATACAGTGCTGACGAAAACCCATCTTCAACTGATGCTTCACAAACCTTTACATTCGGAGATATTGATGATGATGATATTGTTATCAATTCTGGTGAATCAATTGAAGCTACCGTTATGGTAAAATTCCGATCTCAAGGTACTGGTGGATCTAACTATGCAAGCGGCACTACTATATTTGCTTCAACAGCCATTACATCTAGCGATGTAGAGGATGCAGATTCTGGAGATGATGTTGGTGCCGTTGATGGTGATGCTACCGCTGAAACCATGACACTCGCTGGTTCAGGTATTATGGTTGTCCTTAGTAGCCCTGCTGAAACTGAGATCACTGAAATCGATGGTACTTTCAACGATACTGCAACATTCACCTTTGAAGTGGATATTACAGCTTTCGGAGATGATGATGTATACATCAACAAAGATTTCGCTGATATCGTTACCTCATCTACAAGCGGCGACGTTGACATCATCTACGCTATAGATGTATCAACAGGTGCTGCTCTTACATCAGTATCAGGTACTATTTCTGATACTTCTGATGCAGATGAAGTCACAGCTGACTCTTCAGCGTACTCTGCTGCTTACTCTGGTGAAGAGTTCTTCAAGATCGACAATGGTGAGACAGAATCATTCACTATTACGATCACAGGAACAAACCAGACTAACAACAAGCAAGTACGTGCATACCTCTCAGCTATTGAGTTTACAACCGACGATATTACTGCTGCTACAGCAGAAGATGCCTCTACTGCAGTCATCTCAAGCTACACAGCTAATCTCGCCGAGGATTCTCAATCTCCATTTGAGAACGTTCAATAATATTTTCTCTTAGAAAATATTTACTTGAATTAGGTAAACAAAAAACCACCCTTCGGGGTGGTTTTTTGTTTTATCCGTGTTACCATTCTATTAGCATGAAAAAAGAGCAACTACAAAACTCGGGGGTCATTTCTATTAAAATTACCGAGGGGCTTATTTATACGACACTTTTTCTGCTCCCAATACTATATTTTCCTGGGTTCATCTTCTCGTATACGGTTTCAAAGTTTGTTTTTTTGGGTTTCATGTCTTTGCTTATGGGAGGATTCAGTGCATGGACATTTTTTCGATATCCCACTTTAGTACGTATTTTGATTAAAAATCGATTGTTTCTTTTTGGTATTGTTTTATACCTGAGTCTATTTTTTCTAAGCGTATTTACCAGTATACGTCCTGAGTTTTCTTTCTGGTCTTCTTTTGAAAGAGGGACTGGAGGGATAACTATGCTATTTTTATTTATTTTTAGTATTGCAATTTATAGCACCTGTCTTTTACGGCAGAATTTTTTAAAAACGGCTCTGTATTTTTCTGTTTCTGGAGCACTGCTTTTTGTGATCTCGATCATAATCTCTACAGATGGCATAGGAAATTTTTTCTCGGATAGTCATGGAGGTGGATTGATAGGAAATTCTTCACTTGCCGGGGCCTATGTTTTGTGGAATATATTCTTTGCACTCGTCCTCTTTGTAAGAGAGAAAAATAAAAAACTGAAGTTTATTACTGGGACTGCTTTTATTTTAATGATCCTTTGCCCCCTTTTCTTGAATTGGGCAATTTTTCAATCAGGAGAACAGGTACATACTATTGTGTCTATTGTCGGTTCTGCTCGAGGTGCTGTTTTCGGGCTTATATATGGACTTATTACGGCCGGTGGTGTGTATCTCTTTTGGAGTAAAAATAAAAAAATTAAATACACAGGGCTTCTTTTGCTGCTAGCAGTTACAGCCCTTACTATTTTTGTTTGTTTCAAGTTATTTAATTCTGAAAGTTATATATATTCCAAATTTGTTGAAATTGCTTCTGATTCCCGTTTTACTTTTGCAGATATTAGTTTTAAAGCGTTTCATGAGCATCCCTACTTGGGATGGGGTCCTGAGAATTTTAGTATCCCATTCCATGCATACTTTGATCCTGATATTATTCTTTCATCACAAACAGTAGAAGTCATCGCTGATCGTCCCCACAATATTATTTTTGAGCAAATGATAAACGGTGGTACTGCACTTATAGTAGGCTTCTTACTGTTTATAGTAAGTATAGTAATAGGTTGTTGGAAAGCATTCCGTGCTGGTTCGCTTTCTAGAGCCCAAGCTTCTATGTTGATAGGTGGTATTATTGCATGGTTTATACAAAATCAATTCGTATTTGATTCAATTGCATCATTGATGTCTCTGTTTCTAATCGCGGGCCTTACTATGGCCCTATCGTCCACGGTTGTAATTCCTATTGAAGCTAAGTCCTACAATTATTCAAAGAAGAGATCGATAATTACCAAAAGTGTGATTCTTGCAGTTACTTTTGTCCTAGTTTTTTATTTTACACTCTTACCAGGTAGTAAAGCAAAAGCAATGTACGACATGTATAACTTACCAATTGCTGAAAGAGTTGATCGGTGGGAAAGACTAAAAACAAAATCCCCAATGGGTAATGTTGTAGATATTGGATATCTGACAAATAAAATATATGACCATTATCGCTCTAATATTTCAGAAATAAAAAATCTAGAAACAGAGCAAAAAAATCAGTATATCCAAGATATTGATGCAACTATTTCTTATTTGAAATTCTATAATAATGAAGAGAACCGTTTTGCTAATGAATATAGGAATATCCTTTTGATATCAAAATATTACATGCTTAAACTTTTCATTATTAGCTCGCTCAGCGACACTGATATGATTGATGCGCAAAAATATGCAAAGTGGGCGATAGATTTATCTCCTTCTGATCCAGAAGCATATTGGGTACTTGCGCAGTTTTATTTTACAACCAAAGAGATTCCTCTGGCAAAAGATATACTAGAAAAGGCTGTTACTATCGAACCGAAAATCGGAGCTACTTATGATCTAATGTTAAATCTTGCTATTGCTACAAAGGATGAAAAATACTACTATGAGACCCTTACTCGGGCGCAAATCGCAATTCCTGATTTTGTGAGAAATACTGATAATGACAAAAAGTAGCAAAAATACGATTTTAATTACTGGCGGCGCCGGCTATATTGGTTCCCATGCTGTAAAGAGTTTTTTGCAGGATGGCCACGCTGTAGTCATTCTTGACAATCTCTCACATGGATATTTCGAGGTTATAGATAATTTAAAAAAACATGGCTCACTATTTTTTGTGAATGGTGATATTCGTGACACTGTAGCACTCGAGAAAGCTTTTCAAGTAGCAGGCTCGATCGATACCGTCTTTCACTTCGCGGCACTTTGCAGCGTTGATGAATCAGTTAGGATGCCGGAACTTTATTTTGATAATAATGTTATGGGAACAGAAAAGCTTCTTGAAGCTATGTATAGTCATGGAGTGGAAAAAATTATTTTTTCTTCTACGTGTGCTGTGTATGGTGAAGCAAAGTACCTACCCATAGATGAAGCTCATCCGACAAATCCTCTCAATCCTTATGGCGAATCGAAACGTCGAGCTGAAGCGGTAATAGAAAATTTCAGCAAACTCCATGATTTTAAATTTATAATCTTGCGATATTTTAATGTTGCAGGTGCTGATTCGGAAGGAGACATAGGTGATAGTAAGAAACCATCCCTCCTCCTCGTCCAGAACGCTGTTCGTGGGGCGCTCGGTATTGAACCTTTTACTTGTACTTATCCGACTGTTGCTACGAAGGACGGTTCACCCATCAGGGATTACATCGATGTAAATGATCTCGTCGATGCTCATATTTCTGCATACATCTATTTAAATATTGGTGGGGAAAGTGGTATTTTAAATCTTGGGACAGGGAAAGGACTTTCTGTTCTTGAGATTATTCATAAGGTTGAGGACGTGTTAGGAGTAAAGATTCCTCTTGTAAAAGGAGATGCGAGGCAAGGAGAGTATGCTGAAGTTTTTGCCAATAATGAAAAAGCTAAACATCTTTTGCAATGGAAACCAGAAGTCTCACTTACCCAAACCATTCTTTCGCTCAAAAAGTGGTATAACTTAAAGCCCAATGGCTACCTGAATTAAAATTAGGGCTAATATATTGAGAATCTTGAGGTAAGTACCCCTAAATTATTTGTAAAATTTAGAAAGCAGATCAATGTCCGTATAGTACTATTGTAAAGGGAAAACGCAGTTGCTTTTGGGGTTTGGAGAGGATATACTAAATTATCTATGAAAAGAGCTCTAGTACTCGGTGCCGGCGGATTTATCGGTAGCCATTTGGTGAAAAAATTAAAGAAAGAAGGATTCTGGGTCCGAGGCGTAGACTTAAAAAAGCCGGACTTCAGTCCTACTGCAGCTGATGATTTTGTGCTTGGAGATTTACGCGACCAACTGGTTTGCCGGAGCGTACTTGATGGGTTTTTTGATGAAGTCTACCAGCTTGCCGCCGATATGGGGGGTGCTGGTTATATTTTCTCTGGTGAGCATGATGCTGATATCATGCACAATTCCGCACTCATCAATTTAAATATTGTTGAACTTGCTCATAAGCATCAAGTAGGTAAAATTTTCTACTCTTCTTCTGCGTGTATCTATCCTGCTCATAATCAATTGGACTGTGATAATCCAGATTGTTCGGAAGATTCAGCTCATCCGGCAAATCCTGACAGTGAGTATGGCTGGGAAAAACTTTTTAGCGAGCATTTGTATTTGAGCTTTCATCGAAACTATGCGCTCAATGTGCGGATTGCTCGCTTTCATAATATTTTTGGTCCAGAAGGTACGTATGATGGGGGCAAAGAAAAGGCTCCTGCTGCTATTTGTCGAAAAGTTGCTCAAGCTCCGCACGGAGGAGAGATGGAGGTCTGGGGAGACGGCAAACAGACTCGATCGTTTCTGTATATTGATGAATGTTTGGAAGGAGTCCGCAGACTCATGGAAAGCGACTTTGTTGGTCCAGTGAATATTGGTTCCGATGAGATGGTTTCTATCAATAAACTGGTGGAGATTGCGCAGGAGGTGTCGGGTAAGAAAGTCAGTATCAAATATATTTCCGGACATCAAGGTGTGCGCGGTAGAAACTCCCACAATAAACTCATAAAAGAAAAGCTCGATTGGGCACCGACATATCCGCTTAAAGAGGGGATGAAGAAGACCTATGAATGGATTGCCGCTCAGGTACCACAGAAAAGCCCTGAGAAAATTCCGGAAGGTGTAATGGCGTAGTTATATAGAAAAAAATAAGAGCACCGGAATCCCAGTGCTCTTTTTTTTCATAACTTAGTAATTTTTTAAATGCTCAATAAGTGCATATGCTAATTGTTTTGTTGCTGCTGTAATGACAGGTATTTGTGTATCCTGACCGAATTGGAAATACTTTTGATTATCAAGAAGATTTCCGTCTGCGTCCGTCATCACACCACCTGCTTCTTTAATGAGGCCAAAGGCAACTGCAATCTCCAGATTCTTTTTTCGTGTGCACTCGAGTGCGATATCCCAACTGCCATTTGCCACATCGGTGTAATGTACGGCTGAGCATCCTGTGCAAACGGGATTAAATTCTGTGAGCTTGCTCTCAAAGAAATTTCTATTCTGCGGGAAGTACGTATCAATATAAATTTTTGTATCCTTTGGAATTAATTTTTCTTTACCAGACGTGTAGAGCGGTTTTCCTTTGCCATCATCTGCTACCATACATACGCCTTGATCTTTGATGGCGACAAGAAGGTGTTTTGTAGTATGTTCCATAATCCCACATACGAGGTAATCATTATATTTTGGATCTGTGCCATCAAAGATAGCAAACATGGTGGCATATCTCCCAACTCCTCGTGCTTTTTTATAAACACTGGAGCCATCAATACCATCGAGCGCTCCCAGATACAGAGGGTTTTTACCAATAGAGATATCACCATGTTCTTCTGAGATGACGCGGATCGAAATATTCATCTCTCGTAATGATTTAAGTACTGCTTCTTCGCATTTGATATCTGCTCTGAAGGCTGTGTCTCCATGTTCATTTTTGCGTATCATTTCTTCACCCCTTACCCCTAAGTGGTCATGTATTTTTGATGCGTTTCGAAGACATAGTATGACGGTGTTTTTCAGGTGCCCAAGTACTTCATGATTTTTGTTCATTTGGAGGAATTTAAATGTTAGGATAACTAGTTTCTGAAGAATATTAACATGCAAATTGCACGTTGTCAATGTAATGTATATCATTACAACATGTAAAGATGTTGTCTTTAGATCTGGAAAATGTATACTGTAGCTACTTTGGATAGCATGCTTCAATCGGAGCGTGCTTTTACATTAAATTTCAGTATGCAGTATTTCAAAATTGGATATGGAAAAAAATATCAGTAATTGGATAAAACAATACACAGACAAAAATGCTCTGAAATGTTTAGTGGTTGGTATTTCTGGTGGTATTGATTCAGCGCTCGTCTCAACACTCTCAGCGATGACCGGACTTCCGACCCAGGTGGTTTCAATACCGATTGAACAAAAAGAAGCTGAGCTTATTCGAGCACGCAATCATGCCAAGTGGCTCATGTTACAATATCCGAACGTTGAGTTTATTGAAAAAGACCTTACCGAGACGTATCGAGACTTTCGCGCCCTATTTAGCCAGGAGCACCAGAGTGATCTTTCGCTTGCCAATTCGAAATCACGCTTGCGGATGGTTACGCTCTATCAAATTGCTGGCGCTTTGAAGGGACTCGTCGTTGGCACAGGGAACAAGGTAGAAGATTTTGGCGTTGGTTTTTTTACAAAATACGGAGATGGCGGAGTAGATATTTCACCCATTGCTGATCTAACGAAAACAGAAGTACGAGAAATGGCAAAACGTCTCGGTATAGCCGAAGAAATACTTTCTGCCCGTCCAACCGATGGACTATGGGACGACGCACGCTCAGACGAAGATCAGATCGGTGCTTCCTATGAAGAGCTTGAATGGGCAATGGATTTTTTAAATACAAATAATGCAATAGAAGACCTTTCCGTGCGACAGAAAGAAGTCCTTGAAATATATAAAAAATTTAATATGACAAATAAACACAAAATGATACCCATTCCTGTGTTTCAACGATAAATATGTATGACAATAAACTCTAAAAAAATCTCGGTTATTGGTCTTGGGAAATTAGGTGCTTGTATTGCTGCATGTCTTGCTTCCAAAGGATTTAAAGTTCTTGGATATGATACCAATGAGTCTGTGACACTTCTTTTAAATGGCGGTATTGCACCCGTCGTCGAGCCACATCTTTCCGAACTTGTATTAAATTCTAAGAAAAACCTTCGAGCCACAACTCACCCAGAGGAGCTTATTGCTACTACAGATATCACCTTCATTATCGTCCCTACTCCATCAAAGAAAGATGGTAATTTTTCCGATGGATACGTCAAAGATGTTTTTACAGCACTTGCGCCCTCTTTGAAAAAGAAAAAGACACACCATCTATTTGTCCTAAACTCTACCGTAAGCCCAACGACCATGGATAGTAGCATCATTCCACACATTGAAAAGATATCAGGGAAAAAACTACACCGTGATTTCTCTGTCTGCTACAATCCTGAATTTATTGCGCTCGGAGATGTTGTGAATGGTATTCTCAATCCTGATCTTGTCCTAATCGGAGAAAGCAGCGTACAAGCAGGGAATATACTTGAGGGTATTTATAAAAAGCTTTGCAGCAACAAACCCTATATTGCTCGAATGTCACTGGTTTCGGCCGAGATCATGAAAATTTCCCTCAACTCCTTTATTACTATGAAGATAAGCTTTGCTAATATGCTCGGCAATATTTGCGAAGAGATTCCAGGTGCAGATGTTGATGCAATCACAAAGGCTATGGGTGCTGATAAACGTGTTTCACCCTACTATTTAAAAGCTGGCTTACCATTTGGTGGGCCCTGCTTTCCGAGAGACAATAGAGCCTTTCAGGCCTTTGCGAAAGAAAAAGCGGGAATCGGAGCACTCTTAGCACAAGCGACGGACGCTGCGCATGACTTTCAAAGTGATGCACTGTACAAAAAAGTAATCGAAGTTATCAAAAAAAATAAGCATTCTACCATCTCTATTTTCGGTTTGGCGTACAAACCAAAGACAGGCGTGATCGAAGAGTCAGCTGCCATAAAACTTATCGATACTATTTTGAAAAATCATAAAAATATAAAGATAAGTGTCTATGACCCACTCGCCGTTCCTAATACCGAAGTTATTTTTAAGGATAAAATCCACTACGCATCTTCTCTAGAGAAATGCCTGGAGAAATCATCGTGTTGGATTATTGCTTCCCCTGAAAAACAATTTAGCGATAGTATCGTGTACGCTAAAAACAAGAAAGGCACTATAATTGATTGTTGGAGGGTGATCGATTACACGAAACTCAGTAAAAGTATAAAATATATTCCATTAGGCCGCCGCTCACATGAATAAAATAGATGAAGTAAAAAATTACTGGAATAACCGTCCATGCAATATTCGTCATTCAAAGAAACCCTTCGGTACGAAAGAGTACTTTGACGACGTGGAGTGGAGAAAATATTTTGTTGAGCCGCATATTCCATATTTTGCAGAGTTTTCTAAATGGAAAGGAAAGAAAGTATTAGAAATTGGCTGCGGCCTTGGTACCGACACAATCAATTTCGCCCGCGCCGGAGCGATTATTACTGCAGTTGAACTCTCTGAAGAAAGCTTAAAAATTGCCCGACAGAGAGCGGAGGTTTTTGGATTTCCGAATATACGTTTTTTCGCGGCAAACGCAGAAGAACTCTCCAAAACTGTTCCCGTAGAGCCGTATGATCTTATCTACTCTTTTGGGGTTATTCATCATACCCCACATCCTGAGCGAGCAATAGAAGAAATAAAAAAATATTGCACTAAAACAACCGAAGTACGAATCATGCTGTACTCTAAGTGGTGCTGGAAAACATTTTGGATTTTAATGAAATACGGGTACGGGCAATTTTGGAAAGCGAGCTCGCTCTTTGCTAAATATTCTGAAGCCCAAATCGGGTCTCCTGTTTCGTATGTGTATTCTTTTGCTGATGTTCGAAAGCTCATGAAGGGTTTCGATGTCACTAAAATCTATAAGGACCATATTTTTCCGTACGTTATTCCAAAGTATGTAAAGCACGAATACCAGTATGTGTGGTATTTTCGATGGATGCCGAAGGCTCTTTTTCACTGGCTTGAAAAGCGGTGGGGGTGGCATACAATGATTATTGCACAATTAAAAAATGAAAATTCTACTCATACAACCCACCGGGGATAAACGAGGACATTATGGGATATATACAACACATGTCTGTCAGGAGCTTGCACGGCTCGGGCATAGTGTTACTTTGTTTACCAACAAGACAGATCCTCAAAAATACATATCTGAAAAGGTACTATTTACACTCGAAGAGTATAAGACTCCAAGGTATGCATTTAGTAAATTCGATGAAATCAAAACAAAAAATCCCCTCGTATACCATTGGGGATACCTTCGCAACTGTTTTTGTATTGTAAAAGCTGGACTTGTATTCGCTCAAGGAAAAGGTTTTGATGTTGTTCAGATCTTCGACTCTGAATACAGTATTGCTTCCATTTTGATCAAGCTGTATGCGAAAAGTCTCTCTATTATTTTGATGGTGAATGCTCCGAATTTTTCGTACGATACCTATGTAGGCCCATGGATCATCAAAGTCTACAAGGGCATACAGAGAAAATTCTTGAAATCACTCTTGGGAAATAAAATAAAAGGAGTGAATATGCTCGGTGAATTTCACCGGACGGAATTCCGGAAGCAATTTGATTTATCCCCCGACTTTCCAATAGCAGTAATTTACGACGGCGCCGATGCTCCGAAAGTACGTCTTGAAAAAATCGATGCGAGGAGAAAAATCGGTATTGATTATGATGGAACGCTCCTGCTTTTTTTTGGGATGCTTCGTAAAGATAAGGGAATAGAGTATCTCATCCATGCAGTGTCGCTCGTAAAAAATCTTCCATTTAAATTGCTTATCGTCGGATCACTTTTTGATTATACAGAAGAAGACATCAGAGCTATTATAAAAAAATATGATGTAGGCAATAAGATCATGACTGATTTCAACTATATCGATATCAAAGATGTATACAACTATTTCTTTGCTGGAGATGCCCTTATACTACCGTATGTAAAACTGTACGCCGGTGGCAGTGGGCCACTTTTGAAAGAAGGAGCAGTGTGCAAGGTACCGGCGATTGTGAGTAATGTGTCAGAGATGGGACCATTGGTTCAAAAACATAATATGGGTTTTGTCGTCGAGCCAGAAAATGCTTCATCGCTTGCTGACGCAATAAAAAAATTCTTACTCTTATCTTCGGAGGAACGTGCGGCTTTAGGAGAGAATGCATTTAAAGCCGCAAATACCTGGGCAAAAATGGGTCGAGAGTATGAAGCTTTTTATAAAAAAATATCTAACAACTTTGAAATTTAATATCTCAATCGAAAAAAAGTTCCCCAATTTCCTTACTCAAGGATTATTGAATAGCATGCCATATTTTCCGGGATGTTGGCTTTTTTATACATTTATTTTTTCACAATTTCCTAAAAAAATGAGGCAAGTAACTGTAGGTGTTGCCTCTCAGGGGAAATTAATTTTCAGTAGTATTTTTGATCTTGAAAACCCTCCGGAATTTACAATGATCAAAAGAAATCGTTTTGATCTCGGTACAGCGCTCGTGATTCACTCGCTACTTTCTCCAGGTGATACTTTTTTTGATATTGGAGCGAATTTTGGGTTTTTCAGCGGTATAGCTTCCGGCAAGGTTGGAGAGATAGGAACAGTCATTTCTGTAGAACCGTCGAGTGCATATAAAAATCTAGAAAAGAGGAAAAAAGAGAACATGAAACTGTGGAATACTGTAGCAGGAGAAACTTCTGATAAATTTTTCAGAATACAAAAACCATTCTACCGACAAACAACGGGAAGTCAATTTCTACTCAGCCCAACAGGGACAGTCAAAAGTACGACGCTTGATGATATCTATCATTCGCTTCCTAAATCAAAAATAACACTAATAAAGATAGACACTGAAGGAGCCGAATTATTTGTACTTCGTGGCGCAGATCATCTCCTCCGTGATATGCAACCGCTGGTAATCGCAGAAGTTTTTGGACATAGTACACACTTCGGCTACGAAAGTGAAGCGATCTATAAATATATGGAAAGTTTCGGGTACCATTTTTTTTACTCGATTAGTGATGATGAAATATCGATTGAAGAATCCATGCGTGGAGCCAATGGTCAAATCTTGTTTTCGACAAGGAAGCTTGAAGATGAAATATTTAAAATATGAAAAATTTCTTTGGATTAAAATATTTTCGCATACTGACACCTCTCCTTTGGAATAATGTTGGCGTACGCCAAACTATTGCAAAAAATACTTTTTGGCTTGGTTTGTCAGAAATCACTATTAATATCCTTAAGTTCCTACTATTAATATATGCCACACACGTTTTGGGCGATACGGGCTTTGGCGAATTCGCCTTCGTTTCTTCGTTTGTTGCCATTTTCGGAATTTTTTTTGACCTCGGACTTGGAGAGGCGATCACTCGGGAATTTTCTAAAGAAGCAAAGAACGAGATGTATATTAGTACGTTGTTTTCTCTTAAACTTTTGCTTTCTCTCGTTGTTGCGCTTGTCGTGATTATTGCTTCCTTTTTTATTGATAGCATTTCAGGGCATCTACAGATGCCAGTACTTATTATGTCTGGATATATATTTATCACTTCACTCTCATCATTTTTCTATGCAATCTTTCGTGCACGACAAAAGATGCAGTTTGAATTTTTACCCAATTTTCTTCAAAACCTTCTAACGCTCTTGATAGGATTTATTTTACTTTCCATTTTTCCTATAGTCACAAGCCTTGCATGGGCGTATTTTTTTGGTGCTATTTTTATTGCGATCCCTTTACTTGTATATTTCCATACTCGCGTCGCAGCACTTCATTTTTATATTGATAAAAAAATATGGAAAGAATTTCTTCATATCTCTTACCCCTTGGCGCTCCTTGGTGCAGTTTCGCTTGCTATTTATAACAACGTAGATTCCGTTATGCTTGGATTCTCCGGACGTATTACTGAAAATGGTTGGTATAGTGCAGCGTATAGAATTCTTACGTTCTCTCTGCTTCCGATGAGTTTTGTGGCTCAGAGTTTTTTCCCCGCCCTCTCCGATGCGTATGGTCAGTCACAAGAAAAATTGGAACGGCTATGGAACACGCAACTCAAAATCTGCCTCTTTATTGCCGTGCCGATACTTTTCGGGACTTGGGTGCTCGCAGATCAGTTAATTACTTTTTTGTATCCTGCTGAATTTCATCCTGCAGCTCTTGTTTTAAAGATTCTCGCTGTTAGCGGTTTTCTTATGTATGTCTACTATCCATTTAAGCAGCTACTCGTTGTTATCAATGAGCAAAGAAAAGTATTTATACTTTTCTTTATTGCATTACTTATAAACATAGGGCTAAATTTTATTACAATACCACGCTTCAGTCTGTATGGCGCAGCGATTAGTACACTCGTCGCGCAACTCATAATCTTTATTGGACTCATCATTCTTTGTTCCCAGAAAACAAACATAAAACTATTTACTAGCAAAATCGCACAAGATTTTTGCTATGCGCTTGGCGCTTCGGTGGCGATGCTCTCCGTGTTACAATGGCTCAACTCATATCTCGGTGTTATCTGGCTTTTCTTTGTTGGTGTTTTCGTGTATTGTATAAGCTACTTATTACTGCATACTATGGGTATATACCTTTTTACGAAAAATGGATCTCAAGAATAAAAAAATCCTTGTTACCGGCGGCGCTGGCTTCATCGGTAGCCATACGGTTGATGCCCTCATTAGAGAAGGTGCGAATGTTGTCATAATTGACGATCTCTCTACTGGCCGGCGCGAGAATCTCAATCCAGCTGCACGTTTTTATGAAATCAATATTGCTGATCCCGAGATTGAAGAAATAATGGAAAAAGAAAAGCCAGAGATAATTTTCCACTTTGCTTTTTTTGTCTTAGTCCCAAAATCAACTCTCGACCCGCTCCTTGATATGAATGTTTTTTCGGGATCACTTCGAATGCTCAAAAAAGCAGCAGCGCTCGGTGTCAAAAAAATATTCTTCGCTTCATCAGGGTTTTTGTATGGTAACAACCCGCACTTACCAGTTCCCGAATCTGAGCCAATTTCACCCGTAGCTTCATATGTTGTTTCTAAATATGCGATAGAATTGTATTTAGAATTTTTCCGTCGGACTTATCAGTTGCCGTATGTCATTCTACGATATCCTGCGGTCTATGGTCCACGCCAAGTAACGGGAGCAATGGCGGACTATATTCGCAAGCTTAGAAGTGATACCCAGGCGGAAATTTGGGGAGACGGAACCAAGACTCGCGATTACGTGTACATCTCCGACGTGGTCGCGGCTAATCTTCTTGCGCTCACTGTTTTAGATGAGCATCCAAATCCGATCTTTAATATCGGCACAGGTGAAGAGACCACACTTAATGAACTTTATTTTGAAATTGCAAAGATTTTGGCAAAAGAGCCAAAACCGATTTACCACCCTGATCGTCCAGGAGAGCAAATGCGTTACGCACTTGATTCAAGTAAATTTAGAAAAGAACTGAACTGGCAGCCAACGGTGGCGCTTTCCGAAGGATTGAGAAAAGTAATTAATTCATGGAAATAATAATCCCACGTGTGACTGCTATTATCACTACCTTTAACCGGTCTTTGTATTGCAAAGAAGCGATTCAAAGTGTACTTTCCCAAACGTATCAGGACTTCGAACTCTTGGTGCTCGATAATAGCTCAAAAGATGATACAGAGAAGATTGTTCGCGGATTTAATGATGCTCGTATTCGTTACATTCGTCATGAACCTTTAAATATCGCAAAAGCGCGAAATTTAGGCTGGCAGGGTGCTCGGGGAGAGTATATTGCGTATCTTGATGACGATGATCTCTGGCTTCCGAACAAACTCGAAGCTGAGCTCAGTATATTTGAAAAAAAGGGTAGCGAAGTTGCTCTGGTATACGGCGGGTTTTTTAAAATAGATACAGATGGTAATAAAATCAAAGAACACCACCCAGTGCTTCAGGGTAAAATTCTAGAAGAAATACTTATACCTAAAGATGATTTTACAGGCTCAGCTTCAAATGCGATGATTCGAAAATCTGCTTTGGAGGCGCTTAGAGGGTACGATAACCACATAGTTACCGGAGAGGATTGGGAACTCTACCTTCGTCTTGCCAATAGGTATACGATAGAATATACAGATGAAACAGTTTTGGAGATTCGGCAACATGCTGGACCACGCTTGGGGGATAAACTCGTTGAGGCAGCCAAGTTAGAGCTTTTTGTCATGGAAGCGTATAAAGAAATTTTTGACAGAAAATTTTATTATAAAAGTTTTTATTTGCAACGAATTGGCGGGAAGTATATTCGTAGCGGATATAAAAAAGAAGGTCGTGTGTATCTTTCTCAAGCGATACGAGCTAACCCCTTAAACGGTATTGCGTACCTACAGTATTTTTTTTCATTTTTTGGCTCAGAATCGTATCGGAACCTTCATCGCTTGCAACAAAAATATTTTAAAATACTTACTATTAAAATTCTCTCCTAATATACTATGTCAATTTTTAGTAAAAATAATATCCTTGAATGGTTATACTCGTTTGATAGTATTCGAGGATTAAAACACCAAGTACGCCCACTCAAACATGTCTTGCTCGGGAAAAGCGGAATCTACTATGTTTTAGACGAGATAGCTAAAGCTCGTGGAGCAAACTCCGTAAAGGTTATCTTTGATATTGGAGCAGCTGTAGGGGACACGGCACTGACTCTAGGAACTGTGTTCCGGAATGCAGAAATTTGTTGCTTTGAGCCTCAAAGAGAAAGTATGGATCGTTTGAAAAGACGCACCGTTTATTTGGGTGACCGCATAAAAACTTTTCAGGTTGCGTTTATGAATAAAAAGGGAGAAATGTCTATGAATATTCTTTCCTATGCTGATGCTAGCTCCTTTCTACCAGTCAAAAAATACTTCTCCGAACAGGGGATTAATCAAGTCGAACAGCGAATCGTAACCGTGGAAACACTTGATGATTTTGTGAAAGATCACCACATAGCCCACATTGATTTTATGAAAATTGATGTAGAAGGAGTAGAAAAGGAATTATTGGAAGGGGGTTCCGAGACACTGCGATCTCTCGTTGACAATGTCTACATTGAAATTTCTCCACTCCGTAAAGGTCCCAACAATGGCGATCATGTGCAGGTTTTTCAATTTTTCCAAGAGAGTGGTTTCACGTTTATAGGATACTATGGAGATTATTTTTTTTCTAAGGATAAAATGCTTTTAGAGAAATACTTTAAAGATAAATGAAAATTCTATACCATATTCCATATCCAGATTCTCTCGATGCCGGACGTTTTATCTACGAAGGATGGCGTGATGCATTTCTTGATCTTGGTCATGATGTCGCGGTGCTTTCGGCGCAAGATAATGTGAAGGAAAAAATCATGAACGTAAAACCTGATATCTTTCTTAGTGCTGTCAATCTCCATACTTCTCATGAAAAAAGCAGTATCTACCCTCTGTTAAAAGAAAGCGGGGTCAAAATTTTGCTCTGGGTTGATTGGCCACTTAAGCGTGATGATCTTGAAATACTTACCACTACCGATTATGTTGACGTTTTGTTTGGTGAAAGGGAACAAGAGACAATGAAGGCATTTGAAGATGCTACTAAAAAGTCCTACCATTTGATCGCGAATGCGGCCAATAAAAAACTCCATTTTCCTACCGCTTCAGTAAAAAAATATCAATACGATATTGTTTATTTGGGAGCATGGCTCCCGATGAAAGAACGTTTTTTCAAAGAAGTGCTTTTTCCGCTTCGTGCAAAATATTCAGTGGGTATTTTTGGTCCTGGTTGGACCCGTAAGGATTTTCTGCTCCGTCTATGCGCTCGGGTATGTAGAAAGATGAAACTCTATACACTAATGAAATTTTTTAATACACTTCGAATCACCATTCCCATTGAAGAAGAAAATGCGCTCTATTCATCAGCAAAAATAGCACTCAATTTTCACGAGCTGGATCCTAACGGAGGATATTCTCATCTTATTTTAAATCAGCGCACATTCAAAATCCCAGCGTGTGGTGGTTTTGAATTATGCGATGATGTGCCAGTACTGCGAAAATATTTTGCTGATAATGAAGTGGTCATTGCAGAGACGAAAGACGATTGGGGGCGATTGATTGAATATTATCTTACCCATGAATCTGAGCGTAAAGCAATAGCAGCAAAAGGTACTGCACGAGCATTGCGTGATCATACCTACCATAATCGGGTGGTGCAATTACTAGCACTATGCGCTGCTTAAGTATGTACCTACGCTTAAAAAAGATACTCTTCCTCACTTTCTCCAACCCTGAACTTTTCGTAATACTATGTCTTGGTAAGATACGGGTGTTTTTTGCAAAATTACATCTGGTGGATGTTACAAGGGATGTTATGTTTGGTGATGTACTATTTCGGTTTAATAAAACACGATTACTCCACCAAGCAGAAATTTTAGAAAAAGAGACAAAATCATACGAATTAGCAATCGTGCATACAATGCGTAAACGGCTTATGGCCGGAGATATTTTTATTGATATTGGTGCAAACATCGGGTATCTTACTGTTGTTGGCGCTCATTGTGTTGGTACGACAGGTGAAGTACATAGTTTTGAACCGGCCCCCGAATACTTTCAAGATTTGAAAATGATACGGGAATTAAATCCCAGCTACTCAATCTTTATAAATCAAAATGCGCTCGGAGATAGGGAAGAAATGCTTCCGATGACCGTGACATTACCACCCTATATTGGTAACAGTACTTTTGTTCCCGGTGTGCTCGACAATATAATGGAAAAAAATATTGTGACTGTGCCCGTAATACGTCTTGATACGTATCTAATGAACAAGAATATTACCCCCGACCGTATTTGTATGATTAAAATAGATGTGGAAGGATTTGAACTACCTGTTTTGCGAGGGTTGAGTGAATTTTTTAAATCTACACCACATCGCCCATGTATTATCTGCGAGATTCGCCCCTTGGCGTATGTGACGTCAGGTTTTTCTATTGAAGAGCTGCTGAGCTATATGCAATCCCATGGTTACCATCCATATGATATTGAATCGCCCAAAAGATTGCTTACGCTAGCGGATCTTAATTCAAGAGATACCAACGTCCTCTTCACCCCATTTTAGTTTTTGGTAAGCTGTTCTTTTGGTAGTGCTAGGGCAAAAAGTATCCAAAAGCCAATATATTCAACCGGTACACCGTAAAAAAGCGATATAAACCAAGAGATAAGAAATGCATTCATTGCGCCGATTCGAAAAGCCAAAAGCGGATCTTGACGTGTAAGAAGTAATTTTTTAAAACCTTTCAACGCATACCACAGGACGCTACAGAGCGCTACCACCGCTATAACTCCTCCAATTGCCCAAATATTTACAATAAAAACTGGTGGCAAATATGAAATAGTATCATTGTAGTGAAAAGGGTAGAGATAGACCGGCTGATAATTTACTCCCCAGCCGAACGGGTATTGAGGAATGAGCGGTAAGTAGTATTTCCACATTACTACACGAGGATCTTCTTCAATAACATTGCCGGCGTTTTTGAGTGCTACTTTTGGAAACAACTCTTTCCCCACGGGTGTTTTATCGTTGGTGGTTGAGAGGGATTGAGGCGGTTTTTGTACTGATGTTATAACCCCTGATTCCTCACTTCCGAGTATTCGTACATGGATGAAAAGCTTTCTTGCAATTATCGGAGTACACAAAAACGCAATTAATACCAATCCGAGTCCTGCGCAAGCATATAAAGTCACATACTTTATTTGTAACCGGTGGTAGATGCTATGGAAGATCACGGTTGCTCCTAGGGTAAGTAGCATTGCAATTGTGTACGACCTCGACTGCGTCCAAAAAATAAGAGCCCCTGTTCCAATAAAAAAAAGTACGTACAGAATAATTATTTTTCTTTTAGCTTTTGTGATTACTGCGTGAAGCAAAAATGAGGCAAGGAACGAAAATGCGATTATCGCTAGAAAATCAAACGTACTTGGATTTGATGTTGGTCCTTGAAACCGGTAACCGGGACTAATGAAACCGAGCTTGCTGGCAAATGAAGGTACGGCTAGGAGGGGAATCAATAGAAGAGATGGTATGGTAAATGCCCAGGCAATACGTGTATAAAACAAAGGATTATTTTTTAATTGATCTAATGCAGCCAGGAAACAGACGATACCTAAGCTAATCTTCAGTAGCGTAGTAAGGCCGAGAAAGTTGAATGGCAGATTGTATATATAGTAAGAGAATATGGTTGAGAAGGAAATTGCTCCGATGAAAATAATGAGTGTTATATAAATAATTTTTTCTTTTTTTGTAAGTATTGGAAGGTTTTTTTGAGACCGTACAAACAAAGTGCTGATAAAGAACAGTGCCGCAAGTGCAAATAAAATTTCAAAGCGGATCGGGATAAAAAATCCTTCTTTGTATACTTTTGGCCAGTACATAAAGCATAGTGTGCCAGCAACAAGTAGCCATCCTGTTATTTTTTGTAGTGTCATGCAATACGTTTAGATGAAGGTAGTATTTATCCGCAAATGAAGTATAGTAGTTAGTATAAATTTCCCCGGAAAATCTAATGATTTTGAGTATACCATGGCCAATCCTTTAATTTCAATTATTATCCCTGCATATAATGCAGAGAAATACATTACACAAGCGCTCGAGAGTGCTCTAGAGCAAACCTATACCAACATTGAAATTATTATCGTTGACGATGGTTCAACGGATACTACAGCTGAAATAATTAAGGAGAAATATCAAAACGACGCACGCGTAAAACTGATCAGCCAAAAAAATGCTGGCGTTGCTGTTGTTCGAAATAATGGGATACGGGTGGCACAAGGTGAGTACATTGCTTTCTTAGATGCTGATGATTATTACTTGCCTACAAAAATAGAAAGAGAAATAGAATTTTTACAAAACCATCCTGAGTTCGATATTACGTATTGCAACATGAAACATTTTTATGATGACAATACTGGAGTACTGTATCAACATCAGGGCGGAAGGCCTTCCGGGAATGTTTTTGAAAATCTTTTAGATGGTTTTTTTGGTCAACTTAATACGGTATTAATCCCAAAAAAGATTTTCGAAGATATTGGAATGTTCGACGAGCGGTTTCGTGATTCGGAAGAATGGGATTTATTTTTACGTTTTGCGAAAGCGGGATGCACGTTTGGATTCTTGGATGAGGATTTGGTGAGAATTAGAATAAATAGAAGTAGCTTATCCCGTTTTGAAAATCAATGGAAGATGAAAGTTCATAACACGCAGGTATTTGAAGAACTCAATGCGAGTATGACTGATACGGATCGGAAAAAGTATGAAATGCCAAAGCGGCTTGCCAAACTCCGCTTTATATTAGCTCTCGCATATCTAGCAGCGGGAAATAAAAAATCAGCTCTTACTGAATTAGGAAAGGTACAGCATCTTAGTCTGATAAAATCTTTTTCCTTAAAAATTTTAAAGGGAAGTGTGTATATGTTTCCTGCTTCTTTTTTACAACAGGTTGTATGTATGCTCTGGGCATATAAACATAAGCGACTCTTTAAAAAAACCGTTTGACCAAAAGGGTATTTTCTAGTAAATTGAAGTGGTGATACGAAAGAGAAACGAACGAGTCTTGATAACTGGTGGAGCTGGTTTTATCGGCTCGCACACTGCTGACGCACTCGTAAAGCAGGGATACACGGTGCGTATTTTAGATGCGCTTCTTCCGCCAGTCCACAAAGGAACTTGGCCAAACTATATGAAAAAAAAGGGTTTTGAACTTATCTACGGTGATGTGCGTTCAAAAAAAGATTGGATGCGGGCACTTAAAGGCGTGGATTATGTCTACCATCTTGCGGCACTCCAGGATCAACTTCCAGAGTTCGGTAATTTTTTCACGACTAATACTGTGAGCACTGCTCTACTCTATGAACTTCTGGCGAGCAGGGAATTTCGAGTGAAAAAGGTGATCGTCATAAGTTCACAGTTTGTCTATGGTGATGGAGCGTATCAATGTATGCATGGGAAGAAAGAAATATTTTTTCCCGAACTTCGCCCACTATCGCAATTTAAAAAACATGCCTGGGATATCCGCTGTCCACATAAAAAACTTGCTCATTTTATACCGTTTCAAGAAGATCAAAAACTTTCACCGACAAATTCCTATGGCCTTTCAAAATTGGCATCAGAAAATTTAGCTCTTCGGCTCGGAAAAACCTATGGTATCCCGACGACAGTCCTTCGGTATTCTATCGTTCAAGGCTCACGCCAATCGCCATATAATATGTACTCCGGGGCGCTTCGAATTTTTGTCACCGCGGCACTTTCTCAGAATCCTATTGTTGTTTTTGAGGACGGCAAACAAAAGCGCGATTTTGTGAATATTAATGATGTTGTTTTAGCGAATCTCCTTGCACTTAGGAACAAACGCACCGATTTTGAGATTTTAAATGTTGGTGGGGGGAAAGGGTATTCGCTTATCGAATTTGCTACAATGGTCCAACAGGTCGTTGGTCCTGAGGTTGATATTAAGATCCCCGGATCATTCCGGAAAACAGATACCAGAAATGCGATTTCAGATATAAAAAAATTAAAAAAACTTGGCTGGCATCCGCTCCATAATCCTCAGAAATCAATACAAGACTATGTTGAGTGGTTTACCCAAAGCGGATTTCAGGCTGGCAAACTTATTGTTCCGATGAAAAAATTAGAAAAATTGGGAGTTGTTACATCATGATTGTTGTACGCGCTCCACTGCGAATAAGCTTTGTCGGCGGAGGTACTGATCTGCCTGATTTTTATCACAAACATCCTGGCCGCGTCATTTCTGCGACAATTGATAAATATGTATATCTTGTTGTGAATCCAACACCAATGATCCCACAAGTTTCTGCTCGCTATTCTGTTGCAGAAACCGTGGATCACCCCTCGCAGCTTGAGCATTCACGTCTCAAAGCTGCACTTCTGGATGCAGGAATTACGAGTAACATTGAAATCGGCTCCTTTGCATCAGTGCCAGCCAAGACCGGTCTCGGATCCTCTTCAAGTTTTTCTGTTGCTCTTGTGAAAGCTCTTAATTTATATAAGGGTAAAAAATTATCTGCAATAGAAACTGCCGAGGAAGCATGTCGGCTTGAAATAGGCATTTTGAAAGAGCCAATCGGGAAGCAAGATCAATACGCTTCGGCAATTGGTGGTTTTAATATTTTTGAATTTCATCAAGATGAAAAAGTTACAGTCAAACCAGTACTTTTAGGATATCAAGCTCAGAGTACTCTTGAAGATCATGCCCTTCTTTTCTTTACCGGTATTACACGATCTGCTTCGGATGTGCTTGCAGTACAACGAACCGGTATTGATGAAAAAATTGAGCAATATAAAGCAATGGCGGATATGGTACCTGAGTTTGAGCAGGCACTCCTTTCTGGAGACAGTAAGCGGATGGGAGACATGCTCCATGAAGGCTGGCTTATGAAAAAGAGCCTCTCATCTAATATTTCTAGCTCGGTCATTGATACATTATATGAAGAAGCAAGAAAAATTGGTGCCTGGGGCGGTAAAATTTTGGGGGCAGGCGGTGGTGGATGTCTTTTGTTCCTTGCGCCACGAGAGGCACATGAGGCGATTCGAGCAGCACTAAGCATCATAGCGGGAGAAAATAACCTCACTGCATTTCGCGAGATTCCAGTAAAATTTGTCCAAAGCGGAGCAGAAGTTTTATTCAACGATAACCATGGAGTTTTATGAAAACATATATAACGGATGCGCTGAAACAATTTCAGCAAGTAATCGATACCATAGAGCCAGAAGAGATCGCGAAGGCGCTCAAAATATTTCAAGCGGTGTATGAGCGTGATGGGCGCATCTATATATTCGGCAATGGCGGATCTTTAGCACTTGCCACACACTGGGTAAGTGATTTCAATAAAACAGTTTTTAGTCAGGATTTGGCTCGGCCGATCAAAAGATTTCAAGCGATGCGCATTCCTTCCACCGAAGCCGAACTTACTGCATGGGCGAATGACATCGGCTACGACATGGTATTTGCTGGACCGTTGCAAAATTATTTAAATGACAGTGATTGTGTTGTCGCGATTTCAAGTTCCGGTAATTCTCCGAATATCGTGAAAGCGGTTGAGCTTGCAAAAGCACGGCATATTCCAGTCGTCGGACTTTCTGGATTTGACGGAGGAAAATTATCAGAGCTTTCTGATGCAGCGATCGTGGTTAAAACAGAGAAAGGTAGGTATGATCTTGTAGAAGCAACTCATGATATTATTCTCCATCTCATAACCAAATATTTTCAAGATTATTTTAATCACCTGGCAACGAAGAATACTAACTAAGTATATGCTTAAAACAGCAGTTTTTCTGGATCGAGATGGTACGCTGACACGCCGTGCCGAACTGACATGGAAGAAATCACAACTTGAACTTCAGGTTGGAGCTGCTAGTTTTGTACAATTCCTTAATAAAAAAAATATACCGGTAATAGTTGTCACGAACCAACCAGTGGTTGCGCGTGGTCTTATTTCTGAGAGCGGGGTAGTGCTGCTTCATGAACATCTGAACAAACTCTTGAAATCACACAAGGCGCACATCGACCATTTTTATTTTTGTCCGCACCATCCCCAAGCAACAATTCGTACGTATAGAAAAAAATGTATATGTCGCAAGCCCGCAATCGGAATGTTTAAAAAGGCTGCCCAAGAGCTTTCTTTGAATCTTAAAAAAAGTTTTTTTATCGGAGATATGACGCAAGATATGCTTGCTGGAAAGCGAGCGCACATGACAACCATTCTTCTTAAAAAAGGCCATCGAGGCTTAGATGGCAAATACGATGTTACGCCGGATTATGAAGTTTCAAATTTTACACAAATCATAAAGATACTTAAACAACATGGAGCAATCTAAAATCACACAAGCTATCATACTTTCAGCAGGACTTGGAACGCGCTTACGGCCTCTTACAGATACGATACCAAAAGTCATGATACCGTTCATGGGTAAACCGCTTTTGTGGCACCATATTGAGCAACTTAAAAAACATGGGATAAAAGAAATTTTCCTTAATCTCCATTACTTACCGGAAGTGATTACTGAATATTTTGGAGATGGTAGGGCTTTCGACGTCAAGATTACATATATGTTTGAGGTGCCGGAAATACTAGGTACGGCCGGGGGCGTGAAAAATTTTGAAAAAGACCTTAAAGAGAATTTCTTCGTCATTTATGGAGATATCTACAGTCAGGTTGATTATACAAAGATGATGGAAGTGTACTTCGCAAAACCTATGTCGCTCGGAATGGAAATAGTGGGGGACACCAGTCATCCTGAGGATTCAGATCTTGTGGAGGTTGACGAGGATTTGCGTTTTCTTAAAATCTATACTAAGCCACATGAAAAATTACCTCTTTCCTACAAATCAATGCGTGCTATTTTTATTATGAACAAAAAAATTCTTAACTCCATTCCTTCAAAGACGTACTATGAGATTGATCACCAACTCTTGCCGGGTATCCTCGCCCAAGGGCACTCCTTTTATGGGTACGAATGCACGGAGTTTTTAAAGGATGTTGGGACGCTTGAGAGATATCAAAAAGTCGTCGATTATCTAAAAAGTAATTAGGTTTATATATATGCCTCCCCGCATCTCAATTATCATGGGCACGTATAGCCGCGCGCAGTTGATTGAGCACGCTGTGGCTTCTGTACAGGCGCAGAGTTTTTCCGACTGGGAACTTGTTATCGCGGATGACGGGTCAAGCGACAACACGATAAGTGTAGTAGAAAAACTTATGCAAAAAGATTCGAGAATCGTTTTTATCAAGAACAGTGTCAATCAAGGTATTTCAAAAAACTACAATAGCGCTTTTCGTGTCACTCGCGGAACATATATTGCCATGATCGACGACGATGATCCGTGGATAGATCCGAATAAATTAGAAACTCAAGTAAAGTTTTTAGATGAAAATCCTGATTATGTTGGATGTGGCGGGGGAGTAATCGTTGTGGATGGAGCAGGGAGAGAACTCTATCGATATCTGAAACCGGAAACAGATACAAATATACGTAAGCGAATGCTATTTTCAAACCCGATGGCGAATTCGACCACAATGTTTCGGCGTGAAGTGGGAGCAAGAGTCAGTTGGTATGATGAAACCACTCGCTACTCAGGCGATCGGGATTTTTGGCTCAAAATGGGACTTGCCGGTAAGCTTTACAACTTTCCTCTCTATTTTTCCTATTACACAATGAATGGCGCCAATACTTCAATCGTAAATATTCGTCCGCATCTTGCGTCGTCGCTTGCGGTGATGAAACGATATAGAGGGAAGTACTCCGGCTATTTATCTGCTCTTCTTTTCAATAAAATTCAATATCTATATGCTGGTCTTCCACTTTCTATACGCAATCGCACTCACTATTTTTTTGCCCAAGCTAAGCGGAGAACTGTAGGTTGAGTAAAGAAAATAAAAAGTACCCTGTGCAGTTGCACAGGGTACGATAATTTTTTCCGAATCGGTATCAGGCGAATTTCAATTTGCCCAAATAGCGCATGGCGGTGTAAAAGGCGTCACGAGCGGCGTTGTTGCCATCATAATTCTCGTTACTGAGGTATTCCCAGTAGTCATTTACTGGCATAAGGAATGGTGTGATTTCCTCAGTTTCATCAAGGTGCCGTTCTACCAGTGCTATGTTGCCATCCCTATCAAGCTCCGGTATTCCCAAAAATGGGAATGCTCTCTCACTTGATTTACGTGAGCTTACCGGAAGTCCCACCTTTGCAAGTGGAATTACTTCTTTAAGCTTGATGCCAACTTCTTCTGCCGCTTCCCTCGTAATTGCGGTTTCCCAGGATTCTTCCTTATTCCTTGCGCCGGCGGGAGGTGTAACACTGATATCGTCGATTCCATGGAACCACTCCGCAGCAAGTATAATGTAGTTATCTGGAGTGATAATTATTACATTTGCCCAATCAGTGGGCTGAGTCGCAAACCATAGATTATCACTCCCTTCAATACGGATTAAGAAAATTTTTGGTGCGAACCTGAACTGCGGAAGTTGTTCTTCTGTAAACTGTGACATGTCTACTTCAGCAAGCAAATTCTTGGTAAGAATTGTGTGTTTTACAACTCCAATTGATTGTAAATCATTTTGGAGTTCTTCGATGCCTCGGAATGTAAGGATCGGTAATCCTAAGATAGGATGTTTTTCTACAGCCATGACGGGGTTTTTTAAATTTTGAAAGAATCATCGAATTATAACCTAAAAACATATTTTGTCAATAGAGTGGAGTAATAAAATTGTTTTGGTTTAATGCGTGAAAATAATCTGGAGAGTTTTGATAAAGATACCGAGATCGAGGAGTACTGATCGATGAGCCAGGTAATAAAGATCGTACTCAAATTTTTCCTTTGAGTCTTCTATCGTTCGCGCGTAATGATATTTGATCTGGGCCCAACCAGTAAATCCAGGTTTCACACGTTCTCGAGCAAAATAATATGGCACTTCGACTTTCAATTTTTCGATAAACTCGGGCCTTTCAGGTCGAGGGCCGACCAAGGCTAAGTTGCCTTCGATGATGTTCCACATTTGCGGTACTTCATCGAGATGAAGCTTGCGAAGCACCCGACCCACTTTGAGAACACGAGTATCTTTTACTGCCGTCCACTGCGCGCCTTCCGCTTCGGCGTTGCGATACATGGTACGGAGTTTGTATAAGGTAAATGGCTTACCATATCTTCCAAGCCTGGTTTGCTGGTAAATGATTGGGGTGCCGTCTTCACATATAATCGCAAGTGCGGCAAGTATAAGAAACGGTAATGCAAGGATGAGAGTGAAAACAGCAATAGCGATTTCAAATATTCGGTACAAAAATTCAATACTTTTTGTTCGATGTTTTTCGAGTAGACTGAATATTTCTTCTTTTGAGATTAGCGAAAGCGGGGTCCGGCCGGAAAATTCTTCGAACGCATCCCGCAATGTCATGAGCGGTGCGGTGATTTGTGCGGCGAGCTCTATGTCGCGGACTCCTACGTCTCGCCCCATAATAATAAGGTCTACGTTTTTTTGCTCTTTCACGTATGCTTCAAGAGAGGGAAGATGGGCTATGATCCGACCGATCTGGGGATGTTCTCGCAATGATTCTTTCAATCGTTCGATTTCTGGATTGTCCCCAATAACAATAGTCTTGCGTGAAAATGAATACGCGAAAAGATAATAATGTAGTCGATGCCAAGCGATAGTGAGTAGAGAAAATAGAGTCATGAAAATAGCGAGATTTGTTTTTGGGGCAATTCCTATCCCTGCCACATAAAAGTAGAGAGCAATAGCAATTGCGGAGAGAAAATATGCAGCCAAGAATCGGCCGATTGAGCGCGGTGTTGGAACACCGCGGCGAATATCATAGAGATCGGTGATATAAAAAATACCGAGTGTCAGGATGTACGGTATAGCAAAGGCTCGGAGGTAAAAAAAGAACTCTGTGTGTACAACCTCTCCCCCTTCTTTAATAAAGAGCATGGCAAGGAGGGCGAGAACAAAAGCAATTGCATCACCTAAGACAAAAATAATGATCCGGAACTGATTCATATATGTGTTTCTCATCTTACTCTTTATCTTTCCAAAATTCCACCTTTTAATGCACCTCTTTGTTGTTGGTTTCGCTGTATTGTCTTTTTTGTTGGCTGTGCTAGAGTGAGGCCATTAAAAGCACAACTTGAGCTATAAAGTCATGTATACACCCATACGTTCTAACGCTCGTGTCTCCAAGCTTCTTACCAAGTCGACCGCATTTTGTGCGGTTTTTTTATTGCTTACCTTTATACTTCAGCCGGTTTTAGTTATGGCGGAGGTCAGTCGAGGTGAAACAGCTCTTGAAACGACTGTAATAGATACAGCTATTAGTAACGCTGCTATTTCAGGGATTACTCCACCACTCGATCCTATATCTGATAATCCAGTAGTAAAGCCACCCAAAAGCGGAAGTGATATTGTGAGCTCAAAGCCAGTACTAATGCTCGACACCTCTACACTTGAATTTGCGGATGTGACAAAAGAAAATGCACTTTTAATGAGTGAAGAAGAAAAATTTGAGTTTGAAGAGGGAGGAGAAGAACTGACAGTATCTTCAAAACAAGGGAAGAGTAAATTTACACCTGAAATCGATAATCTTACAGGAGCTTTGATTTATTCATATGACTTAAATTTACCTCCAGGTAGAGATGGGCTAACTCCTACTATTGCTCTCACATACAATAGTGCTTTAGAGAATAATGATTCAATTGTCGGGTATGGTTGGTTGTTTGATATTCCAAGTATTGAGCGCATCAATAGAAAAGGTACAGAAGATTTGTATTCAGAGAATGATTTTTCTTCATCACTATCCGGTGAACTTGTCTCTCTTGGTAGCAATTCATATACTCCCAAAAAAGAGACAGGCAGCTTCTTGTCATACGAGCAAGTAGGAGACATCTGGGTAGTGACTGATAAAACAGGGATGACGTATACATTTGGTACCACTTTCGATGCTCGCCAAGATGACCCGAGTGACAATGATCGGATTTATAAATGGATGCTGGAAGAGGTGCGTGATACGAATGACAATTTTATAAAATACGAATACTATAAAGAAGGCGGGCAAATATTTCCTTCACTCGTCACATATACTGGTTCTAGTATGACCCCGGGCATATTTACTATTGCATTCAGTCGTATATCTGCAACAAATATTGTCAAAACTGAATCGCCGGCTTTCGAGGTCGCTTCTCCTTCATTGATCGACGAGATTGTTGTTTCCGTTTCCGGAGCTGAGATTCGTTCGTACGATCTTTCCTATATTGTTGGCAACAATAAACAACGCACACTTCTTGGAAGTATTACCGAAAGTGGAATTGATACAATAAGTGGCACTACTACTCTTCCGGCCACAGAATTCGAATATCAAGTAACTGATAATAGCTGGGCCTACGAATCTGACTGGGCCATTCCACTTACTTCTACCAGTGCGGCAGGTACCTGGTACCAGCCTATGCTGGGTGAGACCACTCAACTTTCAGATGTGAACGGTGACGGTCTTCCTGATAT
>JACCDG010901761.1_pt1 | contig 29650 bp, 33 predicted proteins | sample 7442471 | NCBI WGS metagenome assembly JACCDG01 (sample SAMN15323444, study PRJNA562643) | freshwater metagenome | isolation source: river surface water | place: USA:Blue River Watershed | collected 2017-08-17 | reverse complement strand
CTGGAACGACTGGTTCAACTGGAGGAACTGGTTTCAGTGGCTCAACTGGGACCAGCGGTAGTTCGGGAACTTCTGGAACGACCGGAACAACTGGAGGAACTGGTCCAAGTGGTTCTACAGGTACCAGTGGTAGTTCTGGAACCAGTGGAACGACCGGAACAACTGGAGGAACTGGTCCCAGTGGTTCTACAGGTACCAGCGGTAGTTCTGGAACCAGTGGAACGACCGGAACAACTGGAGGAACTGGACCCAGTGGATCAACCGGTACTAGCGGTAGTTCCGGAACGACTGGCACAACTGGAGGAACTGGACCCAGTGGATCAACCGGTACTAGCGGTAGTTCCGGAACTTCTGGAAGAACTGGTTCAACTGGAGGAACTGGAACCAGTGGTTCTACAGGTACCAGTGGAACGACTGGGACGACTGGAGGAACTGGTTCAACCGGGACCAGCGGTAGTTCGGGAACTTCAGGAACGACTGGTACAACCGGAGGAACTGGAACCAGTGGTTCTACAGGTGCCACAGGAGTAAATGGTAATGTTGCATATTCGTCATCTTTTATGGTAGTCACCGGTTTAAATAACCCTCTTTCAAATCGAACACTTGCATGGAGTGATGATGGAACCAATTTTTTTGCTGCGACAAAACAATGTTTTACTCAAGCTGCATTTGATGTTGCGTTTGCGCCTTTTTTGAATCTTTGGGTTGCAGTGGGGCAAGGATCTTTTACTATATGTGTTTCTAGAGATGGAAAATCATGGGATGGAATCGGTGGATCTCCTTTTACAACGGCTGGTTATGCAGTTCATTGGAGTGAAGCAAGAAAATTGTTTATAGCTGGAGGTGCAGGAACAAATACTTTAGCAAGGTCGGTGGATGGTATAAATTGGGTTGGTCTTGGTGTTGCACAAATGACGTCAAGGGGAAATGATGTCTTTTATTCTATTTCTCAAAATAGATGGGTGGTTGTTGGGTGTTGTACTAGGCAAGTGGCATACAGCAATAACGACGGGTTAACTTGGACAAATGTTGCTGCAATTGCAGGATTCAGTACATCTACTAATACAGGAGGAGCAGCAGTTTCATTTAATCCGTTACAACCGCTTTGGATAATGCTTGGGTATTCGACTGGTGGATCTGGTTCAGTGTTAGCTTCTTCTGCGGATGGGATAACGTGGACCCCTCTAGGTTCATCTGTTCCTTTTAATAATGGTCCTTTTATTGGATTTGGTTTAAGATTTGCGAATGGAGCCTGGGTCATGGGAGGCGCTGTCAATTCCAATGCGTTTAGTGTGGTAGTGACATCTACCACCGGTACAACTGCGTTCACAAATGTTGTCGGACCTGATACAAATTTTGCCGGGACTGGGAAGAGAGTGTATCATGTGGATTACAATTTGAATACCGGAAGATGGTATTATGGTGGTGAAAACACAAATAGTGCAACTTTTGTATATTCTGACAACAATGGAGCGACAACAACGTCAATCGGTACTTCATTATTTAACGACCAAGTTAATTCATTTGTGTTTGCTTATAATTCGAGTTTTATACCAACAAAACGAAGTTTATTACAAGATTATAAACAAAATAAAACTTTCACTTTTCTGTAGTGGGTTCAGTTGTAATGTCTTCTGTTTCAGTCAATTGTTCAACTTCCGTAAATAAAGGTGGACCTCCGTACTTTACTTCCTTTTGTTCAGCAACGACAACTTGTATGTCCTCTTTCTTTGTCTCCTTTTCCGATAAAACACAATAAAAAAACAAAGCGATAAACAAAAGTTTCCACATTTTTTTTTTGTGTTTAAAATGACTTGTCTTTTTCTTTTGGTTCTTTTTTTTCTAATATCATTTGGGTTAAGATCAAAATGTGAAGCTGAAATTTGTCAAATGGGAAGCAACAAATTTTATTATAATTGTGTCGAATCTTGCATCAAATCTTTGCAAAACCGAATAAACTTACATGGTACAAAGCATGAGCAACGTGTGCGAAAATTACTACAACTTGTTTAGTATCCGCTTTTGTACAGAGTCTGGGAAAAATGCTATTCGCCGAGAAACAGTTTTGGTTTTGTTCAATAAAATACATTCTTTTTTTGTTACTAGGACCAAGTCATTAAATGAAGGGGTTTCTTCTTGTGTTGTAAATGGTACAATGGTGAGTTTATCCAAGTCTTTTTCTTCACTGATGACACTCTGGGCTCCCCACCTTGCTACTACTCTTTCCACCAAGTCTCTATCACTGAGTCGCGCAAGTACTTTTGGATACTTTCGTTTACACATGATATACCACTTGGCCCAAAGTTTGTACATGGGATCTTGTTTGGTTTCTTTTGCTCTTTTGGAAGCACATGGTTTACATCTTACCATTTTTCTTCCTGGTAAAACAACAACATGACAGTCTTTACAGACCCTTTCCATTTTTTTTTTAATAAATGTGTTCTTTTTCATTACGAATAAAACTTAAAAAACTGGCGATCCGACTATTTGTATTCTCGGTCGGGTTGACATCCTTTTCTTCTACATCGCTCATATTTGGTGGGGTATCTCTAGATGGATGCACATCAAACAATTCCTTGTTAATATCCCTGGTCCAATTTCCATTAAAAGCCGTCGACATTGTTACACGATGAATCAATATCCCACCCGTTGCCTTGTCAATTCTCTCCAATTCAATAAAGAATGGGCTAATGTAAGACACAAAACCTTCTATATTTCCCCCTTCAAGACGCCAGTACTCTCCGTAGACAAAAGAATTTGATACAAATACACCCCATCCATTTCCCACGTTTTGCAAAGGCCCACCAAAAATGTATGTCACTACCACTGTAATAATGGACAATGCGACTGGACTCTCCCAGATGTTTACATTACCAACAGCAGCGGCAAAAAAAGCTGCAATGATTAATGCCACAAAAAACAAAGTCTCCAAAATAACATGGACAATACTTCCGTAATAACCGCGTGAAAACGGGCGCCAAGTCCGGACAATGGATTTGTCCTGAGTCAATCCCCGGATGACAACATACTTTTTCCTTTGTTGTTTACATAATAATAACCATTCTAATAGTTTCTTGACGACAACAATGATGACAATGGCTGCCAAAAAGAGCCCTCCCATTGCAAATAAGGTGGGTAAGGCTCCCCAAGCGTCAGCCAAGGTGAATTCGTACATTGCGCGAGGGGAGATGAGGTCGCCCCATCTCAATTGGTAACGACTCATGTTTTTTTATTTTGTTTTCTGAGGTCGATATTTTATAAAAGGTTTCCAATTTGTTCTTTCCGACAAAAATTCTCCGTAATACGGTCATATATTTTATTTTTTTCAAATTTAGTGATTGGGTTAGGTCGTAGAATCAGGGTTTTTGTAGGTTTCAGTGACAAAAAGAGCACTGAAACCTACAAAAACACTGACTCACTATATATATGTTTATGGAAAACTGAAAAGTTCAAAATTTCTTATATCGAAAATGGTATAAGCCGTGTAAAATATTTTCCAAAAATATATATCGGGACTTTACCCGGGACCAGTCTTAGGACCAGTCCCGGGACATTTGACCATTCTTTGGATTTTTGAATAAAACTTTATTTTTTTATTGCTTCAATCTTTTCACATCTTCCAAGGAAATGACAATTTCTCCTTTTTGATCAATTCCAGCAAGAGGATCAGGGTATTCCTGCTCCGGAATCTCCGGTGTAGCATCCCTTTTCTTTGAGACCTTTTTCTTCTTCTTAATCTCTTCCTTGGCCTTGTCGAGATTGACGTTTTCCTCGTCAAATGCAATCAATTTTTCTTCCTCCAACTTTTCTTTTCGACGACGTTCTTCCATACGCTTGATCTCTTCCTTGTTAACCACCGTTGGACCATTTTGGAGTGCCGTGCTAAACATGTCTTCAATCCGATGGAACGAAAACTGGTTAATGTACTTTCCATTCATTTCCGTCACTTGGTGCATCAAATCCTGAAACAAAGCCAAATCCACCACAGTCGTTGTTTTGTAGATAAGTTGATAAAAAGGCTTACACAAGAATTTGTCAATGTTTTGGATCGTAGCAAACTGAGACTGATCCGCTAAGCATTCATAATCTGCCTCCGTCATTTTGTTCTCGATCCCAGTCCGGTTCTTGAGAAATTCCGCAATCGCGTACTTAAAGTAGGCAATTCGAAACGATCTGGGCGGTGCCGGGAAAAAGACTTCGGCATCAAACGACTTGAAAAATGTGTTCCAAATCTGTTGATAAGTCAACTTGTTACATTCTTCATTCGGAATTCGATCAAACACACAAATCAAACGATTGTTCTTGTGAGCTAAAAACCAATCAAACTCGGTCACAATGCTGGATGCGGCTTCTTCTGATTCGGCATCATAAATGAGTCTATCTGCCTTGTCAAAAATAACCACAGACTGAACATTTGGAAACTCCGATTGTGCTTTAAGTCGGACATCCAATTCGTTCAAAGCCTGTTGTGTTTTTTTGCTTTCGCAGTGTATCACCCATGTATCCAACCCGCGTTCTTTCAAAAAACTTTCAATAACTTCCGTCTTATTTAGACCTTCTCTTCCATACACACCAATACAGCGCGGCTGTGGTGCAAATTGTGGATGAAACTCGTGTTCAGGTGTAAATAAAACCTGTTCCAAAAAAGTCTCTACCCGGGATGGAAGATATGTAGGCTTGCCTACGGCAAGTGTTGACTTGGGAATAACTTCACCAACGCCAGTCAAAATCTCTAAGTTCATATTTAAGTCAGAAGCCATTTAACAATTTTTAAAAATTAAAATAAAATGAATTCGAACAATTTTGAAAAAACTTGGGAATTTTGAATTCGTTTTTGAATTCCTTTTTGCCTACGGAAATGTATTCTTCTCGTTTTGTTGATATTTATGAGCGGGTTGGTGGCACTGTTCATATTGACGACTTTGCCAATCGTGTAGACCCAAACAAGATTGGATTTGGATCAAAGAAGAATTTTTATTCTCCAATCCAATTTCACATTCAAGCTGGTAAAAACCCGCATGATGTTGTTCGTGTCCAGGCGTATGTGCACGAAAATGAACAAAACTGGATGAAAGAACTTCAAACCAACTTGGCTGCCTGCTTGGGCGCCAGAATGGAAAATGCCGAAAACATTCAACTCAAAACTGTAACCGGAAAGCCGCTCGAAAAAGTGCCCATTGGCCAGTTGGAAGCTGTCGGAAAGTTGCACATGTACGTGGACAACAAGCTGAAACAATTGCCCAAACTTCCCGAGACATTTCCCATTGAATACAGTGTGACAAAGACAAATGAACTTGGAAAATGGATTGAGACCAAGCTTTTGGCCGAAGTGATTCCAGTTGTAACCAATCAGTTGGCCCAAATTGATCGTCCCGAAGTGTTCGATCAGGCATTGGCTGGGGATGGGGTCATTCGTGAAAAGGTAAAACAGTTGGTAATTGGAAGTGAAAAAAACTGGGCCGAGTTTGCCAGAAAATTTCACTCCAATCCCAATTCTTTCAAAATTGGCAATGAGGTGGCAATAGCAGATTTGATTGCTGATGATATTCTTACAATGATTCGCCATTACGCGGATGCCACCAAGCGTGATATTAGTGAACATATCCAGTCTAAGATTACCTTTGCACACGTTGGAAAAGAACATCATTTCAAGCCTTTGTTAACCGTGGGTAACTCTGTGAACACATCTTCAAAGGAGGTGGTGACTGCTGAAGGATACAACATGTACAAGCGAATGGTTGAGGGAGCGTTAAAGCATCCTGCCCTTGTGTCGTCTATTTTTAATAGCATTCATCACTATTACGAACCCAAAAAGGTTGTACCGCCGGCTGCTTCTCTGAAACCTTTGAGAGAAAACACCCATCACCCATGGAACAATTTGATTCATCACACGATTTTACCAATAAAGGGACAATACCCGGTTGACTACTTGAAAAGACATTTGAAACAAGACATGTCAGCCAAGGCGAAATACGTGGGAACAGAGTCCAGGACCTACTCCATGTTCCATCTTTTTTCTGGTCATCATCAGGCGCCTCCGCCCAGATTTATTCACCCGAATCCGCAATACAATATCTCTGGGATTGCCACTGCTGCTTTGATTGAAAAATCCAGTCGTTTTAAACGGGGTGGTGCCAAGAAGGGCACACCGAAGGGATTTGACAAGGGAAAGAAGAATGAACACTACCCGTTTTCCTCTAACAAAGGCATGGAACATCCTGCGGAGCAGGAGTATGTGGAGTCTGAGATGCCCGAATTGGTCCCATTGGGTGATGAGCTGATTGAGTGCTGTGGAAACAAGGAAAAGAAAAAGAAGAAGAAGAGCACAAGTTTCATGGAGGCCGAGTTACCGGAATTGGTCCCACTCGGAGATGAGCTCATTGAATCCTATGGAAACAAGGAGAAGAAGAGTTTCATGGAGGCCGAGTTACCGGAATTGGTTCCACTCGGAGATGAGCTCATTGAATCCTATGGAAACAAGGAGAAGAAGAGTTTCATGGAGGCCGAGTTACCGGAATTGGTTCCACTGGTCGAATCCGAGTTTGTAGAATTGGTTCCACTTGGCGACGAGTTGATTGAATCCTGTGGAAACAAGGACAAGAAAAAGAAGAAGAAAAAGAACAGAATGACTTTTATGGAAGCGGAGCAGACAATGGATGATGAATTTGCTGATTTCCCGACTGTCGAAAATGTGTTTAAGCAAACAACTACATTTTATTAAAAATAAAAAGAAAAGATTTTTGAAAAAAAAACAAAAATGAAAAAGTTTGCTTTGCCACAACAGAAGGAAACTTCGGTCAATAATCTGACCAAAATGTCAGAACTTTTTAAAAAGTATAATCTGTGTCAAATTGGTAAATTATATCAATTTGATGACACTATTAAAGAATTAATTGTGGAATTTGTCAAAAATCCACCAAAAGTGTATTCAAAACAACTTGGCGCTTTGATGTTTTTGTATGAATTTCTTGCAAATATTGGATCTCGACCAGATGATTTAAAAAAAGTTGTTCAAGGTATATTCAATGACAATAGATTTAGAGAACCGTATGAAATTCTGGTTTTTAAATCAGACGAGTACAAGTTGTTAAAAGAACAAGCAGAACGTGAAGAAATTCAAAAACAACTTGCTGCCAAAGGAGACAGTGTAGAGGATAGTAATTTCCCTTGGGACGAAAGGATTACAAAATTTATTTATGAAAACTTTTTGGACACAACCAAACCTACGGTGGCACCCACCGTGACACATGGTGTAATTTCGTCCATCCCAGGTCTTGTCCCAAGTATTTGGCACCCGGAATTTTTTGATCGGGTCGAAGCCGTTGTTAAAGGTGGATTAAGTTATTTTGACACGTTTTTGAGTGGACTTGCACCCATGTTGGGGGATAAACAGTCCTACCATTTGTACAAATACCAGTACAAGGTAATTGACCGGAGTGTGACCAGTTTGGAAGAATTTGTTCGAAAGAATTCGCATCTGGGTCGCAATTTCTTTGTTGAAGTGATGCCTCTTCTTATGAGTGAAGAACAGATTCGAATGAAAGAAATAGCAAAACAAGAGAAAATGAATGAGGAATTAATTGGGGCTGATCCAAATATTTTTCCAAGTTTGAAAATTCCAAAGTTGGTCGAGGACGAAGCCTATTTACTGGAATTGGTAAATAACAACTTTGTTCGGGGTGGTTCTACAACTCAGGGTGTGGATCATGATTATGTTTATGGTGTACTGGATGAAGCAACCTTTTGGGGTATTGGAGAACCTGCTGTGATGGGAGCCATTAAAGACGCCCGGGACGAAATTAATGCTCTACCTGGGTGCGAATCTTTTACACTGAAAGAACTCATGATGAGCCCAGTTGTTGCCACCAAATTTCAACTCTATGTCAGTTACTTGATGCAACGCGGGAGCGGGGGTTATGCTTACGCTGGTCGCGCCTATGTATCCAAATTTGGTAAAGTGAATGGGACCACGTTTAATGTCAGTGCTGGTACCAAGCAGAGAAATCTCCTTGCGTTAAATATGGAAGGATGTCAGTACTGGTTTCAGGATGTGAAAAAGATAAAGAACCCGCGCATTGAGGAGTTAGAGAATTTTATTCAAGCAGTAAACCAAGAGAGAGAAAAGATTATTGGAAAAGATATTGGTTTTAATGATGCTCAGAAAAAGTATGCAACATTTTTACTGATAAAAATGGCAAAAGAAAATCCTGATTATTTTGTTGAGAAATATTTTGGTAAAGATACAGCAGCACAATCTACATTCCTTTCTGAAGAAGACCACAGAAAATTGAAACTTCAATTTGTGTGTGAAAATATGAAACTCAGTAAGTTAATTAACGGAAAAAACGAAGGAAAAATTTCAATTGAAAACGAAAACGATGGAACTGTTCTGTTACTGGATACCCGACCGGGATCCAACTTTTTTAATTATTTGGATCTTTCCATTCACTGGCGAATTGCCACCAATCAACTCAAATTTATGCCAAAGAATATTTTAGTTCATTATGAATAAAAATTAAAATGTATTTATACAAGTGGTGTGCAATTGATTTAAAGGTGACACCAGTAAATTTTATTTACCAAGATGTGTACAAAGCACTGATCAAGGACCCGAACTCCAGAAAACAAATATTGGATGATGTGCTAAATCACAATGATATCAAAGATGTTTCTGGTCAGGTAATTGGTCGCGTTGTCAACGCAATTTGGAAGGAAGATCAAGTTCTTGAAATTATCTTTTATGTCAGGTTAAAGTTAATCAATATGGCCCCTTATATGACAGTGATTCACAATAATTTGGATAAGATATTTGGTGTTGCTGACATTGGTATCAAGGCTTATCATGGGATTAGTAGCAGTTTTTTGGAAGAATCTCTTTTTAAGAGTTTTGTTACCTATGCCGCCAACAGGGAGATTGGTCTGAATGATTTTTAGAATTAAAAAACATTTGTTAAAAGAATTATCCGGGAGTCTTTTAATTAAAAGAAAAAAGTCAGACCCTTTTTTTTTCATGTTTAAAGGAAATCGCGAACCCAGAGTGCCTCGCATTGAAGAGGAAAATGTGGACGAGGAGTACGACGAAATCCACAATGAGTACGACGAAGTTGGCTCCGACATGGAGGACATTAACGAAACCATTCCCGTTTCAGCCCCAGTTGCTGGACCCATGACCATTCCCAAGCACATTTCTCAGACCTACGTGGGAAACCGACAAACCATGAACTTGCATGTGTACTTTGTTGGAACACCTGAACAATTTGAGAATGGAGATGTGTCGACTGTGTACCGCCTGTCGCCTAGTAACAGCAAGTACTTTCAACAGAACATGGCGACCAAGAACAGAATGGAGGCTGGTGACGACATGCGTTTTGGTGACACCCGGGCCATTGTCCCTGTTGCGTTTAATATTACTAACAAGCAAAATACTGCCTCATTCGCGGGTGGATTCCGGTGCAACAAGTTGGAAAACTCCTCGGTCAACAAGGATGCTGGATACCTATACGTGGTGCCGGCCAAGACCAAGTCCCAGAGTTGCAACGTGAATGTGTTCAAGCCCAATAATATTATTGAAAAACGAAATTACAAGTTGGGGACACTTTGCACTCTGCAGGACGTGGATGAGCACATTATTGTCAAGGACGGATCCAAGAATGGGCGCAGCATTGGCATTGGGTTTGTCGAGGCCGGGACCTACTCTTATGACACACTTTTGCACTGCTATCGCAAGGGAATGTGGAGGGACCAGAACCTGACTCAGAACCAAATTGATGCCATGTTTGAGTACGAGCAGAACCCCAACAAGGCCAAGTCGCACGCCGAAGTGACGCCCAAGATGGCATCCGACTTGAAGAACTTCTTGTCCAAGGAGATTCAAGACGTGATGGATCGTTGTGTGAATATTAACGAAATCACCTTTTCACTCGAGCGCGCCGACGGAGAGACAAACTTTAACTCACCCAAAAATTTGATTGGGACTGTGGTGGGAAGTAGTTTGTTAGGTGCACCGGCTTTGAAGGAGAACAATGGCGTGTTGAGCCAACAACCCAAGGAGTTGTCCACTGTTTGTTCCATTGGGTTTGACGCGACAATGGAGTTTTTCCCTCTGTGATAAAAAATAAAAAACTTAAAATTAGATGAAGGGTAATAATTCCAATTCCAGAATCAAGTATTTGCCAATTTTTGCGCCTTTAAGATTAAAGGATGTAAAAAATAATTTGATCCCAATTTATGTTGAGGATGGAGAGTACTACATGGTATACAGTACTTTTGCCTTGGCCATGTGTGCAACTTTAACCGCAATGCAAAAGGCCTTAATAGCAACCAATGTTCAAGTTATCACGCTGAATGGTGTATCCCAACACCGAAAATATCTTCGTTTGAATGATACAAAGATCTTGGCCAAACATATGATTGAGAATCCTTGTCATTTTGCAATTAGAGACCAGTACGAAAAAGAGGAATGGAGTTCTGACTTTATTTGTGCCCAATTTGATGCCAGTAAATTACTCGATGAAGAACCTGTTTCCGAAGTCCCGCAAAAGAAAAGATCACGCGAAAGCAACGAATCTGTTGTGGTGGTGACAGAACAAAGACACAAAAAGGAACCACCTCTTCGTAACGACGCGGAGCCTGCTCCTCTTCGTAACGACGCGGAGCCTGCTCGGGATAAAATCCTTTGGCAAGACTTGTTTGAAAATTTTCGCCAAGCTGTGAATGATGCTACGGACGTGATGAACGGCACAGCTTTGCTTCGAGCCAAAAACTCACCCCAATTTGAGGAAATGCTCAGAGAAGAAGCCAGGAAAATTGGAATTTCGGAGGAACGTCGCAGAGCAGAGGAGCGAATTAAGTACGCAGATGCTCAAATGAAAATGGCCAACGAGAAGATGAAGGAGTATCATGAGTTGGTCAAAAAGAATCAACAAAATTTTTAACGTTGGGGAAACATGGATAGAAGTAAATAAAAAAGAATTCAAAAACGAATTCAAAAAAGAATTCAAAACCGAATTCAAAACCGAATTCAAAAACGAATTCAAAAACGAATTCAAAACCGAATTCAAAAACGAATTCAAAAACGAATTCGAAAACGAATTCAAAAACGAATTCGAAAACGAATTCAAAACCGAATTCGAAAACGAATTCGAAAACGAATTCAAAAACGAATTCAAAACCAAATTCGAAAACGAATTCAAAAACGAATTCAAAACCGAATTCAAAACCGAATTCAAAACCGAATTCAAAACCGAATTCGAAAACGAATTCAAAAACGAATTCAAAAACAAATTCCGTTATAGGGGTTGGGTAATGTACACAGTTCTTCAACTTATCCCTCCTGGGGCAACACCTCTTTCAGTGATTGAGTCATGGTACTACAACGACGACCCGTTGAGTGTGTACACTTCCTTTGAGCACGTGTATTGTGTCAATGTGAAAACAGAGAAAATCCCCAAACAATCCGACTTAGATCCCTACCAGCATTTTCTTGTGCTCTTTTATGAGGTCAAACCAATGTTCAAGGAGGTGCACATACTTGGGACAAGAACTTGGCCAGACTTGGACAAGACGGATTTATTCGAGCATTCAAAGTCCTTTCTCATGCCTTATGAAATGGATGAAAATGAGGACCAGATGAAGGGATCGGACGATGAAGATGATGTTTATCACGATGGTTCTTTGCCAATTGTCATGCCTATAGATTGTAACGAAGTGAAAGAAACGGACTTGGAAAAGTGTGCAAACCAAGCTTATAGCTACGTTGTTGGTCAAAGTGTTAAAAAGTCTTGGTCCAAATTGACCACTTCTTCGGTCAGTCTTTTTACCCGATTGGTAGGTAATTGTATTCGCAACACAGAACTAAGAGTACAGTACGTCAAAGATCGAGTGCGGACAGAGCAAGCGCTATGTAAAATACACCTGGAGAAGGTAACAGAAGTCCAAGTATTGGGTTTGTTCTTTGAAAACGGAATGAACACATATTTGGACGAGGCGATGATTGTAGAACCGACCAAGTTGGATCGTCAGTGTTTCTACCGGCGATTTGGTAATACAAGTCCCCCGCCCCAGTTTTGTTTCCAAGTGGCAATGGAAGAAATACCCGAACAGTTATCCAAGTTGGTCCCATTTTATGCTGGAGGGATATCTCATTTGACATACAAGGATGTAAGTGCTTGGATATGTCACGTGATCCATATTCAGTCCTGCCAAAGTTATGGTCTTCTGCCAGGCTTGGACGATGAAAGGATTCAACTCGTAGCAAATAACGTGGTTGATTTGTATTCCAAGTTTCCACCAAATCCCCGTCCTAGGATGGGTCCCAGTACTGGACCTAGGACGGGTCCTGGTGGTCCGCCGGTAAAGATAGAAGTGGATGCTTCTGAATTATTGGACATTGTGCCAATGTGTTTCAAAAGAATTATGACGGCTAAACAATTCCCGTTGCATTGGCAGAGGTTATTCATGTTATCAACTTTTCGCGCAGCCGGGATTGATTTGGATACATTTGGGGATTGGCTTGAAAAAAAGAATAGTCAATACCCGAAAGATAATGGTCAAAGTCTGAGTGCACGATTTGCATACGAGTATGAATGGAAGAGTGAACGGAGTGTGACTGAAATTTCGTGTAGAACCATTTTCAAGAACACACAAACGGGGAAATACGAGCGCATCACTTGTCCGTTTTATGAGAAACACAAACAGAATGTACCCGCGGATATAGAGGATTTGTGTAAGCAGGAATGTTTGCCGAATCCAAAGTTTCCAGTATATGGACCAAAGCAAGTGATAAAGCAGTTAAATTGGAGGAAGAAACATGGTATTAAAAAGAATTAATTTTTATTCATCCCCTTTTGTAACAACAAATCCAAAGCCCTTGTCGGACTCTCCGCATTTACCACATAAACATTGGTTGTATCCGTAGTTGGTTTAAAATACAAATAATTATCCTTTTGTTGTGTACTCGACTTTAACTCATACACACCAAATTTGGTTTCACAATAGACAAAAAGACCAGTCCCTTCCTTGATGGTGTAGAATGTATTCTCTTGGTCTTCTCTGGGATAAACTTGGAACATGTGTAAAAGAAAGTCAAAGTTTGACACGTTGACTTGTTTGCAAACTGATATCTGATCCGAGATGGGTTCAAACATTTGTAAGTGTGTGTTTTGGTGAAACGAACCTTTTTCATCTGTTTTGTATATTCGAAGAGAATACATGGGTGTGAACACTCTTTTTTTATTGTTGTCATGTTTATATTAAAGTGTCTGTAAGTTCTTTTTGCTCCAAATCAATTTTCTTCCCATTCTCATTACACAATTCCGCTACAAACTTTATACAAACATTCATTCTATCATTATCATAAACTACAAAATTCCCAAAATGCGAGTTTATAAACCCCATTGGTTCATAAAGAGATTCATCCGTTTCTAAATACCGCATCAAAATGTGATTAGAAGGAACAAACCACAGATTACCATTTCTTGCCAATCCAGCTAACAAATGTCGGGCACAAGTTGGTTCAATTCCCCCATAAAAGTCGGTTAAATACTCCCATAATTGGTTAATATAATCTCCAATCTTTACTTGTGGATGCATCTCTACTTGAGTTCCTTCCTCTTCCTTTTCAAAAGGTTCAGACAAGGGTAATAATTCTTCTTCCAAAGGTGACGGTTGTTTTTGCTTCACTTCTTCTTCAATCATGTCTTTAAAGAATTCCCAAACACCTTGAAGCATGATTTAAAAAAATGAGAGAGATAATTATAAAAACACCCTCATCAAAGATTTAAATTTTAAAAAAACACAAAGTTTTTTTATGAAAAACTGTCAAGTTTGTCAAGTAAAAACAGCCGGTTTCATCTGCTCCTGTCCCTGTCAGTTATACCTATGTGGAAAAGAGTGTATGATCCAAAGCCATTCTGTTTATTATGAAAAAACCAATACCAAAACGGGCGTTCTTTTTACTAACCGACTTCAACTCATGAGTGTCAAGTTGGGTCCCAGAGAATTGATTCCAATGGAGAGACACCCCGATACCACTCAAGTCTTTTTTGTCGAAAAAGGACTCGGTGTGGCCGAGATTGAAGGTCTTGTGTATGACTTGATCCCAGGGGTATGGATAACTATCCCAGCTGGGAAAAAGCATGAGATTAGAGCTTTCGACCAAGGATTGGAATTGAAAACAATTTATTCCAAACCGGAACATTAAAAATTTATTAATAAAGGGTTCATAAATGAAAAAAGTTTTAATTGTTGGTACAAGTCTTGGTACTGCGCATTTGTTGTATGTAAACATACGCGGGAGGCAACAATGCGAAAAAAACATATACAACTTGACCGTAATGAATAATGATGGCCCTTACATGAAGCCTCCTGCAACAGCAGAGGAAATGTTATTTGTGGAACAAGAACTGAATGAACAGCTGGCGTATCAACGCATTATTATTAAGACTGGGCTTCCACCTCGTGTGCATTGGGCGTTTCTTCCAATGGACGAAGAATATGCAAAGGGGTTTAAGTATTAAAAACGGAATTCATTTTATTGGTTGCTTACGCATAAGTAATTGAAAGACCAAGTGTCAACATACTCATATTCGAAAGCAGATTCGAAAATATCAATAAAGAACGAGGATCTTTTCGAGATACACATACAATAATTAGTAAAGCAATGACACAAACAATAAGTATACATCCAAACATAATCTTTCGGTCTTGGTTAAGCGTTGTTGATGTGTAAAGAACAGCACCAGTAACAATTAGACTAACAATTGCAGTAATCACATCCTTAATTGCAACAACAATTATAGTTTTGCTGGTCTTTTTCATTTCTCTGTTAAAAGTCTGGGACACGACATTTTGATTCAAAGATTCCTGTTTTGTATCTTGAAAAACTTTGGGATCAAATAAAAGTTTTTCTTCGTCGTACTTTGTGGATGACATTTTTTAAAACCCCACTTTTATTTAAAAAATTGTTTCATATTTTGTCCAGAGAATTGTGGTGATGGTTTCGTTCTTCCTAGAGATTCCAGTCCTTCTTTTGCATCTATTTTTCGTTGAAGTTCTGTCACAGTCTTTTCTAATGCAGCAATTCGTGACCTTAAATAAACAATTTCCTCTTCCATAAAAAAACAACCCTTCCTTTTTTTTAATTTCTTCCTCTAGGTGTGCCTCTGTGTCGAACACTGGGAGGCGAAATCCTTTGTTCTTGCTCCGATTCTGGAATTGGAATAGATCTTCGAATTTCACGGGCTTTCCATTCTTCAAAAAGATAGGATACTTGCTGGAATATCCACCGTGACAAAAGAACTATCCAAAGAGAGCAAGTAACAATGGCGCTGGTAGTGATCAAGGCTTCGTTTGACATGTTTCCGAAGGAAAAAGGAAGTCAAAAACGAATTCGGAATCGAATTGGAAAATGTGTTCAAAAATGAATTCAAAAAGGAATTCAAAACCCCTTTTTGTTTAATTTTTTATTAAAGAATTAATACTTCATCTTTTAAACTCGAATTGATCCCATCTTGGTCCTTGTCCTTTTCCTCCTCTTCTTCTATCCTATTTGTGTTATCAAATGGATCTCTTTCCTGATATTCCGTTTCTTCCTCCTCAAACCCCATGGAATGGTCGATACTTTCCTTTGTCATAATCATCACGCCTTTCCGGTGTGCTGTCGTTGTCTCCAAATCCCAAGATGACAAATCATCTCCTTCTTCTTCAATGACAAAGCCTTGGCCTTGTTTCTTGTTTTTTCCATTTGAAAAAACATTCTCCTCATATGGAAGCCAAGTTTTGGCGTTTTTAGTTTGGTATGTGGACATTTGAATTGCTTCCCGTTTTGTCACCGTGACAAGTCTTTGTAAATGTCTTTCCATTGTCTGGGTTTCGCACTCTAGCATGGGCCCGTCTTGCATGATCAACGGATTCTTTGGTGCCACCGGAATCCGAAGTAAATCATTCTCGTGCTTTACCTGAGGTTTAAGAATGTAAATACCTTTGACCCCATAGTGCCCGTCATAGTTCATCACCAACGGCACTCTTCTATACGGCGTATTGGCTACATTTCCAGCATTAATTTGGTTAATGTACTTTGTCCAGTAAATGTAAACAGTCCCAGTTATGAACTTACACACGTAGACATGATTTCCGTATGCCACAGCAAACACAGGCTTGAGCGAATCCTCTGGTGGTTGTTTCATATTCTCGTTGATATCTCTGTTGAACGAGGAGAGATAAAAGTATTTTTTCGCGTCCAGCACTTGCTTTTTTCGATCTGCAATTTGAGGGAAAAGACAAATGAGATCCGGGTCGTTTTTTGATGGTAACTCCCGAGAAATGTAAATGACATGACGATTTTTGAACAAGTCTTCGGTTGGAGATGGATCAAAAAAGTCAACTTTCTTGACATGTTTATGGCTATGACGACCGTTAAAAAGAGTGTCAAAGTCTCTTTGTTCAATGAGGTGCCGAATGTCTTCAGAGATGGACATGAGTAGGGGAAAAAATACTTTTTATTTTGATACACCTGTGGTGTATAATCTTTATTTTTTCTTAATCATTTTATTTGGCACAGACTCCGTGTCCCAAAGTTCAATATCCTTGGACCTACTCTTGTACACCATTTTGCCAATGAGAGTGGCAATGTCCTTCGATAAGACTTTGGACTCTTTGTAAGCACACCAGATAAAACACAGGACACTACTTCGACATGACGAGGTTACAGAGTGGTACAGATACAATATGTTGTATGACCTAAATAACCTAGTTTTCCTATATTTCTTCCCATATTTAAATCGCATCCGTTTGTTATCTGGAAACTGTTTCAGTATTTCCGAAATAAAATCCAAGGGATGATAACTATTCAAACCAATTTTAAATGCCGATTCATAATTACCCGATAGATAGTAATCGCTAGAAAGTTTTACAACTGCACGATTATATTTTTGTTTTGATGCTCGCAACAGTTCCTTTTCATTAAGATCAAATACAAAAGCATCGCCAAGCGCAATCGCTCTTTCAATAAAACAAGATTTGTCAAACCATTCATATGGGAAAATGTTTTCACAAATAAAACAATTAATCAACGGATTTGCTTCCGACATTATAACCAACTTATTTATCAGTTCCTTTTCAATAATACTACATTTCATCTCTTTTAAAACAATGGCCATTGCAAACACATCTTGTGATTTAAAAACACTCCACAATACTTTCTCTCTCATGTTGTCTGATTTACATATCATTGCGCCTCCAAGTAAACAACCCTGTTCATACGATCTCAAAAAACTTTTGTAAGTTTTGCTATCATTCCTCCTTATCCCAAATCCACCAAACTGGTAGACATTTCCCAGCACAAACCATGCAACCCCGTCGTCATCTCTCTGAGCTGCCAACTTGAGATGAACCTTGGCCTTTTTGTAGTGGCCAATCATGCGATAATGAAAGGCAAGCCTTAGGTTCTGGTTGGTAAAACAATCGAACCAACCCTTGTCCATGTTTTAAGTGCAGGAGAAATTAATAAAAAATGATTAATTTTACAAAAAGAATTGTACAACTTTGTAAATTTTCTCTGAGATGGAAAGCAGCTCAAAGAGAGCAAAAACGATTGAAGTAGTTTTAGTACTTTACAATGAAACGTACATTACAAAGGATTTGGCACTAAGTATTTTGATGCGAGTGGATGTAAGAGATGCACTCCATTTTTACATTGCAAGTTACAAAGAAGAAAAATATGAAAAAATAATTGAGCAAATGAATGGTAATTTAATTTGGATGCTTTGGACAAAGAGGGATATGGACGTTATTTTTAGGCCAGAATGGAATGTAAACACTGTTTTGTGGGAAACTGTGGATAAACCAAAATGGAAAGTGTATTATTTATGGTTGCGATTATATATGTTATGTATGCAAAATGCATTTATTATAAAAGATCATCCGGTAGAATTAAGGAGAACTCCTTCAAATTCTGACAAATTTATTGATATAAAAAAATCTAGGTTAAATTTTTTAGTTTTTTATAAATATGTCTTGGAATGGACTGGTCAAAAAAAAGTGTTTATTGAACATGATGTGAGAAATTTTAAAGATTACGAACCAAAACTTTGGTATCATATTTTTAGTAATCGTTTTGATGGAGAATTAGATTTAGAAACATATGGGTCGCATGATTTTGCTTTCTTTCGACAATATGTTTATCTTAGATTACGTATAAAAGTTTTTGATGAGAGGGTAAAGTTAATATATGCCATTTTTCAGTATTTAAGATTGGTTTGTATGGGAACAAGTGGTATTGATATTGAATCGTTGTATCTTTTCCCCCGTTACGGCTCCAAAGGTTACATTACCGTCGCCAACTGTGTCTCGTGCGGTGACAAGGCCTTTAAAAAGGAAAGAACAAACCCGGAAATGATTTTTTGTGACATTGAGTGCCAAACTTTGTTTTATCGAAATAAAAACTTTAAAAAATAGAATGATAAAGCCTGAAATTAAATATTTTAATCCAAACACCGCACCTGCGTTGCGGGTATGAGTTCAGTCACTGGTTACTACAACTCAGCTCCTGATGTTCTCCTTATCATTAGTAATATTGCATTCTTTGCACCAGCCATAAAAGCGCATTACCTTCATCGCAACACCAGGGCTGTTATTTACACGTTAATGGTCTTTGCATCATCCTTTTATCACGCTTGTAATTCTTACACTGGGCTTTGTCTATTTCCGCCCAATATTCAACGAAAAGTGGATTTCTTTTTTGCCCAATGGTTAATCCCACTAACGGCTCTGTATGTGATCAAATTTTCACCCGATTGGTATTTCTTGGAACGATGGCTCATTTTCCTCTTTGCTGTTGCTATTTTCACAGTAGAAGTATTCTACAATGAACCCTTTGTGCTACAGCTTATCATAGCTGGAATATCTCTTTTGCTGATTATTGGGTACTGGGTTTGTTTTGCCATTTGTAAGGCGCAGTCAGGGGAAAAGCCACGGATTCCAAAATACGATTGGGGTTATTTTGCGCTCGGGATTATTGCCACGGCTGTTGCCTGTACTTTGTTTACTGTGCAAAATTCTTGGCATCTGGGTTATTGGATGGATCATTCAGAGTGGCACGTGTTGGCTGGGTTGGGGCAATTTTTCATTCTTTGTATCCGAGATGGCGCAAGTCCTTACGCCAACTTGGACAAGGATATTTTATTCATGGATCAATTCTTTTCACTTAGCGACAAACAAGACGAAAATTATGTTTATATTAAATTTTGATACTTTTTATTGTCTCATTCATCAAAGACCCTTTATAAATACCTAATAAAACAATAATCGCATTTGGTGATGTATTTATAATATGTTCAATATCCTTTGTAGAGTAATAAGAGTAATTTAAATTACATAAAATGACATCTGGCGCCTTTGGATGTATATATGACCCAATTGTCAAACAAATAAGATTGTCTGTTTTACATGTCTTTGCAATCTGATTAAAATAGACATTTGCATTACTCTGGCTTATGTAATAATGAACACTTAAACCAGCTTTCAAGGAAATGATTGCTAAATCTTCCAACACAGATGATGAAAAACAACTAGTAGGTACTTGAATGAAACTGATTCTTTGTGTACAAAAAAACGCATAAACATCACCAAAGTAATACGAAGCAAAACATGGTTTGGCGAAATCGTCTGTCACGGCCTTGTAATCAAATAGATATTTCTTAATACAAGTCCTGATATCACGACTAATCCCAATCTTTTTCAAGCATAGATCCGCCGTGTAAATTTCTAGTTTGTTAGGGTGCCACTTTCTCATAAACAAGGAATTAATTCCCGTTTTAAAATTTGGAAAATTATCCCGAAATATTAAAGTTTTAACAAGGGTCACGCATGTGTATTTTTGCTAGTTCAGTTGTCAAAGTTGCCAAAACACAAATCCTAGTTGTTTCACTCCTAGATGGACGGCAAATGACCGTTTATAGCAACTTGGCAGTTTCGAGGAAACCGAAGAATGCCATGATTTTGCCCGTGCCAGTTGGAAGAGTGGAATTTGTCAATCTCCAGGATAAACCAGACGTGTTTAAGGAATGTGAAAAACTTTTTCCACAACCTGCTGTTGCATTGGGAGGAGGATGGGGATCCGGTGCTAGTTTCGGGTTTAGCACCAAGGGTGTCCTTCCTACTGAAAGGGTGGGCGCCTACGTTTGTTCTCTCGTTCCGACACTTGAGGATTTCAGTCGAATTGATGCCAGTGTTTTTACTCTGCCACCCACGACAGAAGAGTTGTTGACCAAGAATTATCCCAATGGTTATAGCTTTGTTGTGTGCCAGTTTGATAAGGTTGTCAGTGACCAGCCTATTGCGTATGTGCACGAGAAGAGAGCTGACGGGAGTTTGTTTATTCCAACGTTTCATGGACATGAAAACGAAAGTTTTCATGAAACGACAGGGTTCCAGTTTGATCAAACCGAAGGACATTTTGTGTATGCAGGAGGGACACCAAACTTTAATGAAGGATTTGACCCAAGACCAAATGTTTCCACTAACAAGAGAGGGAATAACGATAATTCCAACGTTGTTGTCCACGAGGGCATCACCTGTGACATTTGTCGCAAAAAACCTTTGACCGGGACCCGGTACAAGTGTATGAACTGTGCTGATTTTGATGCTTGTGAAGGATGCAGACGCAAACATGATCCCACTCATGTCTTTGCTGAATTTACCCAGGAAGTGGATGATAATAGTCATCTCTGGAGAATACCCGTTTGGGAAAAGTCTGTGTACAAGAATGCGCCCAAACTGGAAATGTACGATCATACCATTTTTATCTTAAACGGGGTTCTGGAGCAGAAAGGGGGACTTTTCTCGAGTTTGGAGTCGAAAATGATCCAATTTGAGCACTACGACTTGAGCAGTCTTTTTGCCAAGCTGGGATACCAGACGCGGCTAGTGTCGATTCAAAAGCTGAAGATCAATGGGATGTTTCCGAATATGGACTACTCGGCAAGAGAAATTGCTATGAAATAAAAAAGAAGGTTTTCATTTTCTTCTTTTCAAACTTGGTTCAGAGTCTTTTTTAAAGTGAAGCGTAGTTCTGAAACATGCCTTTTCTTTATCAGCAGTAATAGAGTAAAAATTATTTCCAAAATCCACCGTACAGTTATTAATTGGAATATCAGCTACCGGAAAATTAATCGTCAAAGTTTCTAAATTTGGATACAAGGATAAATCAATTTCTGGCACCTCGCTGTTGAATACATCGACATCACATTTCAAAGACAAAATTGTTAAATGTTTCAATTTCGGAAGAAATATTCGCAGTGTCTCTGAGCGTAAATACATTGAATCGTATTTACCAGACACAAGTGTCAATTCTTCCAACCCAACTGGCATTCTTGCTTCAAAAAACGTGTCATCAGCGTGATGCCCTACATAATAAAAGCGTTTTAGTTTAGGTGGAAGCAAAGCAATATCATCGTTCACGTCCAAGCCGTTTGACACATCTCCAACAATGACAATGTTCTCCAGCGATTCAGGTAACAAACTTGGAAGATGTATACTGCATGTCCTAGATTTATTCCCAAAAGGAAAACATTGGCCCATTCCAAAAGATATCAATCCTTCGGGCAAAGGTCCATCCACACGCATGCTGTTTACCCCTTCCACGGCATGAAAATATAAATGCTCCATCCCACGAAACAACACACTGTGGCAATCAATCACATAAGCTCTCGGTTCATAAAAATAAACATCCACATCTTTTATATCGGGCCTATCCGATCGAACTTGTTCAAATTCGTTCATCTCGTCAACCCGGACTGCCTTAATGTTGTTCTGAAAATCACAATCTTTCCAAACAAACCATCGAAATTGATTCGCAGCTCCTCTTCTTAGAGCTTTCCAAAACACCTTACATACAAACGCCAGGTCGTTGTACAATTCTATCTCACCTTCCCAATCAACATAAGTAAAGATCACACCCCAAATATCAACACCATACTTGTCCATTTTTTTTGATAATTACAATAAAAAATTGATAAATTTTATCATTGGGTTCACACTCAAAGACATTGTTCCGTGACTTTGTCACAAATGAGACATTCAGATCATCTCCACTTGGTCAAATACGAGATTGAAGAACGAGTGATCAAGACTTTGACAGACGTGGTCATTTTTTCAGTCGCCAATGGGAAGCTCACCTCTGACTACGCCCATGCCAGTGGTGATAACTTCAAGTTGTTCAACTTGGGATTGAAGCCACAAGAAAAGGCGTTTATTCTAAAAATCAAAACGCTTTACACTCATAACGATCTATTAGAGCCCATTCTTTTAAAATGCGCCTTACCCGGAAATGATACATGTACCATTGTCATTCCGGGCAACGGGTTTCGTGGTGTCGTTGATCCTACGAGTTCGCTTGTTTATGAACCTAATATGATCAATTTGGGAATTGATCTCTTTTATTACGTGGGGATGGAGAATCATATCAGAAACAAAAAATCAACTTGTGTCACGCCAGAAGGCATTGATAAAAAAAGTTATGACGCCTTTCGCTTTACCGATCCTTTAGTGGTTTTTTTACTTCAGTATAGACACAAATTTGAAGAACTTCGGTCCGATGACATTATCCAACTGAAGGAAGATACAAGTATCTATTTGGTGAAAAAGTCTTTGGTCGAAAGAATTCAAAGGCTTTTTCAAAATGCCGTGTTTCCGCTTTTTAAATACAAAACGGATAACTCGTTTGAACTCAAAGTCGATCAATTGGACACCAAAGGCGTTGGATTTGTGATGGTTCAGGTTCAGATAGATTATATACTAGTGTCGCCTCGAATTTTAAATTATGAAACTGAAGGAATAAAAATCAAATTGTGAAAAATGACTAATGTGGCAGTTGCATATTACAAAAACGAATATGATAGACATAATGTCTATGGGTATGCTCGTTTTGAATTTCTTTTGCCAACTGTATTGGACGAAGCCTTGCACAAAGCCGGGACCCCTTCTGAATTAAAACTTGCAGTGGAGATGCGATACAAGTTTCGACAAGACGTGATCAAATTGTGGAACGAGGTTTTCCCCAACTTGTTAGCACAATTGGATGCGGATTTTAATTCATGGGATAAGAAGACTTATATAAAAATTGTCAAAGTTTAATCCAACATTCGGGATCAGTTTCTCTTGTTCGATAGATCATTTTTCCGATTATCAAAGCAACATCAAAGCATAACGCATGTCTGGAATAAAACATCCAAGCAATTACACAATTTCTGGAATTGTTTCTTACTTGTCTGTAAACATTTGCTGATTTTAACATTATTTCACCATGTAATTCACTTTGCAACAAAACCGCTGCTTTCCCAATAAAATAATATATCTCAATGATTGGATTCGCTTCCCGTTTTATCCATTGTTCTAACATGTTTTGGGAAAAGACATGTGGATTAAAACAGACTAATTCCATTGCTTCTCTCAACTTAAATTCATTAAAATAGCGTCCGTACAATATTCGACATGATTCTGTGTGTTTTTGACAAGACGCCTTTATCAATAATTCTAAAGGGTGTTTTTTCTTCAACTTCCACAACATAAACAATCCATTTGCATCACCTGCCTCTGCAGAAAATATAGCAAGTTGTTTAGAAACAGCTAATCGCATGTCACTGTTATATCCAAGATATGCCACTTTATGAGCTATACTTGGAATTGTATTTGCTAATTCTAGGGCTGTTTCAAAATCTCTAATATAGTGCACGCTTTGTATAAATCCAAAACAGTTCAGTTCTTCATGATGGCGTAGTATATTACCAAGACGATTTAATTGATTATGATCGTGTGTTTCTCCCCACCCACCATGATCATATATTAGATATATTTCAAAAAGAGCAAAAGGATGTTCAAATTCAAATGCGGCCTTTTTCAAAAGCTGATACCCTTTTTGAAAATTGCCTTTTTTTCTAAGTGCAAGCGCTTCTTGAAATAATTCTTCACCACAACTCATTTATTTTTTTTATTTATAAACAATTAAAGAATTTGGGTTCTTTGCCTTTTGAAGTCTCCGAAAAGAGGCAGGCACATGCTCAATGTCCGACTCTGCCAACTCGGGTTGGGGCAAAGACCTTACACCAGTCTTGTGCACACTCCGTTCCGGTGGGATCACTACCGCTGGGTTCCTGCGGGTAACCCCAGCCCTTCGACTGACACTGGGTGCGGGTCGTAGTACGGGGCTTGGTAATTTCGTCTCCTCAAAATGGGATTCGGCCAAATTCTGAAATGATTCCTCTTCCATATAAGGGGGCTCATCCTGCTCTTCTACCAAAACGGGTTCCCGTTCTTGTTCCATTCTTTGGGCCATTTCTTGTTTCAACTGTTCCTGTTCTTCTTCCACAAACGATCGAAGTCCTTGTAAATGCTGCGCCTTGACCTTGAGCGCCTTTTCGGCTTGCAATTGTTCCCGTTCAGTCAATCCCGCCATCAAGTCCTGGTATTGCTCAATATATTTAAGGCCAAACGAAGTCAAATCATCCATGGTGAGTCCCAATTTGACACAATCTCTGGCATTCCATTGGTGATCAATTCCGTCACAACACAGGGGTCCGTCTTCTTTAAAGTAGAGTCCCAATAAGGTGCTAAACTCACCGTTGGTAATGTCTGTGAGTTGGCGAAACTTGTCAATTGGAAGTCGATCTGCGTACAGCTTCAAATGGGTCGCTGTCAAATTCAAACCATTGGTAAAGGTCTGGAGACTGCGAGTAGGACCTTCCTTGGAAATGTACTCAAACTGCATCAAATCATCAAGTTTGTATCCATTACTAAGAAAATCATCGATATCAATCCCATCTTTGAGCATGTGATCCAATCCATATCCATATTTGGTCATAATTGTCTTAATAGGCACTCTCTTTTTTAAGAGGTCCAGTGGTGTCTCTTTGACCGGAGCCGCAGGTGTGTTTTTGACCATTTTAACGACTGAAGCAATACTACTCAAAATGACAGATGGGCCTGCTTTTTTGGTCCCAGGGTAGATGACATAGTCGATCCCATCTGTTGTATGTGGTTCGATCCCAGTGGTTATTCCTGAAGAGATGCCTCCTCCTGCGGAGGATGAGGCACAGGCAGGGCAATAGTCATAATCATCGGAATTGGAACAATCTACATGATAGGCGTGTTTGCACTTGTTGGCAATAATACTGAAACTAGGTTCAGCAACAAGGGAACAGACTGAACACGTGGACATGGGTGCGAAAGACTTTGTACTGATTTTGAAACTAGCCTCATGGCTTGCGTTTTTATTAGACCTTTTTCTTATTTCATCATTTGTTCTTGTCTTGTTGTGGTCGCTTTTTTTGTTGGAACACTTGGTAAATACAACTCCACTTCCTGTTCCTGCGTTTTTCTCTGGTTGAGTAACTGTTCAATTTCATCATTGATCTTTTCGTCATCTTCTGGTTCTATCCACGGTTGCGCCAACCTGCTGCTCATTTCCTGTGTTTGCCTTGAATTATCCTTGTAATCATCCAGTATCCCATCAAAATCAAGCTTTTCGCTTTCTTTGACAGTAGCATCCAATTTGGCATTGGCGCTTTTCAAAATCTTGGCTGTTTGCAAGGTCGAATTAGCCGAATCAATTGTCAATTCCACGCCTTCAACATTGCTAATTTTGGCTTGAATGTCCACAATTTGTTGTTTTAGTCGATCTCGTTCTTGTAATTTGAACGTCAACAACTTTCGATCTGTTAGTGTTGGAATTTCTTCCAATACTTTGTTCAGATTTTGGTTCAATTGGTTGACCTTGGCTTTTTGAGCGCGAATAAACTTTTGCTTATCCTCGTCGCTCATCCCAGGCGAAGTCTGGGTACCAGTAGAGTCCCCAGTGGAAAACCCAAGCATACCACGGGTTTTGTCAATTATCCAACTCATTTTTTGGGTTTACCAAAACACACACACTTATCTTTGTTTTTATTTTTTTAATAGTTTCTTCTTCCAGAATAATGAACAATTTGATCGTTTTCTTCTTGGGGTTGCTGGTAGTCAAACTCGTCACGGGGATTGGACTGGTGCTTCCTGCTATGCTTGCGCATTTTGAAATAATAGGAATTGCTCCACATGTGTAAAAACAAAAACACGGCATAGACAATGAAAATAATTCCCGGGATCAAGTAGTTGGAGTTGGTTTGGTTGATAAAACTACAGCAAATCAATCCAATCACACACAAGAAGGCGATAAACGTTAGGGAAAAGGCTGTCCTAGGGTAATGCAATTTCCAGAAAAAGACATTGCCCAGTTTGACCAAAACGGCATGCACAAGGAAGAACACAACACCAGCAATGAGTTGCCAACTGTCGCCTCCCGAAATGGAAGTGAGATAATACATGGCGACCACCCAGGCTGCCCCAATGATCATCCACATGGAAAAGATGACACCCAAAATTGGCATATACCTTGGTGTCATGGGTGATGCTAGTTGCATAACGGCAGCTTTACTACTCAAGAGCCCAAGAGGGAGAGTAATGAGTGTCACAGCCGTCCAGGCCGCAACCGAAGTGGCTTGATCAAACCCGAAACTGGCCATGATAAGAGACTTTTTTGAAAGGAGTTTGAAAGAGTTTTCAACTAATAAAACAAGTTTATTAAAACCACGTAGGCAAAAAGGGGTACTTTTTACTTTCTTCGGAATTCTTTTTGACAATTTATATCACAAAAGATCATAGCCGGGTTACCACGTTCGTATTTCTTTCCGTCTTGGCCACATTCAATGCATTTAGCCAATATAATGTGTTTTTTCTTTTGTTTGTTGGATCCTATAGGAAATAACCGCGGAAATAAATCAGGTAAAGCAGGAGAAAGTTTTCCCTCTTTTAGAAACTTGTAAATTGCAAAAATAATTTGGTGAAACACTGTTATCCCAACATCGCTCTTATCCTTGAAATAATGCATGTAAAATTCTGTGAATGAGTGTTGTTCATCAACGTCATTATGAAATAAGTAATAGTAAGCCTTATTATCAATCTTCGTCATAATAAGGTCTTTGTAAGTTTTTGTTACATAACTGGGAGGATCAAATGCACCCTCTCGAGAATATTTGTTGTAAATGTCCGCCAAGTGTTTTCTGGAATCCAATACAATCACACTATCATCACTCTTTTTTGTAATTTGGAATAAATTGAAAGATAGATATTCAAGAAGATCATCAAATTCATCATACTCTTCTAAATCCCCTATGCGAATATTTTGTTGAAGACTAACAAAAATCCTAAACCAAAGATAATACACCTTCCATTTTGGAGAGTCTTTCACAGGCCACAAAGTGGTGGAACTGTTCCATTTTTTGTCGTAAATAACATCCATATCCCTTTTTGTCCAATAATTCCAAATGTAATCATCCTTCATGAGTTCGTATATTTCGCTATAATCTGAATCTCCTGCAGAAGCAATACTAAAATTCATTGCATCACCCACATCAGCAGTGCTTAAAATAAGAAATGCGCTATCCGTTGTCAAGGGCAAACGACTACGGACTGCCTCTTCGAAACTACCCTTTTTGATACTGGACTCCATCTTTTACAAAAATTGTTACAAACTTTTTTTAAGTAATAAAACAACTTTATTAAAACCACGTGACTCTTAATTCTTGGGATGGTGTCTTTCAAATTTCTTGGCAAAACTGGCGTTCAAAGCAGCCGCAAAGAGTAACCAAGGAATCATCAAACACAACATAATCACATTGACATAATACAATCCCGTTTGGTTGACAATACTTGCCACAAGCCAGACAATTCCAGTCGGAATGAGGACGCCCAAAAGGATACCCAGTGCAGCTGAGGGGTTTTTAAAGTCCCAAAACACAACTGACCAAAGCTTGTTAAAGACAATATGAATCATAAACATAACAAAGCCTAGAATGTATTGCCAAGTGTCCGGCACAGTGTTTTGCAAAAAGTAGAATGCACCAATGGTCAAAGCCACATACAAAATGGACCACACAATGGGAAACACATAATTTGGAGGCGCAAAATGTGGTTTGTGATCTTCGTAGTATTTGTTCTTTTTTCCACGCTGTTTCATCATGGTCTGTGCAATTTGCACAAAGACCAGTGCCCCAAGGGCAGCCACGGCAGTCGCCTCTTGGAAACCAAAAATGACGCTCATGAGGTGTTTTCCGTTTCAAGGAAAAGCGAAAGTCTTATAATCTGAAAAGTCAAATTCTTTGGAATTTCAAGTCCAAAGGACTTGTGTTTATTTCAGCCTTTTCTCATAACAAGACATCGAATAAGGAGAAAGTGTATATCCAAGTCCCTCCGCTAACTTTATCATCCTTGTGTTGATAATAGACTGTATTATAATTACATCCAATCCATGCTCCTGTGCAGCCTTCTCAATTTCTAAGAGAAACTTCCTCGTGTGCCCAAGTCGGGCATAATCCTGTCGAATACCAATTGCCTGAATGGTCAAAGCCTTTTCCATTCCCCTTCGACTCTTTTGGATCAACAAGTAATCATTGTCTTGTAAAAAGTTGTCTCCATATTTGGCAGTCTTTGGAAACCACTTTGTCAATGGGGTGGATCGGATCCAATCAAAGACTTCAGTTGAAAAAGTGTAAGGGTCCATATCAACACACTCAATCCAAAAATTTATTTTAAAGAAATGGAGGAGGAGTGTCCGTATAAAGTCTCGAATCCACGTTTGTATCAAATGTTGGTACACAGAAAGAACAAGGACTATCCCAGAGCGTTTCAAGAATTGAAGCTGGCCTGTCAAGAAGGAGATGTTGAAGCTATTGGATTGGCTTGTTGTATTCGAAAATACGGAGGGTTGGGACTACCACACCAATGGTCAGAAGACTTTGTTATCCCATCTGATTTTCGGTTTGAATCCATTCCAATTGTAAGGGAGCATCCAGACTCAAAAAACGACTATTCATTAATTGTTCAAGCTGTTGCAGAAAAGAGTGTCTTTGGTCCCGTGTTTTTTTACAGACAAGTCGGGTATTTACGTGATATCATTCCGGAATACAAAGGTTATGTAGACTTGTGTTGTAAATGGAACGATCCGTTTATGCTATATTTAAAAAACGGAGTGGATAATCTTCAATTATGTGTTGACCAGATGTTCATATCTGCTATGGAACCGCTTATTGAATTGTATTGCGTATGGTTGGAATATTTGAAAGCAGCGAAAGTGATTGTAAAATTGCGCATGCCATTTATGATTTATAAATACATTGAAGATGCTTTACATAAAAGAACTCGGCTTGAACGTACCGAACAATGTTTCGTTTTTGGTAAATGGCTTGTGAATCAACGTCATTCAAAGAGATCACAACCCATATTTGCGAATTCAATGCGAATTTACCGAGAAACAATCGATAAGGCATTCTTAGCGACACAGTTTTGGATGTTTGCTGCGAAAGAACTTGGTGTGTGTCGTGATGTCGCAAGAATGATTGGGCGACTCATTTGGAATACTAGAGAGGATCCAGTGGGGTGGAAAGTTGGGATCAAAAGGGAATTACCAGAAAGGAAAAGGAAAAACATAAAGTGTTGATTTCATTTTTGACAATTACAAATAAAAATCTCATAAACTACCCTTTTATTTCTTTGAAAATTTCCAAACCAACATATTGAAAATCTCAATTTTCCATCCAACTGATTCATAAATTGGTATCAATCTTGGTTT
>JACCDG011903651.1_pt1 | contig 29658 bp, 27 predicted proteins | sample 7442471 | NCBI WGS metagenome assembly JACCDG01 (sample SAMN15323444, study PRJNA562643) | freshwater metagenome | isolation source: river surface water | place: USA:Blue River Watershed | collected 2017-08-17 | reverse complement strand
TTTGTATTGATGGATAAGAACAAACACGAACTGGAAAGCTTTATTCATAAATGGGAGAACATCGTCGACAGCATCGAGATACAGCAAGAGGTTTCGATCGATGCCTATGACCAACTCAAGTCGGGGGTTCCCATTCAGTGGATGAGTTCCTCGAAGCACGAGGGGCCCTTGCGTTGCAGTGAGCCTTGGGGTCAAATGACCGTTTATGCAAGTGGGCAGGTATCTCCTTGTTGTAATCTGGTTGGCAACAAATTACCAATTGGCAACATAAATACAGAGTCCATTGGAGCTATTTGGACCGGCACAGAGATGTCTCGCGTCCGCGACAGTTTCCTGAACGACAAACCTTGCAATGTATGCAAGGTTTGCATGTTAAACACGGGAAATCAATACTTTGCTGAAGCGAAGAAATAAACTTTTGTATCCCCTTTGATCCCCGTTCACCGTTGAAAAAAGCACTGTTTCTTATCGATCGCCAGCTGTACTACAAGTATCTTGCTCCCGTCATTGACGAACTCTTGGGTCGCGGCATTGCCGTTGTATGTTTGCACGATTACGGAAATAGTCCAAATCGGCACAGCGGGATTAAGGCAGACCAGTTTCCGTTGCTCTCCTCTTGTCCTCAATTCGCGAACGGCTCACCAACCCTTCGTTCTCGAGTAAAGCTTGTACAGATCGAAGAGACAATGCTTGAAGAGGATGTCGACCTCGTTGTTTCGCTTCATGGTCCCAACCACTACGAAATCTCTCCTCCGATCCGCGCACGCGTCGTTTGGGTGCAGATACAGCATGGGCATGACTGTTTTCGTGAGAAAGCCGGAGTTGTTGAAGCCGACATCTTCGCCTGCTACGCGCCGGTATGGCCGATCCATTTCATGGCCTCTGCGTCGGCCAACACTTGTTATGTCGGCTGCCCCGTCATGGATGCAGTCGATTACTCCAGTGCGCGGATTGGGGAGAAGTATGCGTTGCCAAAAGGAAGAGAGATCATTACCTACTTCGCCAACGACGAGCCACGCCTGACTTGGGTTCCGCGATTCATTGACCGGATGTGGTATCGCTTCGTTTTCAACGACGACGCATGGGGGCGAAGTCTTGACTGGCTGTACTTGCGACTATCGCGTTGGTTAGTCACAGAGCTTGGCCTTGTACGCGAGTTGCGCACTTATGCTGATGCGAGAAATGCCCTGTTAGTCATCAAGTCACGTGCAAAGCGAAAGCTTTCACTGCGGATGGCTACTTTGGCGGATTTTGTGTTGTACGACGAAACTTATTATCCAGCCACCAGTTACGAACTCATGAAGATCTCATCGATGGTTGTCTGCATCGCTTCGACGGCGCAACTCGAGGCAGCATATTTCGAAACGCCGGCTGTGTCCGTATATCCATCGAGATTGGCTAAGTTGTTTTGCAAGGATCTGGACAAGTGCTTCCCGCTTGACTTGACATCCAAGACACAGGCGCTTGAATCCTTCATTGACGACTTGCGGCTTGGGCGGCCTCGGGCCCCAGCCGTCGCCGATTTTCGGGTCGAAGAAATGTTCGGGTCGAAGGACGGTTTGAGCGCAAGTCGGATCGTAGACTTGGCGGCGAAGAAGTTTCGAAAAATACAGGAATCCTCCATGCATGGAATCAATAATGGCATTTGACAGCAAGACGCGAACTTTGAAAGATGGCCGCGATGACGACGTAGAGCTGACAATCGTCAGCGTAAACTTCAATAGCTCAGAATTTATTCTTGAATCCTTAAGAGCCATTGAGCATTTAACGCTCAGCAAGTGGAAGATGGTTATCTGTGACAACGGTTCCGCACATGAGGATTTCGTAAGGCTGCGCAACGGCGTGACCCGCTATCAAAATGTGACGTTGTTGGCGCGAACCCAGACCGAATTTGGATCTTCCGGGCACGGCGAAGCTCTCAACCTCCTTGTTCGTTTCATAGATACGCGCTATGGCGCAATTCTTGATGCTGACTGTTTGCCGCTTATGTTTGGGTGGGACACCTTCCTAATCGGCAAAATCGACGCGGAGGTGAAAATCGCTGGTACTCCGGTCGCTCATAACACGCCGGGCGATTCCAAGCGTGATCGCTCCTTTCCTTTAATGTTCCTTTGCCTGTTCGACGCTACAGCTGTGAAAATCGGCGACATTGATTTTCGACCTGGCAATATCGCTAAAGGGGAAGACACCGGCTGGCGGATGCGCGAGATCATTGAGCGACAGGGTTACAAGGGCTATTGCTTGTTTGGTCAGAACACCCGGTCCTATAACAAAGGGCCCTTGGCGGCTACCATCTGCGATGAGTACTATCCCGATGAGGCTTGTGACCAGCTGGTATGCGCCCACTTTGGCCGCGGCTCCAATCCTCGTTCCGGCAAGTACAAGATCGGAGGCGTTTCGCACGCACACGACAAGTCAAAGTGGCTGAGAGCTTGTGCAACCATAATTGACGGCGAGATAGAGCGTGCGATTAAGGGTGGGCGTCTACCCTGCCTCGACTTTGTCGATTGCCCCGCATGTGGTTCCATGCGATCCACTAAAGTGTTTACTTCGGTAGACCGACTGTTCCACACGCCCGGCTTCTGGAATGTGGTGCGTTGCTCAGACTGTGGTTTGTCATTCACTAATCCACGCCCCTCCGTTTTATCAATTGGCGACTACTATCCCGACGACTACGGTCCTTACCATGGCGCGCCTCCACTGACCACTAGCCAAGAAGGCTTACGCGCACTTCTCAGGCGGCAGACCCAGCGCCAGCACTTTGGCTACTTTGCGGACCAGTACTCGCCCTCGTTGTTATGGAGAGTGCTGACTTGGCCGCTAATACGAATCTTCAAATCTAACCTCTTACCGCCACTTCCGCCGGTTCAAGCTGGACGGCGCCTGCTAGAGATCGGTTGCGCCCATGGGGAGCGACTGCGCTATCTTCGCACTTTGGGTTGGGATGTTCAGGGCGTTGAGTTATCAGATCTTGCGGCTAGCCGTGCGCGGGAAAAAGGCTTGCCTTGCATTACTTCTTCGATAGAGGATTGCTCGCTACCTGAAGGCTCTTTCGATGTGATTATCATGAGTATGGTGCTCGAGCACTTGTCGGATCCTTTGGCTGCGTTAGGGAAGGTTAATCGTTGGCTCAAGCCTGGTGGAAAGCTACTACTCAGTGTTCCCAACGACGCTGGGCTGGAGGCGAGGCTGTTCAAGGAATATGGTTATTCCCTTGACGTTCCCCGTCATCTCACGCATTTCACTCCTGAGACGTTGGGCCATGTCCTTGCGGCGACTGGCTTCGACGTTTTTGATATTACCTACCAGGGCTTCCATCGCGACCTCAAATCTGGGCTAGAACACTATGTTCAAGATCATCCACGCAATGCATGGATGTTGAAGGCGCCCGTTGGGGTGTTTAAGTTTGGCGGTCTTCTGCTGGGGTTGCTGCGGATGAGCAGTCGCATCAGCGTTTCGGCTGTTCGTCGGGGCCAGCCCTCGGCGACTCGTGAGGCATGATGACGAACAAACCAGCACCTATGCTGGAAGCCGAGCTGCTTCCCGAATTCGATAGCAAAGCGATCGAGTACTACCGTGCCTACTTCCGTAACGACCTTGGACTACCTGGCTGCGAGCAACATATCAATTCCAGTCGATGCAAAGAGGAGGTGCTGACTAGACACGCCTGGAGTACTTTGCTGGCTATACCGGTGTTTCGCTGTACGCGCACCGTATCCTCGTGGTCGGGTGCGCGACCGTTGCCGAAATGTTCTACCTCACGAGTGAACCTGGAGCAGAGGTGTAAGATATTAAGCTTGTCGACAGTGTTATCGATACTTGCCGACAAAAAGCGCGTCTTTTGGATTCTTCGTCCGATCATGTTCAAAAGCAGGTGGCCAGGCACATGACTTGCTCTCGCGCCCATTTCGACCTCATTATTTTTTTACAGTATTTGAGCATGTGGCTGACGTCGACTCCGTTCCGAGCGAAATGACGCTTGTACTTGCACCTGGAGGTAACGTGTTGCACGTCCTGCCGAGCTACGCCTATGCAGATGAACCTCACTGCAAGGGGCTTACTTTTCCGTCGACTTTCTTTACAAACCCGGTCAAATCGCAAATAAAGCGTGCGAGGTGCCCGACCGCATTTTTTGACTCAATGAACCTATTGATGCGTAGGTCGCTCTGCAGGAAGTTGCGCCGTCTCGTTATACCGCATCAATTTGTTCGGGAGCATTCGTACCGCGCCACTCAGCCTTGCCAATCAAACTGTGCCGCGTCGACCGCAATCAATTTCAAAATCTGACACAGTAATCGTTTACATATAGGACTAGTTCAAGTATGAGCATTCAAAAGAATTTCCCTGCTGCTGTACATCTTCCAGGTGGTAATTATTTCGACGATGTTCGACTAGACATCGACCATTCTCACAAGCTGCTCGAAGGCCGTGTTTTCCCCTCCGTGCGCTGCAACCCTGGCAAGCTAGCCTCGGTAGCTAGCTATTACCTTAATGCAGTCAGCCAGCGTCTACGACTCAACGAATTCTTGATGACTTCTGGCATTCGGCGTCAGTGGTTTGACGAATTCATTAGCTACTGGAGCTCGGTAATTGGCGGGCGACCGCTGAGCTTTACTGACTTCTTCATGCTGTTGCACGACTACCGCAAGCGCCAGCAGCATACGTCCGAAATGGAATGGAGCAGTCCAGAGGCCCATGTTCGTAATTGGCAAAATCCGGGCGCTATCTACACAACGTTCTCGCTCATTCGCAGTGCTGCCTTGCGTCCAATCATCGGTCGCGTGTTGTGGCCGCATATTCCACGCAACGCTCGTGTTCTCGAGTATGGCTGCTCTCTTGCGCCGTTTTATAACTGCTACCGCAATTTTTTCAGTTATCGTAATTGCTCATGGACTTTAGCCGACTTGGCGAATTTCCCATTTCATTATGCGAAGTATCTCTATCGCAACGATTGCGGCGTGACTCTTCATACTATTGAACCAGAGAGGTTTGATGATCCCCTACCACTGGGTGCGACGTACGATGTGGCAATCGTAGTGAATGTATTCGAGCATCTCGATGATCCGCTGCGAGCGTCTGAGTACCTCTTGTCGCGGATCTCTCCGGGGGGGCTGCTGGTATTCGATTACTTCGAATCTGATGGGAAGGGATTTGACACACCAAAAGCCCTAGAGCAACGCAAGGCTTGCCTGCGCTACTTGCAATCACGCCTAGATGTAATGCACGGAAGCATCGATCCCGAAGAGGATGTCGGTTTCACCATCGCACGACTCAAGGCTGGCTGAATGTCTCTTGCGAAATCACGCATTGCGCTGCGCATGGATGACGTCGGCGCGAGCTCCAAGCGCTATGAAATCTATTCCAAGCGATGGCTCGGCCTGGGCAATTTCCTGTTACTGAAGCAGCTACCGTACTTTCGGGCCTGGGGACCTTATGCGGAACTAAAGGCAGAAGACTGGGACGAGATACTTCGCGTTTTGGATATGCACGACGCTAAGCTCACCGTCTCGGTGACAGCAGCCTGGGTCGAGGGCGATGGTTCACTGGTGCCCTATCCTGAAAAATGGCCTAGGGCTTTTAGCGCTTTGAAACGTGGCGTGAAATCTGGCCGTGTTCGTATCGCCTGTCATGGTTTGACGCATTGCGTCCTGCAGGACAAGGCATTTTTACCGCGCGCATTTTCCTCCAACCGCAGTTCGCATCGTGAGTTCTGGGACTGGTTGCCGGCCGAGACGCACTGGGAGCACTTGAGTCGAGCTAAACGAATCCTAGAGGATGCGTTTGAGACTCCCGTAACGACGTTGGTTCCTCCCGGAAACGTATTCTCTAAATCCACCTTGGTTGCCGCGCGTGACCTTGGCTTCACTATGGTCAACTGCCAGACTCAGCAGCGCTCAGAGATAGGCTTGAATATCGTCGGCAACGACGAGGTGGTTGCGTTCCATGATCGCGAACCCGTACTGTATGGTTTGAGCTGGTTGGAAGCGTTGCTTCACGCCCACGCTGACAGAAAATTTGTATTCGTTGATGAGCTCTAGGCGAATCGAATTCATCTCTTGCCGGCGCGCCTTGCTCGACCGCTGCATGGTAGCTGTGCAGCCGCAGTTGTCAGGTAAGGTGCTCGACATTGGCGGGCGAACGATTCGCCGGCGAGGTGCCTTCGTCCCACCAATTGAAAGCGTGGAGCGGTGGGTCACTATCAATCCGGACGCGGCGGCCGGTGCTGATGTCATCGGCGGTCTGCCACAACTGCCGTTTTCAGATGGGGCTTTTGACGTAGTGGTCTGCACTGAAGTGCTTGAGTATGTCGACGATGTCGAGATGGCCATGGCCAACATTGCTCGTGTGCTTGGCCCCGAGGGGACTGCCTATATCAGCGTGCCATTTCTTCATCGATTGCATGGTGATTCCGCCGCAGATCGGCGGCGGTTTACTGGTGGCTATCTGGCTGCGTTGTGCGCACCTTATTTCGCTGAGGTGCGGATCGAGGCAATGGGTGGGCCTGCTGCCGTAGTCTTCGACCTGCTGTGGGCTAGAGCGATACGGCGGCGCTATCTGCGTCCGATATTCCGCCTCATTGGCGGTTTGATAGCAGCTCGCGAGTATGGTAGCGTTGAAGATTGCACTGGATTTTTCATCATTGCTCGTAAGCGCCCGCTGCCCCTCTGGCGTTCAAACGCGGAGACGAAAGGATTTAAAAAACAATGAAAGCATTGATCTTCGGCATTTCGGGTCAAGATGGTGCCTACCTTGCTCGCCTGCTACTTGCCAAGGGCTACGAGGTGCATGGCACCTCTCGCGATGCTGAAATGTCTTCCTTTGCATCGCTTGATGCGCTAGGCCTCCGGGGACGTTTGCACCTTCACTCGGTAGCGGTGACCGATTTTCGTAGTACCTTTCAGGTGATCTCCTCGACGCGTCCCGATGAGATTTATAACCTGTCGGGGCAGAGTTCGGTGGGCCTTTCCTACCAACAGCCAGTCGAAACGCTTGAAAGCATTGCCACTGGCACGCTCAACATCCTTGAAGCTATTCGTCTCATGGGCGGCATCACCCGCTTTTACAATGCAGGTTCGTCCGAGTGCTTCGGCGACACCAATGGTCAGGCTGCGGACGAAAATACACCCTTCCGTCCGAAGAGTCCCTACGCCGTGGCCAAGTCAGCAGCCTTCTGGGAGATCGCAAGCTATCGCGATAGCTATGGAATATACGCTTGCTCGGGCATACTGTTTAACCATGAGTCGATTCTCCGCCCGGCGCGTTTTGTTACGCGTAAGATTGCCTTGGCGGCAGCAAACATCGCCGCCGGTAGAGATGAAATGCTTCGGTTGGGCGACCTGACGGTTCGCCGTGATTGGGGTTTGGCATCGGAGTATGTTGAGCCGATGTGGATGATGTTGCAGCAAGAAGTACCAGAAGACTTTGTCATCGCGACGGGTCAATTAAGCGGACTAGATGATTTCGTTGCTTGTGCCTTTTCCGCTCTTGGGCTGGATTGGCGTAAGCATGTGGAAAGCGACAGTGCCCTATTGCGCCCTTCCGAAATCCGTTCTGGATTCGGGTGCCCCGACAAAGCAAAAAGGCTGTTGGGGTGGGAGGCTCGTACCTGCATGCCAGATATCGCTGCAATGATGGCTCGAGCAGAGCTGGCGCGACTCAAGGGAGAGCCATTGACCGAATTTCTATGTTGAGACACTGGGTTCACAAGTACAAAATAGCGGCCGATTGCCTGCCCTGGCGGCTGGCGCATTACGCGGGTCTTTGGAAAGGTACCGGAGCTCCGGTCCAGTTTGTCACTGAGGCGGCTGACTGGGCTATACGCTGGGTGGGTGAGCATGTCAGGGATGAAATCAACTTGGTAAATCCACGCAGCGTTGATCTAATCACGAAGCCCGGTCGCGTGGTAAATCGTGTTGTGCACTTTGGCTCCCCACATTTGTGGCTGACTTGGGGGCGTCCGATGTCGGACAGCAACTCCTTCGTTACTAGCTTCTTCCATGGTCGTCCAGAAGATGGCGAGGACTACGCGCGACAGATTGACCAGTTTCTCGCTAGTGTCCCGCGCTTGTCGACCATTGTTACTGGCGCGAGTCTTATCGAACGCCGATTACTTAACTGGGGTGTGCCGGCGGAAAAGTTGGTGCGCGTTCCTATTGGCGTAGACACAAGTCGCTTCGTGCCTCCCAGCGAAGTGCAACGCCTAGACGCACGCCGTAAGCTCGGAATTCCTGATGGCGCCATATTGATAGGTTCATTTCAAAAGGACGGCAATGGGTGGGGCGACGGCGACGAACCTAAGCTCATTAAGGGGCCTGACGTTTTCGTTGCTGCGCTCGGCCGCCTTAAGGAAAAGGGTTTGCCGGTGATGGCTATGCTCACTGGTCCGGCACGAGGCTACGTCAAAAATGGCCTCGATAGGTTGGGCATACCCTATGCCCACACTTACATCAAGGAACATTCCGATCTTGTCGGCTGCTATCACGCGCTCGATCTATACCTAGTGACTTCGCGCGAAGAGGGGGGGCCAATGGGACTAATGGAAAGCATGGCTACAGGGGTGCCGCTCGTTTCCACTAAGGTAGGTATGTCACTGGACCTGGTAGAAGATGGCACAAGTGGAAGACTTGTAGATATTGGCGACGTTGATGCCATCGTCGAAAAATCCATGGCGCTTTTGGAGTCACCCGAACTCAACTCCATCAAGATGCGTGCTCGCTCCTCAGTGATGCAGGCCGATTGGAGCGTGGTCGGACGCGGGCATTGGGAAAAGGTCTACCGCCCCCTTCTGGCAAGGTTGCATTCGCAAGAATGAAAATTCATATTGCCTTCGATCTGGTCGATACACCAACTGGTGGGGGTAACCAGTTCTTAAAAGCTCTTCGCTCCTACCTGCGGTCCGTTGGCGTCTACGCTGAGCGCTTAGAGGAGGCTAAAGTCATCCTTGCTAATGGCCATCAATGGGGCCCCCACCTATTCAGACTTTATCTCGCCAAGCGCGCGCGTCCTGACCTAATCATTTTGCATCGCGTTGATGGGCCTATGTCCGTAGTGCGAGGGGACGAGGCTAGTCTCCTCGTGGACAAAGCCATCATCAGATTCAATCGCTATTTCGCTGATGGTACAGTTTTTCAATCGAGCTGGAGCCGCGATCTTGGCCTGATCCAAGGAATGGACACTAACAAACCCCAGAGGACCATACTCAACGCCTCAGACTCTTCCGTTTTCTATCGGCCGGTGCGCCGGAGGGGGGGCGACAGCAAGATTCGTATTGTGTCCACATCATGGTCCGGTAATTGGCGCAAGGGTTTTGACGTCTTTCAATACCTTGATCAGCATCTCGACTTTTCGCGCTTTACATTCACTTTTATCGGTAACAGTCCGGTCAAGTTTGAAAACATACGGTACATTGAGCCCCTCCCTAGTACTGCGCTAGCTAGTGAATTGCGCAACCACGACATCTTCTTACAGGCTAGTCACCTCGAAGCCTGCTCTAATTCTTTGATCGAGGGAATGAGCTGCGGCTTGGTGCCGGTGGCGAGAAACAATTCATCTCATCCCGAAATCGTCGATGATGCTGGCGTTCTCTTCGAGGGCATAGAAGATATTATCGCGGCGATCGATGCGGCGGCTAAAGACCCCTCTCCATATTTGGAGAAAAGAAATCATAAGGTCACTATGACCTATGCTGGTCGTGCCTACCTAGATTTCGCGGAGGAAGTGAGTCGAGCACCAGTGACTCGGCCCAGCATGTATGAGTTCTTGCTCGTTTGGGTATCTTGGAAAATGGTAAGTCGGCCAGCTTTGTTTATCTGGCTTAAAAAACTGCTAAAGCGCTGACAAATCAATGTCGCCACCTTTTAAATGTGAGATAAATTTGAAAACCTTAGTTCTTCGAGTCCTTATGCATCCGCGTGTTGCGCCAACGGCGATGCAAGTTGTGATGCGCCTTCATAATTTACTTTACGCCCTGTGTGGCGTCTTGGCAGTAAGTGTGAATAGAGGGATCCATCCAAAACACCGAATCCTCCGTTATAAAGAATGGTTCCTTGATCGGATCGAGGCTAGCGATGTGGTTTTGGATATTGGCTCGAATACGGGGGCTATGCCGTTGTTAATGGCGAAGAAATGTCGCTATGTCTACGGCATTGAGATTGATCCTGCGCTCGCCAAAAAAGCTGCGGAAATTTGCCAAATAGCAAATATAGAAATTTTGACTGGTGACGCAACGGTTTACGACTACAAATTTTGTGAGCCGATCACATGTGTAACGCTTTCCAACGTTTTGGAGCACATCGAAAACCGAGTCGATTTTCTTAGGCGCATTGTTAGTGTAGTTGCATGGAATAAATCTAACTCAAAGAAGTTTTTAATACGAGTACCCGCCCTAGAGCGAGATTGGCTATCTGTTTATAAGAAAGAGGTTGGAGTTGAATACCGCCTTGATCGCACTCATGCTATTGAGCATACATTTCAGCAAATTCGGGATGAAATAGCTGAGGCTGGATTGCAGATCGAAAGTCTTGAAGCACGCTTCGGTGAATATTATTTAGTCTGCCACGGTTAATTAATGACAGTTCTGGGCGTTTTCTTTACTCGTGGTGTTAGCCTTCGGCAGTGGGTGGAATCGGGGCTATTTGATCGAGAAGTATTAATTTATCACGCGCATCTCGATTCAGGTTATTGCACCCGGATTTATTGGTTTACCTATGGTACGGACGATGCTAATATTGCTGTTGAGCTTCAGGATTCAGGGAGACTTTCAACAAATATAGAGGTGGTTCCTTGTGCGCGTTGGATAAGGTTTGCTGGACGTGCAAGCAGCGCAATATATTCCCTACTCCTTCCTTTATTGATAGGTAGTGTTGTAGCTCGGTGTCACGTGCTTAAGACTAATCAGATGGACGGGGTCATTCCGGCATTGGTTTGCGCAAGAATCTGGCGGCGCCCGATCTACGTACGAACAGGCTATACCATGTCACGAGTTATCGAGAAGATGTCATCTGGCAACTGGCTTAGACGTTTGGTTGCATTCCTAAATGAGTACCTCGCGTTCAGGCTTGCATCAGCTTCATCGGTATCGAGTCATTACGACCGGGATTACGTTATTCAGCGTTATGGCGTAAAGATTCGGGAGCCAATTGTCGTCGGTAATTATGTTGACACTGCACGATTTTCCCCCTCAATACAAGATGAAAAGTTAGACGATAGAATTCTGTATGTTGGACGCCTGTCGCCAGAAAAGAATCTCGACAATGCAATAACAGCTTGCGCTAATGTCGGCTTAGGGCTTGATGTCATCGGTACCGGCGCTGAATTGCCTCGGCTCATAGAGATTGCTAATAAGTGTGGGGCGAGTGTACGCTGGTTTGGTGTTGTGCCGAACAGGCAACTGTCCGAATTGTTCCGTGACTATCGATACTTCATATTGCCCTCTCACTGGGAGGGGCTGCCAAAAGCACTAATCGAGGCGATGTCTGCAGGATTGGTCTGCATTGGTAATGACACAACAGGCATTAATGAGATCATCGAGGACGGTGTTACCGGATATCTATCATCTACTGCCGAATCAAAAGTGCTCGTAGAAACCCTTCGTCGGGCTATTGCTGGGAACCATAATCAAATTTCATGTGCAGGAAGAGAATTCGTCATCAAAATGTTTTCGCTTGATGCAATCGTTAGTAAAGAACAGGTGATTCTCAAGAGAATTATTGCCGCCAATGATAACAACATCCGCTAACTTTGGCTTGGGAAGCAAACCTACCATCAGCGTTCTGATGGCGGTCTATAACGTGCCCGCTAACTATCTAGATGCATCAATCTGCAGTATTCTTGAGCAGTCATATAGAGATTTCGAATTCATCATTGTCGATGATGGCTCTGACGCTCTGATAGGCGATCGGCTTAAAGTATGGGCTGACCGTGATCACAGAATATGCCTGCACAAGTTGACTGCTAACGTCGGGCTAACTAAAGCACTAAATGCAGGCTTAGAGCTTGCCCGCGGCGACTATCTAGCTAGGCAGGATGCAGACGATATTTCCGGTCCGCAACGTCTCGCGGCACAGCTTGAGTTCCTTTCAGCGCATCCAGAAGCGGATGCAGTAGGTACTGATGTTCTTCTGATTAATGACGCTGGCGAAAAGATTGGTGAATTGAAGATTGATCCTAACTTGAATGGACTATTTCGTCGCAATTTGCTAGTGCACGGATCTATGCTTTTTCGTCGTCATGTCTTTGATTTGCTCGGCGGTTATGACGATCGCATGCGTCTTTCTCAGGATTACGAGCTTTACCTCAGGATGCTGCGTCTCCATGGAATGCGAATCGGCATTCTTTCGGAAATGCATTATTCTTTGCGTCAGCATTTGGGCTCATTGTCTAGTCGCCGTATGTATAGGCAACTGTATTATTCAGTAATGGCTAAAAGTATGACCGAGCAAAGCGGTCATTACCTTGGGCAAAAGCTAAACTTATATAAAAATCTATTCCTTGATTACATCATTACGCACCGTATGTTTATTGGTCACCTTTTTCGTGGTAGTCTAATCAAGATATGGAGTAGGTCCAGAGCAAATGCGCGAAATTATAAAAACAAGTCCCATAAAGCATATGCCTGTCGCATTTGTGGAAACAAAAATTTGATCAGTGTAGTTAATCTTTGTTCGTCATGCGAGGCGGGCGATGGCAGATCTGTACTTTGAACATGCAAACGATTAATGGCAAAAAGCAGCTCCTAGGGCTGGTGTGCGCCGTATCCCTTTCCCTCGCCCTCTTGTACGCAGAATACTCAGGTAGGAAAACAAATTTTGGCGACGCTGCCGCGATGGGGGCAGCAACGACTTCCATGTTTGCGGTCCGCGGCGCATATCCTATACATTGCCAACCTAGCGAGGAACTCGAGCTCTGTATTGAAGGCGTTCAAGCTCGCGGCTTTCAACGCAAGGCGCTCTGGTTAGGGAACTCTCAGCTCCACGCCGTCAACCAATTCCAGGTAGGCGAGCGTAACGCACCGGATGTCCTGTCTGACCGGCTAGCCGAAAAATCGATCGATATCATTACAGTAAGCCTTGGCAATGGCAATATGCAAGAGCATCTGGTGTTGTTTAACTATCTGCTGGACCGCATCCAGCTGGATACGCTGATTCTTCCGGTTGTCTTCGATGACATGCGCGAGGATGGATTGCGAGATGGGTTTCCCGCACTTTCGCAGAATGGGGGCGCCGCTCAACGTCTGAAGGAAAGCGACATCGGCCGCAAGCTGTTGGACAAGGCGCATTCCCTTACCCAGCAACCAGCAGGTGAGTCGACACCCCAAGAGCGCAGCGAGGCTTGGTTGAATGCTTGGCTTGATGAGCATATTCCATTGTGGCGAGCGCGGTCAGAAATGCGCGGAGATGTCTTCATATCACTGTACAAAATGCGCAACACGATTTTCGGCATTACACCGAGCAGCAAGAGGAAAATCATTCCTGGGCGCTACACGAACAACCTTGCTGCATACGAAGCTATATTGCAAACGGCGGTGACATCTGGCGTGCGCGTTTTTGCCTATGTAGCACCTATTGGGAGCGATCGCGGCGAGCGGCCGTATGTTGAGTCGGAGTATCAGCGCTTCAAGGATGATCTCGCTGCGCTTACCAAGCGCTACGGAGGCGATCTGCAGAACTTCGAGGATCTGATACCCGAACCACTTTGGGGCCTAAAGGACTCAACGACAGACACCGACATGACCGAACTAGATTTCATGCATTTCACTGCTGCAGGCCATCGCGTTCTTGCAGAGCAGGTCGCAGAAAAGTTTTTTAGGGCTCAGGCGTCTATGACGAAGCCGCAACAATGATCTTCAATTCGGCCACTTACCTCGTTTTCTTTTCGCTAGCGGTGTGCTTGTTCTGGATTCTTCCTACGCGTCCGCGATTGTGGTTGATTTTTCTTTCTAGCCTTGTCTTTTACGGTTTTTGGCGGCCAGTGTTCGTATTACTAATGCTGTTTTCCGCCAGCATCGACTTCATGGCTGCGCTAAAGATAGAAGAACACGAACAACCTGCGCGACGAAAACTCTGGTTGATGCTTAGCCTTGGTTGCAACCTCGCGCTTCTCTTCTATTTTAAGTATCTGCTGTTTTTCGTTGATAACGCAGTTGCCGTTGCTCGCGTGTTCAATCACGAGCTTCCTTCACCCGTTATGAGTATTGTGTTGCCGCTCGGCATCAGTTTTTATACCTTCCAGACAATAAGCTATGTAGTGGACGTGTATCGCAGACTGATTCCAGCAGAAAGGGACTTCCTGCTATATGGCTGTTTCGTGACCTTTTTTCCCCAGCTCGTAGCGGGCCCAATCTTGCGGGGTAGAGAGCTGCTTAACCAGCTTGCACGGAGGCCAACATTCAGCTCTGAGATGTTTGCAAGCGGCATACGTCGTATCGTCTTAGGGTTATTTCTCAAGGTTGTCGTCGCCGACAACATTGGGCCGCTGGTCGATGAGGGCTTCGACGGCAGGATTAATGAGATGAGCGCCCTTGATGTCTTGACACTTTCCTTCCTCTTCGGATTTCAGATTTACTTTGACTTTTCAGCATATTCGCATATTGCGCTTGGTTCGGCGAGCCTGATGGGTATAAGCTTCCCTGAGAACTTTAATTTTCCTTATATTTCACGCTCGCCGAGAGAGTTCTGGCAACGTTGGCACATATCGCTGTCAAGTTGGGTGCGGGACTATCTCTACCTACCACTGATTGGCGCGAAAGTTGACGACCGTTCGATCGGTGGCCTTGGCGCTGCTGCGCATGAGACGGCAGTTGAAGGGCGCCATCCAATGGTTGCACTCTTCTTCACTTGGGCAATAATGGGTTTTTGGCACGGAGCAAATTGGACCTTCATATTCTGGGGGCTCTACCATGCAACCTTTATATTGATCTACCGGTTGTGCATGCCGCTGCGAATCCGGCTGCCGAATTGGTTACGCAACTATGTCGGCTGGGGAGTTACTTTGTTGCTCTGTATGCTGTCGTGGATACCTTTTCGTGCGCGTACCATAGGTGACGCGCTCGACATGTACGCCCTGCTCTTCGACCTGCACCGCTATAACTTCCTTGGCATGCGCGAGAACAGCTATCTTGTCGCCTCGTTGCTAGTTGCCGGCTTTATGTTGACTTGGCTCGCGAACCGTACCTATTTCAGGTTAGCTGCATACTCAGTGCGCATTGCATTTGCGCTGGAGTGCGGGGTTGTTGCAGTCGCGTCAGGCTTTGTATTCGTCTTTTTACGCCCAGTCTCCCAGTTCATTTATTTCCAGTTCTAACGCGGCTAGGGCATAAATATTAAATGGAAATCAGAGTATTTCACTTCATTCTCGATCCCCGCGTTGGCGGTCCGCACATCTACGTGCGAAATCTGTCCCAAGCGCTTGCTTCCGATGTTGATTCGTCTTTGGTGACAGCTGGGCAAGGCCCCCAGACAGATATCGCTCTTTTCAATCTGCGCCATCTGCTGCGCTGGCTGTATCCGCTCGAAGTTGTTATGAACGCACTTTGGTTGTGTAAACGCTTCTGGCGCAGCCACTCTAGGCAGGGTACGATCTTCAATGTACATGGCGCCGGTAATCTCGCTCCCATTCTCGCCGCACGCATTCTTGGAGTGCCAATGGTGTGGCATTTCCATGAGACAGGAGATGGATTTTCAATGCTCGTCGCTTTGGGAAAGAGGATGGCTGCTGAAATACCACATCACAAGGTCGTAGTTGCCAAAAAAGCTGCCGTAGTATTTAAATTGCCAGATGCTACCCTTATTCCCGGCGCCGTCGATAGCCATTTCTGGTCTGTGGCGAAGTCTAACTCGCCACCTTGTGAGGCACCGCTGCTGCTACGAATCCTCAGTGTCGGAAATATTAACCCTTTGAAAGGATGCGATGTCCTTTTGACTGCCTTGGAGGCATTTAGACAACCATACGAACTTGTAATCGTCGGGGCTGAATTGCAGACTTACTCCAGATATGCCCGAGAACTTCGCAAACATGCCGAACGGCTTGAGTCTTCGTTGCGGCGAATTTGCTTCGCCGGTTGGCAATCGCCTGAGGCGGTGCGCAGCCTAATGGCAGATTCCGATGTGTTCGTGCTAGCGTCAAGAAGTGAAGCTTGCCCGCTTGCACTGTTAGAAGCCATGGCGGCTGGGTGTGTCTGTATCGCCACCGATGTAGGCGACGTTCGCGAGATCTTAGAGGCTGCAGGTTCCGGCATAGTGGTTCCAAGCGATTCGTCGCCAGCCCTTACAGCAGCCCTTGAGAAAGTCACCAAAATGAACTATGCCGAGCGACAACGGATAGGAAAACTGGCACAGGAAGCCATAGTTGCGGAATATTCGCTCCAAACTCAGGCCGCGAGTCATCTCAGAATCTACAAGAAACTAGCATCGATCAGCAAAGGAGTAACATGATCATTTTGGGATTAAATGCCTTTCACGGGGACTCGTCGGCTTGCCTAATTGTTGACGGCAAACTCGTCGCTGCAGCTGAGGAAGAGCGTTTCCGCCGAATCAAGCACTGGGCTGGAATGCCAACCGAGGCTGTGCGCTACTGCCTTGATGCCGGCGGGATCGCAATAACGGAGGTAGATCGAATCGCGATCAATCGGGATCCCGGTGCGAACGTCATGCGCAAGGCATTGTTCACTCTCGCACGTAAGCCAAGTCTAGCAGCGATTACCGATCGTCTCAGGAATGCGGCTAAGGTGCATAACGTTCGCGACGAAATCGCGGCATCTCTAGGCGTTCCTCCCAGCGCAATACGGGCAAGGATTGACAATGTCGAGCACCACCGCGCTCACCTTGCGAGCGCCTTCTTCGTATCGCCTTTCCGCGATGCTGCTGTCGTTTCAGTCGATGGCTTTGGCGACTTTGCAAGCGTAATGTGGGGGACGGGCTTTGACAACCGGATCGAAACTGCTGACTGCACTTATTTCCCGCATTCCCTAGGCCTCTTTTATCTCGCGATCACCCAATACCTTGGATTCCCGAACTATGGGGACGAATACAAGGTAATGGGACTGGCGCCCTACGGTCAGCCGACTGAAACTGAAAAGATGAGGAAAATAGTGCGCCTCCTGTCAAAGGGGGGCTTCAAGCTTGACCTTGCATACTTTTTGCATCATTGTGATGGTGTCTCGATGGCATGGGAGAACGGGGAGCCAACTATCGGAAAAGTTTTTTCACCTATTCTGGAGCAGCTCCTTGGGCCAGCAAGAAAGAAAGAAGAGCCACTTGAGGCGCATCACTGGAATATTGCTGCTTCGGCCCAGGCGATGTACGAAGAGGCTTTCTTCCATCTACTAAATCATGTGCAGAAAAAAACCAACCTTACGGCCTTAGCGCTTGCCGGCGGCTGTGCGATGAACTCCGTCGCGAACGGCAAGATATTGCAAGCGACCGGTTTTCGGGACATCTATGTGCAGTCTGCTGCAGGCGATGCGGGGGGGGCGATTGGCGCTGCATTTGCTGTATGGCATCAAGATCTCGATCAGCCCCGCAGCTTCGAAATGGAGCATGCCTACTGGGGTCCGGAGTTTTCAAACGATGAAATCTCAGCATTGCTAAAGAAGCGCAGCGGAGATCTTGAGGTGCAATCATGCATTGTTAGCCATGTTACTGATGTATCCAAACTCTGTATTCATGCTGCGAGCGCAATTTCCGAAGGAAAAGTCATCGGCTGGTTTCAAGGGCGTATGGAATGGGGCCCGCGCGCGCTCGGTAATCGCAGCATACTTGGCGACCCACGTCGCGCTGATATGAAAGATATTCTTAACCTAAAAATCAAACGACGTGAGTCTTTTCGCCCCTTCGCCCCGTCCATACTGAGAGAGCATGTGAAAGATTGGTTCGAGACTGATGGCGATGTGCCATTTATGCTTCAGGTATTTCAAATTTTGGAAACCAGACGCAGAGAGATTCCGGCGGTTACTCATGTGAATGGATCAGGTCGGTTGCAAACTGTAACAATTGAACAGAACGAGCGTTATTACAAGCTGATTAAAACCTTCGGGGAAATGACTGGGGTGCCAATTTTGCTAAATACCTCGTTCAACGAGAACGAGCCTGTTGTGTGCCGCCCTGAAGAGGCGCTCGATTGTTTCTTACGGACAAAAATGGATGTACTTGTGTTGGGGAATTTTGTAGTAGAGAGGAATTCCTCTGAATGAAAATATCCGTTATCACGGTATGCTACAACAGTGCTCTAACGCTTGAGAGATCTCTGCAATCAGTGGTTAACCAAGATTGGCCATCAATTGAACACATTGTCATTGATGGGGCATCAAGCGATGGAAGCCTAAAAATTTTAGAGCGCTTCAGCTCAACTATATCTTATATAGTAAGCGAGCCTGACAAAGGTATTTACGATGCAATGAACAAGGGCTTAGCACAATCAACTGGTGATATTGTATGTTTCCTTAATGCAGACGATCAATATGAATCTGACAATGTACTATCTATGGTCGCTTCCAAGATGCATGCTGAGAATCTAGATGCGCTTTTTGGCGATGTCAGTTTTTTTGACGTAAAAAATCCGTCTCGTGTTGTTAGGCGATATCGGTCAGGACATTTCCGCCCATCTCGATTAGCCTGGGGTTGGATGCCTGCTCATCCGGCACTATTCTTGCGCAAAGAAGTTGTTAAGCGAGTAGGCCAATTTAAGGCTGACTATCATATTGCAGGGGACTTCGAATTCATTGTCAGAGCCTTCCATGGGCATTCACTTCGTTACCAGCACTTATCTGAAGTGTTGGTGAATATGCAAACAGGAGGAGTCAGCACCTCTGGCTGGCTATCAAGGATTAGGTTAAATCAAGAAGTTCTCCGCGCGTGCCGTGAAAATGGTTTGCAAACTAATATGCTGAAGATATTATTAAAATATCCTTTAAAAATTATAGAAGTTCTTCGCCGGTAGAGGTTATATCCACGGTGCTAACAAATGAATTTTCAGCGATTATTGTTGGCAATTCCCCCAGGGTGATGGCTATGTTTAACCGAATTGAATCTTTATCAAGTGCAATTAAAAATGGACAAAAATAAGAACAAAATTATGGTTACCGGAGCCACTGGTTTTGTGGGTGGCGCACTAGTTAACCGGTTGGTTTCAGAAGGTAAGTCTAGTATTGTTGTGGCTGCTGTGCGGAGCAAAGATGTTAGAAGTTTAAAGGAAGTGCAAACAGTACAAGTTGGCGATTTGCTTTACACAACCGATTGGACTGCTGCATTACAGGACGTCATGACAGTCGTGCATTGTGCGGCTCGTGTCCATATGATAAAAGAAAAGATCTCTGACCCATTGGAGGACTTTCGTCGTGTAAACGTTTACAGCACAATCTCACTTGCTCGTCAAGCCGCTTTTGCGGGCGTGCGAAGGTTTATCTTTCTGAGTTCAATAAAGGTAAATGGAGAGTTCACAGAAAATGGGCAATCATTCTATGCCGATAGTGTGACTGCGCCACTAGATCCATATGGAATATCTAAGTGTGAAGCTGAGCAGTTGCTTCGACAAATTTCTTCTGAAACCGGTATGGAAGTGGTAATCATTCGCTCGCCATTAGTTTACGGCCGCGGAGTAAAGGGTAATTTCGCCTCAATGATGCACTGGGTCTCGAAAGGAGTCCCGCTCCCCCTAGCTGCTATAACGGGCAACTGCCGAAGTCTAGTTGGACTTGATAACTTAATTGATTTAATTTGGACTTGTTTGAACCATTCAGCAGCAGCAAATCAGACCTTCCTAGTTAGTGACAGTGAAAGCCTATCGACAGTTGAACTTCTTAGTAGGCTGGGTTTTGCACTTGGTCGTCCGATTCGCCTATTTTACTTGCCTACTAGAATACTTAAGCTAGGATCTATGGCTGCGAAAAGAGAAGGAATTTATCAGAAACTTTGTATGTCATTGAAGATTGATATTAAGAAAAATACCGAGATCTTAGGCTGGACTCCACCGGTATCAATTAATGATGGCCTGTTGCGAGCAGTAGAAAACTTTCGGGAATAAATCTAATGATTGGTTATGTTAATCAAAAAATATTAGACATCGAAGTTGCTAAATATATATTTATAGCTATTACGGCGCTAAAGATTTTTACTTTTGCTTTATTTAAAAATTATGGCGTTGACTTTTTGGGGCCGCCTATTGATGCCAATACATATCATGATATTGCAACAGGGGTTTTTTTCTGGCCGCATCCATGGGCTATATTTCTTAAGTTAATGTATGATCATGGGATATATTCGCGCTTCGGAATTACGGTTCTGATCTTTGGAATCAACTGTACCATGGTTCCATGGCTTATTGCTAAAATATTATGTGGTAAGAATAGGTGTATGAGTACGCTTAATTGGCATCTGTTGTCAATGGTTGCATTGTACCCAACTATGACAATATTTTCCTCAGATATTTATCGCGATACACCGATGATTCTGTGTTTTTTGATTTTTGTTTACTGCGCAGGATATTATATGAATCAACCAAGCAGTGACTGGAAATTCTTAGGGGGGGCATGGTCATTAGCATTGCTAATAATCACAGGTTACATTATTTTCAAACTTAGAGCTTATCTGGCAGTTTCTATGATTGTGGCTATGATTCTCGTTTGTGTATTAAATAGACCATTAAAGCTTTGGCAGTATGCGATATGCTACTTGCTTGGGCTGACTGCTGCGAATTGGATTGGAATATTTGATTATTTAAAAGGTGAGTATCGGCAGGGCTACGCAGGTGCTGGAAGTGCTTATCAATTAGATTTTTCGCAAGGGATTTTCTTGCTGAATTATTTCGAAAGTTTTGTCTATAATATTTTTGGTTTCTATGTTTATAATGCACTGAGCTTAATTGTCTTTGTAATTGAGTCAATTCCAATGTTGATTCTGTGTGCGTACATATACACTCATCGGAAATTTGTTAATAAATTTTCAAAATTCCTAGTGGTATTCTTTTTTATATATGCAGTTTGGGTTATTGGTGCGGATGCGCTTGGTACGGCTGTGCGATATAGAATGTTCCATTTCTTAACTATTGTGTTGGTTGCTGGTTTAGTTGGTCAGAATATAATGGCTAAAATTAAAAAAACTAGTCTATAGTAAATGTTTGAATTCAAGATTTTGTGGTAACGATTGATATGGTGGTGTGAAAATGATTCGCTTTGTTGATGTGGTGGCTTCTTTAGTGGGTTTAATGATTATTTGGCCGCTTCTTTTGCTAATTGCTTTGTTCGTGTATTATGAAACAGGGTCGCCAGTTTTTATGCAGTTGCGAGTCGGTCTAAAGCAGGAGCCATTTACAATATATAAGTTCCGAACTATGCACATTGGTACTAATAACGTTGCAACCCATCTGATAAATGAAAGTGCAATTACTAAAACAGGGCGATTTCTACGGCGTACAAGGATGGACGAATTGCTGCAACTCTTTAATGTGCTCAGAGGTGAAATGAGCTTGGTGGGCCCTCGTCCGTGTTTATTTAATCAAACTGAGCTAGTGGAAGAGCGTGAGCGCATGGGCGTTTTTGAGGTGAGGCCTGGGCTGACGGGGTTGGCGCAGATTAGTGGTGTAGATATGTCAGACGCAAAACGGCTGGTTTCAATAGAGGTGCGAATGATTCAGGATATGTCGATCCTTAATTATTTTAAATATATATATCTAACGCTTTTAGGAAGGTTATTTTAATCCTGACGATTTTATGTTAGAACGGAGCCTTGATTGTTTTATCTATATTTGTTATTGATGCTTTTGTTGTTAGTGGGTCATTTGGTGTGTGAGCTCTTAACAATTTTTTATCGTTACAACTATGCCGCATTGTCTAAGCATATGATTGGTGGTGTAGTTGCAAACTATTTCGCGATTGCATCGAGAGGTTTTGTGAGCCTTTATGCCATACTTGTGGCCTTTCTAATTGAAAGACTTGATATGGCTTTGGTTGTATATTCTGTATGCGTTTCGTGCGCATTCGTGATAGCAGGGCTGGTTTCCCTTTTTCTCTCCAAGACTTCTTTAGAGATGAAGAATGAAACTCCTGGTTTTATAATGTTGGAGAATTCTTATATAGGTATAGGTAAAGGAAAAGGAAAAGGTAAGGGCAAAGGTAATAGTAAAGATGAAGATGAAGATGAAGATGAAGATGAAGATGAAGGTGTGGGCCTTGGTGATGATATTCCATTCATAAATATTTTTGTAACATTCATTTTGGGCGTGCAGTTTATAGCAATGTCTTTAGCGTATGCTTTATGCATGATCTTCGCAGAGAGTCGATTGATAATAATATCGATTGCTCCAGCGCTTTCGATGCTGGGTACTGTTACTGCGGCAGTTTTTATTGAGTCGAAATTTGCAAAATATATAGATGCTCAGCCTGAGTGTGGTTTTCTGGTCTCTTCTAGATATCTTTTTGCGCGTAGTATTTCCTTAATAATATCTTCGGTGGCTTTTCTAGCATTGATGATCATTGATTGTTATTTTGCATGAATAAATGCTACTTTATGAGAGGTATAGATATATATGAAGCTGTATTTTGTGGTGTCAAGCCCGCTTACTATGCAGGTTTTCCTGAAGCCTCACTTGCAAGCAATGAGGCATCGGTTTGATCTGACAGTGCTAGCTAATGCTGAAGAAAATGAAATTTTAAAATGTGTAGGATTTGATGTTGCTGTTAAGTCAATTGGCATCGTTCGGAATATTTCTGTCATAAAAGATTTAAAAGCTGTCTGGCGGATGTATAGGCTACTTAAGGCGGATTGCCCTAATGCAGTTCATACGCTGACACCCAAAGCAGGTTTAATTGGTATGCTTGCAGCCTGGGCTTCCGGTGTTCCTGTACGTGTGCATACGTTCACAGGGCAAGTATGGATAACACAGACTGGTTTTTTTCGAAAGTTATTAAAAAATTTAGATAAATTAACAGCCTTGCTTGCTACCGATGTTTTAGTTGATAGTCCATCACAACGTGAATTTTTAATTCGCGAAAAAATAATTAAAGAATCAAATAGCTCGGTATTGGCGCATGGGTCTATATCTGGTGTAAATACAAATCGGTTTTCTCCTAATTTACAAGTTCGACGTGATGTCCGCACAGAGTTTGGAACTAATGAGAATTCGTTTGTATGCCTCTATGTAGGGAGGTTGAATCGTGATAAGGGCGTATTGGATCTTGTAGTCGCATTTTCAAAAGTTGCGGTATCCAACAAACGAGCAGAATTATGGATGGTGGGTCCTGATGAGGGGAGGATTTCTGCGCAGATGAGGGCGCTGCTTGGAGACTTAAAGAGTAGGGTCAGATTTATCGGCTATACGAATGTCCCTGAGAAGTATATGCAAGCAGCAGATTTATTTTGTTTGCCTAGCTATCGTGAGGGGTTTGGCACATCAGTTATTGAAGCAGCCGCTTGCGGATTGCCTGCATTAGCTTCTCGTATTTACGGCTTAACAGATGCAGTAATAGAGGGTAGGACGGGATGGATGCATAACGCTGGAGACGTGCAGGATTTGACAAAACAACTTAATTTTATATTATCAAATGCAAGAGATGTAGAGCATGCGGGGGAGCAAGCGCGAGCATATGCCAGCAATTTCTTTTCTGAAGATCGGGTTGTTAACGCAATGCTTGACTTTTATAAGTCTAGATTAAGGGTTTTGGTATGAAGCGTTTGATTGATTTAATAGGGGCTTCATTGGGGCTAATAACTTTTTCTGTTTTATTATTGATTTTAGTTGCTATAAGTTGGCGACTAATTGGAGGGCCTGTTTTTTTTGCGCAGATTCGCCCAGGGTACCGGGGGCACCCATTTAAAATGTGGAAATTTCGTACAATGAATGAGGTTAGGGGTGATAGTGGTGAGTTACTCCCAGATTCTGTGCGCATAACTGCTTTTGGTCGTTGGCTTCGTTCAACTAGCTTAGATGAACTGCCAGAACTTTGGAACGTCTTGAGGGGCGATATGAGCTTAGTAGGTCCAAGGCCTTTGCTTATGGAGTACTTGCCGATCTATAACGCTGAGCAAGCTCGTCGTCACGATGTGCGTCCCGGCATTACAGGATGGGCGCAAGTAAATGGTCGAAACGCTATCTGTTGGGAAGAAAAATTTAAGCTCGATGTTTGGTATGTGGATAACCACTCCCTAAGGCTTGATATCAAGATTTTGTGTTTAACAGTCAAAAAGGTTTTGATGCGCGAAGGAATAAGTGCTGCAGGTGAGGCGACTATGCAAAAATTCACAGGGTCAGAATGAAACAAGTTGCCATCTTTGGTTCAAGTGGCTTTGGTCGAGAGGTTATGCCTTTGGCTAGGTCGCAGTGGGAAGCAGACGGGGCAGCTTTTGAGCTTGTTTTTGTTGATGACAATCCATCTGCTACCACTATCAATAATCATAGCGTTGTTAACTATGCTCAGTGGTTAGATCGACCAATGAATACAAGACACATTAATGTTGCTATCGCTAATAGCGTTATTCGCGAGCAGCTGGTGCAACGTTGTACGGCTGATGGCGTTCAGTTCTTTGATGTGCGCTCCTCAAATGTTGTCATAATGGATAATGTAGTCTTAGGTGAGGGGGCGATTTTGGCCCCATTTGTAACACTGACTAGCAATATCAAAATTGGTTGTCACTTTCATGCCAACCTCTACAGTTACGTAGGGCACGACTGTGTAATCGGCGATTTCGTCACTTTTGCACCTAGTGTCAAATGTAACGGCAATGTCGTGATTGAGGATCATGCATACATAGGTACAGGTGCTGTTATCCGGCAGGGGCGACCCGGAGATCCTTTGGTAATTGGCCGTGGTGCAACCGTAGGTATGGGCGCGGTTGTCACTAAAAGCGTTGCTGCTGGAGCAATAGTAGTGGGTAATCCCGCACGAAATACATTGACTTGAGTAATTAATGTTAAATACACCTTTTTCCCCATGGCCATCGTTTGCACAAGAAGAGATCAATGCTGTTCAGGCGGTTTTGTTAAGTAATAGGGTTAACTATTGGACAGGTACAGAGTGTCGAGAGTTTGAAAAAGAGTTTGCAGCTTGGGTGGGTAGCCAATATGCGGTATCTTTGGCTAATGGCACATTAGCCTTAGATTTAGGACTGAAAGCTCTGGGAATTAAGCCGGGTGATGAAGTCGTGGTGACGCCTCGCAGCTTCATTGCCTCAATTTCATGTGTGGTTAACGCAGGTGCTGTGCCTGTATTCGCCGACGTGGATGCTGATACAGGCAACATTACGGCAAGCACTATTGCACAAGTGCTTAGTCCTAAAACTAAAGCCGTGATTTGCGTGCACTTGGCAGGTTTGCCTTGTGACATGGATTCGATTATGACTTTGGCGAAAGAGCATGGGCTGAAGGTGATAGAGGACTGTGCTCAGGCGCATGGCGCACGTTATAAGGGGCGCAGCGTTGGTACTCTCGGTCATATTGGCGCGTGGAGTTTTTGCCAGGACAAAATCATGACCACAGGAGGCGAAGGGGGCATGGTCACCACCAATGATGAATTGCTCTGGCGCAGCATGTGGGCCTATAAGGACCATGGCAAGAGTTATGCGGCGGTTTACGAGCGTCAGCACTCGTCAGGGTTTAGGTGGTTGCATGAAAGTTTTGGAACGAACTGGCGGATGCTAGAAGTACAGGCTGTAATTGGCCGAATACAGCTCAAACGCATGAGCGCTTGGACAGCTAGTCGTACAGCAAATTCGAATGCTATTTTGAACGCATGCCGAGAATCTAAAGCATTGCGTTTTCCGAACTTTCTCACCGAGCTAGGGGGGGTGCATGCGCAATACAAATGCTATGTTTATGTAACTCCTAAAATGCTCAAGCCAGATTGGAGCAGAGATCGAATTATTCAAACGATCAATGAGGCGGGAGTGCCTTGCTATCAAGGTACATGCTCTGAAGTCTACTTGGAGAAAGCATTTGACAACACAGGTTGGCGGCCTGAGGGTGGTCTGCCAAACGCAAAAAGATTGGGTGATGAGTCTTTAAGCTTTTTGGTGCATCCAACATTGACAGATGCAGAAATACAAAAAACTTGTATGGTGATTCGGCAAGTGATGAAGCAAGCCGAAAGATAAATGTGCCGAACAACCGCATAAAAGAATCCATGTTGAGAATGCCAAGAGGCATTAAGCAATTCGTTGTTCTAGCCAACGACGTGGTGCTGTGTGGTTTGGCTGGGTGGGCGGCGTTATCGCTGCGCTTGGAGGCTTGGCAACCTTGGGGGGCTGCGCAAGAGTTGATGCTAGTTACTGGGGCAATGATTGCTTTGCCGCTGTTTACTGTCGCTGGGTTCTACAAGGCAATTTTCAGGCATTCTGGCCTACCCGCGCTTTACTCCTTGAGTAAAACGCTAGTTGCATATGCCCTGATTTATGTAGCGGTATTTGCAGTGTGGGGTGTGGTGGGAGTCCCGCGCTCAATGGGGGTGATGCAGCCAGTGCTCTTTGCGTTGGGTGTAATTGCGTCAAGGCTGTTTGCTCGGCAATGGCTTGGAGATTACGGAACTAGTCGTAAATGGGCAGGGGCATACCGAGCACTGATTTACGGTGCAGGCTCGGCGGGGCGTCAACTGGCGACAGGGATGAGCCATACTCGTGAGGTCTTGGTGGTTGGGTATGTGGATGATGATGATCGTTTGCATGGACAAGTACTGAATGGTCTACCTATTTACAGCCCAAGCAACTTAGCGAAAGTTGTAGCTAAGCGAAATGTGTCGCAAATTTATTTGGCCATGCCAAATGCTTCACGTCGTAGACGTAATGAAATCATCAAAAGCTTATTGCCACTCAAGCTACAAGTGCGAACCCTACCAGGACTGGTGGACTTGACACAAGGACGCGTCAAGTTAGCGGATCTTAAAGAACTTGATGTTGAAGATTTGTTAGGTCGTGACCCCGTGCCTCCTAATGCCATGTTGATGGCCAAAAACAACACGGGTAAAGTTGTGATGGTCACAGGTGCGGGGGGATCGATTGGGTCGGAACTTTGCAGACAGATATTGAATGCGTCCCCAGCCAAGTTGTTATTAGTGGAATTAAATGAGTATGCGCTGTATGCCATTGAGCAAGATCTGCGCAAAATCCTAGGGCAAGGTGTTGATCTCGTGACGCTATTGGCTGATATTCGCAGCGAGCGACGCATGGCCGAAATTATGCAAGCATGGCGGCCGAATACGATTTACCATGCTGCAGCCTACAAGCATGTGCCACTTGTAGAGCATAACCCCGCAGAGGGCATCCGAAATAATGTGCTTGGCACGTGGGTGTTGGCTGAACAAGCCTTGGCCTATGGGGTGAATGACTTTGTGCTCATCAGCACTGATAAAGCCGTGCGTCCAACCAACATCATGGGATCAAGCAAACGGCTAGCTGAAATGTTGCTACAAGCTTTAGCACAACAAGTACAGCAACAAGGCAATGGCATGCATTTATCGATAGTGCGCTTTGGAAATGTGCTGGGTTCATCTGGCTCAGTTGTTCCACTTTTTCGTCGGCAGATTGCAACAGGTGGGCCAGTAACCCTGACGGATGAGCGCATTACCCGTTACTTCATGACAATACCCGAGGCAGCTCAGTTGGTGATCCAGGCCGGTGCAATGGCGACAGGGGGTGATGTGTTTGTGTTGGACATGGGCGAGAGCGTGAAAATTATTGACCTTGCCCGCAAGATGATTGAGCTCTCGGGGCTGACTGTGCAAGACAGCTCCAACCCCGAGGGTGATATCGCCATAGAGGTGACGGGCTTACGGCCAGGCGAAAAACTGTACGAAGAGCTGTTGATTGGCGACAATCCACAGCCAACCCAGCATGCACGCATCATGAAAGCGCATGAAGAGTTTTTGCCATGGCCTGCATTGCAGCAACACTTTGCTGAGCTAATGGTCGCTGTGGATGCTAACAATGTGCCGCAAATACGCACTCTCATTCAGCAATTGGTGCCAGGCTACCGACCCGAGGGGGATGTGGTGGACTGGGTGCATTTAGCCAACACACACGAGATATAAATGAATGACAACTTTGAGCAATAACAGCTATTGGCAGCAATGCCGAAAACAACCATTTCACATGAAGTGGGCATTGTTCACTTCGGTCGTTTTTTGCTTTGCCATCTTTACATATGTGGCATTGACCAATTTGTCGATGCTCGCGCTGCTGCTTGCCGCACCGTTGGCTTGGTGGGTTTTTTATACGAGTCAGCAAGGCTTAGAGCGAGACGAACGGGTATTTCTAGTTTTGATCGCCCTGCTATGCACATGGGATGTGGTGGTGAATTTGCTAGTTGGGCATGGTTTGGGCGAGGCACTCAAAGCTCTGTTGCATGATGCGCGAACATTTGCGTTTGTGCTGGTGCTTTGGGCCTTGTTTACCAACATGTTACTGGCGCGGACGGCTTTTTATGCCATCCTCACAACGGTGGTAATTATGGTGTCAATCAATTTGGTGATGACACTTACAGGTGTAATTCCACAGGGTAAATATTTTTCTAACGAGTATTTACGCATGTCTCACCTGTCGCATATTTACGGGCAAGCGTTGGTAGGGTTCTTTTTTGTAATGGCTCAAATGTGGTTGGTGCGTCCCAGCTTGTCTTGGCGGGTGTTGGTGCCTATGGCGTTGATGGTGTTGTCGTTGTTTTTAGCTAGCGAGCGCCGCACCGGCTATGTGTTGCTTCTGGCAGGTTGTGTAGTGTGGTGCTTGCTAAATGCCAAGCGTTTGTTTGTTGGAAAATACAAATGTTGGCTGGTGTTGGCTGCGTTGGCTGGGGTGGGGGTGGCTGCTAGTTCAGATGTGGTGCAAAGCCGAATGGTGACAGCAGCAGCCGAATTTAATCAATACTTAGCCATGGCACCTCAAGAACGAGCTACTTCTGTGCTGGGCTCTGTTTCAATTCGTATGCAATATGTAGCAACGATTTGGGAGGCAATTCGACAAAGTAATTGGTGGGTCGGTGTGGGAGGTATAGATTTACCCAATGCTTATCAAGCAGCTGCAAAACAGTTTGGAGTGTCAGCACAGGCATGGGACACTTATAACTGGAGTAATCCGCACAACGAATACCTTCACACTTTGGCTACTAAAGGTGTTATTGGGTTGGTGTTGTATTTGGCTATATTCGCGCAAGCTTGCCGTGTGGCATGGCACAAAACTGACGAGGTGCAGCGCATTGGTTTGGTGATGTTTGTGTTTTTGTTCATGCTCAGTATCACCACTAACTCCATGATGATTGATATGGAGGAAGGGCACTTCACATTGTTAATCTTGCTGGTGTTTTTGGCCCCCAAATCACTGAGGCTGGATGGTGTGCAAACAAGAACGACCTAAACGCATATGACTATTCTCGTTACCGGCTGCGCCGGCTTTATAGGCAGTAATTTCGTCCACACATGGCTGTCGTCGTCAGACGAAACCGTTGTCAATTTAGACAAACTCACCTACGCAGGCAATTTGGCGAATTTAGATGCCCTCAATGGCGACCCGCGCCATCTCTTTGTGCAAGGCGATATTGGCGACCGTGCTTTGGTGGGCAAGCTATTGGCCGAAAACAAGCCCCGTGCCGTGCTCAACTTTGCCGCCGAGAGCCATGTAGACCGATCCATCCACGGCCCCGGTGACTTTATTGAAACCAACGTGGTGGGCACGTTCAATCTGCTAGAAAGCG
>JACCDG010408933.1_pt1 | contig 29659 bp, 26 predicted proteins | sample 7442471 | NCBI WGS metagenome assembly JACCDG01 (sample SAMN15323444, study PRJNA562643) | freshwater metagenome | isolation source: river surface water | place: USA:Blue River Watershed | collected 2017-08-17 | reverse complement strand
CTATCCGCCTCCGCGCTCTTGCCACCCAGGCCGCTTCTTCCAGCCTGTCCAATACCGAGCGCGGCATGCTCGATACAGAGTTCCAAGCCATCAAAGACGAACTCGACCGCATGGCCGCAGGGACCACCTTCAATGGTAATCAGCTGCTTAATTCGTCCTTCAATTATGTTTGGGACCCAACCTATTATCTTGGTCCTCCCGGACAAATTCTAGATTTCACTATGTATAATACCGCTGCCATGACAGGGTATGACATGTATGTTTACAATAATGGCGGCGGCGATATTTATTTTATTAATAATATCACCGGCAGGACTTATGGATTTGACTTTAATACCAGCCCTTATTTCGACACTAATACTGGTCTTACAACTCAAATCACCACAATATCTATCAATGAAATTGAAAATGGGTTGCCGACAGGCGCTGTGGTAGGTTCTATCACTGTCAATTCTGGATTTGATGTGGTTAGTTGGATTAATGCCAGCACAGATCCAGCTTTGCGAGTAACTAGCAGTTCATATTCTAGCCAAAGTTACCGCATTTCCACAGGTTCTACTAATTCCTCCATCTCCGCCAGTTTGTTTGGCTTAACGACTACTAATCTGGGTCTTTCTAGCGCCAGCTTAACTAGCATTGCCCGCGCCCAATCGGCAGCGGAAGCGGCCAGATTCGCCGTTGATTTAATCGCCAGATCCCGCTCGGAAATCGCCGCCTCACAGAACCGGATGGAATCAGCGCAGAAGAACAACGCCACCACCACCGAGAATCTGGAACTTGCCCGTTCCGCATATCTGGATCTTGACGTCGCCGCCGAAATGTCTGTTTTTACCAGCAAACAAGTGCTGGTCCAGGCTGGGGTTTCCATGCTCGCCCAGGCCAACCAAGTGCCTAAAAATCTATTGAGATTATTCGGATAAAGTTTCCCTTGATTTATTACCAAGGCCATTCCATATCGATAAGATGAGTAAAATCGATTTGCATCCTATAGCCGGATATACGCAACCGAATCTGCCTGCCAAATTGGCGGAATTTCAATTGGCGTCCGATTTCAAACCGGCGGGCGATCAACCGGCGGCGATCGAATCCCTGTTAAACGGTATCGCGCAAGGCGAACGGGACCAAGTATTATTGGGCGTCACCGGATCGGGCAAAACATTCACCATCGCCCATGTGATTGCCAGACATAAACGCCCTGCCCTGATTCTGGCGCCGAACAAAACTTTGGCCGCCCAGTTATATGGCGAGATGAAGGAATTTTTTCCAAATAACGCCGTTGAATATTTCGTTTCTTATTACGATTATTATCAACCCGAAGCATATGTTCCGCGTTCCGATACCTATATCGAAAAAGAAGCCACCATCAACGAACAAATCGACCGGATGCGCCATTCCGCGACCCGCAGTTTATTGGAACGGCGCGATGTAATTATTGTTGCATCGGTGTCCTGTATTTATGGCATTGGATCGCTGGAAACTTATGGCAGCATGATTATCCCGATTAAAACCGGGCAGAAAATCGAACGTAACGCGTTGTTAAAACGGTTTGTGGAATTACAATATAAACGCAATGATATCGAATTTTCGCGCGGGACATTCCGCGTGCGCGGCGACAATGTGGAATTGTTCCCAGCCCATTACGAAGACCGAGCCTGGCGATTGTCGTTTTTCGGCGATGACATCGAATCGATTTATGAATTCGATCCTTTGACCGGCGAGAAAATGGGCAAATTGGAAGAAATTTATGTTTTTGCCAATTCGCACTACGTCACCCCGCGCCCGACATTGTTGCAAGCAATCCAACAGATCAAAGTCGATTTGAAAAAACGCCTTGCGGAATTGCATGCGGAAAATAAATTGCTGGAAGCGCAGCGGTTGGAGCAGCGCACCACCTTTGATTTGGAAATGCTGGAAACGGTTGGCACATGCGCCGGAATTGAAAATTATTCCAGGTACCTATCCGGCCGCCAGGCGGGCGAAGCACCGCCGACTTTGTTCGAATATTTATCCAAGGACGCTTTGGTGATTGTCGATGAATCGCACGTCACCATGCCACAATTATCAGCGATGTATAAAGGCGATTCTTCCCGCAAAAGAACATTGACCGAATATGGATTTCGTTTGCCATCGGCGATGGATAACCGCCCATTGAAATTCGAAGAATGGGATGAAATGCGTCCACAAACCATTTTCGTTTCCGCAACTCCTGGCCCGAATGAACTAGCCAAAACCGGCGGCGTATTCGTAGAACAAGTGGTGCGCCCAACCGGGCTTGTCGATCCGCCATGCGAAATCCGTCCGACCAAATATCAAATCGACGATTTGATTGCCGAATGCAAGGCAGTTGCGGCCAAGTCCCAGCGCACACTGGTAACCACATTGACCAAAAAAATGGCCGAGAGCCTGACCGAATATTTAACCGAAGCCGGATTGAAAGTACGTTACATGCATAGCGATATTGAAACGCTGGAACGGATCGAAATTCTGCGCGATTTGCGCCTCGGCACGTTCGATGTATTGGTCGGCATCAATTTATTGCGCGAAGGATTGGATATTCCGGAATGCGGATTGGTGGCAATTTTGGATGCCGACAAAGAAGGATATTTGCGTTCGCGCACATCATTAATTCAAACCATCGGCCGGGCAGCGCGTAATATTGATGGTAAAGCGGTATTATACGCCGATGTCATTACCAAATCGATGCGCGAGGCATTGGATGAAACCGCGCGGCGGCGCGAACGGCAATTAATATATAACAAAGAAAATGGTATTACGCCGGAATCGGTGCGCAAGAATATCAGCAGCGTTCTGATGAGCGTTTATGACAAAGCAGACCATGTCGATATCGATACTGGCGACGATCAAACACCTCATTTGGTCGGCAAGGATTTAAACAAATACCGCGAGGAATTGAATCAACGCATGCTGACCGCGGCGGAAAATCTGGAATTCGAAGAAGCCGCGCGCCTGCGCGATCAGATCAAACGGCTGGATACCAGCGCGCTCGAAATACCGACCGGTATTTCGATTCAACAAGGATCTACCCCATCCAAATCACGCCGTCTGGCAAAACTTTAGCGGCAAAATCTTCTTGCCAAGCACAACCAGGTAGCCCTGGCATTATTATCTGGGGCACTCACCAATTCTATTAAGAATGGCTTGGCCTGCTGTGCTCGTCCACGTCCAGCTGCCGCTTTCGGCGCACTCGAAGATACAACAAAAGATCCTCCGGTTTTTTTATGACAAAGCGTTCCTACTAACGGGCCATGATGGTTTTGCATAATTAAAAAATATCGGCGGGCCTTTAGTTCGGCAGTGGCTAAATCATATCCTTTAGCAAATCCGCTGATTTGATCGCGCGCATATTTAAGATAAACCAGCTCGGAATCCAGCGCTTCGAAAACCAAATAATTGTCTTCAAAACCATTTTCTGGTTTCGGGTTGGATTGACACTGCGTGAAGCGGATATAAGTACGGCTTGAACGGTGATAAACTAAACAAGCGCCGGATGCTTGATCAGCGGTTGGGGAATAGAAATAATAAAGATATTTTCCATTCCCCATGAAAACCTGAAATTATTAGGCCGCTTTGCGATTTTGTTTCGAATCGTTGGCGCTGGCTGGCGTGTTGAATTCTTCGCTGGATTTCGTTGCGACAGGACGCATACCGACGGCTTGTGCATCATACACATACATGCCAAGCGCGGCAAAAAATGTGCCAAGCGCTACGGCATAACCGTACATCGGTTTGCCCATCAACACCAAATTGGTCATAATTCCGCCAAGCATGAAAGCGCAAGCCATCGAGCAGACGAAAATTACCGAACGGCCATTTCGCCATTGCTGATAAAATTTGCCTTGCGGCAGCGGATTGGTTTGAGTTTGGGTGGTGTTGGTTTCCATGTCTAAGCCTCGTTTTTTAAATCGCTAGGTTAATTTGATCATTTCTATAACAGAAACAGTGTTTTTCGTCAATAGTGGCGCGGATAATTGGCCTGTTTAGGCACTAAATACCTGTTAATTAAAGCGAATATATTGACCGCGCGGCGGGCTGACAATTTCCCCTTCTTGCGCGGCGATTTGGCCGCGCAAAATGGTGGCAACCGGCCAGCCTTTTATTTTCATTCCATCAAACGGGGTCCAGCCGCATTTATAAGACATGTTTTTATTCTGAATGGTTTCGCTGCGGTTCAAATCCACCAAAACCAAATCGGCGTCGAATCCGGTTTCGATTTTGCCCTTGTTCTGAATATTCCAAATCCTAGCGGGATTATGCGCGGTCAAATCCACTAATTTCTGCAACGATAATTTTCCAGCCGCGACATGATTCAACATCAAAGGCAATAATGTCTGCACGCCGGGCAAACCACTGTGTGATTGCGGATAATGATGCTGTTTTTCTTCGTGCGTATGCGGCGCATGATCGCTGCCGATCATATCGACAACGCCATCTTGTAATGCTTTCCATAACGCGTCTTGATGTTTTTGATCCCGGATCGGCGGATTCATTTGCGCATAAGTGCCCAGCCGGTCATAACATTCCGGCGCGGCCAAGGTTAAATGTTGCGGCGTGACTTCGACGGTGGCGATATCGCGGTTTTTGGAAAGCAATTCCATTTCTTGCATAGTCGTCACATGCAATACATGTACCGGGCGCTTGCCAGCGGCGCGCGAAGCGTTCAATAATCGCGTCGTAGCGCGCAATGCCGTTTCTTCGTCGCGCCAGATGGGGTGAAATCGCGGATGCGCGCCTTCCTCTGCAATTTTACGGCGTTCGCGCAAACGCGGTTCGTCTTCGGCATGCACCGCGACGCGTTTCTTGCCGTTTCTCAAAATCGCCGTTAAAACTTCATCGTCTTCGACCAATAACGATCCCGTCGACGATCCCATAAATATTTTAACGCCGGGACAACCAGGTAAATTTTCTAACTCCGGTAATTGACTTACGTTTTCTTTAGATCCGCCGATGAAAAAAGCATAATCGCAATAGGTGCGCCCCTCACCCGCTTTTATTTTTTCTTGATGCAGTTCGCGCGTCAAGGTCAACGGCACAGTATTCGGCATTTCGAAAATTCCGGTAACGCCTCCCAAAATCGCCGATTTGGTGCCGGTTGATAAATCTTCCTTGTGCGTTAAACCCGGTTCGCGGAAATGTACCTGAGTATCGATGGCACCGGGTAAAATATGCAAATGACTGGCATCGAAAATTTTGGCCGCCTTGGCCGACGACAAATCGCTAATCGATGCGATCTTTTCCCCCGCAATGCCGATATCGGCGCGGGCAATGCGGTCTGGAAATACAACCATTCCGCCTTTGATAATAAGGTCGAAAGAATTCATACGATATATGTAGATGATTCACCCAAAAAAAAGAAGGGCAATTATATTAAGCCGCTTTGGCGTAACTGCCCATCATCGCCACATTTTCATAAAGATCGAAATAGCGGCGAACCACCGATTCCTGACTGTAGGTGGATTGATAGGTGCGGTGCGCGTTTTGCACCAATTTTTTACGCAAGGCTTCATCCGACAAAACATTGCGCAAGGCATCGGCCAGCTCGCCAACATTATCGACCGGCACCAACAAGCCATCATGATCGTGGGTGATAATGCTTTTTGGCCCTTGCGAGGATGCGGCGATAACCGGGCAACCTTGCGACCAGGCTTCTAAAATAACGATACCAAACGGTTCATAACGCGATGGCAGAACGAATAAATCCGCCGCGCGCAGCAACGCTTGATGATCGGTGCGCCAGCCCAAAAATCTTACCCGGTCGGCGATTTTCAATTCTTCGGCCAGTGCGGTCAATGGTTTGCGTAAATCGCCTTCGCCGGCGACCCATAAATAGGCGTTCGGCACATCGACCATGGATTTCAATAAAATATCTTGCGCCTTGCGCACATGCAAACGGGCGGTCGATAAAATAACTTTGGCATCGTCCGGCGTATCGAATTGCGCGCGGGTTACCGCTGCATTCGGTTTTAACATCGCAAATGGCGGGATTACATGCACGCGATCGCTTGTCCATCCCGCATCCAACGCATGGCGTTTCATATCACCCGTCAATGCCACGATATGATCGCAGGTTTGATAATATTTCATATCATGATATCCACCCAGCCAACCGATATGCACATAAGGCTGGCGCACGGTCGGCGGGGGGGTGAATTTCGTTGCCCGGTTCATCCAGGTTTGCACGATATGGGGGCGGAAATTTTTTACCTCTTCGCGCATTACATAACGGCTGCGCCAATCCAGCCAACTGCCGAATTGCAGCGCGGTAACATCCACGCCGCCGCGTTCCAATTGTTCCAGGCGCGACAAATACGGGCGCATAACCGCTTTTTGCGTGATCGATATGGGCGCTTTTTGATAATTTTTGATCGCTAGTATCAGTTCGCCGAAAAATAATTCGGCTCCACCGTGTTCGGCACCAGCTATGACTTGAAGTACGCGCATTCCCTCCGGAACTCCACCCTGTTAAGTAATCGGTTGACCCGAATATTACGTTTCATATTTTTGTGCTTTGTTTTTATCTGCCAGGATGATAGCGCAAAAGGAAATAAAAATCCAGAGTAAAATAGGTGGTTTTTCCGGGTAATTTTATATAAAGTTATTATTTATCAAATAGTTAAATAAACAAAACGGATACCATAATCGTGCTACTAACTTAATACACTAGCTGTCCTATATGGCTTCAAACTGGGCCGCCGCTCGGTCCCATGTCCAGGCTTGTTGTGTTTGAATGGCGCCTCGATGCAATTCCAGCCAATGCGTATCATCGCTAAGAATCCGAATCGCGCGCCCGGCAAATTCTTCGTCACTATGGGCGACATAGCCGGTTTGCCCATCGATCACGCGTTCGGCCACGCAACCGATCGGCTGCACCACCGCCGGTATCCCCATCGCTTGCGCCTCGCCAACGGCAAGGCAAAAAGTCTCGCCAACATCGCCGCGGTATAATAACGCACGCGCCGATAAAATTTCTTGGCGTAATTCGGATTTGGCCACCGGTTGGCGTAAAACAACGCCCTTATTTTGCATCGCGCGCGCCGCATTCAACACCGCTTCCATTTTATCGCCCAGCGGCGTGCCTTGCGCCTTGTATGTCGAAGCGCCGGAAAAAATATGCAATTCGGCATTGGGCAGGGATGGATGAATATAATCTTGCCAAATCTTTAATAACCAATCGAGTGAACGCAACGGATTGGATGTAAAAATAACTTTTGGCGCAGGCGCGATCTTGCGTTCAACTGCGCCTAAAAAATCTTGCGAGATGCCATAGGGAATAATGGCCCGCGAATTAGATTTAAACCAAGGCGGTGCCCAAAGCGGATAAGTATTGGCATGATGTTGGCCAGAAAAAACGATGGTCGGTTGATGCCGGGCGATGCGATGAAAATACCGGAATTTCAAAAGATATTTGGCGGGGTTATGGATCCAGAATATCCGGCGTTTGATAGACGGCATTAAATCGATCAATTGCCAGCCGCGATTGGCCACATACACATCGGCATCTTGCGGCCACGGCGCGCCCAGCGGCCGCCACGATACGCCTTTGTGATCGAGCGGCGCAACGCATCTGTTTCGTACGCTAACACGGTGGCCGCGTTTGGCCAATGCCTCGCACATGGAAATAAACGCCGATTCCGCGCCGCCCAAGGGACCGCGTTCCATACTTTGTCCGTCAAAAACGATCGATTCATCGGCGAACAGAAAATGCGCCATTATTTTTTCTCGTATAACTTTAAATAGGATAATAGCGGAAATAATCCGGCGCACGCGGCGATGACAACGCCATATCCGCCTTCGCGCCAACCGCCGCGCAACACATAACATTTGAAAAAGCGCGAGAAGAACCGGCGGATTTGTGTTGCCAGATTTCCAACCGATTCACCACGATTCAATCTGTCTTGCCAATCCAGCGCGCGCAAGGCGGCGTACCGATCCAACCGGCGGATAGTATCGGATAAATCCTTATCGACATAATGCGTCAACCGGTTTTGCAATAAATGGCCTTTTTTACCAGTCCAAGTCAAAGACGGGTGAACCCGTTCCTGGCCCCATATTTTCGCGGTTTTGCGGAATAACCCGCCATAAGCCGGTTTGCCAAACGATCCGCCCCAGCCATGCCGCACCAAACGCGCGCCAATATAATTATCGACCGGGATGAAATAATAATCCGCCGCGCCAGATTCCGCCGCGGTTTTCATTTCCGCGCCAAGATCGGCGGAGGCGCGTTCATCGGCGTCAATTTCAAATATCCAATCGCTGCTGCAAGCTTGAATGCCGGTATTGCGCCTATCGCCTTCGATGTGCCAGCTGCCTTCGATAATTTTGGCATTAAATTTTTGCGCGATGGATTTCGATCCATCGGTACATTTATCCAGCACCACCACAATTTCATCGGCGAATTTTAAACTGGCCAGACAATCGGCCAATTGTTTTTCTTCGTTATGCACGACGACTAGCGCGCTTATGCTCATGCGGCAGCCTTTGATTCGATGCGTTGCCACAAACGCCGCGCCAAACCTTCAACCACATCGACCGAAAGGCTGGTCATCAAGGAATCTTGTTTGCGGTGATCGAATGTGGGACTGTTCACCAGTTCTTCATATGTTTCTTCGGTCTGCGCAAAAGCCACCAGGCCATTACCGGACGGCCAAGGGCCATAATTACGCACCGGACTTGGCCCAAAAAGACCGATTACATTCGCGCCCGACGCGGCGGCAATATGCATCAACCCGGAATCATTGCCGATATAAAGCGACGATTGCCCGAAAATCGCTGCACACGTCAATAAATCCGGCTTGCCGATCAAATCGATCACCGGCCAGCCATTTAACGCATCTAACATCGGTTGCGCCTGTGGCCGTTCATGAGCCGCGCCGAAAATGGCAATCGATGCGCCTGGTAAAATTCCGTTTTCTGCCGTCAAACGTTTTGCCGTTTCCGCGAATCGTTCCGCCGGCCACATTTTTCCGCCCCAATTTGCGGTTGGCGCAAAACACAGCAACGGTTTCTCGCCAAGGCTTGGGATCAACGATTTCGCTTTTTGCCGGTATTCATCGGTGATCCATAATTTAGGCGCGGCCGGTGGGCCATCGCCGATCAGATTGCCCATATCCTGCACCCGGTGTATGTGCGGATCGGCTTTTTTATTAATAATCCTTTTTCCGGCGCGCAAGAAATAAGCAAGGGTCGAACGGCGCAGATCGATCACATAATCCCACCGCGTACCCACCGTTTGCCGCCATAAATCCACCCAATGCCCGGCATAAGGTTTTTTCTCGACCACAATGATTTTTTCAATGCCCGGAACGGTTTTAAAAATTCCTGCCGCCGGCGCGCCGCAAGCCACGGTAATCCGAATACCGGGATGCCGCATAATCATATAATTCAAAAGACTGGTCGACAAAACCGCATCGCCAATCCGGGTCGAGGTAACAAAAAGTAATTTCATAAGTTCGCTTCCTGCTGTAATTAACCATAGAACGTTGAATTCCGCTATTTTTTTATCTTGTGTCTTAAAAAGATATTAGTTATATTCTTGGCGAGGGTGAAAATGACTAGCGATAATAGTCCTAAAAAATTCGCGACCGACTTATTGGAAGATGCCGAGTATTTTATTACTCGCCAGGTCTTTCGCGTTACCATGGCAGAACCAGGCCAAACTTATATTCAAATCGCGCGCGATCCGATCACCGGTAAGAAAGTCTTAAGTAGAGCAATCGCTAATCCAGGTGATGTCGTTATATTATGCCAGGATAAAGGTGAATGGGCATTTCATGAATTTTTGCCCGGTGGCATGTTACCAAAACTGTACACACAAATTTATACCAACAGCAAAGGTGAACATTGCGTGCGCGGATTGGTTCGCGCTGTTTTTATATCCAGTCCCATGACCATCATTATACCTTATACCAACCAGCTACAAAATAATGATGGATGTTTCTTATGCCAAACAGGAACAAATGAGATCAGAGTCTTAAATCCAGGCGAGTTTGATGCCAGATATCTTTCGTTTGATTGCGATCAATATGGAAGACCTAAATTAAGAAACAGAAAGTTCGATCTTGGCCCTATCCCAAAACATGATTTACCGGAATGTTCGCCTTGGTGGGACGAGTTTGATCGCCAGGCCATGATGGTTATCACAGACAAAATTTTTCAAACGCCCGATGGCAATCAAATCGGCGTTCTATATCGGCGCAAAGCCTCAATGAAAATTGATCGTGTAACTCCGGACCGGGCGGGACATAAAATGCGGGAGATAGTGGCGATGGAGGAATTGCCCGGAACGCCTGTTCATGGATATATGAATACTCCATTTTGGTATTTACCATCAGCGGATGGAATGAACTTACATGTTGTGAGCAGAGATGAAGTAAATTTCAGATGCGCGATTGATAAGGATAACGGCGATCATATAAAAGGCTCTCTTTTATTCCAAGCCGTTCGGATGCGAAGGCCCTTCATTTTCATAGACGCCAGTGGCGCTCAACACCAACGGGACAACGGCGATATTGTCATATTACGGTACCGGGATGGTGCAATCCATTTTATGCCTTGGCCGCAATTTTTAAGTGCCTGTATGATCCATGGCCGTATCGACGGCAATCCACAAACAAAAGCGCCACAAGCACACATTCCAAAAGGGCCGATCCATGTAACGGACGATCTGGTGCATCGGCTCGGTATTGATTCTAATATGAGAATTCGATAAATCAGCTTTCTATTGACAGATTACCTTAGGATTCTATGTTGTCTGCATAGAGTATTTTATGAACCTTCCCGCCGTCCCCCTTCCCAACCGCCAAATTATTTCCGTATCCGGAGTCGATGCAAAATCATTCTTGCAAGGATTGATCAGCAACGATATCGAACAAGTCAGTGATCAGAAATCGATCTATGCGGCGTTTCTTTCGGCGCAAGGAAAATTCTTGCACGATTTATTCATTTCATCGTGCCATGGCGAATATTTAATCGATTGCGAATCGGCGCGTGCGGCGGATTTAATCAAACGCTTGACCATGTACAAATTGCGCGCCCAGGTGGACATTAAAAACCGCGCCGAAGATTATAATATTTATGCTTTCTTGGACGGGCAATCTGCGTGGCCGCAAGATATTGGCGCAGCCGCGGAGCATGAAGGCAATATCCTGTATCGCGATCCACGCATTGCCGATATTGGCTGGCGAATGATTGCGCCGAAAAATCAACCTGCCGCAACAAACGATTTTTATGAATATGATTATGCCCGCGCCAAATTGGGCCTGCCGGATGGCAGCCGGGATTTGGAAATCGACCGGGCGATTATTTTGGAAAATGGCTTTCAGGAATTGAACGCAATCGATTGGCAAAAAGGCTGTTATGTCGGCCAAGAATTGACCGCGCGCACCAAATACCGGGGTTTGGTGCGCAAACGGCTTTTGCCTTGTGAAATGACTGGCGATATTTTGCCGGAATCTGGCGTTAAAATCGCTTTGCATTTAGCGGATGGCCATACCATCGAAGTGGGTGAAACAAAATCCGCCGTTCTTGGTAAAGATGGAAAACCGTCCTTAGTGCTGGCTTTATTGCGGCTGGAGAACTTATCGCAACCGGGCGAGTTTCGCGCCGGCACCGCCATTTTGCGGCCTTATGTGCCGGCTTGGATGCAATTGCCCGAAGAACAATCCGAAGAAATGTAATCCTATGCCGCCTTGCGTTTCGGCGATTTGGCGGACGATTTCGATTTTTGTTTTTTCTTACGAGCCGCGGCCAAACGCACTATCTTTTTTCCATTTGAAATTTTCGGCGTTTTCTTGCCTGGTGTTTTTCTGCCTTTATTTCTAAGCGCCGCTTGCGCCGCCGCCAACCGCGCGACGGGAATCCGGTATGGCGAGCAGGAAATATAATTCAATCCGGCATTTTCAAAAAACTGAATCGAGTTCGGCTCGCCGCCATGTTCGCCGCAAATGCCGATTTTAATGTTTTTATTTACCGACCGGCCGCGCTCCACCGCAATTTCTACCAATTCGCCAACGCCGGTTTGATCGATGGTCACGAACGGATCGCGCGGGAAAATATTGTACCGTTGATATTCCGGCAAGAAACTGCCGGAATCGTCGCGCGATAGGCCAATCGCGGTTTGGGTTAAATCATTGGTGCCGAAACTGAAAAACTCGCACCCCGCACCCACCAAATCGCCGGCGCGCAAGGCGGCGCGCGGCAATTCGATCATCGATCCGACCGTATAGGCCACTTTGGCCGATTTTTCCTTGAACACTTGTTCGGCGGCCGATGCTATCAGTTTTTGGATGATCGAAAATTCCTGTTCGGTCGCGACCAATGGAATCATGATTTCGACCAATGGCGGTTTGCCGGATTTTTGCTTGGATTCCAAGGCGGCCTCGATAATGGCCCGCACTTGCATCGCATAAATCTCCGGATATACGATAGCGAGCCTGCAACCGCGCAATCCCAGCATTGGATTGATTTCTTTTAATTGATGCACCCGGTCGCGCAAGATATTTTCATCGATTCCGGATGCCGAAGATACCTCGGCGATTTCTTTTTCGCCATGCGGTAAAAATTCATGCAATGGAGGATCCAGCAAACGGATCGTTACCGGCAATCCGGCCATTTCCCGGAAAATGCCGACGAAATCGGCGCGTTGCATGGGCAATAGTTTTTGCAAGGATTTTTGCCGTTGTTCCTTGGTTTCCGATAAAATCATTTCACGCATTGCGGCGATGCGGCTGCCTTCAAAAAACATATGTTCCGTCCGGCATAAACCAATACCTTCGGCGCCGAAACCGCGCGCGATTTTGGCGTCTTGCGGCGTGTCGGCATTGGCCCGCACGCGCAAATGCCGCGTATCGTCCACCCAGCGCATAATGGTTGTGAATTCCGCCGTCATTTCCGGCTGTAACATCGGCACCGGCCCCGCGATAATTTCGCCGGTGGTGCCATCGATCGTAACAAAATCACCAGCGCGCAAAGTTTGACCCGATGCAGTCAAGGTGCGGTTATGATAATCGATTTTAATTTGGCTGGCGCCGACAACACAGGGCCTTCCCATGCCGCGCGCTACCACCGCCGCGTGGCTGGTCATGCCGCCGCGCGTCGTGACAATGCCTTTGGCGGCATGCATGCCGTGAATGTCTTCGGGGCTGGTTTCGATTCGTGCCAGAATGACATTTTTGCCTTTATGCGTTAGATCCTCGGCCTCGTCGGCGGAGAAACTTAGAATACCGGATGCCGCGCCGGGCGATGCCGGAAGCCCCTTGCCCAGAACATTTTTCTGCGCATTGGGGTCAAGACGCGGATGCAATAATTGATCGACCGATTGCGCGTCGACCCGTAAAATGGCTTCTTCGCGATTGATAATTTTTTCGGAAACCAGGTCGGCGGCGATGCGAATCGCCGCCGCTGCGGTGCGTTTACCGGACCGTGTTTGCAGTAAATATAATTGCCCGCGTTCTATGGTGAATTCGATATCCTGCATATCACCATAATGTTTTTCCAATTGGCTGCGCACGCGTTGCAGTTCCTTATATATAGCAGGCATCGATTCTTGCATCGAAAGTCCGCGCGCCATCATCGGTTGCGCATTTTTCGGCGCAAGACCGTGGCTGCAGGCATGATCTTTTTCTTTCATAATTGGCTGCGGGGTGCGAATACCGGCGACGACATCTTCGCCTTGCGCATTGATCAGATATTCGCCGTATAAAATATTTTCGCCGGTCGACGGATTGCGCGTGAAACAAACGCCGGTGGCGCAATCTTCGCCCAAATTGCCGAACACCATCGATTGTACCGTTACCGCCGTGCCCCATTCTTCGGGAATGTGGTGGATTTTGCGGTATGTTTTCGCCCGGGCATTTTGCCAGGATTCAAATACCGCGCCGATCGCGCCCCATAATTGTTCGGCGATATCTTGCGGAAATTCGCGCCCCACACGGCGTTTTACCAATGCTTTATAATCCGCGACAATCGCCTTCATTTGCGCGGTGGTTAAATCCGTATCGCGCGCCACATTGGCGGATAATTTATGGTGATCCAGCACTTGTTCAAATTCATGATGGTCGACATGCAAAACCACATTGCTGTACATTTGAATAAAACGCCGATAACAATCATACGCGAACCGCTCATCGTGCGATTGTTTCACAAGGCCGCATACGGTGCGGTCGTTCAAACCCAGATTCAATACGGTGTCCATCATTCCAGGCATCGATACCCGCGCCCCGGACCGGACCGAAACCAATAACGGATTGGAATTATCTCCGAATTTTTTCCCCGCCGATTTTTCAATCATCAGCATCGCCGTCGATACCTGATCGACCAAATTTTTTGGATAGGTTTTATCGTTATCGTAAAAATGACCGCACGCTTCGGTGGAAATGGTGAATCCGGGCGGCACCGGCAAACCGAGTTTGCACATTTCCATCAAATGCGCGCTTTTCCCGCCCAGCAGTTCCACACGCGCCGTGCCGTTCGCGGCAGGCAAAGATTTTATCTTGCGATCAAAACTGAAAACCCAAATTTTATTTTTATTGCTGTTGGCGGATGCGCGAAATTTGGACATAGGGACCTGCCGGATGATTGGTTATTCCTTATTCTAGTAACCTGCGGATGATCCAGGCAAGCGGAATGTCGCCTGTACCCAAAGCCATAAACATAATTAACTATCCGTAAAATAAGTGTTTTTTTAAAAGCAAATCGGTTGCCTGACCATGCGTTATTGTATAGAATTATTGTTTGTGACCATAGGGACGAGAGAGACAAGACAAGCAATGACAACGCCGAATACTCCCTTGTCGCGCGCGGCAAAAATCGGGATTATTTTAAACCAACCGAAAATTTGGAATGTTTCGGCAAAGTTGCTGTGTGCCTTGTGCGTGGCTTTTTATGCTGGCGTAATGGGCTTAAGCGCCATTTCCATTATACATGCCGGCAGCAATTTATCGCTGCAGCTTATTTTACCGATACTATTGTGCGGGACCGGGTGCGGTACGCTGGCTTATAAATTGCGTTTCAATCCTTATGTTGAAGATGCGCTTGGTTACACTCAACCACAACCAACTTATACAAGGCGCACACGGGATTATGGATTGCATATTCCTAAGCGCCCTTCACGCGCGAATACCCGTCCCCGCACCACATCTGCCCGGGCGACAATGACAATCCCAGCAGGACGGGAGCGCGGATAATGAAAACCATGCCGATTCGAAAAACTCTATCCCTCACAGGCATACTTGTGTTTGGCGCTTCTTTGTTTCAAGTTCAGCCCAGACAATTATTCCAAACTTTCACACAAGTTAGTGGATTTATCCTATCTGCGGCGACATGGTTGCGATCGAACAAAAAAAGCAATCCGTTAGAGGCGATACCGACATTAGTACCCCCATCCCCTCCTACCAATACAAGACCCGCAAGCAGTTTATTGGCGGGGCTTAACGTACCGACCTCGCCAAGTTTATTGCATACTGTTGATATGGGCGCGACGATTTCTGCGCCAGATAATTCGCCTTACTATCCCGACCATACCACCCATATAGACCAAACTCCCCAAACAGGAGTATCCATATTTTCTTTTATAATGGATGGGGATCTTGGTAATGTTACCGGTTCCATAAGACCTAGTTTGCCGAAATCCGATATTATAAAAACAAAAATCCCCGAAGATTATGCCGCAGAAATCAATAACGCGGATTGGTCGATATTGCCGCGAGTTCAAATCCCGGCGGCATACGACGAAAAAGCTTTCCAAGCGGAGTTGGAACATTATGTTCCAAGAACCATGATTGAAATCCGAGGATCGATGATGGATCCGCAGACGCGGGCCCGTTTACACACGGGTTATTGCATCCAAAAATAATCAACCTTCGATTTTGGAAAAATCGGCGATCGTATCTATCGTGGCGCGGATTTGATTCAACAGACGCAAACGGTTATCGCGGATTTCCGGGTCTTCGGCATTGACCTTTACATTTTCGAAAAATTCATCCAGCGGCGCACGCAATTGCGACAATGTCTGGATCGCTTCGCCGAATTTGCCTTGTTCGATCAACCGTTCGGCCGGGGCGTAATTTTTCTGTAAAATATCGAAAACCTTGATTTCGGATGGCTGTTGCAACAAACGGCTGTCTGCCGCCGCGCCATAATCGCGCTTGTCCTTGGCGGCTTCGGCGCGGACGATATTGGCGGCGCGGCGATAAGCGGCCAGCAATTGCTGGCCTTGCGGATCGGATAAATATTTCTGCACCGCTTCGGCGCGGCCTACGGTTTTCAATAAATCGCTCTCGCCATCCAGCGATAATACCGATGCCACCACATCGTGACGGATATCTTTGTCTTTCAAATAAACCTTCAACCGGTCATGGAAAAATTCCATCACTTCGTCGCATAATTTTTCTTCGCCCAATTTGATATCTTCCAATTGTTCGGCATAATTTTGATAAACAAGGCCGATCAATGGGCGCAACGATACCGCCATTTTATTTTCCAGAATAATCCGGATAATGCCAAGGCACGCGCGGCGCAACGCGAATGGATCTTTCGATCCGGTCGGTTTTTCGCCGACCATAAAAAATCCGACCAGCGTATCGATTTTATCCGCCAAGGCCAGCGCCATGGATAATGGCTGTTTCGGTATTTCATCGCCAGGCCCAAGCGGGCGGTAATGATTCGCGATGGCATCGACCACGGCTGGATCTTCGCCCTCGGCACGCGCATATTCGCCGCCCATATATCCTTGCAATTCCGGGAATTCGCCCACCATGCCGGTGACCAAATCGGCCTTGCACAAAATCGCCGAATCCAGCGCATGCACTAAATTCGCGCCGGATTTTTCCGCCAGCGCCTTGGTGATATTCGATAAACGTTCGACCTTTTGCCCAATTGTGCCCAATTTGGCATGGAACACGATGTCTTTCAATTTTGGCAAACGTTCTTCCATCCGAGTTTTGCGGTCTTGATCCCAGAAAAATTTGGCGTCCGACAAGCGCGCGCGCAATACGCGTTCATTACCAGCAATAATTGCCTTGCCGCCATCCTTGGCATCGATATTGGCCACAAATGCAAATTGATTGGCTAAACTGCCGTCTTTGTTCAACAGCGAAAAATATTTTTGATGCTGACGCATCGATGTGATCAACACGCGGTCCGGCACGGTCATAAATTCGGCATCGATTTTGCCCAGCAAAACCACCGGCCATTCGACAAGGCCAGCGACTTCTTCGAGCAAACCGACATCTTCGCGCACCGCCAGCCCTTGCTTTTTTGCAAGCGCGTCGAGATCTGTTTTGATTTTTTGTTTGCGATCTTCGCGGTTTAAAATCACATGGTTGGATTCCAATTTTTTCTGGTAATCTTTGAAATCTTTGACCGAAACCGATTTGCCATCCGATAAAAACCGGTGGCCGAATGTATTTTGTCCAAACACAATTACTGTGCCATTGCCAAAATCCGCCTGGCCTTGCACCGGCTTGCCATCGAATACCGCGCAAACGCCACGCAACGGACGAACCCAAGTTTTCTGGCTGGAATTCCAACGCATCGATTTCGGCCAATCGAATTCGGCGATCAATTTCTGGATAATGTCCGGTAAAATTGCTGCGGTTGGCATTGCCGGTTGCTTGATCTGGCAAAAATAAAAATCGCCTTTGTCGGTTTTGCGCACTTCGGCGTCTTCGATTTTTTTCAATCCGCTCGATTTCAAAAATCCTTGAATGGCCTGATCGGGCGATCCAACACGCGGCCCTTTGCGTTCTTCGGATTTTTCCGGGCGCGAGGCTGGCAAGCCATCAACCACCAACGTTAAACGGCGCGGCGTTGTGTGATGCGCGATGGATTTTACGGTCAAATCGTTGGCCGCGAGTTGCGCGGTGAAAAATGCCTGCAAATCCTCGCCGGCTTTAGCCTGCATACGCGCTGGGATTTCTTCGGAAAATAATTCTAATAAAAATTCGGCCATGATTTATCCCACCGCCCGGCGTTTTTCGGGTTTTTGATCGGCTTGTGCCGGGCTTTGCGTTTTTACCCAGGCTTCGCAGCATTTTTTAGCGAGTTCCCGCACCCGGCCGATATAGGCGGCGCGTTCGGCAACCGAAATCACCCCGCGCGCGTCCAGCAAATTGAAACGGTGCGACGCCTTGATACATTGATCGTACGCAGGCAAGGCCAAATTGGCCGCCAGTAAATTATTGCATTCCAATTCCGCCGCTTGGAAATGTTCGAACAGCATTTCGGTATCCGCATGCACGAAATTATGCGCGGAATATTCGCGCTCGGCTTGTAAAAACACATCGCCATATTTTAGCGGCACGGGCGATTTCGGGTGATTGAACGGCAGATCATATACATTCTCAAAACCCAGCACATACATGGCAAGGCGTTCTAAACCATAAGTCAATTCCGCCGAAACCGGATTACATTCGATTCCGCCCACCTGTTGGAAATAGGTGAACTGGGTTACTTCCATCCCATCACACCAAACTTCCCATCCCAAACCGGATGCGCCCAATGTCGGGCTTTCCCAATCGTCTTCGACAAAACGAATATCATGATTGTTCAAATCGAACCCCAGCGCGCGCAAGGATCCCAGATACAAATCCTGAATATTGTCCGGAGACGGTTTCATAATAACTTGGTATTGATAATAATGTTGCAATCGGTTGGGGTTTTCGCCATACCGGCCATCGGACGGACGGCGCGACGGTTGCACATAAGCGGCATTCCATGATTTCGGGCCAAGCGCGCGCAAGGCGGTTGCGGGGTGAAACGTGCCCGCGCCCATTTCCATATCATAAGGTTGCAAGATCGCGCAGCCCTGCTCGCTCCAATAATTTTGCAGCGTTAAAATAATATCTTGGAAACATTCGGGTTTTTGCATCGCCAATTCATCCTGTAAAGATTTGCAAGCTTACCTAAGAGTCGCAAACAGAGCAATGGCGAAGATCTACTGCCTGCCAGATGTACTTTATGGGTGTGATTTAGAAATAGGATGACGCTGAATCAACAAAGCCCTTATTGGCCGGAACGTCCGCCACGCATTCTTTTTTGGGCAAACAGCATGGCAGCACCAAATAATCCTGCAAGATTAGATACCGTGGACGTTGGATGCGCCGTCGCAAATTCCTGGGCACTGCCGGATAAAGTTTGGGGTTTTACCGGCTTATATCCTTCTTGACCTTGGGATGTGTGACCCAAGGCATTCGCCAAATTCTCGGCGCTTAGAAAACGCCCCATTTCGATAGGCGCTGCAGCAGCTTCGGTAGTGCCAGTCATTGGAGTGATAGAAGATTCTAATAAGCTTACATCTACTTGCGGGATGCCTTTTAATTCAGATTTCTTTGCCCTAACATTAGCTTCGACGCGAAATGCTATTTGGCCGCTTGAATTCAAATACGGACGGGAAATATCCACGGACCAGGTTGTTGCGACATATTGCCGAATATCCCCGCTGTCAATTGCACCAGGATTAGATTTGGCTTGAGCAATAATTTCTTCGCCCCGCGCTTTCTCTCCTCTTAATAAATCTACGGCTTGCTCTGGACTGGCCATGCAGGTGGCATCCATAATCATCCGGCTACCGGCCTCGATGCGCGGCTTGCCAACCAATACGCCAAAAGAAGTGGTCTTTCCATTGTCATATTTGAATTTGATCACCAAAGAATCATTCTCTAAGGGGCTGAGCATATTGCCGGTAATGACAGGCTTAGTTTGACTTTGAACTAGGATAACGCCGCTGGTTAATCCGCCATTTGGCCTATTATATAATCGGCTTTCCGCCAAATAGGTTGTGGCGCTCAATGCGGCTACACCGCCTAACAAAACAAGCTCCCCGCGCCAGCTGGATTTAAGATACGCTAGTACAGGCCGTACAAAAATCGTCTTTAGAAAAGGTTCTTTTGTTTGCTGTGCTTCCCTAAGGCCACCCCAAACAGCGCGAACGGGAGCAAAAACATGAGTTAATGCTGTAGAAGCGATATTATTAGGAGCGTTAATCCGAGACATGCCAAACCTACTGGTTACACATTAAACTATCTTCAAAATCCTATTAGAGCAAGATCCTTTTAAGATAAGAAATATTATTTTAAATACTAGAAATTTTATTGCCAATTCTTATTGATATATTATTTCAGTGTTGTAATTATTTCTCGGTGCGATATAGAGAAGAATATAAATTCAATAATTAAAACAGTAGGGCCTAATTCTTGAAGGAGATCTAGCATGAAAAAGATTATTTTTACTTTTGCATTACTGGCAATTTTATTTGCCGCCCACCAAACATACGCGCAAGTGAGTGGGATTGATATTGTGAAACAAGTAAACGCAACGCGTGTACAAGTTCAACCTGGAAATAATCCAGATAATCCTCCCGCTACTCACCCCAATAACAATAACCCTACAATTATTCAAGATTGCGGTTGCACCGGCAGAAATACTATTACAGTTCCAGACGACATCTGGCCGTATGGTTGGGATTGCACTACTACTCTAACCTGCACTTGCGAAGTGACAATGCTGGATTCTAATAATCGAAGAGTACATTGCCCAGGATCCCCGGTAACTATCAACATCACCGGTGAAGGCGATGATAGTAGTCGTGGTGCATGTATTACAGAATCAAACAGCGATGCAGACAGCCAACGCGACGACTTCTTTGCACAAAACGCGAATCTTTGGCAAAACTGCGAAGCTGTTCGCTAATACAATATATTGTTTGAACAAAAACCCTCTGCCAAAAGCAGAGGGTTTTTTATTTCTAAAATTGGCTTTGAAATTTCCAAGAAAATTATTTACCGCATTGATGCGGTTGGCTGACATAAGCTTGGCATTTGGCGCAATATTGCAAATCGGTGGAAATCGGTGTTTTAGGCTGATTTTTAGGGCGTTTGGATGGTGGAAAGATCAATCGCCACACAATATAGATTAAAATAGCCAACAGAATATATCGCAAAAATACGCTCATAACCGGACTTTATGCGGGCGGCGCGTTAAAATCAAGGCCGCCAACCGCGCGGATTATATTCTGCGCCTCTGCCGTATAAGACCCGTCTTCGGCATGCAACACCAAGCCGGGTAAAACCCGCGTTTGACTGCCCTGCCCGCGCGCGGCTTGAATAATAACACGTTTCGCGGCAACGCCGATTTTCGGCCAAAGCGGAACAATGACGGCATTCCATTCCGGCGGCGGCAATAACGATATAATTTCGGCCAAACGGTCGGCGCGATGAATCATCGTCAAGGTGCCTTTCGGTTTTAAATGCGCGGCGCAAAATGCGATCCATGTTTTTAAATTCGCGCTGCTTTCCACATTCGCCGCCGCCTTCATCGGATCGGGTGACGGATCGGCGGATGCGGCGGATAAATAAGGCGGGTTAGTTAATATGTGATCGAACGATTGCAATTGCAGCAATTCATTTTGCGCGGCAATGTCGGCGTGAATAAATTGGATGGGGACATGGAATTTATTCAGCGCTTTATTTTCTTCCGCCAATTCTACCAATAATTTCTGACTATCGACGCCGGTCAATCCCCCAATCGCAATATTATTTTTCTGCGCCCGCGCCAAAACGCATAATCCAGCTGTGCCGATGCCGCATCCGACATCCAGGATTTTCGTGTTATTTTGGAGCGGCACGGCAGCGGCTAAAAAAATCGGATCAATGGCAACGCGGTATCCGGTCGTGGGCTGGGTTATTTTGACGCTGCCATCCAGGATCGTATCGACGCTAAGCGCCCGGACAAGATTCACAAAAGGGTTGGTTTGCGGCTTCATCAGTTTTTATATAAATTTATCTCGACCGGACAAATTTACCAGCCCGCATTCCCATTGCATGGCAAACACGCCAGACTTCTACTTCTCTGACGAAAATACCTATATCTGCCGTGCTATGCCCTTTGGCTTTTTCGTCCACCCAAACTGCAAGTTCTTCTCTTTTCACAGCGCGCATCTTGAATTTTTTTCTAAAATCTTGTTCTGCTTGGTTAACCCAAGCTGGCAAACGTTTTGATGGGGAACGGCGCTTAGTAGAGCTTAATTTCTTAAGCTGACGGTGCTTGGAAACGTTGGACATTTTTTGCCCCCCATAGAGGTGAAAGATAGCCGATCATAGCACCAATTTTTTCTAAAGAAATAGCTTTTTAGGCCATGGATTGAGCATTTCGTCTTTAATCGCAAGGCTAGCTATGCTATGCGAATGGCATGGAAAACAAGACTTTCCCGCAAATTGCCTATCCAGATTTTGAAAAGGTCGATATTCGCGTCGGCACCGTGATCGAAGCCGCGCCATTGGAAGGCGCGCGTAAGCCCGCTTATTGTTTAAAAATCGATTTCGGGCCGCAAATCGGTATTAAACAAAGTTCGGCGCAAATCACCAAACATTACGATGCGGCTTCGTTGATTGGCAAACAAGTTTGCGGCGTTGTGAATTTTCCGCCGAAAAAAATCGCCGGATTTGAATCGCAAGTTTTGGTGCTGGGTTTTCCAGATGCCAATAACGATGTGGTGGTTATCATGCCTACCACCATTGTGCCAAATGGAATGAAATTATTTTAATATGAACGCCGCGCCCGCAATCAAACCGCAACCAAGCCCATCCGTTATCGAACGGTTGCAACAATATTTGGCCGGTGATTTACAATCGGTGAATGCAGAAATTCTGGCGCGGATGCAAAGCGAAGTCGCACTGATCCCGCAAATGGCGGCGCACTTGATCGCGGCCGGCGGCAAACGATTGCGGCCGATCCTGACCCTTGCATCGGCGAAATTATGCCAGTACACCGGCCATAATCACATTACCCTGGCGGCAGCGGTTGAATTCATTCATACCGCCACATTGCTGCATGACGATGTGGTGGATGAAAGCAAAAAGCGTCGCGGCAAGGATACCGCCAATGCGGTTTGGGGCAATAAATCCAGCGTTTTGGTGGGTGATTTTTTATTCAGCCGGTCGTTCCAATTGATGGTCGGCGCGGATTCAATCGATGTATTGCGGATTTTGTCGAATGCGTCCGCCACCATTGCCGAAGGCGAAGTGCATCAATTGCTGACCGCCAATAATTTAGCCACTACCGAAGTGGATTATCACCGCGTGATTGCCGCCAAAACAGCGGCGTTGTTCGCGGCCGCTTGCGAAATCGGCGCGGTGATTGCCGAGCGCCCGGCGGCAGAACAAGAAGCCCTTTATCATTACGGGCTGAATTTAGGATTGGCGTTTCAAATTTCCGATGATGTTTATGATTTTACCGGCCTGCCCGGCAAGCAAGCGGGCGACGATTTCCGCGACGGCAAGGTAACATTGCCGATTATTCTCGCCTTTGCCAAAAGCAACGAAGAAGAAAAACAATTCTGGCGGCGTTGCATCGAACAGCAGGATTTTACCCCATCCGATTTCAACACGGCCTTGCAAATTTTAAATCAATACGATGCCCTGTCCCGCGCGCTGGCCACCGCAACGCATTACGCGGAAATCGCGCAAGCTTCCTTGAAAATATTCGCCGATTCGCCGATAAAATCGGCCATGCTGGATTTGGCGGATTACGCCGCGAACCGCTAGTTTACAGGCGCGGATTGGGCTTTATAAAATTCGACCGCTTTTTTCACGCCGCTATACCGCCACAGCGAATAATGATTGGCATCCTCATCGATCCATAATTGTTTCGGCTGATTGGCGGCATCGTAAATCGCACGCCCCATGGACGGCGGCACAAATGTATCCAATTCACCATGCATTATCAATAATGGAACATGGATATTGGCGATCCGGCTAATATTATCGAAATCATATTTCAAAATTAAATCCACCGGCAACCATGGATACAGAAATTTCACCACATCACTTAATTTGGTGAATGGCGCATACAAAACAAGACTTTTTATTTTGGCTTCTGGATATTGATCGATCATTTGAATCGCAACCGCCCCGCCAATTGATTCGCCGTAAATATGAATCGGCGCATCGGGCCCAAGCTCGCGACGCAAATATTCATAGGCCGCTATCGCATCGATCGCCAATCCATTCGGTGTCGGCGTGCCAGGATTACCGCCATAACCGCGATATTCCAGCATGAACAGCCCCCAGCCTGGTTGTAAAAATTGCGCGGCGATACCAGGACGCCGGGCAATATTGCCGCCATTGCCATGCAAATATAAAATGGTTGGCATGCCAGGTTTCACGGGCGGCGTATACCAAGCCAGCAATTGTGAATCCGGACAGCCCACGGTAATGTCGCATAACTGAACCGGGATATGAATTTCTTTCAGGCGCGGCAAAGCGGTTTGTTCTAAATTAGGCGGGCCGCCGTAATTGCGGAAAATCATATAACCTTGCAGCACGTACAGCGTTCCAATCACGCCGGCATAGGTCAAAATAATCAATATCAACAATTGTTTAGAAATTTCGCGGGCGTTTAGTTTCATAAATATTAATCTAGCTTCGGAGCCGCAAATTTCCAGGGTTTTGCGATGATTGTTGATCGATTTCTGGTTTGATTGTATAACCGACCAGCTGCAAAAGGGCCGCTGTCGGAGTGTAGCTCAGCCCGGTAGAGCACTGCGTTCGGGACGCAGGGGTCGCAGGTTCGAATCCTGTCACTCCGACCAATATTGTCAAGGACTTGGCGACGGTTCCCCGGCCCATCCTGTCACCCTCTGGCGCGCAATTGGCACGCACTGGCGCGCACTGGCGCGCACACTCGGAAAAGCCAACAGACAGCGTACTCTGCGCTATCGGCGTGACAACTTACCGACAGAGTGGTATTCAAGCTGGTTTTGTGACAGCCCCAATCTGGAACCCAACGCATGTTTGACCAAGCCTTTGACGCCATCGACAAAGCCCTTCGCAGCGAAGCCGGTTGCGCTACCGAACTCGACTACACCGAGCAGACGTCCTGGGTGCTGTTCCTCAAGTACCTCGACGCGCTCGAACAGGATCGGTCCGACATTGCCGTGCTGGAGGGTAAAAAGTACAGCTACATCCTCGACAAGCCCTATCGATGGGAATCGTGGGCTGCACCCAAAGGCAGAGACAGCAAGCTCGACATCAACAAGGCACTCACCGGCGACGATCTCATCGACTTCGTGAACGACAAGCTCTTTCCCTACTTCCAGAGCTTCAAGGACAAGGCCAGCGGGCCAAACACCATCGAGTACAAGATCTCAGAGATTTTCGGCGAACTCAAGAATCGCATCACCAGCGGCTACACGCTCCGCGAGATCATTGATCGCATCGATGAACTCCGCTTTCGCTCGCAAACGGAGAAGCACGAACTCTCGCAGATCTACGAAGAGAAGATCAAGCGGATGGGCAACGCCGGGCGCAATGGCGGCGAGTACTACACGCCGCGCCCGCTGATTCGCGCCATCATTAAAGTCGTCGATCCCAAGATCGGCGAGACGATTTACGACCCAGCTTGCGGCTCGGCAGGATTCTTGTGCGAAGCGTTCGACTACCTCCGCTCCACACCCGGCCTGACCACGAAGGACGCAAAGACACTTCAAGAGAAGACCTTCGTCGGCAAGGAAAAGAAGCCGCTCGCCTACATCATCGGGATCATGAACATGATCTTGCACGGGATCGAAGCACCAAGCGTCATTCACACCAACACACTCACCGAGAACCTGGCCGACGTGCAAGAGAAAGATCGCTTCCACGTCATACTCGCCAATCCACCATTTGGCGGCAGCGAACGCAAGGAAGTGCAGCAGAACTTTCCGATCCGGACAGGCGAAACGGCGTATCTCTTCCTGCAGCACTTCATCAAGATGCTCAAGGCAGGTGGTCGCGCGGGCATCGTCATCAAGAACACCTTCCTGAGCAACACCGACAACGCGAGCGTGAGTCTGCGCAAGATGCTGCTCGAATCCTGCAATCTGCACACCGTGCTCGATTGCCCGAGCGGCACGTTTCTTGGTGCAGGTGTGAAGACCGTGGTGCTCTTTTTCGAGAAGGGTGCACAAACTCGGAAGATTTGGTATTACCAACTCGATCCGGGCCGCAACATGGGCAAGACCAGCCCGCTCAACGATGACGACCTGGCCGACTTCTTGAAGTTGCAGAAGAAGCATGTAGACTCGGACAAGTCGTGGACCGTGAACGTCAAAGACTTGGATGAAGACACGTTCGACCTCTCGGTCAAGAACCCCAACGCCCCGGAGGCCGATCCGCACCGCAGTCCTCAAGACATTCTTGATGAGATCGCCGCGCTCGATGCTGAAAGCGCGACAGTGCTGGAGCGAGTGAGGGGGTTGCTGTGAGCAGCAGTTGGCCAATCAAATCGCTTGGCGATGTACTCGTGCGTACGGAGACGGTCGATCCCGGGCAGAGTCCTGAGTCCGAGTTCGAGTATGTCGATGTGTCAGCTGTGAGCAACGAGACATTTCAGATCACCGAAACACAGCGGCTCCAAGGCAAAGATGCCCCAAGTCGAGCTCGAAGACTGATTCGTCGCAATGATGTTCTCTTCGCGACAGTGCGCCCGACTCTTCAGCGCGTCGCGGTAGTTCCTGCGGAGCTCGACAGACAGGTGTGCAGCACCGGCTACTTCGTGATGCGACCCAAACCCGAACTCAATCATCGATGGCTCTTCTATTCGTTGTTCACGGAGAGCTTTATGGGTCAAATGGCAGCACTGCAAAAAGGTGCGAGCTATCCCGCTGTGAACGACTCGGACGTACGTGCGCAGGGAATTCCGATCCCACCCCTCGCCGAACAGCAACGCATCGTCAGCATGCTCGACGAAGCCTTCGCCGCCATAGCAGCCGCGAAGGACAATACCGAGAAGAACCTCTCCAACGCACGCGCGGTGTTCGCCAGCGCTTCTGACGCCATTCTCGCCGGCTGTGCGGAAGCTAGCGTTATCGACTTGGATTGGGCGGGTTCGATCCGCGCGCTAGTTCCGGACTATCACTATCGCCGACCTTTATCGGAGAGGACTATGCCGATTACGCTGACCTTCGACATCGAGCAGGCATCAATCCAAGACCCAAATGACAGGAATCGCATCATTGCCTGCTTTACCCGCCTCGGCTGGGAGCACATCGGCGGTTCCGCATGGCGGTATCCCGCTATGGGTTCGCAGAACGTATCTGAAGACTGGTTTAATCATGTCATCCCAGCTTTGATGTACTTTCGAAGCCTTGTCGATCATGGAAACTTGGATGTCTACAACTTCACCATTGACGCTCATTCCGAGGCTGGACATCGAGGCAGGGCTGCGCAACCTCTTGGGCAACCAATCGCTCCGGCGAATCAAATCGTCATGTACCCGTCACCCTCTAGCGATGCCGTGCTGTCCGAAGCTCGACTTCAGAAGTTCATCACCGATGCGGCAGATAGTCTGGGATAAACTGCCACACCGTTGAATCCGCGCTCGGGTTAAGCGAGTGAGCAGTCCACCACAATAGCGCGCACGGTTAGCTCCGCCCTCCTCTCCGCCTCCGCCTGCGCCATCAACTCTTGCCGAGCCGTCTCAATATCCGGCCATTTCGGGGCGAAGCCATCCGCCATGTTCGGGGCATCGAACCACATCACCGCATAGACGCCAACGTCGGCATTGACTTCGGACATGTAGCGGTCCACCAATTGAGACTTCAGGCTTGTCTTCACATCCTTGTTGGATGACCGCTTTACCTCGACCGGGACTTCAATCGGTTCTCCAGTGACCGTGCCGATCGCGGGCACAGTCACAAACACATCAACCCTTGATCCAGCTTCTCCGCCCGCATCCTTCTCAACGAGCCGCCGTCGAATCTGGAGTTCTCGCCCGGCGGTAACTGCTCGGGCTTTGAAGTACTCGCGAATGGCCTCGCACAACTTGTCGGACGCTCTCTCTTCCAATTTCGGCGATGGCTTGGCGTCACTTGGCGTATTCCAGAGATCTTCGAGTGGAGACGGGCTTACGTTTCGAAGTGAAGCGGAGTACTGCTCAATCGCTTCGGCGTCGCCAGCCAGCCGTAGCATCTGGTTACGCACTTTCTCCGGTGCCTGCGCCATTAGTGTCCGCATCGCGAGTAGTTTTGGCTCCTCCGCTTCTCCCATCAGGTTCGGGTGAAGCTCACGCATGATGTACCACGCCCACCGATTCCACCATTCCTTGCTGCGAGAGGCGATCCAAGTCGGAAAAGATCGAGCTATCCGCGCGGCAAGCCAGGACTTGCCACGAGCCGTGTGGTTCAGAAACCTATAGAGGGCAGCGAAGGCGCCCGCCGCAACCAGCACCATCGCGACGAGCCATCCGGAACCCAAGTCGTCTCCCGAGAACAGGATCACCAGCACGGCGGACGGCAAGGTCGCGATGGCCGCGCCTGCTACGGAGTATCCGACGCGATTCCAGATCGACGGGGCCACTGGTTGGCGATCTACATGGTCGATCAGCCAGTATGCAGCCATGCCGCCCCGATGAATAGAGTTGAACTCCGCCGTCTTCGCCCATTCGATGCTCTCATGGTCTCGCTCCAAGAACTGTTTGGCGGCAGCCACGATCCGCGTCCGCGTACGAGAATCCGCGTGGTTCCAACCGGGAGTCTCGAATAGAACTCGCTCTACGCCGTAGTGCGTGCTGTCATCCTGTAGGGTCATTTCCATACACAGGTGGTGAAAGAAGCGGAAATCTTTGGTCTCGCACCGATCAAGCAGACTTGCGATTCGCTCCTTCGGTGACGGCGTCAATGGCTCTGGCTTCTCGGGACGGCTGTACTCCTGCTGCTCACGCCAGTTGCGTTTTGCATCCTGAGCGGCCTTTGAGTCCAACTCCATAACGGTCGGAATGTTGAACACAGAACGGATCGGCTCCAGATCGTGAACATTGAACCATGCTTCCACAAACGTGGGCTCATCGATGCGAAACAGAACGCGAGCCAGTTCCGCATAATGCGTACGCGCTGGATCGGGAAATGACGCGTCGATGGCACGACCGAGCAGCCAACGAAAATCCTCCGCCGCAAGCAGGTGCGGAGTCTACCGCTCATAGCCATACTCCCGTGTGCGCACTCGCTGTCTACTCCGCTGCCGCTGGTTCTCGCTCTGTGTCAACCTCGCCATCATCGCCGCGTGCAGCATCGACCGCTCTGACCCGGAACCTCCAGCCAGCAGCTCGACCGCTGAGCGGCGTTCATTCAATCTCGCCGCCGCTTGCACGATGGCTTTCCGGTCATCGGTGTATACCCGAGCACTCTCCCTTCCTCGTGTCAGGCTCACATACATGAGCGCGTCGGTAGCGGCTTTGCTTTCACCAAATAGAGAGAGGAGCACGCGGTCCACCGTTCTGCCCTGAGCCGCGTGCGAGGTGCTCACATAGCCGTGCGACCAACGGCCGAAATCCGGTGGCACTTCCCATCCGTTGTCGAGCAGAAGGTTGCCGTTTGCAGCAAACCCCGCCACGCGATACACCGCGCCGTTGTTGATCCGGTGCCTGCCATCCACAGAGCGGCCATTGCTCGCGGCTCGCAGCGACTCTCCGGACGCTACCCGAATGCGATGCTCTTCGTTGACCGAAAAGTTCGCCGCACGACCGAGCGGGAGCGTCCGCTCGATGCCATCTTCGCCGCTTCGCGGCTGCAGACGGCAGACCCCGGCGGCTTCGCCCGCTCGGGGCGGCTTTCGCTTGACCGGCTGCGCTCCTCGGTCCCTGCGGACGACCAACTTCAACCCCCAACTAACGG
>JACCDG011203519.1_pt1 | contig 29661 bp, 33 predicted proteins | sample 7442471 | NCBI WGS metagenome assembly JACCDG01 (sample SAMN15323444, study PRJNA562643) | freshwater metagenome | isolation source: river surface water | place: USA:Blue River Watershed | collected 2017-08-17 | reverse complement strand
TCGGCCTGCACTTGCAGGAAGAAGTGACCGCCTTCGTGGATGAAGGTCGAGAGGTCGGCTCCCTTCAACAGGGAGATGATGGTCGGGACGCGGGTGATGTCGCTGCCGAAGGCAATCTGCCCTCGCGCAGGCTGGCTTAGACCTTCAGCAGAGGCATCTGCTGCATTGGTGTCGTTGCCGGACTGGTAGAGTTCATCTCCTGGAGAAACTTCGCTCTCAGACTCTCCACCATCTTCTGATGTTGTTCCGGTGTCATCGAGAAGAGCGTCGATTCCTGATCCGTCGGCATCGCTAAAGGCGTCGACGACGCGACGGGCTGCTTCTTCGTAGCTGATGTCCGCTGTTTGCCGCGCGCCGAGGTCGCCATAGAGTCTCTTTTCGTAGTACCAAAGAATGGCCTGGATGTCGGCCACCGATAAATTGTACCCCTTGCGCGCCAGGTTCTGTTGCGCTTTGTTCACCGCCTCGAGCATGAAGGTGCGGTCGGTGGCCGTGAAGGGTGCATCCTCGATATTCTCGAATGCCATTTTGTAAATGGTGTTCGCCGCGCGCTCGGTCTGGTGCTCCTGGTACAGCGCATCGAACTGCTCGCCTGCTGCCTTTTTGGCCGCGGCCATCCACTTGACTTTGTCGGCCTTCTTGCCCGGCTCGGACTTGCCGACCAAGAGCGCCAGGCGCGTCTTGAAGCCGCGGGCCTCGTAGGCGTTGCGCGGGGCGACCACGGCCGAGAGCACCTGGTCGTCGGAGAGCTTGGGCTTGCCGATCAGCTCGGCAAAGTTGCGCAGGCTTTGCGGGGTCGGCGCGGTCAGCAGGCTGCCGCGGTAGCGGTTGAAGGTACGCGACCACCAGCGGTCCATGGTCAGGTAGCCGTGCGCGCCCATCAGGTTGGCATAGAACGCGCCCAGCTTGGGGCCGAATTCGACGGCCGCCATCGGCATCTTGATGTGCGCCTGGTAGTCCGACTTCATCTGGCCGCCATTGGCCTTGGCGATCTGCTTGAGCTCGGAGATGGTCAGCTCCTGCATCAGGTACTGACGCATGGCATCTGGGCCCATCTGATCGTACAGGCGCTGCATGACGCCCAGGTTCTTGTTGATGCTGTCCTGGCGCGCATGACCACGCGAGGTGGTGAACTGCCCCGGCGTGGCCCCGCCTTCGCGGAAGTTGCCGTAGATGTCCATCGCCTGGGCGAAGTTGGGCACGACCTTCTGGCCGTCCGACGTGATGGCAATGAGCGCGGTCATCATGTCGCGCGCTTGCTGGTCGGTCTTGAGCTCGGGGTACAGGTCGCCCATGGTGTCGAGCGCGCGCTGGAACTTCACCGAGTACCAGCCCACGCCGGACTTCTCGGGGTTCTCCATCTCGAAGAGGACCTCTTCCTGCATCCACTTGGCGATCTTTTTGACCGCCTCCGGGCCCTGCTCGTCCTTGGCGATCAGGCCGTACTTGGCGCGCGTGCGTGCCTCAAGGGCCGCTGCCACGTCGCGGGTCTTGTAGCTGCCATTCGGGTCCAGGCCGAACTTCTTCAGCGTCTCTTTGCCCGAGCGCAGTGCAGCCGACTGGTTGAGCACGTCGGTGCCGTTGGTCGGGGTTTCGTTGCTCGAGGACTTGACCTGGCTGGCGTCGAGGATGCCATAGGACCGCACGCCTGGGCGCTCCTCGAGCGTGACTGAATCGTAGCCCTGCCCCGCCAGGTAATCCATGACGTCTGGCGAGTTGGTCAGCAGGTAGGTCGAGCCGGCGATGTCGCCGTCTTCCTCGGTCCATTGGGCGTCCAGGTCCTGGATGGACGGGTCGGCGTTGTAAATTGGCAGCAGCTCCTGGGCCATGGCGTCCAGGTCGGCCGGGTTCTGGATGTTGGTGTAGAGCTCCGTGACTTGTCCGCCGCGTGCGGTGCCGTAGCTATCCGCCAGGGAGCGGTCAGGCGTCACCCAGAACGGACGATAGCGATCGGCGCGTGCGACCGTGTTGGTGCCGCTGCCGAAGTTTTCCAGGCCGCCGTGATAGACCGGCATGGCAGTGCCAGACTCGCTGCGCACGACGCCGTTGTTGAACCAGGATTGAAACTCAGCCGTCGTCTGGTCCAGCACCTGGCCAGCAGTCAGGCCCTCGGACTTGACGGCGAGCTGGTAGCGGTTGACCAGCTGCTCGGGCGTCATGCCGAGCTTGGCGGCGGTGACGGAATAGAACGATGACAGCATGTCCGCGTAGGCGCGGTTGGCGTCCGGCGTGAAGCGCCCGGCGGTGTTGAGCTCGTTCAGGAACTGATCACGCACCAGCTCGCGGCTGGCCTTGAAGTCGTCATCGTTGACGCGCTCGAGCATCATCTTCTCGAGCTGCGTCGTCATTTCCTGGTTGAAGGTCGTCTGGTATTCCTGCGACTCAGCAAAGGTAAAGCCGTTTGGGTCGGTCTTGATGTGATCGATGACGGCCTGGTTGAGCTCGTTGCCGGCCATGTTGGTCACGTATTCCGACATCGGGATACGCACGAAGCCGCCGGTGGCCGTAGCCTCGGCGAGCTGCTCCTTGACCGATGGCAGCACTTCGGCGACCTGCTCGGCGATGCCGGACTGGTTCAGTACCTGGGCCGAGATGTACACGTCCTGCACCGGCGTGCCGTCGGTGGTGGCGGCGACGAACTGCTCGAAGACTTCCGGCGCGCGTGCGCGAGTCTTGGACTCTTCAGCCAGGTCGGTCAGGTTCTGGATCGTCTGCTTGAACTCGGCAGCCTGGCGCGCATCATTGACGCGCTTTTTGATTTCCTGGAATCCGATGTAGCCGACCTCAATCGGCGCGGTGCCGGCCTCGCCGACGAATTCAGCCAGGATGTTGCCGGGGTCGAGCTCTTGGCCTGCGAGCGTCTGGCCGACTGCCTCACCCAGCGCGCCCATGGTTCCCTGGGCAGGTATCTGCACGCCGACGTTGGCCAGCTCTCGGGCAACGGGCTTGCCGGCAAAGACGCGCGCCGGCAGCAGGTTCCTGCTGGCCAGGCCACCGCTGGCAGCATCAAAGGTTCCGACAGCCATAGCGTGCGAGGCTGCCGACTGGCCGACCTTGCGCACCATGGCCGGGTCTTTGAGCGCCTTGGCAATTGCATTTGGGTCCTGTAGGTCGACGCCATTTTCTGCCAGACCCTCGCGGAAGCTGGCCGCGTAGTCGGTCGAGTAAGAGCCGAAACCCATGACGGTGCTGCCGGCCACCGGGCCTGCGACCAATCCTGTACCCAGGCCCAGCACCAGACCCGGCGCGTTGCCGACGGCGCTCTCAGGCACGATCGAGGCGACGAACTTCACTGGCTCCTTCATGAACTCGCGCAGCGCGCCGCGGAAGCCTTCCTCTTTACCGGCGCGCATGACATTGGTCACCACAGCAGGCTGCGGAATGGCTGCGCGCTCGACTTCGTAGGCGGCGATGTCTTTGATCTGGCGGCCGATCAGTTGCTGCCCTTGTGCCTTGAGCTCGTTTCTGCGTTCCTGCGACAGCCAGGCCACGCCGAGCGGGTCTTCGTCCATCTTGAACTGCTCGGGCTTTTTGCCGGCAGCCAGCTGGCGCTCGACTTCTTCGATCGACTGGAGGTTGCGCGCGTTGGCGTTTGCGCCGGTAGTGCTGAAATTCTGGAACAGTGCCGGCACGCCGCGCTTGAACGAATTGACGACCGTCTCGAAGATACCCAGGGGCGCGCTGTCATCGTGTGCGAGCTTCGCAAAATCCTGGTCGGTGTATTTGCTCTGCAGGACCGGCGCGCGCTCGGTGTTCTTCTGAATTGTCTCGACCTTGGCGCGGCGCTCCATCTCTTGCGGCAGCGCTGTCACTGCAGCCGGCACAGTGCCCAGCTGCTTGGCGGTCTTGCGCTCTTGCGCATACTGATCCGGGTTGACATCGATGGCGGTCGACGTGGTCGCGCGGAACACCTGGCGCTGACGTTGTGCCTCGTCCTGGGCCATGTCCAGGTAAGGGTTGCCGCTGGAACCTGGCTGCGAGCTCGATCCTGCGCTGGGTTCAGCGCGCAGGAAATCCAGGTATTCGTTCGCCATTTATCGCGCTCCTCTGATCTTGCGCTTCAGGTAAAGTTTTCGGATGTTGGCCTCGGTCGGCGCGTACTCAGGATTGGTCGGCTGTGCCCGGTACATTTCCTTGAGTGCTTCAACGATCTGTGCCCGATCGCTGGCAGGCACGACGACGCGCTCTTCCTGCTCTGGCCTGACCATGGCAGCAGGCACTTCGTCACTGCCGAACCAGTTGCCGCTGACCGTGACGGTTCGGGCCATTACCTCGCGCATCTTTTGTTCTTTCTCTTCCTTGCTCAGATCGCGCTTCAATCGGGCCGCTTCGGCTTCGAGGGCATCGTCGACGCGGTTCTTGACCAGGCCCAGCATCTCGCGTTCCTTGGTCGTTTTCTGTGACTTGTACGGATTAAGATCGAACTCATCAGCCAATGCGTTGAACGAATCGGCCTCCATCTTCTGGTTGCGCTTGCCTTCCTTGGTTTGCAGGGACTCCCACTTTGTGAGCAGCTGGCCAGTCTGGCGATCGCCGAGTGCAGGCAGCAGCGACTGCACCTGGGCGCGGCTCATCGTGGAGAGCACATCCGGGTCGGAGTACGTGTAATACGCGCCGGCGGTTTTCTGCTCTTGCTGTCGCTCGAGGCGCTGCTTGTCCTCGATGCTGCGTGCCCACAGCATGTGGTTGCGATTGTTGATGTGCTCGGAGATAGTGTTCTGTTTCTCACCAGGCAGCGCCAGGTACTCTGGCATGGTTTTGATCTTGGCCATGGGCGCGCCTTTGCTGTACGCCTCCATGACCTTGTTCACGTTGCCGGCGTTGAGCTCGTTGTCCTGGGCATTCCAGGACTGCCCGCGGCTGCGCAGCTCGTTGATCGTTGACTGCACCTTTTGCGGATCGTCCGGGAACCGCTTACGCGCCTCGGCTTCCATCTCGAATTGCTTGATCGGGTCGTTCGGTTTTTTGGGCCCGAAAGTTGTCCAGATTTCTTCGGCCGTATCCATGCCGGTCTGGGCGTTATCGAACACACGCACACGGTCGTCCATCGTCCCGTATGCCTTCGTGTCAATTTCAGTGACGTGCGCCTTGAGGTATGCGCTGGCTTCTTTGGCTTGCCCAAGACTGAGCATTTGCGTCACGACATCCTGGTGCATGCCGGTCAGCGCTTTGGTTTTGATGGCTTTGGCCGCTTCAGAATCAGGAGCAAATTTACTAGCCGCGGCCAGCTGATCTGCCAGCTCAATGACTTTTTGCTTGTTCGTCGCAAACAGGCCAGTCGGCTTGCCGTCGCCATCTTTTTCCTTCCAGCTGATCCAGGACGCGGCAGCTGCCTGTCCGGCGTTGTCCAGCGCCGCGGTGACCTCTTTCACCTTGGCGGCGTTCAAGGTGTTCATGGCGAGATCGCGCGTGCCCTCGGCCATCTGGTCCTTGTACTTGTTGAAGTAGCCCTCGGCCTCTTTGGCTTTGCCGCTGGCCAGAAGATGATCAATCGATCCTGCGTGCAGCTTGGTGCGCTCACCCAGCAGCAGGTTGCGCGTGGAGTCGGAGAGGTTGGCAAACGGGTCCTCGGCGTTGATGTCGACCTGCAGACCTTTGAGTTGCGCGAGCTTTAAGACCTTGCGATCAAACGCAGTCTTGTAGACCTCGAATGCGCCGTCGGGATTGGCATAGCTTTCTGCATTGATCGATGCGTTGTTGCGCTCGATGTCAATGCTCGAGGCCGTCTCGGTGATGTTGAACTGACGCGCCTGGGCTCCGGCGTGCGTATCAATTTTGCTCAGTGCCGTGGCCAGGCGCTGATCCGACACAGCCTGGAACATCTGGCGCTGCATCGGGTTCTTCAGCTGCTCCGACAGCAGCACGCGCTTTTGCTCAACGGCCTGGCGAGTTTGTTCATGCCGGTCGATGGCTGCTTTGCCCTGGGTGTTCATGTACCCGTTATTCGGGTCGTCGAGCAGCGCAGACGTATCGCGCACCAGCTGCGCGTCTAGGCGCTTGACCTCGGCTTCGTTGATGTCCTTCTGGATGTCGATGGCGACTTTGGCAAAGGCATCACCCGCCTGCTGCATGCCTGTGCCGGCGTTTTGCAGCATGCGGCCCGGCAGAGTCGCCATCTCGCTGCTGAGAACAGGCGGCTGCCCGCCGGCCACTGAAGCGACGTTCGGGTTCTCCGCGATCTGGAAATTGTCGTAGGTTGGGACTTTTGGCATGGCCTACTCTTTTTTACCTGGCATAGCCAGGGATGTACGTTGAGCCGACGCTGACGTTGCCGCCAGACGATGCTGGCCGTGCCGGCGCGGCCGAGCCGCCGAAAGCGCCGACCTTGTTCATGAAGTACCAGTTGGTCGCCACATTGGTGGCCCCTTGGACCAGGCTATTGAAGGCGACCGTGCTCGGGCTGATGGCATCGGCCTGCAAAAGCGTCCCGGCTGCACCGGCGCGCTTTAAGCGTGCGTCGCTTTCGTAGCTGACCTTCTTCATGCGTGCGTTGTTGGCAGCGCGCACGTAGTTTTCTTCGACGGTCAGCGCGTCCACCTTGGTCATCAAGTCGGTGCTGACAAAATTGCGCAGTGCCGTGTCGCTTCGCAGGTCCACGCCGTTGGCTGCAGTTACAGCGCGTTGCGTGCTTTTGATCTGCGCGCCGCGCAGTCTGACTGCTTGCTCGCGGCGCTGGCCGGAGGTGATCTCGTTTTGCGCCTCGAGCTCGGCCAGGCGCGCGTTCATCTCCGATACTTCCGCCTGGTATTGCAGCGCGCTGGCCTGCGAGGCCATCGCTGACTTTTGCCCCTGGGCCGCAGAATAGGCACCGACGGCGCTGGTCAGCACGCCGATGCCTTGCATTGCTATGGCTGTGGTTGCAAATGACATTTTTTGCCCTTGTGTGTACTCAAGACCTTACCTTGCGGTGCTTGCTTTACGCGCACCATCAGGCCCCCAGCGCGACTTCCATGGTCATGGAGATCAGCGTCAGCGGTAGCGGGTCAGACTGCCGAATAAATACCTGGCCGGCGTCGGACCAGCGTGGCGTAATCACCAGCGCTATTTCCTCGCTTTTGAGCCTGGGCGGTGTGCCGTAGGGCTCATCGGTGCGCTGCTTGGCCTCGACCAGGTTCTCGGCATCCGGTCCCACAAAGATGCCGCTGGAGCGGTTCACGCGCAGCCAGACTTTGTTGACGTTCTTGTAGCGGCCCTGGCCGAAGCCGGCGTCGATCTGCGCGGCCCAGGGCAGGGTCTTGGCGTCGGCCGTGATCGGCAGGCCGATCTGTGCCTTGCTGACAGCGCGCTCGAGCGTGATGGAGCCGCCGGTGACGACCTGGCGCGGATGCACAGCACCATCGGCCAGGATCGATACCGTCTTGCCCTCGAGCCAGGTCAGGCCACTGATGGTGTCTCTGGCAAAGTCGTAAGCCAGATTGGGGGTTCCGCGGTAGGCTGCTGGCAGCTCCTTATCTACAAATGCTGTTGCCTGCACTACGCTGTTGGTCCTGATGATGGTCAGGCGGTACTTGATGCCATCGGCGTCGGTAAAGATGATCGCGTCATTGACGTCGGACTGTGCCGGGTAGGTAAAGATCGGCGAGGACGCGGTGATGGTGAGTTCTTCGCCTGGAACCCAGTCGGTGCCGCCGGTGACGGTCACTGTCGTCGAGGTGATGTTTGCGCCGTTGAAGGTGGCACCGCAGTCGACGAAGTAGGCGTCTTCCTGGTTGACGAAGAAGCGGCTGGCCAGGCGCTCGACGTAGCGCTTGGATGCACCGTTGATGGTGCGCTTGACGACCACATAGAGCACGTCTTCCGAGCCTTCTGCAACGATGCAGCAGCTCTCGAAGGTGCCGTCGGTATCGTGCTGGTGCCAGCTGCCGACCTGCTGCTCGGGCACGTAGGTCAGGCCCAGGAGCTTACCGCTGGAGGAAATGCACCAGACAACCGGATACGGGGCTTTGCCGTAGGCCAGATCGACAATATCGAAGTTGTCGAACAGGTGCGGCGATCGCAGGCACAAGTCGCCGGTGACGTAGCCCGACGCCTGCCAGGAATAGGCGAGCTCGCGCACATGACCACCGCGGGCTGCCGCGTAGATCAGGGTGTTGTTGATGATGGCCGGCTGCACGTTGTTTGCGCCGATGTAAGACTGTGGCCGCACCGAGATCGTCGTCGGCGTCACGGCATCCGAGTTGACCGACGTGATGCGCCATTCGGACGAGCTGGTCAGCAGCACCAGGTTGTTCAGCGGGACCATGTGCCGGATCGTGTTGGCTTCGCGCGCTGAGACGCGGAAGTTGATCGCGTCGTCGTCCCTGGTGGGCAGCGAGTAGGCCAGGTTCGATTCGGTGCCGCTCTTGGTCATCCAGATGTTCTGCGGCTTGTTGACGGTGCCGCCGAAGCAGCGGCGCTGCTCGAAGTAGGACACTGCGCCGGGGTAGTTGTTTGCACCGCTGAACGGGTTGTCCAGCTCGGGCGGCGTGATCGAGATGTCCGGGTTGATGTTGTCGTCCTTGAAGGACGTGCCACTGGTCTGGCCGATGTACCCGTACAGGCCGTTGCTCTGTTTGTAGACGTTGTAGCGAATCGCGCCGGCCACCGGCGACCAGCTGATGGTGTTGAAGTTGCCGGTGACGAGCAGGTTGTTTTTGACGCCGGCACGGAAGACGACGCCACCGCTGGTGAAAGCGCTGTAGCTGGTGGTGTCAACGACAGTGCCACCGAGCGTGCGCAGGGTGAGCGTGGTGGTGCTGGGCACCGTGTTGACGACGTACACGCCGTCGGTGATCTGCGTCATGCCGCCAATGCCTTGCACGTAGACCAGGTCTTCGGCGACGTAGCCGTGTGCGGCGGAGACGGTGATGACACCTGGGTTGGCCTGCGTGATGCTTTCGACGGCCTCGATGACAGCACCGCCGCCGCCATAGGTTCCTGCGGTAGTGGTGTTGACCACCACACCAGGGACAGTCTTGAGCGTGAACGTCGTTGTCGCCGGCACCGAGTTGATCAGGTAAATGCCATCGGGTATGGATGGCATGCCGTTGATGTTGGAGATGTAGACCCGGTCATTGACGGCAAAGCCATGCGCGGCGTTGGCTGTGAAGACGCCGGCGGCAGCATTGGTGACCGCGGTGATCTGCAGGCGAGACGACAGTGACGAGGCCGAGGCAGACGATTCTTCCTGGCCTTCGGCGGAGATAGCGGTCACGACATAGTTGTAGACCTGGTTCAACGTGCCAGTGCCCACACCCACAAAGCCCTGCACGCCCGATGGCGTGCCAATCGTCGGCACAAAGGCGATCTGCGTCAGCGCCCAGTTGGTGGCCCCCAGGCGGCGCAATTCGCGCGGCGCATAGTTCGGGTGCACGATGGTGAGCACGTCGGCAGACTGCACATAATGCAGGTCAAAAAGATCAGCTTCGAGATAAGGCGTCGCCACTTCATAGGGTACGCCTCCCGAAAGCAAGGTGCCGCCATTGGTGTGGAATCGGACGTACTGGTCGCCGAACTCGAGCACCATGGTCTGCGTGGTGCTGTACGAAAACGGGATCAGGCGCGTGCGCTTGGCACTGTTCTTGACTTCGTTGACGTACTTGGTGCCGGGCCGGTTGGTGGCGGGGCCGTGAGGCAGCACCACGAAGTTGCGGCACAGGGCCAGGCCCGTCTGATACTTGACGTCATCAATACGGCCAAACATCTCCGGCGTGAGCTCACCACCGCCAAAGGAGCGCTGAAGGGTGCGGACGTTGGCCATGCCTTACCTCGCCGCCATCCAGGGGGTGGACTGCTTGATGTCGACCTTGCGCTGATTGGCGTCGGAGACGATTGCCTGGCCGCGGACGGCGATGAATATCTGGTACTGGCGCTTGGACTCGGCCGATCCGATGTCGCCCTTTAAGATCGGGCCGGCGAGCTTGGATGCCAGCAAATGCGAGAGCGCCTCGGTAAACAAAGGCGAGAAGCGGCTGGTGTCGGTGATCTTGGCCGTGTATCGCAGCACGGCGTTTTCCTGGTTGGTGTAGATGATGCCAGTGCCATCGGCCTGCGTCTCATGCACGAACGGCTGCGGCGTGTAGAGCCCCTGGCCGGTGTTAACCACGCCCACCTGGGTGTAGGGCATCGGGAATCCCTGGCTGTAATCGTCGCTGGCTTTGGGGTCCAGGATGGCCATCAGGTTCAAGGCGTCGCTGGGCTCCTGGTAGGCGTAGGCCCACTCCGGCCAGTTGGAGCCGATCAGTGGCAAGGCGATGCGCTTGGTGCAGAAATTCCACGGGTGCATCTCGAGCAGCGAGTCGCGCGCCATGGGATAGAAGGTGGCGCACAGGGTGGCCTGCGCACTGCCCTCGGGCGGATCGATGCTGGACACGGTGGCGACGTCACCCAGGTGCGCCAATGCCAGGTTGCAGATGTCGACTTCAGATGCCATGCGGTGCCTCTACCAAGAAAGCGGGGGGCAAAGCGCCCCCCGGTACTGCTTACCTACTCTGGCAATTACTCACCAGCTTCATCGGGAGCTGGCGCATCAGCGCCCTTCTTGCCTTTCTTCGGCTTGTCGTCCTCGACGACCAGTTCCATCTGGCTACCCGGCTTGCCATCGAACTCGATGATTTCGCCTTCGTCATGGATGGAATTGTTGATGAAGTGCTTGGCCAGAAGTTTGTAACGCGCCATGTGTTGTTCTCCCTATTAAACGACCGAGAAGCCCGATGCGTAGGTCTTCTGGTCCTGGATGTCGAGCACGACGTCTGCAGTGACAGTACCTGCGGACATGGTGCCGACGACGGTGTAGCGAGCGCCCATATAGCGCTGGCCGTTGGAACCGACCTGTGCGTTCATCTCGACAGCGACGCGCTTGCCAGCCGTGAGGTTGGCAGTTGCGATGGCGTCCGAGCTGCCCACAACGGTCGGGCTGGACAGGTCGGCCGACGCCGAGGTGATGATCTCGAACTTGACCGAGGTGCCGCCTGCGAAGGCGGTGCCCACGGCGAAGTTCATGTACGTGCTGCGGCCTGCGCCAATGTCGCGGGCAACAGACAGATCGATCGTGTCGGTCGACACTGCAGTGGTGGTCACTGCTTGCGCATCAGAGACGCGCAGGAATTTGTCGGTGATCATGTTGCGGTTTCCTTTCTATGTTGAGTGTTCAGCACCAGTTAGACCACGCGAGCTTCAGTGTTCAGCAGCGAGTCGACGCGACGCAGCGGAACGCCCAGGAACGACAGCCAGCTGTTCGGCTGACCGAACTGGGTCAGACCCTGCTCGACTTTCAGCACGTACTGCGACTTGTCCATGGCAGCCAGAGCCAGGCCCGAGTGCACGGTGCGGTTCATGTAGAACGCAGCGCGGCCCATGGACATGTTCGGGATGCGATACAGAGCGCGCGACATCAGCTTGATGATGTTGGTCGCAGCCGATGCTGCCTGCGTGCCGGTCTGAGCGATCAGGTCCGAGACATCGATGTTGCAGATGCGAACGACATAGCGCCAGTCTTTGACGACCAGGCCATTCTTCCACTGGTAGTGGGTGCGGTATGCCTGGTAGCGTGCGCCGTTGGCGTCCCAGACGGTGTTCAGGCCTAGGTCGTCATGGATCAGACCAGCCTTCGAGCCTTTCGGGAACGGGCAGAACACGGTGTTCTCACCCCAGACGACCAGGTAGACCGACGTGTTGTCGCTGCCCGAGCCGCCTGCGTCGAGGATGTTCTGGCTGTTGCCAGCGCCCGAGATGGCCGAGTAGCGCGTGGCCAGGCCCAGGAACTGTTTCGGGTCGGTGCCAGGGTTGCCGTAGAACAGCGTCTGCGCCTGGGTCTGGTTCATCGCTTCCAGGAATGCCTGGTCTTCCGACAGACGGAACTGTGCGGTGTTGCCGTTGAGTTCGGCGAGGTCCTTGTCGACTTCGCTGTACGCTTCCAGCATGCCGCAGGCTTCGTCGACCTGGGCGGTGGTCGATTTGGAAGTCGGGATGCCCTGGTTGATTGCACGCCAGTAAACGGTCGGCAGGCCGGTGCGAATCACCGAGCGGTGGCCGGTCGGCAGGTTACCTTCAACGAAGACGCAGTCCTCGAGGATTTCGTTCGACTGCGAGAGCAGCTCGGCGATGGTCGGGACCTTGCCGTCCGGGTCGATACGTTTTGCCCAGTCCGCAAGGGTCAGAGCGCCAGTGGACAGAGTTGCCATGGTTGCTTCCTTTCAATTTAAGATTGGTTCGAGTACAGGACAGACGCTGGATCGCGTCGATTGCCCTGCTGTGGACGGCCCTGGCCAGCTGGCACAAAGCCGTCTTCGCTTATTGCTTTGCCTGCCCTGTAGAACACCCGTATGACCTCCGGGTGATTGCCCAGGCCAGACTTGACCAACAGCTCGCGCAGTTCGGGCGTGCCGAAGGCGTCCAGTGCCTTCTTCGCCACTGCAAGGTTCTGGTCGAGTTGTTGCCCGCCGAATTCCTTGTCAGTCTTTGCGGACTCGCCCCATCCCTGGATCGCTTTGTCGATCGCGGCCTGCTGTCGCTGGGCCATGGTGGGGGCCATCTTGTCCATCAGCTTCTGCGCAGCTTCGTTGCTCAGGTTGAGCTCGCGTGCGAACTTGCCAAACGCTGCGACCCCATCGGGGTCCATCGTTGCCCCTTCCGGGACTTTCAGGTCATAGTTCTCCGGTGCGCCGTCAGCCTTGGCTGCCGTCTCGCCGTTGTTCGCTTGCCCGCCACCCTCGGCGGTGGTTGCCGCATCCTGGGTGCCCTGCGCTTGCGTTGCTTGCTGTTGCGATGCTGCGCCGGTGGCCGCCGGTGCAGCAGTGGTCGATGGGGCTGCGCCTTCAGTGGTGGTTGCGGCGTCCGTCATCATGCTTGTTTCTGACATCCTGTTGCTCCTTGAGCATCATTGAATACTGGTCTGGAGAGAACTCATTCACCTGTGCCATTAGCATCAGGCCGACGTTGCGCATGCCTTCACGGAAGAAGGTTTCGCTGTTGCCGGTGAATGAGCTGCGATACACACCAGTCTTTTCCAACAGACGCCACATGATTCGGCGTCCCCGCTTGCTGCTCATGAGCCACTTGAAATCGTCTTGCTCTACCTGAAGGGCCAGCTTGGATCGCTCATCGAGCTCTTCCCTGGCTTGCTCCTGGCCCCTTAGATCGAGCGGGTCATAGTTGCTCATGGCATGAATTTATTGTCATCACGTTGAGATACGCGCACCACTCAGCTCGCGTCGCCGTACAGCATCGATGCCTGGCTCGAGCTGCTTTGCGCTGGGCTGATTTCCATGTCGGTGATCTGCAGGTCCACGCTCATCTCGCTCTCGCCCTTTTGCGTGTTGTAGGCGCTGGTGCTCTTGACGAACACCTTGGCGGTGATCGTCATCTCCGAGCCGACCTTCGGCAGGCTGGTGATGCCCAGCTTCTGCAGCTCGTCATCGTGCAGGTTGATGCACAGACCATACGGATACTGCGGCTCATCCATCGCGCTGGCCTCGGTGTACTCCTTGGCCTCTTCCCGGCTGTGCTTCATGTTGACCATACTCACTGCCCGACCTCCACTGGTGACGGCGAGCCGTAGCCGCTGAACATGTTCATCACGTCCTGCAGCGCGCTCGGTTGTTGTGTGTTCGTCTCCGACAACGTCTTCGACGTTTCGGCCCCTTGCTGCATTGTCTGCATGCGCTGCTGCTGCTCCATTTGCGCCGCGCGTTGCTTGCGCACGATGGCGACCTTGTCGTCGGCAATGATCAGCTCCGGGTCCACGCCCAGCATGTCGCCGTACAGGTCGGCCCACTTGTCCGCATCGAGCTTGTCCAGGACATCCGGCTTGATCTGCGCGACGATGCCCAGGTTGGCCACGTAGCGGTCGACGCTGTTGGTGCCGATGGCGCGCTGTGCCTGGGCCAGCATCGAAACGAACTCGACGTTCAGGTCCATGCCCTGCAGCTCCTCCGGCGGCGGCGGCACAATGCCGGCCTCGACCATGCGCGAGAAGGTCATCTCGATCATCGGGTCCAGCAGTTCGTTGTGCAGGCGCTCGAGCACCGGGCCCAGCATCAAGAGCTTTTCTTCATGGCGCTCGGCCACTTCGGTGGCGGTCATGCGCGCGTCGGTCTGGTTGGCCAGCATCAGGAACAGGTCGGCATAGAACGAACCCTTGATGCGCTCGCGCACGTCCTGGATGTCGGCCAGCAGGTGCGACAGGTCGAGGTTGACCTCGAACAGGGTCTTGATGCCAGCGCTCGGGCTGGTGGGGTCGTAATACGACAGGCCGCCCGGCAGGTTCTCGACGTCTCGGTTCTTCATCGAGGCCGGCACCTGGAGCGGCGGCTTGGTTTTGAAGTCGATGCCCTGGGCCTTGCGCAGCTGCTCATGCTGCAGCTGCTTGATGTCGCCTAGCGCTTCCATGCCTGGGCTGTTGCCGTAGATGTCGCCGCCACTGGTGGCCCAGCGCGGGACCACCGCGGGGAATTCCTTGAAACCGGACTCGCGCAGGAAGGTGTCAGGCTTGCCGTTGAGCTCGAAGTAGTACGAGCCGTAGGCCATGTTCTTGTTGTCGCGCTTGTTCATATCACGATCGGCGCGCGGCTCGATGGCATGCACCAAGGTGACCCACTGGTCCAGGCTGCCGCGGTCATACATATTCTTGACCGACGTGCTGACGTTCTTGATGCCGAACTCCTTGACGATCTCGCCCACGGTTTTCTGGAACTCGCGGTACAGCGTGCACACCTCGCCCTGGTAGTCAGTGGCAATCGCGTACTCGCCAGTGGTCAGCGGGTAGTGGTGAATGACGTTGTCGTAATTGGGCAGGACGATCGAGGCCCCGGTGCCAAAAGCGCCCAGCTCCTCATACATCGAGTGCAGCGTGCGGTACGTGTTCGACTTCGAGAAGATCATCTGCATCAGGCGCGTGACGTCGTTCAGCCACACCTTCACCGGGCCGTACTTCATCATCTCCGGGTCCGCCGTGCTCAGTCGGAACCAGGGCCGCGCAGGCGACGTCATGCCGGCCATCATGCCGGCAGCCAGCACGCGCAGCGCTCGCGTGCCGGTCGAGTCGTAGATGTTGTTGTGCCGGCGCTGACCGCGGTCGCGGTCCTGCACAAAGAAGCGGCCGCTGCGTGGCAGCACGTAGTCGCTGATCTCTTTCCAGTGCGATAGCCAGCTGGCTCGCTCAGACTTGAGCTGGCCCCAGCGCGTGTACAGCTTGTCGCGCTTGGGCGACTTGGGATTCGACTGTGCGTCGCTGGTGAACTCGCTCATGGATTACATGCCCAGCAAAGTGTTGCGGCCAATGCTCAGAGCTGCCGGGTCCACACCAGAAGGACCAGTCAGCATCGTGCTGCCTGCGCCGCCCATACCACCGCCGGCAGTCTTTGCTGCCTGCTGTGCCTGCGCGATCATGTTGGCCGCATCCGGTGCGCGTGCGTTGCGCTTGTTGAACTCCATCTCCTGCATGCCCATCTGCCGGCGGTTTTCTGCCTGCGCTTCCCGCTGCATGCCCATGGCTTGCTGGTTTGCGCGCTCGGCGTCTTTGGCTGCGTTGATCGAGTTGACCGTGTTGACCACGGTGGCCACCGTTGCGACGGTGGCGACGACTGCAAAAGACATGTCAATCTCCCTTCAAAAGTTTTTTGATGTCCGCATACGGCAGGCCGTCGTGATTGGCGACGACTAGCTTTGCTTCCGCTTCCTCGACCGTCTTTGCGTCGGTCGCATGAAACGTGATCCAGATCGTGTCTTCGTGTGCGTAGCCGACCCGCTTGGTGCCTGGTCGAGCGATCATGGTGGCCGGGGCTTTGATGCGCTTGGGCCCGTCTTCAGTCAGCACGCTGATGTCGCCCTGGGTGCAGACGTTGATGTGCTCGAACATGTGCACCGCGCCTGTGAGCAGCGTGCCGGCCGGGATGAACATCTCGCGGGCATACATGCCGTCGGCAAAGTAGTGCCGCACCTCGAGCTCGACCTGGGGCATGGCCATCATCGACGCCTCCAGGCGCTCGATCTTGTGCCGCACATCGATGCCGTCGACAACGTCACCGACCGGCTGGCTGGCAGGCAGCAGCTGGTCGAAGTCGATCGAGGTGTCTTGTGCGATGTCCGTTTCCACAGGCGGGCCTATCTCATGGTGGCGTAGGGATCATAGTCGTCACGCTTTCGCACACGCGCACCTGGCATGACCGCATCGATCGGGTGCTTGGGCATGACCGGATAGGCAAAGGTCAGCGCCAGGGCGTCGGCCTTGTCGGGGGACCGGCCGATCAGCTCGCGGATGTCGTCCTTGTCGCAGAGCCTGAACTTGTCGCCCTGGAAGGTGTAGGTCGCTGCGGCCAGCTCCTCGGCCAGCTCCTTGTCCTGGGGCAGCGCGCCGCCTGCTTTGATCCACTTGGCCAGCTCGAAGTACATCTCGCTGCGCTTGTTGAAGTAGCGCGGATCGATAGCCTTGCCGCTGAAGTAAACCTCGATCGGGTCCCGGTTGGTCTGACGCAGCGCGTCGATCACGCCCACGCCATAGCCGCCAGTGGCGTCAACGAAGCAGGCATCGGCCTTGTGCTCGTCCCACTCCTGGGCGACCTGGGTGGCCACCAGCATGGTGTCAGGGATACGCATCTGCCGCGGCATGAAGGCGACGTTGCCCCGCCGGCGGATCGTCACCGAGCTGTCAGCGCCCTGGCGCGCGACGTCCACGCCCATGATCAGCGCGGCATGCGCGAACTCGCCCGGCTTGTACTCGCGCTGCATCGCAGCCTCGATCTCCTCCGGTCCGATCAGTGCATTGCTCGAGGCGGCCGGGAAGACGCCACGCACACGCACCCGCACAAAGTCGCTGTCCTCGCCGTAATCGTCGACCCACTTCTGCAGCTGGGCCTTGTTGGTCATCTTGACGGTGCGGCTGTCGATTTGCCTGGTGGTCCAGCGGTGGCGGAACTTGCCGAAACACTCGCGGAAGCGGCCGATGTTCTGCGTCGGGTTCCCAAAGCAGCACCAGATGATCTCGGTGTTCGAGTCCGTCAATGCGCCCTCGGCCACCTCCCAGATCAGGTCAGGAATGGCCGACGCCTCATCGAACACCAGGATGATGCGCTTGCCCTTGTTGTGCAGGCCCGCGAAGGCTTCGGTGTTGCGCTCGGACCAGGGCACCATGTCAATGCGCCAGGTCTTTTCGTGTTCCTTGTCCCTGGAAAAGAGCGCCGTGGCCGTGAGCTCGAACCAATGCTTGGTCAGGCAAAGCCTGTGCCACTTGGCCAGCTCCGCCCAGGTCTTGGTTTTGAGCTGGTTCTCAGTGTTGGCCGTGACCACGCCCTTGGTGTCTTCGTGCGTGCTGATGGCCCACAGGATGATCCAGCTCACCAGGGCGGACTTGCCGATACCGTGGCCAGAGGCGACCGCGATCTGGATCGCCTCGAAGGCATTGATCTCGCCGGCGCGCAGGCGCTGGCCGATGTCCGTCAGTATCTCGCGCTGCCAGTCATCCGGCCCGGCAAAGCTGGCCAGCTCGCCCTGGCCCCACTCGAAAGCCGCCAGGACAAAATTCAGAGGATCGTGCGCATACCCGACGATCATCTCGATGAGCTGCTGCTCAACCTTGGATCGTGCGTTCACGGGCTGCCTTGATTCGTTCGGCCAGCGTCTCGCCGACGTCGACCTCGACCTTGTCTGTGAATAACTTCAGGTGCTTGCCCAGGAGCTCATACCCACGCAGCGCCGAGCTCGACTCGAACTTCCACTCGCCGGTCGGGTTGCCCTCATCATCAAGCACCGGCACGGCCTGCTCGCAGCGCTCGATCAGCTTGACGATGCCGTTGATCACGTACTCGGCGCTGATGCCGGTTTTCTTGGCCCTGGCATCCATGGCAGCCTGGATATGCTTGGCCACCATAACATTCGATAACAGTCTCGAGCTCTGCTCCTGCGCGGTCTTGGCGCTGTAGCCGGCTCGAATCGCTGCCTGGGTCGCGTTCAGGTCGACCAGGTACTCACGCACAAAGGCGGCCTGCTTGGGCGTCAGGTCGCTGGATTTGCCCAGGTCCTGCACCTCGACGGCCATGTCCTCAAACTTCGCCATCATCAATCTCCAGGGTTTTCCATCCAAACGGGGTCTGAGCTCTGCGCCGGTATTGGCAGACGCCGGCGATCATGGACTTGCTGACCTGGTACATCTCGGCCAGCTGGGAATACTTCATGCCATGCTCTTCCCGCAGGTCGCGGATGCGGTCGATCTGCTCGTTCGTCAGCTTGGCGTTGCGATGGTCTTCCCCGATCGCGTAGCCCTTCTGATTGACTGTGATCACCTTGCGCATGCGGCCCCCGGCAAATTGCTTTGCAAGCATCATGATACGATTTCCTCAACACGCGGGACGATCGAAACGATGACCAAGCCCCGGTCGCGGTCCAGCTCGCCCCACTGCAAGGTCAGCCGCTTGATCTGGCTGTCGTCCTGCCAGACCCCGGCCTTGGTGATTCCATCGGCAATCACCTTCCAGGCGTTGTCCATGTCCCGACGGCGCTTGTCCGGCGCACGCAGCGTGCAGGTCACCTCGAGGTCCATGTTTAGGTTGACCACCTTCCCTTCCGTCATCACCACCTGGCGCACGATCGCGTAGTAGCGCCTGGCCTGCTCGGTCAGGTAATGCTTATTGCCGGCCGTATGCCGCCACATGTGATTGCCACTGGGTGGCCACGGCAAGATCAGATCGACCACTTCGTCTCCTCTTTCCTGGTTGCTCGAATGCTGGTGTCCGTGGTGTCCGCGCTTATATAAGCGCGCGGACACGCGGACAGGGACCGAAAAAAAGTGTCCGCAGGGGTCGCGGACAGCAAAACCCGCATGAATGCTGGAGTTTTTGGGGGTTGTCCGCAGGTGTCCGCAGCTGTCGCGGACAGTGTCAATTTGTTACTGTCCGCGGCCTTCGCGGACACTTTGGCGCTCATCATTGGTTCCTCTTGTAGACCGGCACGCTCTTTTCCATCACCTCATGCCCGGTCAGGGACAGCGCTGCTTTGCCTTCCTCAGTCAGTGCCTTGTCGGTGATGAAGCCGTAGCGACGCAGCGCGCCGATGACCTTGGCCGCGGTGCTCTTGCCGCACTTCAGGGATTCGCCCAGCTCGCGGATGGACAGCCAGCCGCGGTCCAGGACCTCGAGCGCATCCTTGGCCAGGATGTTGGTGCCGTCGGTGCGCTCGGCAATCTTGGACATCACCAGGTCCTCGGCCACGTCCAGGATCGCGCTAGTGACCGGCTCGCCGTCCTCATCGAAAACGCCCGGCAGCTCGACCGACTTCAGACGCAGCATCACGTCCTCGGGTATCTCGGCGTCCTTCATCTTGGTGAACCTGATCTTGATCGCGCCGCTGTCGTCCTTGGTGATCTCGCACTCGGCGTCGACGGCGGCCTTCAATGCGGAGCTGCCGCGCGCGCGCTCCATGTTGTGGCCGCTGTGGTGGACCGTCAGCACGCAGCAGTTGAAGCGCCGGCGCAGCCACTTATCCACATGCTGGATGAAGGTCGACATGTCTTCGGTGCTGTTCTCATCCCCTGCCCCGAAGTTGCGCGCCAGGGTGTCGATCATGATCGCCGAGGGCATCTCGCCGGTGGCGGCCACCGTGTCGGCAATCATTTCGGAGACTTCGCGCACGCTGTCCTCATCGAGCGCCTGCATTGCGCCGCCGGACTTGTACAGGCTGCCGCGCGGAATGGTCACGCCGCGGCCCGTCTCCCAGGCTTTGAAGCGCCGGGCCAGGCCGTTGTGACCTTCGCCGGCAATGTAGAAAACCGGACCACGCTTGACCGGATTCGAGAACCAGGACGTGCCGGTGGCAATCGAGGCGGCGATGTCGACCGCGAAAAAAGACTTGCCGCCACCGGGTGGGCCGTAGATCAGCGCGAGGGAGTCTTCCTCGAAGAACCGACGCACCAGCCACTTGATCGGCTTGATGTCGGTGATCAGGTCCGCGACATCAAAAAACTGGAAGCCTGTCGAGATATGGTTGCTCTGTGGCAACATTTCGGAAACGCCAAAAGCATCGAGCTCTGCTGCCTCGAGCTGCGCCACGGTCAGGCCCGCTGCGACCCAGTCGGCCAGGTCTTTGCCCTGGGCCGGCGGTGCCACCTTGACGCTGGCCGCGACCCCTTTCCACGTCTCGATCACCCACTCGGCATGCCGCTCGCCGGGCTCATCCTGGTCAGGAATGATGACGACCTTCGCGCCCTTGAACACCTGCGCAAACTCCGGCAGCCACTTGTTGCCGCTGCCATTGTCTGCGCCCATCGCATTGCAGGTAGCCACCAGGCCCAGGGAGCGCGCCGCCTCGACGTCCTTCTCACCCTCGCACACGTAGACCGTCTTGCCCTGGGCCACAGCCTCGAGCACCTCCGGCAGCCGGTAGAGCACGCGCCGCACGCCCTTGATGGACCAGCGCCAGGTGCCGTCGCCATTGGGCGTGCGTTGTCGAAAGTCTTTCGGGTCGTAGCGCAGCGCCTGGTAGAGCACCTGGCCGTCTTCGTCGACGTAGTCATAGGTGGCAATGACGCGGCCGCGCGAGGGTCCCAGGTTGATCTGCACAGGTGTGGGCTCGATCACGTCCTGGGACTTCTGTGATGGCCACAGGCCCTGGCCCTTGAGCTCGGCAATGACCAGCTCCTGGTCGCAGCCGGCATGGCAGTGGACCAGAATCTTGCCGTCGGTTTTGTCGGTAATCGACAGGCTGGCACGCCTGTCTTCGTGGGCGGGACACCGGCATGACCAGTTGTCCCCGGATTTTGAAGCGCCGCCGAGCTGGCGTGCAATGAACTCTGCGTGTAGCTGCATCCCCTGTCCTGTTCTTTTTTTTCCCTGTCCCGGAGGAGCCAGCGCGGATCGTGGACAGGGGAAGTCGTTGCTGGAACGCCCGTTAGCTAGACAGGCGCATCCGCGCTGGCGTTCGTATTATCTCACCGTGTTGCGTTTATCTCACCGCACTGGCCGCAAGTCGGCCAGCTTTGCCAGGCACTGATCCCGATCGGCAGCACCCAGCGAAGCAATGAGCATTTCCCAATACCTTCGCGGAATCCGACCGCCGGTGCCGCCGCTCGCCGTAGGCGTGCACCAACGTGAAACCGCTGACGGGCTCACGCCCACCAGGCGCGCGACAGCCCGGCAGCCGCCGAGCTGGGTCACGATGTCAGATGCTGGTTTCTCATTGCGTAGTCGTTTTCTCATCGTTTTGACTAAAAGTTACCTCGAGGAAATTGCGGATATAGAATCTATTGCCGATCAACGTGGTGTTGCTGACAAGAATGATTATAACGGCCGTTGACTACATGTTGCGTTTGCCTCAATATTGGGAGCCCAATGTCGATCCTATGGTCATGGGCACTCCACCTACAATTAACAAGGCATGGTTCCGCGAGCATCTCGCGCGAATCGGCATGTCGCAGCGGACTCTGGCCAAGCGCATAGGCGTCGACCCGGCAGCCATTTCCTACATGCTCGGCGGTCGTCGCAAGATGACTATGGACGACGCGCAAAAAATCGCACAAGAACTCCAGCTGCCTGTCACCGAGGTGATGCGACAGGCCGGCATCGAGGTCCTTGATGACGTGCGCAAGGTGCCGGTGGCCGGCTACATCGGCAACGGCTCGGTCGTCACACTGCTCCCGAAGGGCACGCATGACACCGCCATGGCCCCGCCGGACGTGCCCAGTGGATCGTTCGCCCTCCAGGTGCGCATGGTGCAGACCACCTTTGATGGCTGGCTGTACTTTGTCTCTGGCATGCAAGAGCCGCCCGAGCAAACCATGGACCGGCTCTGCCTGGTCGCCGTCGAGGATGGCCGCCTGCTCCAGGGCATCATCCGCCGCGGCTACAAGCGCGACCTCTACAACCTGGTGCTCTCCCCCGACGGCGGCGCGGTGCTCGAGAACCAATCAATTGCCTGGGCCGCGCGCGTCCTGTGGATTCAGCCGGTATAGTTTTTATTTATTAAGTTACGAATTCCAATGAAAATATTTTTTGTTGGTCTGTCGTAACTTTTTTTGTTTTTGCTGTTGAGGTTTTCTCAACACGGCGCTATATTGTCACCACTGACGCAATCGCAGGTCAGCCAACTGAACGAACTGGGAGCCGCAAATGAAACTGGTCGCCGCAACTGCCAACCGTAACTGCCACCCGAAACTTGTCATCCGCATCTACCACGTCGGCAAGAACGATTACCGCGTCGTCGCTGAAGGCATCGGCGAATACGCCCGCACCACGCAGCTCGGCTACGCCAGCCAGCACGCCTCCCATCTCGCATCGCTCGATGCAGTCAACCTCGCTTACACCATCAACCAGCTCGCCGCCTAACCAGGAGAACACAACCATGAACGCACTCGCTCAAGTCCTCATCTTCGACAAAGTCAACGCCACCAACAAAACCATCGAGCAGCTCACCGATGAGCTGATCGCTGCCAAAGCCGACGAGCTCAAAGCCAATCAGCGCCGCGTGCAGATTGAAGAGCAGATCATTCAGATGCTCGGCTCGAAAGAAGAAGGCGCGCAGTCGCACAAGCTGGCCAATGGCCTGAAGGTCACCATCACCGGCAAGCTGTCCTACCGCGCCGACATGGACATGCTCCAGGTCCTGGCCAACGCACTGCCGATGGACATGGTCCCGATCAAGGCCGAACCCAAGCTCGACGAAACCGGCGTCAAGTGGCTGCGCGCCAATCGCCCGGACCTCTACGAAGCGATCGCCCCGGCCATCACCGTCAAGCCTGCGAAGACCAGCGTCGAGGTCAAGGCGTGACCCGCCTGCAAATTTGCACGACGCTGGTGTACCTCTTCGCAATCATCGTCATGCTGATGGACCTCCTGGTCTGGCGTCCCTAACCAAACACTGAAAGCTCAACATGTCATTCAACCTGAACTCCATCAAACGATCGACCGGCATCAAAGCGCCGCGCGTGATGATCTACGGTCCCCACGGCCTGGGCAAAACCACCTTCGGCGCTGGTGCACCGAACCCGATTTTCATCCTGACCGAAGATGGCCTGGGCCGACTCGAGGTCGATCACTTCCCCCTGGCCACCTCTTATGCTGACGTCCTTGGTGCGATTTCCTCATTGTATGAAGAAGATCACAACTTCCAGACCGTCGTCATCGATTCGCTCGACTGGATGGACAGCCTGATCTGGCAGGACATCCACGCCAAGCACGACGAGAAGGCCCTCGCCTATGGCAAGGGGGCCGTCATCGCCGCCGACTACTGGCGCACGATCTTGGATGGGCTCTCGGCCCTGCGCGACGAGCGCGGCATGGCCGTGGTCCTGATCGCCCACACCGAGATCAAACGCTTTGATTCACCCGAGACGGAGCCCTATGACCGCTACCGCCCCAAGCTCCAGGAGCGCTCGAGCGCCCTCATCCAGGAGTGGTGCGACGCGGTGCTCTTCTGCAACTACCGGGTGATCACCAAGGAAACCGAGGTGGGCTTCAACAAAGAAGTCCGCCGCGGCGTCACCACAGGCGAACGCCTGATCTACACCACCGAGAAGCCGGCTTACCTGGCCAAGAACAGGTACGGCCTCCCCGACAGCATGCCGCTGACCTGGGACGCATTTTCAACTGCAATCAACAACTGAAAGGAAACTGACCATGGCAATCCTGAACTTTGATGCGAACACCGTCGAACCGACTGACAGCTTCGACGTCCTGCCCAAGGGCAAGTACCTGGCAATGGCCGTCGACAGCAAGATCAAGCCGACCAAGTCCGGCACCGGCGACTACCTGGAGATCACCTTCGAGGTCCTCGAGGGCGGCGCACGCGGCCGCAAAATCTGGGAGCGACTCAACATTCGCAACATCAACAAGAAGGCCGAGGAGATCAGCCAGCGACAGCTCTCGGCCCTGTGCCGTGCCGTCGGCGTGCTGAACCTGGTCGACACCGACCAGCTGCACAACATCCCCGTCGTGCTCGAGGTCGACATCGAACAGCGCGAAGGCTACGACCCGCAGAACCGCGTCAAGGGCTACGCCAGCTCGGGCAACACGCAGCCGGTCGCATCCAACCCGGCACTGCGCGGCTCGACCGCCAGCGCTTCCGCTCCCGCCCAGGCACCATCTGCATCGAACACGCCGGTCTGGAAGAAGAAGGCAGCCTAACCATTACGGGGGAAAGCGGATGCCGTGCCTCTACCACCGCGGAGGACGTACACACGGACGCAGCGAGTACCCCACCTTCTCGAGGAGCACAAACATGCACAAATTGCCAGCATTCCCCAGCAACAGAGAAACCGACTGCACAGGCATGGACCTGCGCGATTACTTTGCGGCCAAGGCCATGCAAGGTGATTGGGCTTCGCAGGGTGAAGACAGCGGGATATTCCAAACTGATATTGAGCAGAGACGTCTCGATCAATACGCCGAACTGTATTTCCGTATGGCCGACGCCATGATGAAAGCGAGGGCGGAATGAAACTGCCCGAGCCGGTGCATACCCACACCACGGCCACGGCCATCGTGCAGTGGTACGAGAAGCAGCAGGACGAACCGCGCCCGCACCTGGGCGCATCCGAGATCGGCCGCGAATGCAAGCGCGCGCTCTGGTACGGATTCCGCTGGGCGACGAAGAAGCAATTCCCTGGTCGCATCAAGCGCCTGTTCAACACCGGCGCGCGCGAAGAGGCCCGCTTCCTGGACGAGCTGCGCGGCATCGGTGCCGAGGTCTATGACCGCGACCCGGACACCCGGCTGCAGCATCGCTTCATGACGCACAACGGCCACTTCGGCGGCAGCTGTGATGCCATCGGCCGCGGCCTGCCGGAAGCACCCAAGACCTGGGCCATCATCGAATTCAAAACCCACAACGCGAAATACTTCGCCGAGCTCACCAAGCAAGGCGTCGAGAAAGCCAAGCCCGAGCACTACGCCCAGATGCAGGTCTACATGGGCCTGGCCGAGCTCGACCGCGCGCTGTACCTGGCGGTGAACAAAGACACCGACGAGCTGCACAGCGAATGGATTCACTTTCAGAAGCCGGCATTCGAGGCGCTGCTCGAGAAGGCGCGCCAGATCATCGACGCATCCGAGCCGCCGGCCGGCATCAGCACAGACCCAGCCTGGTATCAATGCAAGATGTGCGACCACGCACCGATCTGCCATGGCCAGATCGCCGCGCAAAAGAACTGCCGCACCTGCGTGCACGCCACACCGATCGACGAGGGCCTGTGGTCCTGCGCTGCCCAGGGCAACCGGCCACTGCAGGAAGAGGAGCAGCGCATCGGCTGCCGCCAGCACCTGATGATCCCGCTCCTGGTCGGCTACGCCGAGCCGCTCGATGCCGGCACGGACTGGATCAAGTACCAGCACAAGGACACCGGCCTGATCTTTGCGAACTGCACCGAAGACGCCGACCGCAGCGAAGACAACATGACCAACGACATCGTCGCCTGCTTCACCAGCGCCGAGCTGGCTGTCGCCGTGCGTCAGATCGTCGGCGACAAGCTGACCGCGGACATGAAGAACGAGTTCCCTGGCAGCCGCCTGGTCGGCAGCAGCATGGCGGAGGCAGCATGAAGAACTGGCGCGAATACCTGGTGATGGCGCACATCGTCGCCATCGCGTGCGCATCGGTCTACTTCGCCATCCTCGCGCACAACACAAAGCCACGCCCGAATTGCCATGTCGCAGAAATCAGCCCGGATTTTTCCGCGCAAGACCGCGAGATGTGCCGGGCCCTCAGAGCGAGAAAACTATGAACGCAAAAAAAGCAAAGGCGCTGCGCCGCATGATGGACAAGCTGCACGGCCACCGCACCGAGCACGCCTACAAAGAGATGACGATGGGCTTTGCCGGCGGCATGGTCACCGTCGCCGCTGATACCCAGCGCGGCCAGTACATCGCCATGAAGAAAGTCATCAAGCAGGCATACAAGAAATGACGACCCGATTTTTTTTCGACATCCGCCTCGAGCGGCAGTGGCCGGTGTTTGCCATCGGCTTCGTGCGTCGTCGTCATTCCCACTTCTTCGCCCTGGTGGTGTGGGCGCTGATCATCGAGATCGGGGTCATCCAATGAAACTCAGAACCTACCAGGCCGAGGCCATCCAATCGATCTATGACTGGTTCGCCGCAGGCAAAGCTGCGCCGCTGATTGTCACGCCCACCGGGTCCGGCAAGTCTGTGATCCTGGCAGAGTTCATCCGCCGGGCCTGCACAGAATTCCCGCGCACGCACATCCTGGTCGTCACTCACGTCAAGGAGCTGGTCGAGCAAGACGCCAAAGCCATCCGCCGCCTCTGGCCGCACGGCAGCGTCGGCGTCTATTCCGCGGGCCTGGGCAAGCGCCAGATCAATCCGATCACCGTCGCCTCGATCCAGTCGATCTACAACAAGTCCGCATTCCATGGCCGCTATGACCTGATCATCGTCGACGAAGCGCACATGATTCCGCACAAGGACAGCGGCATGTATCGCAAGCTGCTCGATGCCTGCGTCGCCGCCAACCCGGACACCAAGCTGAACGGCCTGACCGCGACCCCTTATCGCCTGGACAGCGGCCTGCTACATGAAGGTGACGGCGCGCTGTTTGACGGCATCAGCTACGAGGCCAACGTCGCCGACCTGATCGAGCAGGGCTTCCTCTCCAGGTTGACCGCCCAGCACGGCGCAGACGTGGACCTCTCCGGCGTGCGCACTGTCGGCGGCGAGTTCAACCTGGGCCAGCTCGGGGAACGCATGTCGGCGCTCGAGCTGGTGCAGCACCATGCCGACCTGATCGTCGAGCGCTGCGCCGGCCGCAAGTCCTGGCTGATCTTCTGCGTCACCGTCGAGCACGCCAGCCAGGTCAGCGCCGCGCTGCGCCTGCGTGGCATCTCGGCCAGCTACGTCTCGGGCGACATGCCCAACGCCGAGCGCGACGCCACCATCAACCAGTTCAAGTCAGGCCAGCTGCAGGCCCTGGTCAACTGCTCGATCCTGACGACCGGCTTTGATCACCCGGCCACCGACGCCGTGGTGATGCTGCGCCCCACCCTCTCGCCTGGCCTGTACGTGCAGATGGTCGGCCGGGGCCTGCGCCTGCACGAAGGCAAAACCGACTGCCTGGTGCTCGACTTCGGCGGCAACGTGCGCCGGCATGGATTCATCGACAAGGTCGAGCCGCCCAGGAAGGGACGCAAGGGCGCGCCTGGTGAAGCGCCGGTGAAGGAGTGCCCGCGCTGCAATCGCTTCCAGGCCATCATGACCAGGTACTGCGAGTGCGGATTCGAGTTCGAGATCGCCGAGCGTGAGAGCGAAACGCTGGCCCACGTCGGCGCGATCCTCTCCACTGAGGTGCCGCCGATGGAGCTCGAGATCAAAGACATCCACTACGCCAAGCACCTGGGCAAGAGCGGCGTGCCGACGCTGCGCGTGGACTACTACTGCGGACTGAGAAAGGTCAGCGAGTACGTGTGCCTGGAGCACCAGGGCTATGCCCGCACAAAGGCCGCCGCCTGGTGGCACGCCAGGAGCGATCGCTCCGCACCGGCCAGCATCGACGACGCACTGACGATGACAAAGGACCTCCTGGTGCCGAGCCGGCTGCTGGTGTCCTTTGCCGGCAAATACCCCGAGATCAAGCGTGTCCTCTTTGATGAGGAATTAGCACTGCACTGAGAAAAAAGCATCACAACTTTTCACCACGGAGACGCAACGATGACTGACAACCGAGAACAGACGAACCTGAGATACGTCGACACCGGCCGGATCAAGATCGGCATCTACTACGACCGCAAACCGCAGCCGCTCGAGACAACCTGGGACGACGAGTTCCTGCAGCACGCGATGCTGCCCAAGCCGCTGGGCCGCTTCAATGGCCTGCGCATCCCGACCCTGCGTGAAGCACTTCGCTGGCTGGTGACCTGATGCCGCAGCCACCGACGACCCGCCTGGCCGTGTTCGCCGTACTCGAGGAACACGGACCGCTTCATGTTTCAGCCATCGCCGACATCCTGGGCATGAACCCGCGCTCGATTCAGAGCAGCGTGCGCATCGCCCACCAGCGAAAGCTGGTGCACATCAGCGGATGGAAGCGCAGTTTCAACACCCGCGGACGATGGGGCGCGATCTACTCCCTGGGCAAGGGACAGGACCGCAAGCCGCCCGACGTCGATCCGCACAAGGAAGCCGGCGAGCGCTACCGCGAGAAGCACCGCGAGCTGCTGCGCCGCCGAACCAACATCCGCCGCGGCCGACCAGTGAACCACTGGCTGGACCTGCTTCGCACCTGACCTGGAGATGCCATGACTACCTACACCAAAGAAACGATGAAAGAGATGAAAGCCAACGCCGAGCGCCTGCGCGCCAGGGCAGAGAAAGGCGAGGTCGCCGGGCCGCGCATGTTCGTCAGCGACCGCATCTACACCGGCAACGAGCTGCGCAAGAGCATGCGCCGCAGCGCGATCGAGGACGCGCCCAGCCTGATGGGCGACGTGCGCCGCTACCGCGACGGCCGCATCGAAAAGGTCGAATAAAGGAGGGCTCGATTATGATGGACACCATTGCACCCCAGGTGGCACCGGCATCCTACGTGACGATCCCCCTGGCATCGGCCATCACTGGCCTGACCGAGAAGGCCATCCGCCGCAAGATCGAGGACGGCAAGTGGATCGAGGGCCGTGAGTTCCGGCGCTCGCCCGACGGTGGCATTTTCATTTCTCTCAAAGGGTACGAACGATGGGTCGAAAGGGTTCAGGCGTAGAAGTCCGCGAAGCCAGCATCCGGCTGGCCTTCCAGCTCGATGGCATCGAGTACCGCGAACGCATCACCATCGACGGCAAGCCACTGGCCCCTACGCCTGGCAACGTCAAGGTCGCCGAGCGCATGGCGCGCGAGCTGCGCGACGACATTCGCCTGGGGTTGTTCACCTGGGCGAAGTGGTTCCCGGACAGCCGGCACGCCAAGGCGTCCGCGACCGAAGAGGCCGACACCGTCGGCGCGCTGCTGGACCTGTTCATCAAGAGCTGCGGCAACCTGAAGCCGGCCACGCGGGACCAGTACGAGACGGCCGCGCGGTTCTGGAAGCGCCTGCTGGGCGAGGCCACCCGCGTCAAGCGTCTGACGCACAAGAAGCTCAAGGCCGAGATTGGCGGCTATCCCTGGCCATCGGCCAAGACCCACAACAACTACCTGATCGTGCTGCGCGGGGCGCTGGCCCTGGAGTATGCCGGGCCGGCGACGGTGAACAACCCGCTGATCGGCATCGAGAACATGAAGCAGATGAAGCGCCTGCCGGACCCGTTCACGGTCGAGGAGCGCGATCGCATCCTGGGCGACATGGCCGAGCGCTATGACCCGCGGGTCCTGGCGTACTTCACCTGGCAGTTCTACACCGGCATGCGCCCGGAGGAGACGATCGCGGCGCGCTGGTCGGGCGTGGACTGGAAGGCCCAGACGATCAAGGTCCGGCGCGTGCGCACCTTCCGCGGCAACGAGTCGGACGACACCAAGACCTTCGTCGAGCGCGAGGTCGACCTGATGCCGCCGGCGCTCGAGGCCCTGGCGGTGATGAAGCCGCACACCTTCATGGGCAAGGTCGAGCGCAAGGGTGACGAGGACACGGCCCAGGACATTTTCCAGAACCCGGTGACGGGTCGTCCCTGGCATGACGAGCGCGCGCAGCGGGACACGTATTTCCGGCCGTGCCTAAAGCGCTTGGGGATTCGGTGGCGGCGGGCTTACAACTGCCGGCACACGTATGC
>JACCDG011026227.1_pt1 | contig 29713 bp, 19 predicted proteins | sample 7442471 | NCBI WGS metagenome assembly JACCDG01 (sample SAMN15323444, study PRJNA562643) | freshwater metagenome | isolation source: river surface water | place: USA:Blue River Watershed | collected 2017-08-17 | reverse complement strand
ACCTTCGATGTCCGGAGAATCTGATTTCCGGAGACATCGCCCGTCGGTGCAAAGCTCGGAAAGTCACCAAAAGTTTCGACCTGAGCCCTGTCGTATTTCGGGTCGGAGAAAGAGGCGCCAATGCTCAACTCCAAGCCGCTGAACGGCCTCGCAAGTACCGCGAGTTCGATACCTTTAACGGTAGCATCGCCAGCGTTCACGTTAACGCCCGTTGCCGAGACGATCTCGCGTCCATCGATCTTCGAGACAACCTGCGGAATGACGATGTCAGACCAGTCGAGCTGATACACATCGAGTTCCACACCGAGTCGACGATCGAGAAACTCGGCCTTCATGCCAAGCTCGATGCTTTTGAGCGTCTCGGGATCGAACGGCGCGGGTACCGTGACTTCTACCGCAGCGTTATCCACGAACCTCACCCTGGTCGGATCGAAATCGCCGGATTTCTCGGAGTGCGCCACGCTCGCAAAGACGGTGACGCGCTCGGCTGGTTTGTAACGCAAGGTGCCGCGCCAGCTGATGAGCCCCCACCCTCTTTCGCGACTCGCTCGAGTGTTCTTGTCGACGAAGGATCTTTTTTCATCGGTATATCGACCTTCGATCGATGCCGTGAAGCGGTCGGTGAGGTCGTAATCGAGCGAGCCAAAGGCGGACGGCGCGGACGCTTTTTCGATGATGACGGCATCGAAACCTGCGCCACCGGAAGGATCACGGAACCATGGAAGGAACACGGCGTTACCACCGTCTCGAACGAAATCGACGACCGTTGTCGGACCGAAAGACGTGCAGGCCAAACAGAATGAGCCGAAGTCCGCCGGCAAAGGCGCCGTCGCGATCGCGCCGTCGAGCCCACTGCCCGAAGACGTCTCGTAGTAATAAACGCCCAAGGAGTAGCGATGCGATTTTTCGCGGTCGCTCACAAATCGAATTTCCTGACTTTTGTCGAAGGTGTTGTCGACGCCGCCCACTTGCAGCAGGCCGGTCTGAAAACGCTTGAGCGGACCTGATCGAGTGCCGAACACACCCGGGCCGAGCGGAAATGGCGATAGCGGTGCGGGCTGATAAGTGAACCACACGGTGTTTCCGGTGTTGCGCGAGCCATCGACGAGATAGCCCTGCTTCACGCGGGAGTAGCCCGTGATGGCCTCCAGAACGCCCCCGGCCATATCGCGGGTGAGCTTCAAATAGCTGCGGATGAGATGTCGCTTCTCGCCCGTGGCCTCCGGCATCGTAGTCAACGAATCGCGGGTGATCGACGGCAGCTCACCGCAATAATTGAGCAAGCGGCTCGAACGCGGGTACGTCGTGCCAGCGATGGTGCCGCTCAGTCCGAGGTTCTGATCGCGGACTCGCCGATCTTCGCAGTTCATGGTGAGCCCGGTGGTGGCCGTGTTGTCGACGTCGTCACTCGAGATGTATAGGCCGAGCTCCGCCGCGAATTGGTCGCTGACCTCCCACAACAATGAGCCGTTGAAGGTCGAGAACTCGTAACCGCCTATCGTCGCCCTGCGACCTGGACCCGAATATTGGTTTTCGTAAGAGCCGTCCCATTCGTCGTGCAAGAACGTTGCTCGCCCTTTGAGGTCACCGAAGATCGGGCCGCTCAAGGTCAAAGATGCCAGTCGCTTACCGCGATTTCCGGCGGTGAGCGTTGCGCGAGACTTGAATACGTCGCCAGGCTTTGCCGACACGTAGTTGATCGCGCCGCTGAACGCATTCCGACCATAAAGCGCAGCCTGCGGCCCCTTGACCACTTCGATACGCTCGAGATCGAGCTGGTTGAAGTTAATGCCCTCTCGGCCTGATACGAAGACACCATCAAAGAAAATTGCCGTATTGAGCTCGCCGAAAATATCGATCGGTGCAACGCCCCGAATGACCGGAGCGGGGAGAAAATCGCCGAGCACGTTCGAGAACGTGAGGCCGGGAGTAAAGGATGCCACGTCATCGAGATTGGCGATGCCCCTCGACTCGATGACGTCGGCGGTGAACGCCGTGATCGCGAGCGGAACGTCGATGAGAGATTCCGTCGATTTCCGAGCGGTCACCACTACTTCTTCGAGCGCGAGATCTTCTTGCGCAGCGGACTGTGCCGAAGCCATCGGCATAGCGACGAGCGAGAAAGCAAAAAGCGTCACCCACGAAAGGGCCAACCCGGCTCGGGTATCGTCCATGATCGACATGCCTCCTTGGCATTTAGGTCATTGTTTGTGCCGCTGATTTTACTATGCGGCGCCGACGAGTGGCTATCGCATGATTTGCAATTGTCTTGGCATACCTAGAGCGATATCTTCGACTGATCTAAAGACTTTTCGTGACTTCACCCTGCAGAGGACTTGACACTCATGCCCAGAAAAACTCCGAAACTCGATCGACGTTCCCTGATCACAGGCGCCGCCGTTGCCAGCGTGGCGGCTATCGCCGGTCGTGATGGTGTCAGCGTCGCAAAGGCAGAGGGCGTTTCGGCGTACACCTCCAACAATGGCATTCAGGTTGCCAATCGTGGTCAATATGCAAAAGTGGCGCTGAAGCAAGAGTCGATCAACGTTGCGGCGGTCCAGTCTCAGCTTTATTCAATCGACCTGCGTGATCGCGCGAAAACGCTCAGACGCAATCTCGATCGCGTACTTCGTCTCATCGATCTTGCGCAGAACTCGCCGGAAGAATGGAACGGCGAACGACGTTGGGGCTCGAAGGTCGACCTCATCGCCATGCACGAGTTTCCGATCCAAGGCTTTCAACCCTGGAATAGAAAAGAGCTCAATCAAATCGCTTTCGAGCTTCCTGGTCCGGAGTCCGAGGCGATCGGTGAGCGAGCCAAACGTTATGGCTGTTATATCTCATGGGGCTGCTACGCCAAAGAAAAAGACTGGCCAGACCATGTGATCAATATGTCGGTACTCACCGGTCCCGATGGCAAGATCGTGAGCAAGCAGTGGAAAGCCCGAAACATCCTCGGGCTCTTCGGCGACGGTGCACTCATCGGCACGACGGTCTACGACGTGCTCGATCGTTACGTCGAGATGTATGGCTGGGATGCCGTGATGCCGGTCGCTCGCACCGATATCGGCAATATCGCCATCACGGCGGTCGGCAATGAGCCGCTGCTCTACACCTGCCTCGCCTTGAAAGGCGCCGAAGTGCTCGTGCTTTCTGTCACGGGAGGCAGCAACTCGGAAGTCGCAAAGGCTACAGCCCGCTCGGCGCGTATCTACACCATGGGCGTAGGTAACTCGGTGTCGCCCAACAACATCGGATTTCCCGAGTCGTCGGGAACACGCGATCAAGGAACCGTGATCGTCGATCCTCGAGGAACCGTCCTTGCCGAGACGGACAATCATCACGAGGACATCATCACTGCTCGAATTCCGATTGCCGAATTCCGCAAGACTCGACGCGTTCAGGAACTGCCGATGGCCTTGTTGCTGCCGGTGTTGCAGCAGTATCAACCGTTATTCCAGCCGAACGCGTTCCTCGACAAGTTGCCGCAGACTTATCAGGAAGCGGGCGAGCTCGTCAGAAAACGAATGGGCATGAAATAAACGGTCGCCGGCGCTGCGCTCAATGCGCAGTGCCGGTGCTGAGTCCGATGTTGAGATCGACGGCATCGATGCCCACTGGGTAGCGGTGACGAAAGCCCTTCACCGGTGTCCAAGCTTCGTCGGTCACGACCAAGGCGAACACCCCGAGCACTTGCGTATCGAAGCTCGCCGTTCGGGTCTTCGGGTCGTATCGTAGTGGCATCGAGCCCGCCGGTACGAAAACCGGATCCCACCCAAGAGATGCCTCGTTATAAATGAACGCCTTCAAGCGGGAGATCTCAGTCGCTTCGAGTTTTCGTTTGCCTGCGATAGGCAGCGTAAGCGTCGCCGGCCGATTGACGATGGTGCGATAAGGCCCCATGAGTACCGCCGGGCTCACGGCTTCACCGTGATCGCGCAGATACTGAACCGGAACATTCTGCGAGCCGATATAGGCTTCGAAACTATCCCACGCCGAAACGAGATTATCCGCGGGATCACGGAACGCTCGATAATTCTTTGCATCGAAGGATTCCGGCTCACCGGGATGCGCGTCTTTGGCGATCACGAGTTTGGCGCCCCGCAGCGCGCCCGATTTCACTTCGACGCTGCCGCCCCCCTCACGATCGATCGCGCCCCTCGCAGCAATCGACAGATTCGTGCCGACGGGAAACACACCGAAGCGCTCGATGGCGGTTCGGATGTTGTTTGCGTATCCGATCGAGAACTCTCGGCCCCAGGCATCGAAGGTTTCGGAATACTGAAGCCTTGCGATCGATGAATCGGACGGATTGCAATCGACGGGCTTCGGCGAGTCGACTCGCTCGCACCACTCGACCCAACGCTTGCCTTGACGGAGATCGGTTCGGGTATTGAGCGGGATTTGCTGCAGCTTGCGGATCGCGAGCAAGGGATCGCGGCCGTCGTAATACCAGTGCGACAGCAGCACGAGGATATCGCGACGCCCATCACGCTTCGCCAAGTCGATGTTCTCGCGCAAGGTCCGGAATCGATTTTCAGGATCGGTCGCCGTGAAGTCTTGAGGCACCGACAACCCATAGGAGTAATAGTTGTCGAGGCGAACGTCGCCTGACTTGCCCACGGGATTGAAACGCAAGGCATAACGATCACCGAAATAAGCCTCGAGGTAACGCTTGAACGAGATGTAGTTGTTATAGGCGTTCTCGTGATAGACCTCTTTCGACCACGGATGCGGCGCCGAAAATGGACCGACACCCGCCCGATCCGGAAAAGGCAAGCCGTAGGTGGTGTAAAGCACGGCAACTTCCGATCCGCGTGGCAAGCGATCGAGATGTTTTTTTGCCACGTGCAACAGTGCAAGGTTGTATTCAGGCGTACGTCCGACCTGTCGCGACTGTTGGTAAGTGAAGGTGTCCCGAAAACCCGCCAGGCACAACGCGCGCTGAACATAACCACGTGTCATGAAATTGTTGGCGTAGTTGTTGTTGTCCGTGGTTTCACGAACGAGCACCATCTTTCTGAAACCTTCGCGCGCAAAATCGAGTGCGACATCTTCTTCGAAGCGCGTGAGCCCTGTGGTCGGCGAATACGCACCAAATCTCACATCGATCTGATTGCCGAACAATTGATGTAGAACACGCGCCGTCGTCCGCTCGACCTCTTCGGTCATTGGCGACAGTCGAGGCGCCAGATCGTCGTGCAAGATGCTGAAGTCGGTGATGCCCGAGGCCATCGAGATCTCATCGGTGTCACGGATGCCATTGGGCATGGCGAGCGGGTTCGGTCCCGGTCCTCGCGGACTCGAGCCGATCATGAAAACGCCCTCGAGGTAGTTCGTGCCGTCTCGCGGATCGATTGCCCAGAACGATCTCTGCTGCGGATTCTTCATGTCCTTCGCGGGGGTGATCAGGCCCGGCGTATCGGGAACATCTTTGACAGCCAGTTTAACTTTGGGATCGTAGATCGATACCCAGTACTCGCCATCAGGTGACTTCCGGTACAAGCCCATCGAGTCGTAGGCTCCCTCGACCCCGCGGGTTTTGAAGCCGAGGAAATACGGAATGAGACCGAGCTGCTGACGAAACGGCGGAACGCCGACGAAATCCTCGGTGCAAGGCTCGCCCGGACCGGCTGCATTCGCGCCGAAGCTGCGCTTGATCACCTCGCGGCGATAGAGCGGGTCGATGCCCTGAGGCTCTGCCCAGTCGGTCATCAATACGGCGATTCGATCGGCGTTTCGCTCTGTGCCCGGGTCCGCAGCCGATACGACCGCAGCGAAGAATGCCGAAATCAGGATAACGCTCTGACGCATGACAGCCCCCTCGTTTCTTCCGCCGACCATCCACGGCGGATGCGGTTTAGGTTAGCCTCGCTCCTCCCAACGAGCAGACTGGAAGTTGCACCGATGACCGAAAATACGATTTCTTCCGCCCTGAGCACCCTGCAAGCCCGAGTCGGACAGGAAGTCCACGTCAGTGACTGGATGACGATCTCGCAGGAACGTATCAACGCCTTTGCCGCGGCGACGGATGATCCGCAATGGATTCACGTCGATGTCGAGCGCGCGAATCGTGAGTCGCCCTACGGCGCGCCGATCGCGCACGGTTACCTGACGCTATCGCTGAGCGTGCCGCTACGTGGACTCGTCGATGCAGCCAAACCGATCGCTCCTGGGGTCCGCAACGTCATCAACTACGGGCTCAACAAGCTGCGGTTTCCCAACGCCGTCCGCGTCGGCTCGAAAATCCGTGGCCGCTTCACCCTGCAGGCCGTCGAGCAGGTCGCGCCCAACGTATTGCAGATCACCGAGCAATACACGGTAGAAATCGAGGGTGCGCCGAAACCGGCCTGCATCGCCGAGAGCGTGATGCGCTTGGTGTTCTGATCGACGAACATGAAGTCCGTCTTTCTCGACTTCGCAACTCTCGGTAGCGGCGATCTCGACACCACTCGACTTGAGAGCGCTGCCCCCGGCCTCACCTTGCTGCCCGCGACACCGCAGCATGAAGTGCTCGAACGCATCGCTGGCCATGCCATCGTCATGACCAACAAGCTGCGACTCGATCGAGCACTCATCGAGGCCTCGCCGGAACTGCGGCTCATCGCTGTCTCGGCAACAGGCACCAATAATCTCGATCTCGAGGCGGCTCGCGAACGAGGTGTCGCGGTCTGCAACGTCACGGACTATTGCACGCCATCGGTGGTTCAACATGTGCTGGGTGTGTTGCTGTCGTTGACGCATCGACTCTCCGACTACTCGCGCGAGGCGCGCGATGGCACTTGGGCCAAGGGCTCGCAATTCACTTTGCTCGGCCATCGTGTTCGTGAACTTCGCGGGCTGACGCTCGGCGTCGTTGGCTGGGGCGTGTTGGGTCAGGCGGTCGCGCGGGCCTGTGAGAGTGCGCTCGGCATGCGGGTCGTCGTCGTCAATCGGCCCGGCGGAACGCCCGCCGAGGGGCGGCTCGATCTCGACGACCTCCTACGCTGTGCCGACGTCGTCACCCTGCATTGCCCACTCACGCCGGCGACCTCGAACATGATCGACGAGCGACGGCTCGGACTCATGAAGCGCGATGCCATTCTCATCAATACCGCTCGTGGCGGACTCGTCGATGTCGGCGCGCTCGCGGCGGCCTTGCGGAGCGGCAAGCTCGGGGGTGCAGCCATCGACGTGCTGCCGGTAGAGCCGCCCGTCGACGGCAGCCCGCTGTTCGCACCGGATCTGCCCAACCTGATCGTCACCCCGCATACCGCCTGGGCTGCTGTGGAATCCCGACAACGATGTCTCGACGAGGTGGCCGCCAACGTCGCAAATTGGCGGGCTGGGGGAACTCGTCGACGGGTCGTGTGACCAAAGATGGCATGGGGGATAGTCCCAATGGCATCTCCTCTCCTTATAGGTAGAATCCCCGGCCCATCCCCGGACCCCGAAGTCAAAGATGACCCTGACCACGACTCGAGCTGTTTTCGGTTCCCTTTTGCTCGGCGCCCTATTGGCACTGTCGGGTTGTGGCGGAAACAAACCCTCTGGCATGCCGGGCGTCGGCGACCGGCCGGCCGGCTCCGGCGGCCCCCCGCCCGCCAAGGTCATCACCGCCAAGGTCGAGCGTCGCCCTTTCGGCCCCGAGATCGAAGCCGTCGGCACGGCGCTCTCCCGTGAGTCGGTCGAGATCACCTCGAAAACTGCCAATACGATCACCCGCATTCGATTCGAGGAGGGGCAACGGGTCGCTGTCGGAACGGTGCTCGTCGAACTCGACCGCGCCCAAGCCGCGGCGGCGCTTGCAGAGGCCGAAGCGAATCTCGCAGAGGCCCGCAACCAGTTCACCCGGGGCCGCGATCTGTCTGTGACTCAGGCGCTATCGAAGGCGCAACTCGATCAACTCGAAACAGCGGTGAAAACCGGTGAGTCTCGGGTCGACGCGGCGCGTGCCCGTCTTTCGGATACCGTCATCCGCGCGCCGTTCGCAGGCCGTACGGGCCTGCGCAAAGTGAGCCCGGGAGGTCTCGTGAACCCCGGCACGGTCATCACCACCCTCGACGATTCGTCGGTGATGAAACTCGAGTTCACCGTTCCTCAATCGTTCCTCAAAGATTTGACTCTGGGCTTGCCCGTCGAGGCTCGTGCCGAAGGGCTCGGTGATCGCGTGTTCACCGGCAAGATCACTGCGATCGACTCGCGCATCGATCCTGTCACTCGCGCCCTCGCCGTACGCGCTGAGTTGACGAACTCTGATGGCGCACTTCGCCCGGGGCTGTTCATGAGCGCCCGTCTACGCGGTAAACCCGTCGACACACTCATGATTCCCGAGGAAGCTCTGGTGCCCGAGCAGGGCAAGACCTATGTATTCGTCGTAGAAGGCGACAAAGCAATGCGGCGCGAAGTACGCACCGGCGGACGCCAGCCGGGTAGCGTTGCGATTCTCGATGGTCTTAACGGTACAGAGGCTGTGATCGTCGAGGGCACCCAGCGTGTTCGTAACGGTGGCAAGGTCGTCGCCGAGCCGCGCTCATGAAGCTGTCGGAGTTTTGCATCCGCCGCCCGGTCTTCGCGACCGTGCTCAGCCTGATGCTGGTGATCTTCGGTCTCGTCACGCTCGAAAGATTGCCGCTACGCGAATACCCGGACATCAATCGTCCGGTGGTGTCGATCACCACGATCTACCGTGGCGCATCGGCCAACGTGGTCGAAAACAAAGTGACTCAGGTCATCGAAGATCGCATCGCGGGCGTCGAGGGCATCCTGAAGCTCGAGTCCGATAGCGCGGACGAACGATCGAGTATTCGAGTCGAATTCGACGTGGCACGCGACATCGACGATGCAGCCAACGACATCCGTGATCGAATCTCTCGCGTCTTGACGCAGCTGCCGCCGGAAACGGATCCGCCCCAGGTGGTTAAAGCCGATGCGAATGCTGAGGCGGTCATGTTCCTCAGTTTCAACTCGGAAGCGATGACGCCGCTCGAGGTGACCGACTACGCAGAACGTTACATCGTCGATCGTTTGTCGACTGTACCAGGTGTCTCGCGTGCGTCGCTCTCCGGCGCCCGGCGCGCGGCCATGCGCATCTGGATCGATCGCCAGGCTCTAGCGGCTCGAGCGCTCACCGTCGGCGACATCGAATCGGCTCTGCGCCGCGAGAACGTGCAGCTCCCTGCAGGACGCATCGAGTCGGAGCAGCGGGAATTCTCGCTGCGTACCGAAGTCGGTCTCGATAACGAAGAAGATTTCCGCAATCTCGTCATCGGTCGCAATGCTGATGGACATCTCGTACGTCTCGGCGAAGTGGCCGACGTACGCATCGCCGCAGAAAACGATCGCACTCTCATGCGTACGAACGGTCGCGCTGGGGTAGGCATCGGTATCGAGGCGAACTCGAAAGCCAACGTGCTCGATGTCGTTCAAGGTGTTCGCGCCGAGGTCGAGCGTCTTCAGAAGACGCTCCCCAAGGGAGCATCTCTCGTCGTCAATGTCGATAACGGCATCGCCATTCAGGCGGCATTGAAAGAAGTATTGATCGCCGTGATCTTCGCTTTCGTGTCGGTGCTCGTCGTGATTTACGGATTTCTCGGCACGCTGCGCGCCACGATCATTCCTGCGGTCACGATTCCGGTGTCGGTGATCGCGGCGTTCATGTTCGTCTATGCGCTCGGTTACTCGCTCAACGTCATTACCTTGCTCGGCGTGGTGCTCGCTATCGGTCTCGTGGTCGACGACTCCATCGTCGTCCTAGAAAACATCCATCGTCGCGCCGAGCTCGATGAGCCCCCGATCGTCGCGGCCATCCGGGGCAGCAGTGAAATCGGTTTCGCCGTCATCGCCACCACGCTCACGCTCGTCGCCGTGTTCGTTCCGCTCTCCTTCCTGCCTGGTGACAACGGTCGATTGTTCCGGGAGTTCGGCCTCACGGTCGCCGCATCGGTGTTGTTCTCTGCCATCGTCGCGCTAACTCTCACGCCTATGATGGCATCGCGCCTGCCGCCTGAGCGTGAAATGAAACACGGGCGTTTCGCAATTCTCGTCGAAGGCTTCTTCAAGAAGCTCTCTGAGGAATACGAGCGTCGCCTTCGACAACTGATGCGTCGCCCGTGGCTGATCGTCGGCTCGGTCCTCGGGCTTGGCTTCCTCGGCGCGCTCAGCTTTCGAGCATTGCCCTCTGAGTTCATGCCCGCCGCGGATGTCGGTCGAGTCTTCGTGATGCTGCAAGCACCGGAAGGCGCGAGCTTCGAATACACCGAAGAGTATGGACGGAAGCTCGAGGCCATCGCGCAAAGTGAAGTCGACTCGGGAGACGTTCGGCGCGTGACGCTGCGCGTACCAGCGGGTTTCGACGGCGCAGGTGGTGTGAACTCCGCTCGTCTCATTCTCGTGCTCAACGACTGGAGCGAGCGCGATCGCTCGGCTCAAGAGATTGCTGCTTCGCTGCAGCGCAAACTCGGCGGTCTTCCTGGTGTCCGTGCCAACACGATGGCGGGCGGCAACATGCGTGGCGGCTGGGGCAAACCTGTTCAAGCCGTTTTAGGTGGGCCCGACTACGAAACACTGGCCGAGTGGTCCGACAAACTCATTCAGCTTGCTGAGCAAAATCCGGGCCTCACCGGTGTAGATAGCAGTTACCAACCCCGCAAGCCACAAATTCGGGTGGCGATCGATCGCGATCGTGCTGCAGACCTCGGGGTCTCGCTGCAAACGGTAGGCCGCACGCTCGAAACCATGCTCGGGTCACGCATCGTGACGACGTTCATCGATCGCGGTCGTGAATACAACGTCGTACTTCAAGGTCGTGCAGACGAGCGAGCCACGACGACCGACCTGACAAACCTCATGGTGCGGTCCGACCGATCTGGCGAGCTGATCCCGCTCGCGAGCGTGGTGCGACTCACGGAGACCGCCGGCGCGACTGAGCTCAGTCGCTTCAACCGGTTGCGCTCGGTCGAGATCAGCGCGGGACTCGCCGAGGACTACACCATGGGCGAGGCGATCGAATGGTTCGAAGATACCGTCGCTCGAGAACTGCCTCCCGGTGCGACGCTGATGTGGGACGGCGATTCGGGTGACTACGTGCGTAGCGGCGGCCAACTTTGGACCACCCTGCTCTTTGCCGTGATCATCGTGTTCCTGGTGCTGGCGGCTCAGTTCGAAAGCTTCGTGCATCCGGCAATCATCATGGTGACCGTACCTCTCGCCCTCCTCGGCGCGGTCTTCGGACTGCAGTTACACGGGATGAGCGTGAACATCTTCAGCCAGATCGCCGTGATTATGTTGATCGGTATCGCAGCCAAGAATGGCGTGCTCATCGTCGAATTCGCGAACCAGCTGCGCGAACGCGGCGTCGAGTTCAAAGAAGCCGTCGTGCAAGCCGCTGCCGTTCGTCTGCGCCCAGTGTTGATGACCAGCCTCTGTACGGCTTTCGGCGCAATCCCCTTCCTGCTCGCCACCGGCGCCGGCGCCGAACAGCGTGAGCCGATCGGCGTCGTCGTTTTCTACGGCACGCTGGTGTCGGTGTTCCTCACGCTACTTGTCGTCCCCGCGGTGTACTCACTGGTCGCGCGTCGTACGCGCTCGAGCAGTCACACCACTCGCCTCGTCGATCGTCTGCTCGGCGGCGAAGGCTGAACTCCTCTCGGGGAGGACTTGGCGGGCTGCTCCTGAGGGCAGGGAGGGGGTTCAGGAAAACAGCCCGCCAGTCACCATTTCTTTTACGGATCGCTCGCGTCACATCAGTGACGTGACGCCATGGTGCGAGGACGGACCTCGACATTCCAATCGATTGATGTAATGATTTCGATAGACGCCGTATATCGCTCCATCGGAGTCACCCCATGGCCGACATCAAGCTCAAAGACCTGCGCTATCTGGTGGCTGTTGCCGACACCGGCCATTTTGGACAGGCCGCGGAACGTTGTTTCGTCAGCCAACCGACACTCTCCGCGCAGCTCAAGAAACTCGAGGATTACCTCGGGGTACCGCTCGTCGAGCGTCAACCCCGAAAGGCGCTATTGACGCCTGCGGGCGTCGAAATCGTCGCGCGCGCTCGGCGTATCGTCGAAGCGAGCGATGAGGTGGTCGCCCTGGCGCAGGTTCACCGCGAACCTCTCGCGGGTCGCCTGAAAATCGCGTTCCTCCCGACGATCGGTCCGTACCTGTTGCCCGTTGTGGCGCCGCGGCTGCGGAAAGCGCTTCCGCATCTCGAACTCATGCTCTACGAATATCAGACGGCGACGATGCTCGAGCGCCTCCGCGCGGGTGACATCGATATGGGCATCCTTGCCCTTCCAGTCGATCTCGAGGGTCTCGCCTCACGCGCGCTTTACGACGAGCCCTTTGTCGTCGCCGCTCCAGCCGATCATCCGCTCGCTCTGCGCAAGCAACTCAAAGTCGAAGACCTCAAAGGCGCGACACTCTTGCTGCTCGAGGACGGGCATTGTCTACGCGATCAGGCGCTCGACGTGTGCAATCGAATCGACGTTCACGAAAAACAGGATTTTCGCGCCACCAGTATCGAGACTCTTCGGCAAATGGTCGCGGCTGGGGCCGGGCTCACGCTGATGCCTGAACTCGCGACGCGCGGTAGCCATGCGGCACCGAAGGGGCTGGTATTCAAGCCTTTTTCGAAACCAGTGCCCACCCGTAGCATCGGTGCAATTTGGCGCAAGAGCTCGCCACGAACCGCCGCGATCGACGCCGTCGCTCGCGTGATCGCCGATCACGCCCACTGATCCTATGAGTGCCACCCTCCTTTGGTTCCGACAGGACCTCCGCCTCGCTGACCATCCGGCACTGCGTGCGGCAATCGCTCGCGACAAACCAATCATTCCGGTTTTTCTTTGGTGTCCCGAAGAAGAAGGCGAGTGGGCGCCCGGGGGCGCCTCCCGTTGGTGGCTGCACCAATCGTTGGCGTCGTTGAGTAAAGATCTCGAGAAGACAGGCTCGAAACTCATCATCCGTCGCGTCGACGACTCGCTCGCCGCAATCGAGAAACTACTTCGCGAAACCGGCGCCGACGCCGTGTATTGGAGCAGACGTTACGAGCCGCTCGTCATCGAGCGTGATCGACGTATCAAAGACACCTTGCGTGAGGCGAACGTCGAGGTACGAAGCTTCAATTCGGCACTCCTCGTCGAACCCTGGGACGTTCAAAACCTGAGCGGGAAGCCGTTTCAGGTCTTTACGCCGTTCTGGCGAAAAGTGTCCGGTAGCCTCGAGCCACCCGCCCCCCTACCTTCGCCGAAAAAAATCGCCGCGCCGACGAAATGGCCGGCGGGTATCAAACTCGACTCTCTCGATTTGATGCCTGACGTTCCCTGGCATGAGGGAATGGCCAAGGCCTGGCGGCCGGGTGAGCGCGGCGCCATTCAGAACCTCGAGGTGTTTCTAGACGGGCCGGTCAAAGATTACGGCGACACCCGCAACTTACCTGCGCAACCGGGCACCTCTCGACTCTCTCCCCATCTTCACTTCGGCGAGCTATCGCCGAGACAGGTCTGGCATGCAGCGCCGAAGTGGCGAGGCAGTCAGTTCATGGCAGAGATCGGTTGGCGCGAATTTGCGCACCATCTGCTTTTTCACTTCCCTAGAACCACCAACGAACCCTTACGTGCCGATTTCTCGCGCTTCCCGTGGAGAGACAACGCGCGCGAGCTCGCAGCTTGGCAGCGCGGAAATACCGGCATACCGATGGTCGATGCCGGTATGCGAGAACTCTGGGAGACCGGCTGGATGCATAACCGGGTTCGCATGGTCGTCGCGTCGTTTCTCGTGAAGAACCTGCGTATGCATTGGCTGCACGGCGCGCGGTGGTTCTGGGACACGCTGGTCGATGCCGACCTCGCGAGCAACACGCTCGGATGGCAGTGGGCTGCCGGTTGCGGAGCAGATGCGGCGCCCTACTTCCGAGTCTTCAATCCCGAAAGTCAGGCGGAGAAATTCGATCCGCAGGGCGAATACATTAAGCGGTGGATTCCAGAGCTTTCGGGCAAGGGGTCAAAGGTTTATCCGACTCCAATCGTCGATCTGAAAGCCTCGCGCGAAGCGGCACTCGCGGCGTTCAAGACACTACGGAAATAAACATGGTTAAGCACATCGTTATGTGGCGCCTTCGTGAACAGGCCTCCAAGGCAGACGACGCGCAGCAGATCAAATCTTTGCTCGAGGGTCTCGGCGGCAAGATCCCCGGGTTGCTCAAAATCGAAGTCGGTGTGAATTTCATTGAGGACGCGAATGCATCAGACGTAGTCCTCTACAGCGAGTTCGTCGATCGCACCGCCCTCGAGACCTACCAGAGCCACCCGCTCCACTTGGCGGTCGTTCCCGAAGTCAAAGCGCGTGCCATCGAAAGACGCTCGGCGGATTATTTCGTTTCGGATTGATGGCTCGGCGGAAGCCGCCTCCTGCTCCCTTGTTCTAGGGATACTTTGATCCGGGCTGCATCGGGCTTCCCAGATACGCCCCCATTCGGCACACTGAAAGGTCACGCAAGCGCTATTTATTTGAGGCATTCACATGTTTGCCGCTCGACTTTTCTCTCTGGTTTTGTCGGCCGCCGTACTAATCGCCGGTGGAGCGAGCCCAATCGCTCTCGCGCAGGTACCGACGCCAGATGCAGCAAAGAAAGCCCTGCCCACGTGCAAGGGTGCGTCCCGAGCAACCTGGAACAACTGCGCGGGGACCTACACCGCTTCCGACGGTGCGGTGTACGTCGGCGAATTCCGTGGAGGCAAGTACAACGGCAAGGGATCGGCGACCTGGCCCAACGGCGATCGTTACGTCGGTGAATTTTTGAATGACCAGTTTCATGGTCAGGGCGTCTATACGGCTGAAAAAAGTTTCGTGTACGTCGGAGAGTTCCGCGAAGGGAAGTTCAACGGTATCGGCACGTACACAAGCTCGAGCGGCATGAAATACGCTGGCGAGTGGCGGGATGACGAAAAGGACGGGCAAGGTACCTACACATGGCCGAGCGGTCGGGTTTATATCGGCCAATTCCGTCAAGACGAGCGTGACGGTCAAGGCTCAGAGACCATGCCGGACGGCACCAAGTATGTCGGTGAATTCCGTGAGAGCAAGCGTTGGGGCGCAGGAACGCTGTACGACGGCTCCGGAAAACCCATTCAGTCGGGTATGTGGCGCGAAGATCGCTTCGACCCAAGTTCTGCAACGTCAGCACCTCCGATGCTGGCCGCGGCGCCAGTCCCCGTGTCGCCAGCCCCCGTGTCGCCGCCACCCACTCCGACGATGTCCTCTTCTTCGGCCGTCGCGTCTGAGGTCGCGCCCGCAACCCGTGAGACTACTGTCATAGCGTCAGCGCCTGCATCGACGACCGTCGCAGTACCCGTTCAAAACGTCATCGCGTCAGCTCCGCCACCGACTGCAAGTCCAACACCTGCCGCCACGCCACCGATCGTCGCGCCGACCCCAGCGATGGAGTCGTCCAGCGCTCAGCTTGCCGCGATCCCTCGCCCGGCATCGGACGGCCGAGCGCGCGTTGCTTTGGTCGTCGGAAACCAGAGTTACACGACCGTTCCTTCGCTTCGAAATGCGCGCGCCGATGCCGAAGCGATGGCGGCAGCTCTCGATGCGCTGGGGTTCGAAGTCATGTTGCGACTCGACCTCGATGATCGCGCCCTGCGTCAGGCGATGCGAGATTTCAAATCGAAGCTCGATGGCGGCAGCGAGGCGGTCTTCTATTTCGCGGGTCACGGTGTGCAGCTCGGCGCTGCCAATTATTTACTTCCAACCAATATCAGTCCGGAAAGCGAAGAGCAGGTCAAAGATGATGCGTTGATGCTGCAGCGCGTTCTCGACGACCTGAGCGAACAGAAGGTTCGATTCTCGGTCGCGATCGTCGATGCCTGTCGTGACAATCCGTTTCCGAAAACCGGAACTCGCAGCATCGGCAACACCCGAGGTCTCGCACCCACCACAGCGGCGACGGGCCAGATGATTCTGTTCTCGGCGGGCGCGGGCCAAACGGCGCTCGACAATCTGAGCGCTGATGATCCGAACCCGAACGGTGTCTTCACCCGCGTCTTGCTCAGAGAAATGACGAAGCCGGGTATACCGGTCGATCAAGTGCTGAAGCGAACGCGCCAGGAAGTAGTCTCTCTCGCCAAGTCGATCGGTCACGAACAAGTGCCCGCGCTCTACGATCAAACGGTCGGGGAGTTCTACTTCATCCCTGCGGTCGCCGGTGCGCAAATGGCACGCGCAACGGATGTCGCTCCGATGGCCGTGGCGGCCATGCCGACCGACGATCGTGCGCTGTGGGAGTCGGTCAGAGATTCGAAGAATCCTGATGAGATCCAGGCGTATCTCAATCAATTTCCCCAAGGCTTGTTCGCTGGCGTTGCGGCAGTTCGTCTACGTGCCTTGATGGGTGGCGGTCCCTCCACGCCGACGTCAGTCGCCTCGAGCGGCGCCAAGCCGGCGTCGGCGGGTTCGGGTGGCGCGACCGTCATGGGCGCTGCTACGGGAGCAGCGACTGCAGCGAATGCTGCGGTGCTGATTCCCGCAAGCGGTCAATCGATCGGCGATCTTCAACAACTGGCTGCGGGTACGATCTTCAAAGATTGTGCTGATTGTCCCGAGATGGTGGTGATTCCATCGGGGAAATTCGAAATGGGTCTCGTCGACTTCCGCAAAGCGCGTCGCCCGACAGAAGGGCCTGCGCGCGAAGTGTCGATTCCCGGAACCTTCGCGATCGGCAAAACCGAAGTCACTTGGGCGCAATACGCGCGCTTCGTCCGCGAGACGAGTCGCACCGGCGGTATGGGTTGCGACACGTACACGGCAAAGCGCTTCAAGACGAATACTCAAGCAGCCTGGAATAGTCCTGGCTTTCCGCAAACGGAGAATGATCCGGTGGTGTGCGTGAGTTGGGATGACGCCAAGTCTTACGCGGAATGGCTCGGAGTGAAGACGGGCCACAACTATCGACTGATCACCGAAGCCGAGTGGGAATACGTCGTTCGGGCCGGCACGAAGAGCGAACGGTTCTGGGGCGAGAACCCCGCAGATGCCTGCCGCTTCGCGAACGTGGCCGACGCTACCGGTCGCGGGTCGCTCGGCCTCGAAGCGGTGTTCGACTGTCGTGATCGCTTCGCAGGAACAGCGCCGGCCGCGAGCTTCCAGCCGAATCCGTTCGGCGTCCACGATCTGTTCGGAAATGCCGAGGAGTGGATCCTCGATTGCTGGAGCGATACCTATCGCAACGCATCCACTAGCGGCGTTGCCAACACGTCGGGTGATTGCGATCGCCGCGTGGTCCGCGGCGGTTCATGGTTCAACGGTGCCGACGCGATTCGCGCCACGGCCCGCGCGGCAGACGAGACGAGCGCCCGCTCGAGCACGCGCGGCTTCCGCATCGCTCGAACGAACTGATTCGGCTCTTAAGCGACCGCCTCGACGATCATCTGTCGCTGACGCGAGTCGGGCAACCGACCGCGTGCGGCACCGAGGTTGTCTTCGAGGTTGCGTAACTTGCCCGTCGCCGGGATCACGCAAGTGACGGCTGGATGCGAAATCACGAACTTCAGGAGCAACTGCGCCCAACTGCTGCAGTCGATCTCGCTCGCCCACGAAGGCAGGGGTCGTTCTTTGAGTCGAGCAAAGATTTTTCCGTCATCGAACGCGCGGTTGACGATGACGCCTACGCCCTTCTCTGCGCAGAGCGGCAGCAAGCGCTGTTCGGCGGCCGTGGTCGTTGCAGAGTAATTGAACTGCACGAAATCGATCGGCTCGCGGGTGATGATGTCCATCAGCTTCGGATAAGCGTCGACAGTGTAGTGCGTGATTCCGATATAGCGAATGCGTCCTTCTTCTTTCCATCGACGCAGCGTCTTCAAATGCACATCGAAGTCGAGCAAGTTATGCACCTGCATGAGTTCGACCTTCTTGCGACGCAGCAACTCCATCGAGCGGGTCATCTGCGCGAGACCCTCGCGCTCACCGCGCGTCCAGACCTTAGTGGCGATGAACGCTTTGGACTGCATATCGGGGGTGAGCAGATCTCCGAGTACGGCCTCTGCAGACGAGTACATCGGCGAGGTGTCGATCATCGTCGCACCTGCAGCAAAGAACCCCGTGAGCACGGCCGAAAGGGGATCGCGTTCCTTGGTGTCGATACCAACCTCAAACGGACCCGAAGTACCAAGCCCGATGACGGGAATCGATTCGCCGGACGAAGGGATGCGTCTCTGAATCAAGGCGCTGCCCTGCTGTGATGCAAAAGACCCTCCGCTTGCCATACCCACCGCAGCGACTGATCCGACGAGAAACTCGCGTCGTGAGACGCCGGGAAACAGATGTGTCATCGAAAATGCTCCGTCAGATGATCGCCGCATCAGCCTCAAGAACGCTCGACGCTCCACCCGTAACCACTTTCGCCAAGGCCTGCGCCTGCGGCAACACGTGCGCCGCATAGAAACGTGCCGAGGCGATTTTTGAACGTAGGAAGTCCTTGTCTCCGGCCCCCGCCGTCAGTTTGCGCGCGGCAACGTCCGCCGACTTCGCGAGTAACCAACCGCCGAGAACATAACCGGTGAGTCGCAACATCGGCACTGAAACGGCCAAAGCACGCTCGGGCCCTTGAGCGAACGACTCGAGAATCTGGCGAACCGCCGCCTCGAGCGCGTCGATGGCTTCGAGCGTAGCGGTGCGTACGGCTTCGACTGCAGAGTCACCCCCCTTGATGGCCGTGAGCTCGCGACGCATGTCTGCGATGAGCGCGGCCATTGCCGCGCCCCGATCACGCGCGATCTTGCGTCCGATAAAATCATTGGACTGGATCGCCGTCGTACCCTCGTAAATGGTGGTGATACGTACGTCTCGATAAGCCTGTGCGGCACCGGTCTCTTCGATGAACCCCATGCCACCGTGAACCTGCACGCCGAGCGATGCCAACTCGATACCCGATTCGGTGCTGCAGCCCTTGATGACCGGAATGAGCAGATCACCACGAGCTTGCGCAGCGCGACGTACGCCCTCATCCGCATGCTTTCCGCCGACGTCGAGCTGATAGGCACCGTACAACGCGACGGCGCGTAGCGCCTCGACTTGCGAGCGCATCGTCAACAGCATGCGCTTCACATCGGGGTGATGAATGATCGGGGCAGGTCCGGGAGGCAGGGCGACCGGGGGCTTACCCTGCACGCGGGTGCGGGCCCACTCGGCGGCCTGTTGAAACGCACGCTCCGCGACCGCGTAACCCTCGAGGCCCACGGAAAGGCGCGCCGCGTTCATCATGACGAACATGTATTCGAGTCCGCGATTCGGCTCGCCCACGAGATAACCGATAGCGCCGTCTTTTTGGCCGTAAGCCATGACGCAAGTCGGGCTGCCGTGGATGCCGAGCTTGTGCTCGATCGAGATGCACTGCACGTCGTTGCGTGCGCCGAGTGATCCATCGTCGTTCACGAGCACCTTGGGGACGATGAACATCGATATACCCTTCACGCCCGGCGGAGCGCCGTCGATGCGCGCCAGAACGAGGTGAATGATATTCGGCGTGAAATCGTGTTCACCGTAGGTGATGAAAATCTTCTGACCGAACACACGATAGTGATCACCTTCGGGTGTGGCGCGCGTGCGGATGGCGGCGAGGTCCGAACCCGCTTGAGGTTCGGTCAGGTTCATGGTGCCCGTCCACTCGCCGCTCACCATTTTCGGTAGGAAGAGATTTTTTTGATGGTCGGTGCCGTAATGCTCGAGCGCCTCGACGGCACCCTGCGTCAGCATCGGGCACAACTTGAATGACAAGTTGGAAGCAGCCCACATTTCTTCGACGGCCGTACCGATCATCGTGGGCGCGCCCTGGCCGCCGCTTTCTTGCGACGCGCGCAGTCCCGCCCAGCCTCCTTCGACATACTGCTGATAGGCAGCCTTGAACCCCTTCGGCGTCACGACGCCTTCGGGCGTCCAGCGTGCCCCTTCTCGATCGGAGCTCTTGTAGAGCGGATCCAGTACGTTCTCGGCGAACTTCCCGGCCTCTTCGAGGATCGCATCGGCCACTTCAGGCGAGTAATCGGCAAAGGCCGGACAAGCTTGCAGGGCGCTCTCATCGAGCAACTCATGAATGACGAACTGCAGATCTTTGAGCGGAGCACGGTACATCGTGAAAGTCCTTTTGCCCGGTACGGACCGGACACGTTGAAAAACGGGGGATGGCGAATTCTAACCCGCGAGGGCGGGGACGAGGTTGGCCGCCAGAAAATCCACGAAGGCTTTGACCCGCTCGTCCTCGGCGAGCCGCCCGGGATAGACCGCGCACAGCGGGGCCTGCTCGGGCGGGCGCCAATCGGGCAACACTTTCTTGAGGCGCTGCGAGGCGAGACCCTGCCGGCACAGGAACTCCGGCAACACGCCGATCCCGAGACCCGCCGCCACCGAGGCGTGCAGGAGTGCCGGATCGTTCACGGCCAACTTGGGGCTGATGCTGACTTCTTCGCGACGCTTGCCGTGGGTCAGCCGAAGCACGAACAGGGAGCCGGGTGGCGTCTCTGGGGTAAGCATCTCGAACCGAGACAAGTCGGCCGGGGTCGCTGGCTCCCCAGCCTTCTGAAGGTAGGTCGGGGTGGCGCACAAGATCGCCGGCGGAGCGCCGAGCACTCGGGACACGCGATCGCTTGAAGGGTCCTCGCCTATCCGGATGGCGAGATCGTGTTCGGCCGGGAGGCCCGACGACAGATCCCCCAGTTCGACGTCCAACGGGATCTTCGGATAGCGCTCGAGAAAGCGAGGCACGAGGGGGGCGAGTAACACCCGCCCGAAGGTCGGTTCGGCCAAGACTCGCAGAGGCCCGCCCCGCGACTCGATGAGCTCGGCGGCGAGTCGACGGGCGTCGTCCGTCGACTGCAAGATCGCCCGACAAGCCGGCAGCAGACGCTCACCCGCTGGCGTCAATTTAAGCCTTCGAGTCGTGCGGGTCATGAGCTTCACCCCGAGCTCATCTTCGAGCTCTGCGATCGCACGACTGACCGCCGCCTTGGGCACGCCGAGCGCTCTGGCCGCTGCGGAAAATCCGTTCAGGTCGATGATCTTGGCGAAGGTCGCCATATGCGCCGGAGACCAGAACTGCGACATGGGTGAGACTCCGAGAGGCTAATTAGGGTCTATTGTTTCTCGGGAGAATCAAAATGGCAATAGCACCAGGATGCCCCCAAGCGCATCGCCTGCGGTTACCATGCCGGTCGATCAACGAAGAATCACCCGCTCACGGAGACCGACATGTCGCTCAGCGTTCACGCCTGTACGTCCGAACTGTTCATCCCGATGCTCCAGAACCTCGCCCAAATTTTGGGTAAGGCGAAGGCTCATGCCGAAGCGAAGAAACTGGAACCGGGAGTGCTCGAGGGGCTACGTCTGGCGCCCGATATGTTCCCGCTCAAACGACAGGTTCAGTTGTCGACGGACTTTGCGAAGAACAGCACGGCACGATTGGCGGGGCTCGAGCCCCCCAAGTTTCCGGACGATGAGCAGACACTCGACGAGCTGATCGCGCGGGTCCACAAGACCCTCGATTGGATGAAAACCGTGAAGCCCTCCCAACTCGAAGGCGCCGAGACCCGGCACATCGTGGTGCCCCTGCGGACGCGGACCTTGGAGATGGACGGCCTGCCCTTCATCCAGCGCTGGGCGTTGCCGAACTTCTACTTCCATGTGACGGCGACCTACTCCCTGCTCAGGCAGGCGGGGGTCGACGTCGGCAAACAGGACTTCCTCGGCGGGGTCTGACCGGACGCTCGCGGCGGGACGGTCTCAGGCCCTCTGGCGGTCGCCACCCGAGTTCGGCGGTTGAGTCCGGTCGATGACCAAGGACGGATCCCCGGCGATAACCCGTAAGGACGAACGGCCCGCAACGCTCGGAGGCTGGTCGACGACCACGCCACCCTGAATGTAGATGCGCCGCTCGCAACGCTCGGCGAGTTCGCGGTCGTGGGTCGACAGGAGGAAGGTCATCCCGGTCTCACGCTGGATCTCGCTCATCAGACCAAAGGCCTGATCCGCGTTCTCGCGATCGAGGTTTCCGGTCGGTTCGTCGGCCAATACCAAGGCCGGTTGGTTCATGAGCGCCCGCGCAATCGCTACGCGCTGCTTTTGCCCCCCGGACAGACGGGTGGCGCGGTAATTCATGCGGTCCTTGAGCCCCACGCGCTCGAGCAGCATGGCGGCCCGCTCCCGACCCGCCCGGGTCTCACGCCAGAGACGTCCCGCATGCGGGAACATGACGTTCTCGAGTGCCGTGAAGTCGGGAAGCAGGTGGTGGTACTGAAAAATGAAGCCGATTTGTTGATTGCGGAAATCGGAGAGTTCTTTTTCGGCAAGGGTCGTCAACTCGCGGCCCAACATCCGGAAACTGCCCGAACTCGGGCGCATCAACGTACCGAGGATCGAGAGCAGCGTGCTCTTGCCGCTGCCCGATGGACCCAGCATCGCGACCATCTCGCCGCGTTGCAGCGTGAAGTTCACGCCCTTGAGCACGGGCGTCTGGTAATCACGATCGACGAAGATCTTTTGGATATCGTGAACTTCGAGGAGGGGTGCGTTCATTGATGGGGTCATTGTGAGATCGCCTCTACGGGATCGATGCGCGATGCGGCACGCGCGGGCCAAAGAGCTGCGGCGATGCTCGCAGCCGCTGCAAGCAAGAGTGCGACGTCGTACTGGCCGAGACTCGGATCGACGGGCAGACGACGAGCTCCGTTGCCCGCACTCGCGAGCAGCGTACTGAACCCCCAACCGAGGAAACAGCCGACGAGTGAGCCGATGATGCCGATCAAGGCCCCTTGCAGCATGAACACCGAGAGCACGAACCGCTGCGAGATGCCGAAGCTGCGCATGATGCCGATCTCCGGGCGTCTGCGGAACGTCGTGAGCAAGAGGGCGCTCGCCACGCCGACGATAATGGTGATCAGCGTGAACATCTTGATGATGTTTCCCGAGTTGCCTTGACCTTCGAGTGCTTCACGCAAGCGTTGGTTGCGATCCATCCACGCAACCGCTTCGAGTCCCGTCGTATCGGCGAATTGTCGCGCGATGTCTCGAGCGGCATAGATATCGGCGAGCTTGAGTTCGATCTCCGTCAAACCCTCCGGCAGGTCGAACATCACCCGAGCCGTGTCGAGGTTCACGTAGGCGAGACGACCATCGAGACTATCGACACCCGTCGAATACAGTCCGCGTACCGTGAGCGTGCGCTCGCGGCCTTGATTACTCGTGATGAAAATCGGCTGTCCAACTCCGATGCCAAGATCGAGAGCGAGTTTGCGACCGATGAGTACATCGTTGAGTCCGAGACGCGCTTCGCCTTCGACGAGCGTCTGATCGATCGGTGCAATGGCCGACAAACGCGCCGGTTCGACGCCCTTGAGGCTCACCGGCAGCGTCTGCTCTCCGCGCGTCACGAGCCCCGTCCCGACGATGTTGTACGACACTCCCGTCACGCCGGGCAGCGTTTCGATGATGCGTTCGACACTACGCCACTGCTTGATCTGCTCACGACGCTCGAGGGCGACTTGCGAAACGACGAGTCTTTCGGTGCCTTCCGGTGCAGGCGCGATAGCAGGCCTCGGTGTCGCTGGCTCGATCGTCACATGAGACGAACTGCCGACGACACGATCGATCTGGAACTCTGCGAGTCCGTTGATGAGCGCTGCGTTGAACGTGAAAACCGTCACGGCGATGGCCACGCCGCCGATGAGCAGCGCGGATTGCAACCGATTCGACGTGAGGTAGCGCAAAGCCACCTTCAGATCGAATCGCATGGTGTAGTCGAATGTCATGACGGCGTCGCTCCTTTGATTCAAAGCGACTTGCGCGCTTCCGATCCGCGCGGGCGTTCGCCTGCAGGGATGGACGAAAAATCAGTGGTGGGGGCCACTCGCTCACCGATCAAATCTGGGCGCGGGCTCGCAAGCACCTGCTGACCCGGCTGCAGTCCGGCGAGTACGATCACTCGCTCGCTCGGCCACTCCATGAAACTCACAGCTTGCGGAACGACGCGACCGTCGGCGACCAAGAGCACACGAGCCTCGGCATCTCTGCCAAGGATGGCGCTACGCGATACCGTGATGGCGTTCTCGCGACGCTCGACGATGATGTTCACATCGGCGGTGAGACCGGAACGCAAGCCTGAGATCTGCTGATCGAGCTTCAGTTTTACTCGAGCACCGCCCGTTCGCGGGTCGACCTTGGGCGATACGTAATACAGCGTGGCGCTGATGGGCTTCGGCTGGCCCGTGACGAGAATATCGGCCTTTAGACCTTCGCGGATCTCGGGCAGGTAACGCTCATCGACGTCGGCTTCGATCTCTACGTCGGAGAGCGGAGCAAGTTCGTAGATCACTGTGTTTGCACCAACGACCTGACCTGGATCGATCGGGCGCGACAGGACGACCCCGGACACGGGCGCGACGATCGTGTTGTCGCTGAGGCGGCTCGCGACTTCGCGGCGCGTCGCTGCGAGGCCTTCCAGCGAAACTTTCGCTTGGTCGAGTTCGAACTTCGCGGAGTCGAATTCTTTTACCGTCGCGAGCCCTTGCGCTCTCAGCTGTTCGAGGCGGCGGAAGTTCCGCTCGGCCTCGGCTACGGCGCGTTGTTGGAGGGTAATTTTCGAGAGCACTTCGTCGACGGCGGCACGCGGTGCTTCGGAGTCGAGTTGGGCGATGACTTCGCCGGCTTTGACGGAATCTCCTTCTTCTTTCGTCAGACGAATGATCTGGCCGGGTGATTTCGGGACGATGTTGACCGTCACTTGCGGCCGCGTACGGCCGGAGATCGCGAGGACGCGTTCGGCAGGCCCTTGCCGAGCCTCGACGACACCTACAGGGGTCGGTCGAGAATTGCGGAACACCATAAAAACTATGAACACGACGGCGAACGCCGCCATCAGGGGCCAACGGTAACGCGTCAAAAAGCCGGGTTTCGGTTCATCGAAAGCCATAAAAACCAATCCTTGGTCGACCTGAGAATCAGGGTTGAAATATATTAACCCATCTGGTCTAATTTATCCAATCTTGATTGGGGAGGCTGCCATGGCCAGACCTGCCGGAGCCCGTAACGTTCAATTCGATCAGCGCCGTAACGCGTTGATTTCAAAGGCTCAAGAGCGTCTCGCTCTGCAATCGGGCGAGCCTCCGAGTTTTCGCGAACTGGCTTTGGCTGCCGGGGTCAGCGTTGCCACCCTGCGCCACTATTTCGGCACTCGAGAGGCTCTGATCAAGGCCGTCTTCGCGCATTACGTCGAAGGCGGTGAACGTCATCTCAAACGCACGCGAGAGATCGACGACACGGAAATCGATCTCGAGGCCTCTCTCAAAGATTTCCTGACTCGCATCGTGCGAGGCTGGACCGAGGGCGTCATCGGTTCGCTACACCGCATCGGTCTTGCCGAGGGTTTGAGACACCCGGGTACGGCGCTCGATTATCTGCAGGACGTCCTCGAGCCGACCCTCCAAGCACTCGAGGCGAGACTGGCCTCTTATGTGTCTCGCGGAGAGATCGTCGAAGGTGACATGCGGCACGCCGCTCTCATGCTGCTCTCGCCCCTGCTCCTCGCACTACTGCATCAGCATGATCTCAAAGGCGCGCGATGCCGTCCGCTCTCGCTGCCGACGCTGATCGACGAGCATGTCAAAGTATTTCTTCGCGCCTACCGACGCGATGCTCACCAGGTATAACGCACCCGATAGCGCACCACCGTCTCGCCGTCCTTCGGAAGTTTCGTGACGAACTGAATCTGACGAGCATCGAGCTTCGTCGATTCCTGACTCTGCTTGACGAGCTTCCATTGCGCCGTACGAAACAGCGGCTCGACGATCGTCACCTCGGCCGTCTCGTTCTTGCGGTTTCGCACCGTCAGTTCGATTTCCTCCTCGAGCCAACGCGCGCGGGTGTCGATTGTGAAATCGACCTGACGCCGCTCGCCCACGATGTCGAAGGCGGTGCCGAGTTTGATACGCACACGCTCGTCTCGCGGAGTGTGGTCGATTCGATCTTCCCCGACGAATTCGAGGCTGCCATCTGCGTCGTCGAGTTGTGACACGCGGATACGCCCTGCCGGAAGTGGTACGCCAAGTCCGTTGGCGCGCTCGTTTTTGAATTCGAGAAAGACGTCGACGGAACGACTCGAAGAGACACCGAAATCGCGATCGAGAAAGAGTCCGCCGAACCCCGCCTCGGCACTTCTATAGATCAACAATTTTTTAGCGGGTATTTGCCGCACCTGCTCGAAGAGCTCGATCTGTCGGGTCGAGTTGTCCGGCAGGTCGGTGCGTCGTCCCAGGGTGTAGAGGTGGTACTCGGAGAACGACTTCTCAGAGAACCCCGCTTCATCTGCCGCCGCTGTGACCATCGTCGCAGCGGCGACCGATCGCAGGCGATTTTGCGGTGCGGCACGCTGTACATCTCCTGCCACGAGTTTCAGTCGCGCGTCTCGATAAGACGCACCCGAGAGATTGACGATGCTGACCCATGCAGAAAAATCGAGCGTGCCACTGTTGGTATCTCGACCGGGCTTGAAGACGAGGTTGTAGTCGGACCACCAGGTGATTCCACCGGTTTCGTACGACACCCTCGTCCGATGCTTACCTGCCCGCGGCGAGTTGAGGACCCACTCTAGAGTCGGCTTGGTGATGAGACCGCCGGGAAGCTCCGTGAAACGGATTGCCGAGTAATCTCGAAGAGACGAAATGGTTCCGTCTGCGGCCCGCAGTACCAGCCCGTCGCTCGCGGAAAGCAGCGCTCCGGAGGTGGTGCTGACTTGCCCACCCTGCACGCGCTCGACGGTCACCGATCGCCCGATGTGCTTCTCGATCAACTTCTGGGAATTGACGAGATCGAACTGAAAACTTTGCTCGAGAACGCGAGTCGAGGGATCGGTGAGCGAGGCGAAATTGACGGTGGTCGGGTCGATGAACGCAGCGACGTCCGAAAATCTTTGTTGTGAGCGCCCGGCAGGAAGATCGAGTTCGCGCTCGTCACGAACGATAGCGAAACCCGGTACGGCGCGTCCTGTGATCGTGCTGGAGCCGTTGACGGGCCGATACAACTCCGCAGGCACTGCGCCCGGCTCAGCACTGCTGTAAATCGTGAGTGCCGTGTCGGCAAATACGCCCGAGGCGAAAACCGCGGAGATCAAAAAAGAGGCCGAGGCAAAAAGCGAATTGTTGCGGCGCACGTGTGTCGTCACGATGACCTCCTGAGTTTGCGTAATCAGCCGCCTCTCAAAGTGCTCGCCGGCGGTTGCTTCAATACGCTACGCGTCGCGAGCCAGCCGCTCGCCGCCACCAAGGCTCCGCCGCCCATCAAACCGAATAGCCAGAGCAGCGGATCGAAAGAGTAAGACACCTGCAATATTTGCTTGGCGAGAAAATATCCGGCGATCGATGCGCCCGTCGCGGCCAGCAGCCCGGAAAGGAGTCCGAGCGCACTGAACTCGGCGATGATGCCGCGAGCTACGGTGCCGCGGCTCGCGCCCAAGGTCCGCAACATCGCACTTTCGTAGCGACGCTCGTCTCGCGAGGCCTGCACTGCTGCGAGCAGCACAACGAGCCCCGCGAACAGCGTGAACACGAAGACGCTCTGCACAGCCATGGCCGCTTTGTCGACCACCGAGCGAACCTGGGAAAGTAGATCGTCGAGATCGAAGACCGAAACACTCGGAAATCGACGAACGAGATCGGAGATCACGCGGCCGTCGCCGGGCTTGAAATAGGCGCTCGTCATCCAAGTGCCCGCGAGCTCGTCGAGTAGCCCTGGCGGAAATACGATGAAGAAGTTGGGCTGAAAGCTGTCCCACTTGATCTTGCGAACGCTCGCCACCTCGGCCTCGATCACCTCGCCTGCGATATCGAAGGTCATTCGATCGCCTACTTTGAGGCCGAGGCCCTGCTGATATTCATCGGAGATCGAGACGAGGGGCCGTCCGTGCTCGGCTTGGGTCCACCAACGACCCGCGACGATTTGGTTGTCGTTGCCGAGATCGGCTTGCCAGGTGATGTTCTGGTCACGCCGCGAATAGCCTTCACCGCGAGGATCGACGAATTGGATCTTCTCGATCGGCTGCCCATTGAGTTGCGTGAGTCGCGCGCGAATCATCGGGAGTGCGCGCGATCGCGAGGCGCCTTGCTCATCGAGAAAGTCGAAGAACGCCATACGCTCGTCAGGCGGAATATTGATGAAGAAGAAGTTGGGTAGATTTTCGGGAAGACTTCGACGCCAGTCGGTGAGCAAGTCGTTACGCACGACGGCAAGCAGCAGCAACACCATGATGCCGAGACCGAAAGCTACGATCTGCACCACACTCTCAGCGCGTCGCCGGCTCAGGTTGGCGATTCCGTAACGCCACGACACCCCCACCGAACCTCGCATCGAGCCAGCGAGTCGAACCATCGCCCAGCCTGCGAGTGCAAGAATTGCCGTGAATACCGCAAGCCCGGTGATGAATCCGGCGAAGAGTCGTGCGTCACGCACCACCCACCACACGAGAAACACCACGGCAGCGACCGCCGGACCAAACGCGAGCCACACCACGGGCGGTGGCGGCTCCATGTCTCGTCGGAGTACTCGGATGGCAGGCACTCGAGACAACTGCAGCAGAGGTGGCAGTGCAAATCCTGCGAGTAGGGCGATGGCCGTGAGAAATCCGAGTCCGAGTGGCAACCAGTCGGGTGGCGGAAGATTGGCTTGCAATAGACCCTCAAGCGCGCGGAGTAACCACTCCTGAGCGAGATACCCGACGCCCGAGCCAATGAGCGCCGCCACGATCGCGATGATGCAGAGCTGCACGAGACTCATCGACAGCGTAAATCCACGCGTGGCGCCAACGGTTTTGAGTAGTGCTACGGAGTCGAGATGGCGCTGTACGTAACGACGCGCAGCCATGGCGATCGCGATCGCACAAAGCAGCACTGCGACGAGACTCGCCAAACTCAAAAAGCGTCCCGCTCGATCGATGGCGCTCTGGATTTGCGGGCTGGCTTCGCTGACGTCGAGGAGACGCTGCCCACGCTTCTTGTTTTTGTCGAGCCAAGCTTTGAAACGGACGACGGCCTCACGCTCCCCGGCGAATAGCACGGCGTGCGTCGCTCGCGAGCCCGGCTGCAAGAGGCGAGTCGACGGCAGATCGTCGGCGTGCATGAGCATCGACGGTGCGAGCTCGCCGAAGCCGCCGCCCTGATCGGGTCGGGTGATGAGCACGCGCGTGATGCGGAACGTACCTGCGCCCACCGATAAGGTATCGCCCACCGCAACATCGAGGGCGGCAAGGAGTTTGGAGTCGGGCCATACTTCGCCGCGCGCGGGTCCGCGGCCGACGGCGACCGGAGTACCAAAAGCCACGTTCGCAACGCCCACGGTGCCCCGCAGTGGGTAGCCCTCGCCGACCGCACGCACATTGGCGAGTTGATTGCGATCTTCGCGGAACACGACACTCAGAACAGACGTGCTACGCGCCGTACGCAAGCCACGGTTTTTCGCTTCGGTGATGTAGGTCTCTTCGGGGGCAGCTGCCCCAGACTCGAGGCGTAGATCTGCCGCGAGCACCTCATTGGCCTGCAGCGCGACGGATTGGCTGATGCGGTTGACGAGAAAGCCCACGCCGGTGAGCGCACCCACCGCTACGATGAGCGCGATCAACAAAATGCCGAGTTCGCCCGACTTCCACTCGCGACCGAGCAAACGCACTCCGAGCATGGCAGAACGACGTAGCATGCTT
>JACCDG010955347.1_pt1 | contig 29721 bp, 26 predicted proteins | sample 7442471 | NCBI WGS metagenome assembly JACCDG01 (sample SAMN15323444, study PRJNA562643) | freshwater metagenome | isolation source: river surface water | place: USA:Blue River Watershed | collected 2017-08-17 | reverse complement strand
TCTCCACAGTCCTAAGATGTTGGATGATTTCTTCTGCGTTGAATCGTTTCTTTGGCACTTTGACCTCCAGATAATTGAGGTCCAGATCATAACATTCAACCTGGACCAGTTTTACCCGGCCAGGTCACCACCAGCTTTCTAATCCTGCTGTCTTTCGTATGCCGGACTACCCTTACGATTCGCTTCATGCTGCAAGGATACCACGGGCCTTTACGTTTAAACGGCTTATAGGATCGCCGGGCCGTTGATCTACCCTCACCCATACCCCGACGTGCGCGGAGATCATGGTGGATCGAGTAGATGGGTAGGAATAGGGGTTTTGAGGATCTTCATGCGCTTCAGCAGGTCGAGATAGGGCAGCAACGCTTTGTTGCGGTGGTACCTCTTGACCGATTTTTCGTACTCTTTCTTGTTCACCTTCCCATTATCCCACACCCCACGAGTTAAAAATCGGAGCTTTCTGAAGAATTCTTCGGGCCGCCCCCCAAGATCCAGGGGGTCTGAGTGGTATATATCAATGCAGGGCACAGCAGATCGGCTGCTTGTGGTTTTGCGATGAACCACGAGGCAGTCTGTGAAACCCAAGTTTTCTGTCGAGGACCGAGTTACTTATCGGAGCCGCTCCGGCTCCGTAACTTCCATCATCAACCTTAACGACCCGAGCGACATCCGCGCTCAAGGGTATCGCTACGAAGTCTTCTTCGCGAAGACCGGCTGGACCTACTCCGTCTTGGAGTCGTCGCTGAAGGCCGGGAAGCGCACCTCTGCCCTCTCCAGAATTCAAGATTCCGTGCGGGAAGAAAACGCGAATTCGTCCGTGATGATCTCCCCGCAAACCAATCGATCCAACCCCACACCCCAAGACAGCAACGCCTCATAAGCCAAGCTTGCCCCGCGCCTACTTGCGGATCAGCCCTGTTTTCTGCTATTTACCGTCGAATTGGACAGAGCAGCAGACTCTGACTCTGCGAATCTAGGTTCGACCCCTAGTCCGCCAACCAATAATTTAGCCCGCGATAGCGGGCTTTTTTATTGGTTGGCTTGAGTGACCTCCTCTAAAGTCCGAGGTGCTCCAGTTCAAGGGGAGAGGTCAGAAGCGGTAAGACTCAATTTTTTCCTGGTTGAAAACAGGGGGAAGGTCATTTTTGCTCTATATAGAGTCCGCCATCTGTTCCCCCACAGTAATCGTCAAGCAAAACTCCCTTAGGAACACGGCGCAAGGTTACTTTGCAGTTTTGCGGATCACGGAGTTCATTAAATTTTGCTGTGTCCCCAGCTACAGTGGCAACAAAGTTAGAAATAGGAGGCTCAGACGAAAGGCTTGGTTTTGTAGTTAAGTTTCTTACTTCCACACTAAGATGACTTTGGCTCAGTTGTTCTATCGTCATTAGGTAATTACGGCTCACACCCTTATACTTTCCCGCCCATGACAATGGGTTTTTTGCGGTTTCTGCATTGAGGGATGGGCTCGCTAGAAGAAGTGCAAAAGGTCCAGTTTGGGAGAGAATAATTTTTATCAAGCTTAATCTCATTATTTCCGCCGCCTTCTTGGCTTCTTCTGCTCAAGATTATTAGGAATTTCACCATCTGGGCGAGTTCGAACATAGACAGAGTCATTTTCCTCTACAACGACTGCATCTACTTTACCCTCCTCTATCAATTGAATGACTTCTGGCTTGGATATCCAACCCATGTCTTCAATGAAATAAGCAATTATCGTGTTACGTTTGTTGGTTTCGATGTCAGTTATTGATTTTGCGTAAAACGTTTCTTCAGTTCCAATGCGAAAACCTTCGATTTCCTGAATCGCCTGCACTAATTTTAGTATTTCTTTTTCCGAAAGGTCGCGTAGTCTTCTATCAATATTAAGGCCCGTTTTTTGTCGAATAATTTTCCTGTACTGTTCTGGATCATTTTGGTCTTCTTTAGGGGCGTAGGAGCTCACCATATCGAAGATTGTTTTTTCTTGATAATCTCTTCTTTTTAGAAGTCGAGCCAATGCTTCTCTACCTTCATCATAGGTCGGAAAGACGGCGAACCCTCCGATACTGCCTATTGAGCCATGAATGCGGGAGTGGGCTCCTGATTTAATATTTCCAGGATTGTTATTGCGCCAGGAACGAGTGCCGCCGGTTTTTACCAGACGTTTTTTCCCGTCTACATAGACTACGCTCAATCCTTTCCCTTTAAAGGCTTTTGAAAACAGGCGTTTGATCATTATGCCACTTTCTTTGCATCTACATCGACGGTGGATGCAGCGGAGTTACGTTCCTTTTCCAATTGAGCATATAGCTCAGCAATCTCGGCAGCTTTAGGCGCAAATTTGGAAAGGACAAAGAGCCGCAAATCCTTCTCAGTCGTCCAAGCCATGGGAGTAGGTTTATTATCAGTCTTTTCCCATTTGATGACGGCTACATGGGTTACACAAAACCGTTCAGCAAATGCCTGCAATGTCATTCCCAATTGCTGACGAATGAAATGAACCTCTGCACCTGTAAGTCGCGCAGGTTTATGGCAAAGTGCTAGCAGAACAACTTTACCAAACTCGTTGTAATTGATTTCTGGTGTCCAAGTTCCCCTTACTTTAACCATGGGAACATTATGTAGGCGAACCTTGAACCCAAAGCCCTCATCGACAAATACCTTTTTAAATTTTCGTTCCATTTCGTGCTCCGCTTTTCGTGAAAGCCATTCGATAAGTTGTTTATCGTGGGTGGTCTATCCATCACGGCATTGTAACCTAGTTACAATTTCATTTCAAGCCTGAATTAATGACGGGCTCAGGGCCGCTTCAAAAGCCTATTAATCGTTGTCTTAAAATAGGAAATGCGAAGCATTTCGATCATTAAAACAAGAACCAAAGTGCCCAGACTTATGAACGCTCCCTCTGTTACTTTAGGTTGAGTGTAGGTCAGTGTGACTTCTGCGTTTCCGGCCGGAACTTCGATAGCCAGCCGAGAGTAAGCCGTTGAAATGATCGTCGATGAACCCGAGGTCACTCGCCAGTAGGGGTGGTGGTTCAAATTCAATTCCACTCGCTGTGCATTGATCGCGTGTCCACGGATCGCTATCACGTTCCACCCACGCCACTCCGCCAACAGTCCTGACTCGCGGGAAAGCGCGAGAGTGTCTCCCTCGACCACCGCTGGCGACCTCCACGCTTCAATATTATCGGCACATTCTATTACAGCTTGTCCCAGACGAAGGGCTGTGTAGGGAGCATCTTGATCCGCATGAACTTGCACTATGCTTGACGGGTATTGTCGACGGGGCTCCCACTGCGGCTGACTCGCAAACCAAGCTGGTTGGATTAGATTCGCTGTCGCTTGCGCGACTAAGGGTAAAATTCCTAATACCCCAACGACCCAAACACCCCAGATTGTTCGAGGAACACGCCACCCAGCAGCCGATAGAAAAAGCATCGCAAGAAAAAAACCGTACCAAAGTCGCGTCGGCACACGGGCACTCTGGAACCCAGGCCAAAAAGCATAGAACCAAGAAAATGGCTCGGCTAAAGAAAACGCCATAGAGGAATTCCCCAGCCCCAACACCGCGCTAAACACTCCCATTGCCGCTAACCCCCATGCTTCCCGAGGGAGGGAACGCGCTCTGAGTGCCAAACAAGCGAAGCCAACAGCCACCGGGCCAACAAAAACCGAATACTCGTGCCGTTGCAAAAATACGGGGCCGTACCAGCTCGCCGGCAGGGTCTTGATAGGAAACAAGAGAGCAGCGATCAAGGTATAAAAGGGAATCGCCTTAGCTCCACCATCACTGGTGCGTGGGAACTGCGCAAAGTACTCCGAAGCGGGCAATAGCGTCACCGCACAGAGTAAGCCCGTTAGTATCAGGCCCGCCGCACAAAATGCGATGGGACGAAAACTTCGTGTGAAAACCGAACGGAAAAACGCTTCCAAGGCGAGCAGCGGCGCTCCGTAAATGAAAAAATTGGGTTTGTAGAGCCCTGAGTACAGGAACAACAGAACGTAAGAAGCTCTCCAACGAGAGGTCGATGGGGGGCTCGCTTCGCTCAGCCGGTACGAACAATAAAAGACCAATGGGAAAAGTGTAAAAAAACCCATCGTCACATGACCCACTAAGTACCGCGCAATGGTCGCTCCACCCGCCGCAAACAACAGGCATCCCCAAATACGGTTTGCAGCGGGATACCCCCAACGTTTCATACACAGCCAAACTCCCCAAGTTCCCAGGGCCAGCTGGGCAAGCATTTCCAATCTGAGCAGGAGCGCGGGCCCGAGCAACGGGACCAGCAATACCAACGGATGAAATACGGGGATTTGCGGATCGCCGCCTAAAGTTCTTCCCCCGCAAAAGTACGGATTGAAATGGGGAAGTCCGGGCGATTCCATCCAAAATCGCCATGCCAAGTCGTAATAAGTGGAAAGATGATTGTAGTCGCGATTGCCCACCAAAAAGCCCAGCAAGCCAAAGACCACGGCATACAGACCAAGCACCCAAATCAGTCCGAGCTTTTGAAGACGCGCAAGCACCTACTAGCTATTCCCTACCTGAGCGAATACGGCAAGAATACGTCAGATTTCGAAACAGGCGGGGTTGCACTAGGCGGAGTTTTTTTCACAATTGCGGATAAAGCAGCAGAAATCCAGGGCTTGAAAATTGCACAAATAAAATCCGCAGGGGATTTTTATGAAATACAGCTTAGCAGTATGCTTGCTTTTGGCGGTGCCCGTTTTTGGGGAGCATGAGACGCCGACTACGGGCACTGGAGCCCAGCAACGCCCCGAAGCGAGCCGCATTCTCCATACCGTGCGGCACACTTCTGGAAAAATTATCGAGGACTACCACGCAGAGCTGGAAGCCAAAAACCGATCGGTCGGGGGTTGCCTCTGGACTGCCCAAGACCACGCGACGGCTGCCCGCAACCCGACATACGCGCAGCACATGGCCACCATCTGTGAGGCTGAAAAACGAGCCTTAGAAGTCGCCAATGCGGACAGAAAGCAGTATTGCTCCGAGCCCCTGATCTGGGAGCCGCGATTGAGCTTTATTTCGCGCCAGAATGCTATCGCCTACTTGAACGAGGGTGGAGCTGCACACAAACGTTGGTACGATGGCACCGTTCAAGGTTGGCTTAGGGATTGGTTCCCCGCTGCCAATCGGGTGATGGCCTTTGACAAAGAAAACTACGCAGGGGGGGATGGCCAACCGTTAGATAAAACGTCTCTGCCCGCCTTTATTGTCGGTATGTGGATCGGCAGTGGTGGCCACCACGCTCCGATAATCGACTGTTCCAATCGCTACGCGGGAATAGGGATTCAATATAATCCGGCTACTCGCCACTGGGTTTCTTACATGTCGTTTGCAAAACTGCGGGAGCTCAAAGACTAGGGGCTGAGCTGCTGCCAGATGATCGGGTTCAGGGTTTCTTGCTTCCAGTGTTCATCTACGGGCAGACCGAGGAGTAGACGGCTTTCGATTTCTGCCTCGGTTTGCCACATTGCACGCTTTAGTGGAATATCCATACCGAAAGCATATGTCCTAGAGAGGCCTTCTAAATGTTGAATCGCCAGACGACGGGCCTGGGATTGGAAGGGAAAAACGAGGTCGCCTCCCTCTGCCTGGACTCTCCAAAGAAATAAACGCGTGATTTTGGGATCCGTCTCTATCGCTGAATAGTCTGTCGCCTGCGGGTCTAGTCTCAGAGCAGCGGCCCGGATGACGGCATCGTGAGGGCCTTCAGGGATGCCAGCGTACATTTCATCGAGAAACTTCTGGGTGTCCCCTATTTTCAATCCCATTTTCTGAATCAGCCGGCGATAGTAGGCGTTCATCGCATCGCGCGCTTCGATGAGTTTCAGGTTTTGAATCTGCGTGGGCAGGTACTCCACGCGCAGGCGCAAGATGTGGTCGTCGATTTCAGAACGCACCCACGCATTGTCTATCGGCAATCCGAGTAGCTTGCGGGCGGAGTAGCTCGAGCGAATTGCGTGCGTAAGTGATTTGTTGAGCGAAATGCCCGGCTCTGCACCGAGGGCAAGCTTGCGCGCTTCGATGAGTCTGTCTGCTTCTTTTCGCGGATCGGGATCGCCGGGTTTGAAAAACTGTTTGGGAAACCGATCCAACGCCGACATCAGCACCCGTTGTTTGATTTCCTCTTGGACTTTTTTTAAGTAAACCGGATCGCCGCTCAAAATAGCACCTCGCAAGGGGCGCATATATTTCTCTGGAGATATCCGCTTGCGTTGCTGCTCACTTAATCCGAGCTCTTCAGCGATAGCTACGGTGAAAAGCTTGGTGTTTAGTCCGATCACATCGCGAGCTAGGGGGCGGCGCGCAGCAATATCCCCAAAATGTTCTTGGGCTGCCTCGCCGTATTCTCGGAGCGAGTTTCTGATGGCGTGGGTATTCAGGCCAGACTTTTCTTGAACAGCACTCTCTGCGGTCTTGCGCCAAAGTTTACGGTAGTGGTTTATCGAAAAACTCAGGAGCAAAGTCCTTAACTGAGGCTCGTAAACCTCCCGGATCCAATCTTCAGAAATGGCAAGCCCCTGCTGAAGCCGCGCTAATAGGAGAATGTTGCCGTGGTGGCTCAAGATTTCCATTTCGGAATCGCTAACTTTGTTGTCAATTTCGGGATCGATCTTGCGTTGGAAAACGTCTAGAAATCCGACCAATCTTTCTAAATGGTGTGTTCCCGCGGCGGTCTGAAGTTTTCTTAGTGATGGGTCTTGGAGCTGTCTACGAGCTCGTATGACGGATCTTGAAAGTGCAAACAGGGATTGCGGGTCCAAATCTCGTTCCAATATTACAGCCTCAACGATTCTGTTTTCGACTTCGGCGAGGAGATGGTTTTCTTTTGTCTCTTCGATGATTTCTTGTGAGTTGGGATTTTCCCGGGTGAGTTTAGCCAGTTCCTGGTCCAAACGCTGATCCATCCGATGGGTGGCCCGGAAAGCCTCTGTTTTGCTCAGATCGAGCGCAATGAGTGCGTCGACGTGTCGACGCAACCAGCCCTCATCAGCCTCTGCCAACCCCAAAACCACTCGGGCTGCTAATAGAGAACGAGCCTCGAGGTAGCCCGGAGCATTTTTGTCCAAGCCCACTGCTCGAAGAGTTGGGGGGAATGCGCTTTGAATTCTTCTTTGAATAACGAGTTCGCTATCTCGAAGTATTTCGAGTTGGCTGGGTAAGGGGTTTTCGCGCAAGTGCTTTGCCGCCAAGTCTAGGCGCCATTTCGTGAGAGCCTCTGGTTCTGCAAACAGCTTTGCCGCCATGACTGAACTCGAGGAATTTGCCCCTTCTAACTTGAGTACGTCATCGAATGATATTTGGATTTGATCGGCGAGGCGCTGCCGCTGGTACTTAAGATTTTTCTCCGCTGCAATTTGTACGGAGTGGCTATCTTCCACTTCGATGAGCGCCAAAAAAGATCTCGGGTCGCAGTCTGCCCACCCTTTTTGTGCCAGGAGAAGCGTGAAGAAAACGAGAGAACGCATCTCTCTTTTATCGGTAGTTTAAGACGGAAAACTAAGGCTGCTCTGGGGTCTGGCCCAGAACGGCATCGGCACAGGTTTGTAGGGTGACGGCGGTGTTGTTAATGCGGTAAGTCAATTTCCCCGCGGACGGTTCCTGTTGGCCATGACCGCCCCGCAGTAGCATCTGGGGTTTGAGAACGGCATCACGCGCGTTCCAGCCCAGACCCAGCAAGCGTAGCGAGGACGCTAATGCTTTTCTACCCGAGGGGGACCGGCTTGAAGGAAAAAGACTAAATCGACTGAGGCGGAGCTTCTTGCCGTGCTGAATATCTTCGATCTCGAGTTCTGATAAAACGGTGTCTCCGTACAGGATATTGAAATTCAAGTCGCCCGACTCTAGGCGCTCAAATCGGTCGGGGTGATCTTTCAGCGCACTTTCGATTTTTTCGCGGATAGAAGGACCTCGCAAAACGATTTCTAGTGCCTTATCTAAGCGAAGCGCTCTGGCAGTAGGAGCGAAGCAGGATGCGATCTTTTTTTCGATTCGATACAGTCCTTTCTGAACGGGCGCTAAAGCGACTAAAGCACCCACTAAAAGACACCCGGATTCAGTAATCAAGTCGATGGGAGTTCCAGTCGGTACGGGCCAAGTGAGTAGGCCTCCGTAGCCCACAAGTGCTGCTCCCAAAGGACCGGGCAAGTGGGAGCCAGCATAGATCATCAGCGGACCGAGAACGAACGTCTCGGAAAAATGGATCGCAATCATGGCTCCAGCCGTATTGGCCACAAAGACGGGGTAGGGGACGGAGTCGATATTTTTATTTTTTTCTCCGTGCTCACGAGTCATTACCCGAAATCGATGGAGCAAATTGTACCGATCGTACCAGCGGGCCCCCTCTTTCATTTCGAGTTTGTCAGCGATCTGCGCGGCGGCGTCTCGAGTTTCCGTAGCGATCAAAGGAGGGGCAATCAGCAATAAGAGAAACAGAACTGAAACGAAACGCACGGCCAACCCTTCAAGTCAGACTAAGTCTGATTCAGATAAAATCTGAGTTGAAGGAAATGGCAAGCGCTTATTATTGCCGCTGCAACGCTTTTTCGAAAAAAGACGTCATTGTGGAGAGCACGCCTGCAAACACCGATTCGTCATCCCCGGCTCGAGGGACTCTCCAGAGGTTATGCGCCCCATTAAATACCGCCGTTTGCCTGAGTTCGGGTTGGGCCTCAGACCAGGCCTTCCAGAGACCGATATACTCCTCCGGGTAGGACCAGTCTCTTTCGCCTAGCAAGTGAAGCGCGGGTACCAACGACGGGAGGTGTGTTGAACGGTACGTTGGGGTGAAGAGCTCATGTGCCAGCCAACTTTTTTCGTGAAAGCAGCAGTTGAAACCTGCCGCCTCAGCTTCGATGACATTCTCCGGGCGGGCCATGCTTTCATGCCGATCTACACAGCCTTGAACAATGGCCTGAGATGGGTGAGAGGAATTCACTCCCACCACTCCTGCCAGATAACCAAACCGCGACGCCGCTTCAAAAACGTTCAGCCCTCCCTGACTACGACCAATCGCAAACTGCTTCTTATTAGGAAACAAAACGCGCAGAATTAGGTGTTTGTGCCGGAAAACTTGCATGACTCCGTCTGCATGTCCCAAATTGAAAGGCGCATCGTCCCCCATTCCGTTTAGAGGAGCGTCCACCGGAATGGATAAAAATTTGAGCTTTCGGCCGTTAGACATTGTCAGAGACGGGTGCTTGCCTTTGTTTAATGTGCCGCAGATTTCGAACATGGACTTGGCCACGCTCACTTCGAAACCAATGCCAGGCCAGGCTGTTAATACTCCGTCGTAAGGAGAGGCATCCAAGATCAGTTTTCCCTTTTTTGCCGGGAAGTACGCTCCGGTGAAAGTGTGCGGAAAGCGAACTTCCACATAAGGCATGGGCTGAGCGGCCTTGGAATTATCGGTTACTGGGTTGCCTGTGAGGAGAATTATCTTTTCCTTGAACAAGGTTTCGGGGGTGACTTCCCCGGCCTGGATTCGCTCTTCCAAGCGATCGTTGAATTCTTTCAGGGCAGTGATTTCGGGGGCGTTGGGAATAGCTTCATAACGCTCCCGTGCTACCAGCATGGCAGCGCAATGGGCTGTATAAGCGACTGCGGCTTCTTGGCGTCGAGTGGCCTCCCGAGCAAGGCGTTCGGTATCCTCTTCAAAACCAATAGCAGCGTCTGCTAAACATCCAAAAAAAAGGGTCCCAATCAGCAGCAGAGGCCGCCACGTTTCCATTCTACCCGTTCCTTTGTTTTGCAGAGCTCGAAGCTAATGCAAGAAAGCAAGTTGGGAAAGGTTTTTTTCTAGGCACGATGGGGGTAGATTTCGGACATGAAAGTCCTCGTTTCGGGCGCCACCGGGCTCGTCGGAAAACCCCTTATCGCTAGCCTTACCAAAAAAGGCCATGCGGTCGTAGCTCTGAGCCGCTCTGTAGAAAAAGCCCGAAAACTTTTTTCAGCGTCCGTGCAAGTACATTCCTGGGATGGGTATTCCGATTTGCCCTCCGCAGCGCTGACAGGAGTGGATGCGGTGGTACATTTGGCGGGAGAGCCGGTTGCCGAAAAGCGCTGGTCCGAAGCACAGAAAGAGCGGATTAGGATGTCTCGGGTTTTGGGCACTGCTGCCGTTGCGCGGGCCTTGGCTACCCGACCAGAAATCAAAACGTGGGTTTGTGCTTCGGCTATTGGGATCTATGGCAAAGGTTTTTTGGCAGGTGTTTGCCGAGATTGGGAAGAGCAGACCAAAGGGTTCCCAGGAAGGCTGGTCCAAGCGCGAATCGGAATGGTTCTCGCAAACGAAGGGGGAGCGCTGCCCGCATTGCTGCCGGTGTTTCGCTTAGGCCTGGGCGGCCCGGTGGGCTCAGGGGAGCAATGGGTGAGTTGGATTCACTTGGACGATTTGGTTTCCTTTTTCGTATGGGCGCTTGAATCCCCGAACGTAAAGGGCGTTTACGACGCCGTGGCCCCCGAACCCGTGACGAACAAGACCTTTTCGGAGATTTTGGGAAAAGTGTTGGGTGTACCCAGTTTTTTTCGGGTTCCGGCGACGGCGCTAAAGCTCGTTCTTGGTGGAAGATCCGAACTTGTTTTGGAGAGCCTCCGGCTTACTCCGGACCGAGCAGTGCAAGACGGGTTTGTGTTTCGCTTTTCTTCCCTGACTCCTGCTCTGGAGGAACTATGCCGCAAAAACACCTAGAGCCACGTTTTCAGTGTTTTTTGGGGGTGGATCAGACGGGAGCGGTGTTGCCGAGTGGTCGCCCCAAATCGCTTGCGTGCACTGTGTTGGTTAGGCGCGGTGAAGAATGGGTGCTCTATGCTACCCATCCCAGTGGGAAACCTCTAGCGCTACCCTGTTTTAACTCTCAGTTCATAGAAATTCTCTTAGAGTCCTTTCGTCAGTCGTTGGATGCAAATGTGGCGATGATGGTCGACTGCGTGCTCGGTTTGCCCTGGGTGAGTTGGAAACACACCGGAGAGCGCCCTGGGGATCTGCGCTCGCTCTTGCGTCTGTGCGCGCTGGAAACGGAATATGGGCGAGGCGCCTCTGAGGCTTTTTTTTCGAAGTGGAACGTTTCGGAGTCGCTTCCGCGACGCGCATGCGAACTGGCCACGGGATCGAATTCTGTATTTCAGACCTGGCCCTATCAGAAAAATATTCAAACCGGAACACACCGCATCTGGCGAGATCTCACGTCGATTGGTGACGAGGATTACTTTAGTTTTTGGCCTTTTGATCCGCCTCGCAGGGCGCGGCCATGGGTTTTTGAAGGGTATCCGTCCTATTACTGGAAGCACTTATTCGGTTTTCGTAAGAGGGTGCCAAGTGCTTTTCCGCTGGTCATCGCAGCCCTGCGCGAACAAGGGGTTTCCATTCGGGTGTGCGGCAAATCAGCCATTCAACGTGACTGCAACCTTGCGGATGCGGCCATCTTGTCTCTGGCGGGTTTGGTCTTGCAGGAGCGCCGCAAACTCTTTCAGCCCTTTGAAGGATTCGAATGGAATTTATCGGCAAGGGCCGAGGGATGGATAGCTGGGGCAGCCCCGACGCCCGCGCGAAACGCATCGTAGAATATGCCTTTAATTTCAGTGGGTTATGTTTTTGCGGGGCGCCTGGATTTGCCTCTGGGCCTTATCGATACTATCCTTATAAATAGGATGGCAGACGATTCAAAAGACGCACTCATTAGCGGCTCAGGCACCCAGACCCTGGTCAAGCCGGAGTCTAAGACCAAAGAACCCAAGCTGTATAAAGTCGTGATTTTGAATGACGACTTTACGCCTCGGGAATTTGTAGTGCACATTTTGGTTCGTTTTTTCTCTAAATCTGAACCCCAAGCGACTCAGTTAATGCTGCAAGTGCATAATCAAGGGTCGGGAGTTGCTGGGACCTACTCCCACGAAATCGCTGAGACTAAAACCTATCAAGTAAACGCCTATTCGAAACAAAACCAATTTCCGCTGAAATGCGTGTTGGAGGAAGCTTAGATGTTTACTCCCGAGCTCAAAGCCAGTCTCGACGAAGCGGTGAAATACGCCTTTGACCACCGACATGAGTTTGTGTGTTTGGAGCACGTCCTACTTTGTATGCTGGCGGATGCAGAAACGGTGGATATCATCGAAGGGTGCGGGGGAAAAACCACGGTTCTGCGCAAGGAGCTCGAAACGTATCTGGCCACGCATTGTCCCACGGTGGAGCTAGAGTCCAATGTGGAGTTTTCAAGTTCGGAGTGGAAACCCGAATTGACGGTGGCGTTTCACCGAGTCATTCAGCGCGCAGTTATCCAGGTACAGAGCGCGGACAAAGAAGAGGTCGGGCCCGCAAATATTTTAATCGCTTTGTTTCGTGAAAAAGACTCACACGCGGCGTATTTTTTGGAAAAGCAGGGACTGACGCGGCTTGATGTCATTGGTTTTATTTCGCATGGAATCACGAAGGAGCCGCTGCTCAGCCCACCGGCCACTACAGAAGAAGAAGAGCCCGCAAAAGAAGGCGAAAAAGCGGCCCCCAAAAAAGCAAAGACCTCTCCTCTCAAAAGCTTTACTTCCAATCTCAATGAACGTGCCGAGCAGGGGCTTATCGATCCTCTTGTTGGAAGAGAGGACGTGATCGAGCGGGTTGTGCAGATTCTGGCTCGTCGAACTAAAAACAACCCACTGCTCGTGGGTGACCCGGGAGTGGGTAAGACCGCGATTGCCGATGGTTTGGCCCTGAGGATCGTCAAGGGGCAGGTGCCCCAGAAGCTGAAAAAGAGTACGATTTATTCTCTTGATATGGGCGCACTTTTGGCTGGGACCAAATTTCGGGGCGATTTTGAAGAGCGCCTCAAAGCCGTTGTGAAAGCGATCGAGTCCGAGCCAGGTGCGATCCTATTCATCGATGAAATGCACACGATGGTAGGCGCGGGTGCTACGAGCGGCGGGTCGATGGACGCTTCTAACCTGCTCAAGCCGAGCCTTACAAACCGTTCGCTCAGCGTGATTGGTTCTACTACGCACAAAGAATTTCACGCCTATCTCGAAAAAGATCGCGCTTTGATTCGTCGATTTCAGCGGGTTGATATCAGTGAGCCGAGTGTGGAGGAAACAGTCGGTATCTTGCAGGGATTAAAAACTCGCTACGAAGAGTTCCATGAAGTGCTATACCCCGACTCTAGTCTGCGAGCGGCGGCGGAACTTTCAGCGAAGTATATTCATGGCCGGCCTTTGCCCGATAAAGCGATAGATGTCGTTGATGAAGCCGGCGCGCGTGCACGCATTAAAGCGGGCGACAGCAAAGTGCAGACCATTTCTGTTAAAGATATCGAAGCGGTGGTTTCATCGATTGCCAAAGTGCCCGCTCAGTCCGTTAGCGCCGACGATAAATCGCGGTTGGCGACGCTTGCAGCGGATCTAAAGTCGGTTATTTTTGGCCAGGACAGTGCGATAGAGGCTCTGGTTTCGGCGATAAAACTGTCGCGCAGTGGTTTGGGAAATCCGAACAAACCGACCGGATGCTTTTTGTTTACTGGACCGACCGGTGTGGGCAAGACGGAAGTTTCAAAACAGCTCGCACGCATCCTAGGCATCGAGCTCATTCGATTTGATATGAGCGAGTACATGGAAAAGCATACCGTCGCTCGTTTGGTGGGCTCTCCCCCAGGCTATGTGGGCTATGACGAAGGTGGGTTGCTCACCGAAGCGGTGGGGCGCACGCCTTATGCCGTACTCTTGCTCGACGAAATGGAAAAGGCCCACCCCGATGTCGCAAACATCCTACTTCAGGTCATGGACAACGGAAAACTTACGGACACCAGCGGCAAGACGGTGGATTTTCGGAACTTGATCCTGATCCTAACGTCGAACGCCGGTGGTAGAGAAGCCAACAAGCCCGGCATTGGGATTGCGCCGCAAACAGGGGCAGACAAGGCGCTGGCCGCGGTGAAAAACGCTTTTACGCCGGAGTTTATCAATCGCCTCGATGCGGTGATTCCCTTCGCACACTTGGAAGAACCTGTGGTGCTCGCAGTAATAGATAAGTTCCTCGGCGACCTGCGCGCTCAGCTCAAGGAGCGCAAAGTGGAACTGAACGTCACTTCTGCAGTGAAAAAGTGGCTCTTTGAAAAGGGCTACGATCGCGTGTATGGCGCCCGACCCTTGGGCCGCGCTATCGATGAGAATGTCAAAAAACCCCTCGTGGACCAGCTCTTGTTTGGGACCCTGGCCAAAGGGGGAACCGTTACCGTGGATGAAGTGGGTGGGGTACTGACTTTTGACTTCAAAGAGCGCTCCCGCTCGCGGGCACACAAGCCCGGGTGACGTAAAATGTCACCTAATTTCAATTACTTGACGCAGAGCATATAAAACGCTATAGTGCGGCTTCACTTCACGGGTTGTCGGGGTTTTTCATGCAAATTAAGTCCTTGTTTTTGTCTGTTGCGCTCGGCGTGTGCTTGCCTGGCTGGGCAGCACCGGAAGCTCTGGAGGTCTGGCTACACCAGCCTCGATTCGCGCTTGCAGATTTTTCATCGGATGGTGGGTTGGGAGATATGCAGTTTGGTGGGAACCCCACCACATCCGCTGTGAGTTCTACCCTGTCCGTAAACGTGCAGGGAATTTCCATTCAAGACTCCGGCCTGACTCTTTCCTCAATTCTCGCAACGTTAAACATTGGCGAACTCAAATGCGAGCTGACTTCGCCTATCCGACAGACATTATTTGCGTTCAAGAACATTCGCATCACGCTCAAGTCCCGCCGTCCGATGGTACTCGGCTTTCCCCAATCGATTCTCTTGCGCACGCAAGCAAGCGAACGGGGCACTCAGTTCGTTCTGGCCGATGATAGACTTAAAGCGCATTTCGAAACTCAGATTGATTCCACGCTAAACGCCAGAGAGTTTGATGCAGGATTTGAAATCCGCTTGGAGGGAGAACTCTCCGGCATTGCACAAAAAGAGGGACAGAAATTTCTCGATAATGCTAAGCCCCAGCTCCTAGATCAGGCGCGTTCGGCCCTAAAAAAGGCGCTGAGCCAAGAAGCATTGAATAGGGCGCTGGCGCTAGATGCAAATGCAATTCCCATCGGGATCCCGGAATCCTCCCTTGATGGCGATTGGAGTCTGCAACAAGTCCAACGGGGAACGTGGCGTTTAGCCCGAACATCAGCACGACCAGTGGCGTCGGCTATTTCCCAAGGTCAGGCAGGCACACTTTCTGTCGTAGCGTCGAAAGAACTGATCGAATCCCTTACTCAAACCTTCGCATCGAAGAGTTCCCCAGACCTAACGTCCGAAGAGTCTGAGGCGATCGCCGAACTCCTCGAATTGGACCCGTCGACCCCTCTGGAATGGATTGCTACTGGAGAACGAGGGCCGCGGATCGGATTATGGGGCAAAACCGAATTGAACCAACGGTATTTTTCTGATCTGCTCTGGTGTTTCCGAAACAAACAAACAGGTGAGCAGTACCCAGTAGGTTTGATTCTAGAGTTGGGCGCACAAACTCCTAAGCTGCGTGCAGTCGCTCGCCAGACTTCGGGCAAGTGGATCTCGCTACCTGCAGAAAAACCGGGTGTGCTGGCGAAAATGCAAAAAATGGTCGACGCTCGCTTAGCAGAACTCTACACGAAATGGATCGAAACCGAGGCATCCTACCGTGTGGTGGGCATGCGCACGGTTGGGGACGCTGGAGAACGCATTCCTGGAAAACCAGCGGATCGGTGGGCTCACTCGCTCGTCATCGATTATCAGCTTAAATGAGACCAGCGACTGGCAAAACGGTCAGTGGCAGCTACGAGTGCGCGCGCGTTTGCTGATTCGAATGCCGAGTGTCCAGCATCGGGCGTGACAATCAACTCTGCCTCGGGCCAGGCTTGGTGGAGATCCCAGGCACTGCGCATGGGACAGACTGTATCGTATCGCCCTTGAACGATAATCGCTGGAATATGTCGGATGCGCCCGATATTAGCCAAAAGCTGATCTTCAGATTCCAAAAAACCCTTATTCGTAAAGTAGTGGCACTCGATCCTGGCAAAGGAGAGGGCAAAATCGTCTTCTTCGTACCCTTGGATGAATGCTGCATCGGGAAAAAGTTTGCTCGTGGCCCCTTCCCACCCACTCCAAACTCGGGCGGCGTCGGTGCGCGTTTTCGCATCGGGACTCGTGAGCCTTCGGTAATAGGCGCCCACCATGTCGTGCCGCTCATCCGCCGGAATATGGTTCCAATAGCGCTCCCACGCATCCGGCCAGATCCAGCTGGCACCTTCCTGATAAAACCAGTCGATTTCCTTTTTGCGCAGGAGAAAAATCCCCCGCAAAACTAACTCGCTGACGTGTTCAGGGTGAGATTGGGAATAAGCTAAGGCCAAAGTGCTGCCCCAAGACCCCCCAAAAACCTGCCACTTTTCAATGTCTAGGTGTTTGCGGATCTTTTCCATGTCTTCTACGAGATCCCAGGTCGTATTGTTTTCCAAAGACGCTGTCGGCGTACTCAGTCCACATCCCCGTTGATCAAAAAGTACAATGCGGTAACGGTGTGGATCAAAAAATCGTCGCTGTTTAGGATCTGTGCCGCTTCCGGGCCCGCCATGCACGAACACCACAGGTTTGCCATTCGGATTCCCGGATTCTTCGAAGTAGATCTCGTGCAATGCGGAGACTTTGAGTCGGCCTTTGCGATAGGGTTCTATTTCTGGGTAACACCAATTAAAAGGGTCGCGTTTTGGAGCTCGCTTCATAAGGCGCCTATTAAAACGCGAAAACCTTGCCGCCGTCTAGGGGGTGAACTACTTTAAGTGGCACAAACGGGTTGGAGGGTTTTGCAAATGCGAGAATGGGTGTTTTTTTTAGGGGCGGTCATTGGTGCACATTCACTAGCTACTTCGGCGGCCAATGAAGTGCTTGAATTCCATGCAAAAGAAATCCAGCCCCTGGAATATCAGGTCGGCGTTGCCTGGTGGAATGCGAATGTCAGTGGTAAAGACGCTGACTTTAAAATCAAGGAAGACGCTCAGAACGCTTATGATGCCAAACTTGCCGATCCCAAACTGTTCAAAAAGATAAAAGGGGCGTTGGCGGGGCTGCCCAAGGGTGCAGATGCCCAGCTTCGTCGACAGCTGGAGATTTTTTATTTGATCGTGAGCGAGAAACAAGTCTCCCCTGAACTACTTCAAAAAATTTCAGCAAAGTCGAATGCGATTGAAAAAACCTTCAATACATTTCGTGCCAAGGTAGGGACTCGTGAGTTCACGGATAGTGAAGTTAAGAAAGTCCTGAAAGAGTCCACGAACAGTCAGGAACGCCAGGCTGTGTGGGAAGCTTCCAAAGCCGTGGGTGCAGCCGTCGAAAAAGATCTCAAGGAACTGGTTACTTTGCGAAATCTGGCGGCTAAGCAGCTGGGGTATCGTAACTATCACGCCATGCAATTGCAGCTCTCTGAGCAAGATCCCAAGGAGATCTTAGCGCTTTTCGATCAGTTGGACGCGTTGACCAGAAAACCATTTCTCGAGTTGAAAACGGCTATAGACAAAACCCTAGCCGCAAACTCTGGAGTCGCCATTGGGGAGTTGAGGCCATGGCATTACCATGACCCGTTTTTTCAGGAGGCGCCGTCGGTATTCGATGTGGATCTGGACAAGGACTACGCCAAACTCGATATCAGCGCGCTCACTCAGGCATTTTACAAGGGCATTGGTTTGCCGGTCGACGACATCCTGGCCAGGAGCGACCTCTATGAGAAAAAGGGCAAGAGCCCTCATGCTTTTTGCACGGATATCGATCGCAAAGGCGACGTGCGTGTATTGGCTAATATAGTTGCCAATGAAGCGTGGATGAGCACGATGCTGCACGAGTTTGGTCACGCGGTGTATAGCAGCAAGTTTATTCCGCAAAGTTTGCCATACCTCCTGCGCTCGGAGGCGCATATCCTGACGACGGAGGGTGTTGCGATGCTTTTTCAGAAGTTTTCCAAAAGTGCGGATTGGCTCAAAGGCATGGGAGTTGCTGTTGCCAATCCTAAAGCCTTCAACCAAGCCGGCCAGAAGTTACAGCAAGCAGAACTTTTGGTGTTTTCTCGCTGGGCTCAGGTGATGTTCCGCTTTGAAAAAAGCTTGTACGAAAATCCCGAGCAAGATCTCAACGCGCTTTGGTGGAGATTGGTAGAAAAATACCAGGGTTTGAAAGTCCCAGGGCGAGCATTGCCCGATTATGCGTCAAAAATCCACATCGTGGTGGCCCCAGCCTATTATCACAATTATCTCATGGGGCAGCTCTTTGCATCGCAAGTGCACCACACTGTGGCGAGAGAAGTATTGGGAGGGGCGAATCCCAGAACCGCACAGTATCTAGGCAACCCAAAGGTGGGAGAGTTTTTCAGGACAAAAATTTTTGGTCCTGGAAAAACACTGAAATGGAATGAGCTCACCCGTTTTGCAACGGGTGAGCCCTTAAACGCCAAAGCATTTGCGCAGGATCTCGCAAACTGATTAGCGCTTACAGTCGCAATCAGCCTTGCGTGTGCACAGTCCCTTGTAGTTTTGGCGGTAGCACCACACCAATATAGCCCAGCAAAGGAGCATGAAATACGCCATGCCCGCTCCTTCGGGAGCTAGGAACGTATGGAAAGCGACGATATTCACTAGCACAGGAGTAATAAAAACGAGTGCCCAGGGAACATACATTCCAGTTAATAACAAAAGGCCTGTGATGACTTCACTGACTTTGACCATTTGCATGACATAGCCACTATTGAAGAGCGCCATAATAAACTCAGCGGCTTTGCCCTCCATTGCAGGCATTGGCATGAAGTGGAAAAAGAAATTCAGCCCAAAAACAAAAAAGACCAATCCCAACGCGTAGCGAGATAGCAGACAAGCGAATTTGCAAATTGTTTTCATAAGTTTCTCCTCCTACTCATTATAGCATCTAGAGCGATCGAGACGGTGAGGTCGCTCACAACGTTTGTTGCAGAGCGACACCGGGCCACAATCCAGTCGACCGTGAGGAAAAGTGGCAAGATCTCCGCCGGCAAACCAGCCGCTGATAAAACCAAAGTCAATGCAACAATTCCAGCCTCGGGGACACCTGCCACACCGAACGTAGCTACCACGCAAGTAAATGCAATGCTGAGTTGAGAAGCGAAGGAAAGGGAGACACCATAAGCCTGAGCAACAATTAGGACTGCCATGGCCTCATAGAGCAGGATGCCATCGTTATTGAAATTCGTACCCAAACCCGCACCAGTACGGGCTGCCGTCGGAGAGATTCTTAGATTTTCTAGGGCCTTAAAAGTTAGCGGAAGACTTGCGAGGCTGCTGTTGACTCCAAAAGAATAAAGCACGGGCTCTTTGGCGTGAGCCCAAAACGTTTTCATGGGTATTTTGCCAAGCCAGCGGATCCAGACTGGATAAACAAAAATTACTTGGCAACACATCCCCGCCACGGTGCACAGCACATAAGCTGTAAGCCCCTTGAACGGTGATATCCCCTTTGTTCCCACCGCGGCGGCGGTGACCGCCAGAACGGCAATGGGGCTAAGCCGCACCACGATTGCAAGAGCGTGGAGCGTGGTCTGAGTCAGCAAATGGATCGCTCTGGCCGCCTGATCGATAGGCGTGCCCTCTTTTCTCAGTCCTCTCAGTCCCAATCCAAGCAAGACAGCCAAAACGATGACGCCAGGCACTGAATGGGTTAGGAACGGCTGAAAAATATTCTCCGGAATGTAACCCAACACAGTGGCTCCCAGGTCTGCTTTGGCAGCGGGAGCGGAACTCAGGGGAGTGTTGATGAGCCAAGTGAGATGGGTACCTGGCAAAAAAATGTTCGAAATGCCTAATCCAATAATCAAAGCACAGAGCGAATTTATGAGGCAAATTCCGGTCAAGGTTGCGAGCCATTTGCCCTGAATCTGCGCATGCACAAAAGAGTCTACGAGCACCAAAAACAACAGTGGCGTTGCGAGGGCTTTGATAACTTGTATCAGCGCACTGCCCGCTTTTCCGAGTGGCGAAAGTGCCGGCCCCCCGAAATAACCCAGGGCAATTCCAAGGAACATGGCCACCAGGGTCTGCAAGTAAAAGGGGAGGCGCTCGGTCTTTCGCATGCTTTATTCTATCGGCTTTACTTTCTGGGGTCTTTGAGAAAGAAGGGGCTTCGGAGGTGGTGATGGACCAGGAAAATCAACGTGCATTTAGGGCGGAGTTTTTTGGGACTTTCGTGCTGGTGGCCTTTGGGCTGGCCTCCGTCGCTCAAGCCACTCTGGGTGGGGCGGCATTTGCTTCCCCTCTGGCGATCAACCTGGCCTGGGGCTTGGCTGTGATGTTAGGGGTTGCACTCACGGCGAGTATTTCGGGGGCCCACCTAAACCCTGCGGTGACGATTGCACTTGCGGTCCATCGACGGTTTCCCTGGTCAAAAGTTCCCTACTATATCCTGGCCCAAGTAGCGGGTGCATTCTTTGCAGCAGAAGCAGTGTACCTGACTTATTTTGAAGCTCTGCAAGCGTACGATTTAGGTGTGCGCGCGGTCACTGGGGCCAGAGCCACAGCCGGGATTTTTGCCACTTACCCGGCAAGCTATCTCTCTACTTTTCCTGGCGGCTTTTGGGACCAGGTCGTGGGAACCGCTTTGTTGTTCATTGGCATTTTGGCTTTTACCGATCCCCGCAATTCCGATTGGGCCAAGAAATCCGTTCCACTATTGGTGGGTGCATTGGTCGCTTTAATTGGGATGACGTTTGCTCTTAACGCCGGGTACGCGATCAATCCGGCCCGAGACTTTGGGCCGAGGTTGTTTACATTTCTGAGTGGGTGGGGAGTTGAGGTGTTCAGCGCAGGCAATACCTGGTGGTGGGTTCCCGTCGTAGCACCCATTTGTGGGGCGGTGCTCGGAGGCTCCCTCTACGATTATTTCTTGCCTGGTTCTGCCCCCTCACCGCGTCGACTCTTGCCACGTCAGCTCGCCCTTGAGGACGTGCGTTCCTAATCGGTACGTTTCGGCATCGAAGTTCGACTGAATGGCTTTGAAGTTTGAATGAATACGTTGTTTTGCTTCTTCGCAAAACACTGAGGCCAACTCCTGTGATCTTGGCGCGGGTACGGTGAGCGCTCTGCCTAGAGTAGCGGACATGGCGAATAGATCGGTCGCGATGTCGACGATTCTACCCAGTTGTATTTGTTTCTTTTCAAGTTTTGGTCCATGCCAAACCATCAAATGAAAGGTCGTGCGAGCAAGCTTGTGAGCAGTCCTTTTTGTCCATCGCAAGTGCTTGCCCAGCTGGCCGTGGCCCGCGTGGAGAGGCCAGTAGCTTGGGGACAACCACTGCTTGGGGTACCACCAAGCGTAAAACAGCCCTGCTTTAAAGAGTGCGGTCAGCCTTGTGGATAGCGGAAGTCGTGGATTGAGCACGTCCCCAGCTACTTCTAAATGCTTGTCCAGTGCTTCACGCGCAATAAACAGGCGCATGATTTCGTTGGTGCCTTCGACTATTTGGTTGATGCGCGAGTCCCGAAGCAACCGTTCCATGGCAAAGGGGCGTTCACCGCGGGCTTTGAGGGATGCATAGGTTTCGTAACCCCGCCCTCCACGCATTTGAACCCCCTGCTCAATCATTTCATGGCTGCGCAGACTGCAAAAAAGTTTGGCCATGGCGGCCTCAAGCCGAATGTCCTGAGTGCCTCTATCCACCCACGCGCCGCTCATCCACGTGATTGCTTCCATCGCGTAGAGATTGGCACTCATGCTTGCCAGTTTTTGCGCGCCCGGTTCGTGTTTTCCAATCGGAGAGCCCCACTGAGATCGTGAGTTCCCCCACTCCCTGCACTCGCGAATGACAGATCGCACGGACCCAATGCAGCATGCGGGAATGCTCAGGCGGCCCGCATTAAGCGTGGTAAGCGCCAGCTTGAGGCCTTTGCCTAAGCCCCAGATAATGTTTTCTTGAGGGACCTTGACGTTGTTAAAGCGAAGTAGCCCGTTTTGGATACCATTGAGCCCCATGAACTTGCATCGGTGGATGACCTCAAATCCGGGCATGTCTTTATCGACGATAAACGCAGTGATTTGTTTACGCTCTTTCCCTTTTATAAAAAGCGAGGGCGTTTGGGCCATAACGACCAGGTGGTCGGCGATCACGCCGTTGGTGCACCACAGCTTTGTTCCATTCAATATATAGTAAGAACCATCTTCACTCGGTGTGGCCGTGGTGCTCAAACGAGCAGGGTCCGAGCCGACTTCGGGTTCGGTGAGCGCGAAAGCGGAGACCGCGCCTTTTGCAAATCGAGGGAGGTACTTTTTCTTCTGCGCATCGGTTCCAAAAACAAGCAGAGGCTGTGGAACACCGATGCTCTGGTGTGCCGAGAGCAACGCTGTAGTCGAGCCGCAGTACTCATTCACCAACGCCAGCGCGCGGTTGTAGTTCACTTGAGACAGCCCCAGTCCCCCGTACTCCTTGGGTATCTTCATTCCAAAACAACCTAGCTGAGCGAGGCCTTGCATGACTTTGTCAGGGATCTTGCTGTCTCGGTCCACCTGGTCGCCATCGAGGTTTTCTTTGAGAAAAGTATCTAACTTCGCCAGGAAAGCATCTCCGGTTTTGCGGTCCTCGTCTGTCTGGACGGGGTAGGGCAGAACAGATTCGAGTCGAAGCTTGCCTAGGAAAAGGTCTCCCACAAAGCTGGGATGTTCCCAGGTGGTTTCGCGGGCTGCCTCGGCGACTTCGAGAGCTTCGACTTCTTCTTTATTTCGCGTGCGTTCATCAATGAATGTCTGTGCCATAGAGCCGAAGCATACTGGAAAAACTCAAGATTTTAATGACGCTAAGCAGCTTACATTGCATTGAGCGGCTTTTCGGGCATTGTGCTTTTCTTTGCTGGGCGGTTCAAGTAATCAAGGCAAAAGGGAATCGCATGGTGAAAGAGTTTATCAGTTTTCTAAAGCAATACGGTGTCGTGGGGCTGGCTATCGCAGTCATAATCGGTGGAAAGCTGAACGACTTGGTGTCCAGCATCGTGAATGATTTGGTCATGCCGGTTTTGTTCCAACCTGCCTTAAGAGCCGCTAATGTCGACGATATTCGTAAGCTGAGCTATAACGGCATACTCTATGGCAAAGTGTTGGGCGCTACGCTTGATTTCTTGATTGTCGCGTTTGTGGTTTTTCTTTTTGCCAAGTTTGTTTTGCGCGAGTCGCAAGTTTCTAAGAAATAGCGGATGGCTGCGGATAAAAAACTCATTGGTGTTGCCCTGGTGAATTTGGGCACTCCTCTAGCGCCCACGCCTAGAGAAGTCGGAAGGTACTTGCGGGAATTTCTCATGGATCCACTCGTCGTGGATATTCCCTACCTATTGCGCTGGTTGCTAGTGAATGTGATCATTGTCCCTCGGCGCAAACACCAATCGGCGGCTCTCTACCAGAAAATCTGGGGAGAATCCGGTTCCCCCTTGTTGACTCACACAGAACAGCTCTGTCGGCAGGTCCAGGATGAGCTTGGTTCCGAGTATTTGGTCCGAACTGCCATGCGCTACGGCGAGCCCAGTTTTTCTCGGGTCGTGGGCGACTTCAAGCGTGCTGGGGTTTCGCAAGTGGTGATGTGCCCTCTTTATCCTCAATACTCCTTGGCGGCTACAGCCTCTTCGGTGGACGCGTGGCAGAGCGAGATGGCGCGACAGATTCCCTCAGTGGAGACTTCTTTTGTCCCAGCATTTTATAATAGCCCGCATTACCTTGATGCTGTTGCCCAGATCAGCCGACCGCATCTGGGGGATGTCGATAAAGTTTTATTCAGCTTCCATGGATTGCCCGAGCGGCAAGTTAAAAAAACAGGAATGAACCATTGCCTAGAGCAATCGGACTGTTGCTCCACTGTCTGCGCCGCAAATCGGGATTGCTATCGCGCACAATCTTTTGCAACGGCAAACGGGGTGGCGCAGCGATTGGGATTGGCGGAAGGGCAATGGGAAGTGGGGTTTCAAAGTCGGTTGGGTCGCACCCCTTGGATTCGCCCCTACTCCGACGAGCTTTATGCCCAGCTCCCCGCACGAGGGTGCCGCAAATTAGCGGTTCTCACGCCCTCGTTTGTCGCAGACTGTTTGGAGACATTGGAAGAAGTTCAAATGCGCGGAGAAGAGACGTTTCGCAGCGCCGGTGGCGACCGGCTGCACTTAGTACCTTCTCTGAACTCCCACCCGATTTGGGTGCGCGCCGTTTCGAATCTAGTTCGAGAGGCCCTTTAGACCGTAGCTACCAACCCAAAACGTAGCCAAAGATCAGGGGAGCGACAATCGTCGCGTCCGACTCAATGATGTATTTTGGGGTGTCTTCGCCGAGCTTTCCCCAAGTAATTTTTTCGTTGGGAACCGCGCCGGAATACGATCCGTAGCTCGTCGTAGAATCGCTGATTTGGCAAAAGTACGACCAAAGGGGCACATTTTTAATGAGGTCCTGATTCAGCATCGGCACGACGCAGATTGGAAAGTCCCCCGCAATTCCGCCACCGATCTGGAAAAAACCAATGCCTTGGCCGCGGCAATTGGCTTCGTACCACTTTGCTAGTTCTAACATGTAGTGAAATCCGGCTTTCACGGCATGCGCTGAGACTTTTTCTTCGATCACTCGGGCCGAAAAAATGTTCCCCAGTGTGGAGTCTTCCCAACCAGGGACAAAGAGCGGGAGGTTTTTCTCCGCGGCAGCGAGCAACCAGCTGTTTTCTCGTGGAATCTGGTAAGAGCTCTCCAGTTTTCCGCTCAGCAGGATTTCATACAAAAACTCATGGGGGAGGCGAGACTGCTTGGTGGCACTCGCTTTCTCCCACCCTTCCATCACCACGCGTTCAATGCGTCGAATGGCTTCTTCTTCAGGAATGCAGGTATCCGTGACCCGGTTCAAATGACGCTCGAGCAAGGCCTGTTCATCCTTCGGGGTCAGATCGCGGTAGTGAGGAATGCGCTCGTAATATTCGTGCGCCACGAGGTTATAGACATCCTCTTCGAGGTTTGCCCCGGTGCAGGAAATAGCGTGCACTTTACCCTTTCGGATCATCTCCGCGAGGGAGATGCCGAGCTCGCCAGAACTCATGGCACCAGCCATGGCGAGGAACATCTTGCCCCCTTTTTCCATATGCTTGCTGTAACCCCGAGCGGCGTCTGTCAAAGCTCCCGCATTAAAATGCCGGAAGTGGGTGTCGATAAACTGGCTGATGGGCGAGTTATTCATGTGCGTTTTCCTTTCGAGCTCCGAAAGGGTACTACGAATAGTTCAGAAATCAATGACGAGAATTTACCGGGTTTTGGACTCGGTATCCCTTGCTGGGGGCCGGGGGCGTTTGGTACCCTCCCAGGACTAAGTATGCACATATCACCGGAGCTTGTAGTCCCACTTTTTTCTCTCGCATTCGCTTTTGGGTTGATTGCGTTGAATGGTTTTTTTGTTGCGGCAGAATTCGCCATTGTGAAAGTGCGCCGTACGCGTTTGGAGGAGCTCGCGGGGCAGGGGCTGGCTGCCGCGCGCATTTCCATTTTGTGCGTTGACGAGCTGGATGAGTACTTGTCAGCAACCCAACTCGGCATCACTTTGGCGAGTCTGGGATTGGGGTGGATTGGTGAGTCGGCGTTTGCAGAGCTTTTGGTGGCGCTACTCCCAGAGATCTTTCCACAGGATGCTGCTGGCCACCACGCCGTCGCCATTGGAATATCGTTTTTTTTGGTGACGATGCTCCATGTTGTTTTAGGTGAACTCGTCCCCAAGAGCATGGCCATCCAAAATGCGGAGCGAATCGCCCTGTTTGTTTCTCGGCCCCTGCGTTGGTTCTTCTTTGCGTCACGCCCTCTGATTCAGGCGTTTACTTTTCTGGCCAATTTTATCCTGCGGCGGATTGGCTATTATGGTTTGGAGGCAGCGCCATTGACCGAGAACGAATTGAAACTGGTCATGAAGGAATCGAAAGAAGACGGTGTGATCAGTGATAGCGAGGCCCAGATAATTACCCGCGCTTTCGAGTTTGCCGACAAACGCGCTTCGGACATTATGGTCGCTAGGGAGAGCGTTAAATATATTTCGCTCAGCCGCCCCCTGGAGAAGAATCTCGAAGAAGTCCGGACCAAAATGCACACCCGCTTTCCCGTGTGCGAAACGGATCTGGATTCTGTCATTGGGATTGTACACATGAAGGATATTTGGCCTATTTTGCTGACGCGGTTTTCGAATGAAGTTTTTTTGAAGAACGCTCGCCCGCCTATTTTTGTGGATTCAAGCCTCCGCCAAGATCAGTTGATGAAGCTTTTTCAGAGCTGCCGCGCTCATATGGCAGTCGTCCGCAACCCCTCCTCTGGACGGAATGAGGGTATTGTCACCATGGAAGATGTGCTAGAAACGCTTGTCGGCGATATCCGCGATGAGCACGGTAACTAAATTCACTCAAGCATGCGAAAAACAAGGACTTGTTTTTTTAGGCGTGACTGGTCTCGATTACGCAGAGGATTATGCTCGGTTTCGGGCCTGGATCGCCGCCAAACGCCACGCTAAACTCGAATACCTGGAAAAATACCCCGAGCTCCGAGAAAATCCACGCGGGCTGCTTTCGGGTGCAAAATCCGCCCTCATTGTGGCCCTGCCTTATTTTTTTTCAGATGATTCCCCTCGACCTACTGTATCGCTTTATGCCCGTTTTCGGGATTACCACCACGTATTGCGGGACAAGGCGGACAAAGTCGCTCGCGAAATTTTTCCCTTGGGAACCTATCGCGTCGTTGTGGATAGTGCGCCGATACTGGAAAAGGCCTTGGCTGCGCGAACGACACGCGGGTTTATCGGGAAAAATACTCTCTACATTCATCCAGAAAAAGGGAGCTACTTGCTTCTGGGTGAGATTTTGAACCAATCCGAACTCGATCCCGATTCACCCCGTCCGCTAGATTTAAGCCGGAAGACTCGCGATGGGGGATGTGGCCCCTGCCGTCTCTGCCAGGGCGCGTGTCCCACCGGGGCTTTGGATGAAGCTTACTCTCTGGATGCCTCAAAATGTCTTAGTTATTGGACAATCGAACAGCGAGGGACGATCCCCGAAGCTTTTTGGCCCTGGCTCAAGGACTATTATTTTGGATGTGATCACTGTCAGACCGCCTGTCCCTACAATAAAAAAGCGCAGCCGCATCCGGCCGATTGGAAACCGAGGGCGCTTCCCCCCTTAGACAAAGTGGCGACACTTTCGCAAGCCGAATACGAGGGCTGGTTTGGAGGCACCCCATTGACTCGAGCAAAGCGGTCCGGATTGCGCCGCAACGCTTTGATCGCAATGGCAGTTACTCGGCACCCGGAGTTGGAAAAAGTGCTTCCCCTGGCGGAATCAGACACAGAAGAAATGCTGCGAGAAACCGCTAGGCAAATTCGCGCTTGGGTCTCTAATATAGGCCCGTGACAAAAGAGAACCGCACCCTTTTCATCGTGTTTTTTACCATTCTTATGGACCTCATCGGCTTTGGGGTGATCATTCCGATTTCCCCGTTTTTCGCAGAGTCGTTGGGAGCCTCTCCCGCCCTAATCACCCTTTTGGGGGCCATTTTTTCCCTGACCCAGTTTGTGTTTGCTCCGTTCTGGGGGAGGCTCTCCGATAGGTGGGGGCGGCGTCCTGTGATTTTGGTCAGCATAGCGATAGCGACTATGGGCTATGGCATTTTTGCGAATGCGCAGAGCTATTGGATGCTGTTTGTGGCGCGAGTGATTTCAGGTTTTGGCACTGCGAATTTTGGAGCCGCTCAGGCTATCATCGCTGATTGCACTCCGCCGGAGCGCAGGGCGCGCGGAATGGGAATCCTCGGGGCGGCCTTCGGACTGGGCTTTACCTTGGGGCCTGCCCTGGGAGGGTTTCTCGGGCAGTGGGGCATGCGGACTCCTATTTACGCGGCGGCGGTTTTATCGATAATTAATTGGTGTCTCGCTTTTGCTTTCTTACCCGAGACTCGAGTCAAAACAGACGCGGTTGCTCGAGCGGGGTCCCCGTTCAAAGCGATTCTGCAATTGGGTCAGCAGCGCAATATGCGCCGCCTTTTGTGGATTTTCTTTGTGTACTCATGCGCATTTTCCATGATGGAGCAGGTGTTGGGCCTTTACATCGAAAAAATCTGGGTGGGTGCAGCGCCTTTGCACCCTGGAGACTCGGCTGGAAAGGCCTCATTGCTTACGGCGGTTTCTCTTATGCTGGTGGGAGTGACGTCGATCATCATCCAAGGAGGGCTCATCGGAAGACTCGTTGCGCGTTTCGGAGAAAAGAGCCTGGTTGTCTCTGGGTGCGCCATAGTCGGTCTTGGACTGCTATTGGTTCCGGTGTCTGGCAGTATCTCCAGTTTTGGATTTTTTCTTTTAACAATGGTGCTCTTGGCGTCGGGGAGCAGCATTGCCAATCCTTCAGCATCGAGTTTGCTCTCTCGTGCCACTGGTGCTCAGCACCAAGGTCATGTGATGGGGGTGGGCCAATCTCTTGGGGCTTTGGGAAGAGTGGTGGGGCCTGCGGCCGCGGGAAGTTTTTTTCAAACCTGGGCACCGCTCCCGTTTGTGTTAGGGGGCGTGATGATATTGGTTTGTGCGGGGATGGCGTCGAGGTTTCGACCCGTGGATTCTAGAAACAGTGGCTCAGCACCCGCGCCTGGCCCGTGACCATCGTTGTTGTGTAGTTGATGGCCCCGCACTCACTGCCGGTGAATTCAATGGTCTCTTCAAGCGTAGGGCTCTTGAGGTTGCGATCGTATTCGACGTGCACGGTGCCACTCATTGGCCAACAGCAGTTGGAGTCTGAATAAACCAAAGGTGAAGTTACTGTCAGCACGCCGATCGATTCACTTAAGTTGTGCTGTACTCTTAGGGTTGCTCCGGTGGAAACCGTATTGCCGTTAACAACGATATCGCCGTCAAAACTAGCCGTGGTGTCATTGGCAAAACTTCCATAAGAGACACTGGTGCCGTTGAAACTAATCGGAGGCCCTACTGCAAAGAGTGAATCGCCCGTTTTTACTGTATTGATTGTGTGATCCCATTTGCGAGCGGCATCGGGTTCGGTACCTGCGAGCACAGAAGGATCTAAAGCGCTGAGGTTGGATATGACGGCGGCGCTATATTGCACCCCAATCGCATGGACTCCTTTGACATCGATACGGCGACGGGAAGTGGTTTCGAAAGTGACTTCTACTCCACCGATTCGATCGTCCTGCCAGCCGCTATTGTAGGAGCCGTATACATAAGTCGTAATGCCGTCGCGCCCCACTCGGACATTGTTCTGGTCACCACTGGCGGACTCTCCCCAGTCTCGAACAACGGTTTCCCCCACTAAGTTCGTAAGGGTAGTGGAATCGAAACCCCCTGATAATGCATTCGCGCAATCACCCGCGCTGGGAAATTCATAGGAGACATACGTATGCCAAAGCCCGGCACGGTCGGCAGTGGAGGATTGGCAGTTGGGGAAATAGACTTTTAACGTGGAACCTGAACACGAGCCCCCAGTGATGGCGGGGCAGTCTGGAGGTGCAGCGACTGCAAATGCTTCTGGAATGGGATTCAGCAGATCTAGCAGTTTTTCAACAGATCGGGCACGCTGGGGCGGGGCTGTGGCGATGACTCCCGTGTTTTGAGTGCCCAAAATTGCTCCGCCAAGAACACCTAATGCGGGTTCTGCGTCGATGTTGCTCCCAGGAATTTCTGAGCACGCCGAAATAAAAATGACGGTAAGCGTTAGAATGAATGTAAGTTTCTTGCACATGCCGTT
>JACCDG011902857.1_pt1 | contig 29725 bp, 47 predicted proteins | sample 7442471 | NCBI WGS metagenome assembly JACCDG01 (sample SAMN15323444, study PRJNA562643) | freshwater metagenome | isolation source: river surface water | place: USA:Blue River Watershed | collected 2017-08-17 | reverse complement strand
GATCAAGTCCACGAAGGCGAACACCCAGTCCGCCACAATCTGAGAAGTGGCATTGAGAGCATTGACAAGAGGGCCCATGAATGTGTCTGTGAGAGCTCCGATTGCGTTCATAAGGCGAGCCATTCCCCCTTCTGATGTGTCTGCGAGTGCTTGATTGAGCCCTCCATAGTTGTTCTGCAGTATCTCTGTGAGTGTCGCAAGCTTCTCCTGCCGTGTCCCAGTCTTGAGAATCTCTCCTTGGACATCGGTGAAAAGAATCCCTGCGTCTGAGAGCGCTCCAAGCTGACCATTGAGCACCTTGCCAAACTTGTCCGCCGAAGCGATTGCGTCTTGCTGAGTGCCATTCACTCCCTTGGTAGCTGCTACAAGATCAAGCAAAGAAGGTGTTAGTTGTTCAATCTCCTTAGTGTTAAGCCCCCAAGAGGCAAGCTGAGACATCCCTGCTGTCGTGACATCTCCTGCAACGACTCCCACCTTCTCATACTGATTCGCAAGGTCAATGAGGGCTTGATTTTGCTCCATAGTTGCCCCTGTGATTGAAGTTGTAAGTTGAATGAGACGAGCCTCCGCACGCTCCCCCTCCTTGTATCCTTCCGCAAGCTTGCTGTATGTGGCGACCACCCCTGCGATTGCCACTCCATACACTCCGAGCTTGGTTCCGAGCGCGCCAATTCGTGTCGTGAGCGAAGTCGTGCCTTTCGTTGCCGTTTTTGTGGTGTCCTCAAGATTCGAAAGGTTCGCATTCACCCCCTTGAGCGTCTTCTCCACATTCTCGTCAATCGCCTTGAGCACGAGCTCGACTGTATTCTGTGCCATTCGTCAGTAGATTATAGCTCAATAATACATCACGAGCGCCCTGATTTTCTAGCTTCTTTTTTGGCTTCAATCTGCTCTCGCTCCCTGTATAAGCCAAAGAAGACCTTGTGAATCTCGGTAATTCCAAAGTCCTGATTTTCGTATTCGGAAGGCGTGCAATGATACACTTCCTTAATCATGATGTAGTCGAGAAGCTCAGAGGGTATGTCTTGAGCGTTATGCAAGATGACCCTCCGAGCCGTTGCGACCATTTCTTCTATTTTTTTTTAGTTGCCGTTAAAAGCTCGATTGAGTAATCTTGGAGCTTCTGATAGTCCTCGTCTCGAAGGGAGTCTATCCAGTCTTGAGACTTGGACATGACAGCGCCGTCCTTCTCAATCGTCTTTACTAGAGCGAATGTGAGGGCTTCGGTCGCCTTGAGAGCTGAGGCAGGGTCTCGATAGGACACCCCATCGACAAACTTGGAATTGTCCACAGCAAGAAGCTCGAATTCCCTCGAGTCCTTGCGTGTGATGTAGTCCATCATAGTGACGACTGAGCCGTCAGAGAGCGTGAATTGATGTGTCATGCGAGAAGTCCAAAAAATGTGAATAAGATTGCGAGAGCCACTCCAACGAGGAATTGAGCCACGATGATGTGAGCCAACATTGCCATGCCTCTGACGATGAATGAGTCAGATTCAAGGGCTTGCTTAAGTGCTTTATTCATGATATGATTGGTTAGTGTTAAGCACACATATGATAGCATTGACGCTCGGAGGTGTCAATGCTGTCTTTTTATGCCCAAACGCCTTCCTCCACAAGAGCTTGAATCGTCTCACAGTCCCTCAGTCTCATTCTCACATCATCCACCTCCTTCCACGACAAGTCTGACAGTCTTTTTCGCTCCCTCTCGTCGAGAATTGCTTGGAGCGTCTCAATGTGAGCTTGAATGTCCTCGGAGCTCATTGAGTAGATGTCTTGGGTCAGTAGGGAACGGATGTTTTTCATTGCCGTATGGGTTAAATTTTCTTCATTGTAAATTTTTTTTACAAGAAAATCTATAAATAAAAACCTCCCCATGTCTCAGGGGAGGTGCTCCGAAGGCCCATGATACCTTCTGACTTAGTATCCAGTCGTGTTGTCGTTTCGAAGGATGGCCATCGCTGTCAAGCCTTCATCGTTGTTGAATTCCCCTGCGAAACCGCATGACTGAGTCACAAGACCATTCATGTCCGTGGAATTCGTCCAGTCCTCGAATGACACTCGTCCGAAGAATAGAGAGAGGCGAGGATTGCTTGCGCTTCCGATCGTGACATCGGATGTCAAGACGAGCTTCATTGCCTTCTTTGTCGAGTCAATCATATAATCTCGAATCGTAGCGTCTGAGAAGAGCGCTTCGAGGTCTCCGCTCACACCGAATTGCTGATTGTGGATTGAAGCGATGTCGTCATCTCCAAGAGCTTGGAAGTCGATGAGGTTTTTTTGGAAGCTCATATTGACTGCTGAGACTGGCACGGCCGTAGCCCCCGATAATCCTGCAAAAGTGTCAGCCATATAGAGAAGGGCGTGCTTCGCCATGAATTCGTTATCTGTGGAGTAGCTTGGAGTCCCAGTCGTGGAAGCCATTTTTTTCGCCATCCATGTGGATGTGAAGCGCGCGAAGTCTCCAACAGCGACATTGACATCGAGAGTGTTCATCATGCCGTATGCGCACCGCATAGCGTCCACATCATCCTTCTTATAGAGCGTGAAGGATGGATGGTTGTTAGTGTTGAGTCGTGTGAAGATGTGAGCTCTAACAGCCGTCTCATAGGTGAATGATCCAGTCGCTCCACTCGTTCCTCCTGTGATCGTCTCGGTGCTCGTGAATGTTCCTGAGGACACTTCCACATAGAGTTTAGTGGTTCCTTCTTTGAATTTCACCACTCCTGTGGCTGAGGAGGAGCCTCCTGTGACAGTCTCTCCGACTTGGAATGTTCCCGAAAGGGAGCCGATGGTTCCCTCAAGCGTCTTTGTGACAGTTCCGAAGCAAGCCAAGAGCAAGAGTCCGAACCAGTCGTCTCGTAAGATACCTTCAAGCGTGACTTCCGTCATGTTTTTGGTTGTTTCTCGCTCATAGACTTCGTCGATATTGCCGAAGGCTGAGTCGTCAGTTGCCTTCTCAGATACTGGGGCAAACTCAAGAGATGTGCTTGGAATCCAAGATCCAACAGCGACTGCCGTCCCTGCCGTGACCTCTTTACCAAGTCCGAAGGCTCTCTTCCGCCCGATGAATTCATTAGACATTGTTTTGTGGTGTTAGTTGATTGTATTTTACCAAAGCCTCCTCATACGAAACAGCTTTAATACTCATTTCTGTGGAGCCGTCGAATGATGGGAAGTAGAATGAGCGCTCACGAAGTCCATCGTGAGACACATCCTCGGTGGTGATATGCTTGAGTTGTTTCATTTTTATGGTGTTATAGTTTCAAGGTAGCGAGCCGTGACTGGGATTCGGCAATAATAGATGGGCTGATCAAGCTCTCCATTGGCGAAAGCCGATGAGCCGATTTCTAGCTTCACGAATTCGTCTGCGACCCCATCCATGTGAGGTCTGAGAGCGTCCACGACAGCCTTGACGGCGTCATAAAGTGCGTCGAATCTGTCTTCGCTCGAGATGAATGGGATGATGACATCCACATTGACTGTGATGTCGGTGTAGTCGTACTGCGAATCAAGCCGTCCTTCCTTGACAGCGTCTGCCGAAGCCATGATGGCAGGGAATACAGTCACGGCTTCCGCCTTAATATAGCCGTACACGGACACATCACTCACTTCTGCCGTGAGCGTTGTCTTGATCCAGTTCTTGAATTGCTTGATTTTCATGCTCTTATTGTATCAAACGGCTTATCTCCGAGTCCATTATCTTTTGGAAAACTCCATTTTTTAGCGCTGAATAGGCTTTTGCCATGTACCTTTTCGGTTTTATGGTGACGGATTTTTTCGAAAACCATTGCCCATTGATTTTGAATTTCAGGTTCGGTTTGTTTTTGGCTACAATTACACCCCCTTCCTCTTGAATCTGAGCGTACGGAATAAGCTTTCCGTCGATTCCCACATAGACAATGTCCACGCTCTCAGAAAAATCCTCCTTGATCATGATTGAGCGCCTGAGAGTCCCTGATTTGTAGGGAGCGAATCCTTTGGCAAGCTCTTGGCCCTTGAATGCGCCTGCTCGAAGGCCGTCACGCACGCCTTGCTTGACAAGCTTCTGCCCTCCTTCCTGCAAAAGGAGCTTCCTCACACCCTCCGAAAACTTGTAATTGACACGAATCGTCATTGGATTTTAGCTAAAATGAGCTCCATGGTCGGAGGGATGAACGGATTGCCGTTGAAGTCCTTGAGGTTCTTCACCATATAGGAGACGGACGAGGCGTCCGTGACCTTGTCTCCGATTGCTATGTCGTAAGAGCCAAAAAGGAAGCCCTCGAATAGGTCTTGACCGAATTCGCCCTCGAACATGGCTTGTTTTGTGTCCGATACTGGCTCGATGAGAGCCTGAACGGATGACAAGACGGATGTCTCTTCGAATAATCCGACTCCGTCCCTCCGATATGTGGTGATTGTGGTGTTAGTTATCATGAGTGAATGCTTGCTCTTTTATATTTTTTTAGGATTGCCTTCTCAAAAGTTTTGAATTGCTCTAGTCGAGACTGGGAGCCGAACGACACAGAGGTCTGCCCGATGGAATATGAAGCCACTCCGTTGGTTTTTGGCTCAATCATGGCTTGGACAAGTAGCGCCACGCACATCTTGATCGAGCTCGGAACGGCTCCCTCGTTGGCGAAGCCTGCCGTGTAGCTCATCTTGACATGGCGAAGGAAGTCCGTGCCGTCTGCGTCGAAATTCACACGAATAGGAGCGTCCGATGCGATGTCTGCGTCGTAGCTGAGGGCATCGTCGTCCACGGATGTGAGTGCCGTGATGGCTATGACTGGGATCGCCGAAGGATACATATAATAGTCGCCATTCCGTTGATCGAGGCGCATCATGAGTGTCTCTGTGTAGGCTGTTGAGTCGAGTGCCCTGAGTCCAAGAATATCGCACACGATCTCCTCGGCGACTGGAATGGTCGCTGTGATGATGGCGTCCTTGGCCGTGCCCGAAATCTCGAGTAGAGTTTTTATTGTAGAGGCTGAAATCATGTTAAAAGTGAGTTAAAATATCCATACAGCTCCGTGCCTCTTGGCATCATAATCGTTTGTTCTATTGTTTCGGGTTCGGGAGGTGTGTCGCCCTCAAAAGCATATTTTTCAGGCTCAACTTTTCTGTGGACTTCGTCTGCCCCTGCTTCATCGAGAACAATCACATACATTGGGAGGTCTGCCTCGGGATTAAGGATTGCGTAAGCTTCACGAAGAGCGTCAATCTCTGCCATTTGCTCCGCACTTCTTGCCACCTCTAAGGCTTCAAGTTCGGGTTCTGTGAGCGTTGCAAGCTCCTCGGCTGTAAAGGTTCTGTCAAAGAATAATCGCATAGGTTTATTGGTAAAAAATATAAGCTTTTTTAATGGTTATTTTTTTCGTTCCTAAGTTTGAGAAAGTGCCAAACTTCTTATCGGCTGTTACCCCTCCGTAAGTGGTCTTCTCCACGCTCCGATTGTCTTCGCCATAAGGTTGAAGCGTACACCCTAGCCCTTGTTCCATACTCATGAAGATAGGCTGATAAGCGTCAATCGTGTAGGAATGTTCTCCCACAAGCGTAGTTCCATTGACCATGGCAAGAACATTGGGCGTTCCACCATGACTAAGGCTAAAAAAGATATTATTTGCTCCGTTTGCAAGGACGAACCTATTGAGGTCGCCTGCACTTCCTGTTTCGCAATTTGCTTCAAGATACACAAAAATGTTTGCACTTTGCGTAAAGTCGAAAATAAAATTATCGTTATTTTCTATGACAATCCCACTTCCTGAATCTGAACACCCCGAAGTATCCCACCCACGACCTGCTAGAGTTGAAGCTGTTTCGCCCTCGTTCATGTAGCCCTTGTTGCCAAGGCTGTCCGTCACAAGTCCGCTTATTTTGACATAATGCTCCATAGGAAGCCATATATTCATTGTCACTCCGTCAATAATATCACAATAGCGGAATTGATACTCCTTTCCTCCGCTAGTAAGGTGGACAATGTCACCATCGACCGCTGTATAGCCCTCGAAGCCTGATACTGTCACTACATCGCCCGAAGTGAGGAATGTTGCCCCTCCGCCTTGTTGATTTAGGTTTGGTAATCTCATTATGCCATGGTGAAGTAAATAAGTTTGTTGATTTCAATTGTATTAGATGCTTGTGTGTTGTGGTACATTCCGATTCCGTTCGGGTATGTATTATTAGTGAACGGCGTTTTGTTTAAAATAACTGCATTTTCGTCGCCTGCTCCTGCCTCAACAGTTCTCAAGGAAGCCTCCGAATTAGACTCATAAGCATAATGCAATGGCTCATTGTTCGTCCACCGCATATACCCCTCACTGAGAAGCGTAGATGTTGAACCTGTGAAGCACGCTTGGTTCAAGTTCCCGTTGCACATCATCGGCGTACGGAACATTCTTGAGGCTGAATTATAGAATACTCCGCACGGAATCCGCCCACTTGAAGCATTGACCGCCACCGCATATAGCCTTGCAATCGCATAGATATTTAGCTCACCTGTTTGATCTAGCGTGTGACGGACTGCTCTTGGTCCTAAGGAAGAGGAAGAAGTCCGAATCCCATTTGTACCGTCCGAATGCCCTCCCATAGTCCAGCCACGAGTGGAGAGCGTGGCAATTCTGTCACCAGCTCCCCAGTCAATGATTGCTTTATGGGCTCCACCGCTAACAGTCGCTATACCCGTAATTCTTTTTGCAAATTCAAGAGGGATAAACTCGTTAATTGCATAGCCGAACCTCGTTCCAAAAAACTCGAAAAACTCACTATGCACCCCATTATCAAGATAATAAACATCACCGTCACTTGCTGTGGCACGAGCTGTTTCTAGGTCTGCCTTGCTAAGCACGACTGTGTAAGTGTCGCCTGTCAAGTAGGTGTCTTCACCGCCTATCGTGCCTATCCGTAAAGTATTTTTAGCTTTTCCAAACATTTTTAATGTAGATTAAGGAGCGTATTCTGTAGTTTCTACCTCTCTGTAGCACCCTGCAATGGAAACATTCTTGGTTGCTCCCGTATAAGAGCCACGAGCAGAAGAAATCCCAAAGGTCATACCTGCTGAAAACTTTAACCCTCGCAATTCTACAGATAGAGAGTATTGTGATGGTCTATCTGCTGTGCTTGCGGGGGCTACAGGAAGCTCAAAAAGAGGCGTAGCACCCGAGCTTGGCGTAGAAGCTGTATCAAAAACTTGGAAATAGTAAATCCCCGAGGTTTCAAAGTTTGACAAAACTAAAGAAAGGTCTGCAAGTTTGCTGAGTCCTGTGACATCTCCTACAAGGCTAGTTCCATAAGAAGCACCTCCTACCAAGAATTGTGTGAAACTGTCCGCCGAAGCATCTTTAACTTGAGCTGGCTGGTCTGAATACCACCCCACCATTACAGGATTGCCGTTCTCATCGACTTGGCGATTGACTGTAGGGAGAGGGTTTGTTTCGCTCGCAGGCGTTAAATCATAACCCACTCCATTGAATTTGTTGTACTTTAAGGGCGTGTTTTCAATCGCTGTCTCGATGTCTCCAAGCACTCCAGTTTGCGTTTCTTGCTCTGCGAGGGTGGCTCCTCCGCTAACTCCGCCTCCATCCCCTGCGGATTCGCTCACGATAGCATAGATGTCAAGAGTCATGTCTGCTGAACCGCTTGACACGATCTTGAATCGGAGCAACGGCTGACATTCATCGACTGTTGTGTTGCTTGTTCCATTCGCTGAGATGGACGAAAATGCCGTGTCTACATCCGCCCAGTTGTCTCCATCGAAGGAGCGCTGAGGCGTAATGAGGACGGCCCCTGCTGTTCGGCTAGACACGACGGCCGTCACGGATACTTGCTGAATAACCTCGTTGCTGAGGTCGAATTCGTTGGAATAGACTGTCTCGTCCGTGTCAATTGCGAATTGCTGATGGAAGTCTTTTAGTTGAGTCATTTTTTGAATTGGTTATATTATGCTTGCGTCTGAGCTTGGCTTTGGGCCTTTGGTTTGGCTTGAGGCTTTGGCTGTTCTGCTTCGGCTTGAGGTTTTGCCTCGGGTTCTTCCTGAGTCTCTTCTTGCGTCTGAGCTTGGCTTTGGGCCTCGACTACCACGAAGCGCTTATCAAACTTCATGAGTTTTTTGGCGCATTCATCGTCGCATTCGACTGTTTTTCCTACGGCGAATTCGGCTTTAGGTTCGCCTTTTTTTACTATGGCAAGAGTGTCCTCAAGACCTGTCCATTTTAATAGTGTTGTCATTTTTTTGAAATTAAAGGGTTAGTTGGAGGCTCCGAAGAGCCCCCTCGAACACTTCAATGTTAAAGTGTGATGTTGTAAATACCTGCGACAGTGGAATTCGACGCTCCTGATTCTGCTTCGACGATGTCGAAACCGAATTCGAAGGTAGAAACGAATTGGTAGCCGTAGCCTGCAACACGGACTGGCTCGATAAGCAAGTCAGTACCGAATCCAAAGTGAACGCCTCGCTTGTTGATTGCAAGGATTTGTCCTTTGGTGTTGTTGGCAGGGGTGGTTGACACTTTACCGTCCGCCTCAGTATTAGGCACATAACGATGTCCAAGGACAGGCACACCCTTGTAGGCGCCAACAAGACCTCGAAGGTTAGTGGCAAGATCTCCCATTTTATCACGAGTCACGACTTCTGACAGTCCTGACATTTTTAACCAAGTCTGCTGGTTCATCAACATGAGACAGTCCTCGGGCGTGTAGTATCCGTTCAATTTTTGGAACATTGACACGAAGTCGCTCTCATCGAGAGTTCCCCCGCTCACCCCAAAGCCATTGTTTATCATTAGCTCACGAATACCATGGTCAGATTGTAAGTGATACAAGCCTGATGTTGGAGCTCCGTCGTCGGAATTCACATTCCCAGTAGAGCCAGTCTCGCTGTCCGCATTGATGATTAAGGCTTCACAAGTCATGGCCATTCCTTCCGCTAGACGAGCGCGAAGGTATGCTTCCACAGCAGGGATTCCACGACGAAGTAATTCGTCAGAAACATCGACTTTAGCGATGAAGCTCGCTTGGTCGATTTGAGCCACTTTCGTAGGCTGTTTCGTTCCGTCTCCTGATGTGATTTTATCGCCAGTCGTCCATTCGGATTTACCAGTAAAGAGTAAGTCAGAATTAGACAATCCGTTGATTGGTTGCTTGTAAGTTTTAGGCAATCCAAAACCAAGGTTGTTTGGTAAAGCACCAAGAAGGCTTGATTGAGTTGGCACAAGGTTGTAAATCTCTTGAGCTAAAGTTGCCTCAGGCACGAATTCCGCACCATATCCACTATTCGTGGAATGCATGACTTCGTTGGCCTTTGTTTCGGCTTCCACTTCCTTCTGAGCGAAGTGTTTTTCGACTGCTGTTGAGTCTAGCTCTTTGATGGACAAGAGCAAGTCCTTCATTTTCATTGTCATAAATTGAAAATATGTTATATTATTTAATTGTGTCTTCAAGGAAGCGTGTCATTGCTGACTTTTTCACCTCTTGATGGACGGCTTGTCCGCTAGTTATGCCCTTGTGGACAGGTTGGGCTTCGAGTTTTGCGATTTTCGCTTCGAGCTCCTTGACATACTCGACAAGTACGCTCTTATGCATAGATAGCTCCTCGATTCGATCCTCCATCGCCTTGAGTTCAATCGAATTGTCGGCCATGATAGACTTCCCTTCGGATGTCTCATCTGTCGGAGTCTCACCGACCGCTTCCGCCTCCTCATTGACTTCTTCCTCATTCGAGGGTTGATCTTGTTCTTGTGTTTCCTCGCCTTCTTCCATTACTTCTTCTTCGGCTTCCGCTTCTTCGCTCACTTCCTCTCCCTCCTCAGTCGCTTCCTCCTCAGCCTCGCCGTCTCCCTCCTCTTGCTCTGCTGTCACTTCCTCTTGGTCTAGTGCCAAGGCTTCCTCACTTGGCTGTTCGTCTTCTTCAAGCCCCTTCCGCTCCTCTTGGGCAATGCTCTTGAGGCTCTTGGCAAGCGTGAATAAGGTCTTCGGATTGCTTGGGATAGAGACAACGGATATCTCGAGAAGCTCAAGGCTCTTAATCACTCGACGATATTCGGTCATCTCGTCGTAATTCAAGCGATAGTATTCCTTGGGCTCAATTTCCGTGCCGTCTTTTTTGTGACGGAATACTGTGGATTTTGCAATAAAGCCAACAGAGAAGCCCTTGAGTGTGCCTGCCTGAACCTTCTCCATGACGCCGTCGGTGTCATGCTTAATGGTAGCTTCAATCATGAGCCCTAGGTCTGAAGCGACTGCCTTGTCCACATTCCCGATCGGCTTGTCTGAGTCGTGTTGAAGTAGCAAGACTGGGTTAGTCATGAATCCCTTGAGTGCCTGCTTCATGGCTGATTGATCGACGATCTCATCGTGACGATCCACATCGGGAGTTGAGGCGTATCCTTGAATCTTCACGGAGCCGTCGGACGCCTTGGTCTCCATGACTGCCATTTTCATTTGAAAGAAGTGTTTTTTCATCTTTAGATTGGGTAATTTAATCTCATTTTACCCTCCGAAAAAACAAAAAAATACCTATAAGCTAGTCATTAGTGAAGCTGTGGGCCATCGTGCACCGACATCGGAAGTCCGAGGATGGTGCGATTGCGTCGCCAGTCCCCTCAAAGGCCTGATTGATGTCAACCCACCCGAGAGAAGCGTTCCTCGCATGGGTTGCCCTCACCTTGTCATCGCCAACGGTGATCCAGCGCTTGAATATCTGACGGCCTGTTGCGTTGGATATGCTTCGGGCCGTCATCTGCTGAGATTCCCCAAAGGCCTTCCCGACCTCCGTGATGGCTATGAGCTCGGCTCTAGCATTCGAAAACACGCCTTTTTCGGCTTGAAGCATGATTGCCTTCTTGATGTCGTCAATAGAACCGCCGTCCATGACTGTCTTGGCGACTACCTCGGCAATCTTCTCCTTCGTGGTTCCTGTGAGGTTCCCTCGATAGTTCGAAAGCTCGTATTTTTTCCGCTCTGCTAGGATGCGGACAATCTGAGGGTCTTTGAGTGAGAATAAAAATGACTTGGGCTGTTTGAGGCTCATCACGAGCGTCTTATTCCCTGCGATGAGGCTTAGCCCCATGTACCGAATGACCTCCTCGGCGAGCTCCTCATTGAGTCCTGAGCGGGCCAGTTCGTTGTAGATGTCGGATTGAAGGTCTTTTTTATACAGAAAAACTGTCGCTGACTTCGTGTCAAGCAGGCTCGGAATTTTTTCCGCAAGAAAAAGGGCTTGCTTTTTGAGCACTCTTCCGAGGTCTCGCTTCGCCCTCCTCTCGAATGTTTCGATGATTTTGGACACCCGCTTAACTTGGAGCTCCATCATTGTCAGAGGTTAATGAATCAAGGCCCATCCCTAGCTCAGAAACTGGGACGCCGTTGTAAATTGGCTCGTCTGTGTTGATTCCGTCGATTGGTTCTTTGCCGATCATCTGCCTTGCCTCATTGAGCGTCACAATTCCACCTGAGAAGTCCAGTCTAGCCCTAGAGTGAAGCTCTTCCTCACGATCGGCTTCGTGCTTGACGAATTCGAAGTAAAGGTCTTGCGAAAAATACTTGGATATTTTCTGCCATATAGCTGAGCCGATTTTCTTCTGTAGAGGGTTGATGGTCATCTCTAGGTACTTGGCCATCTGTCCTTCGTGGTTCGAATAGTTCACATTGTCCGTGTAACCTAGAAGCACACGAGGCACGCCTAGAAGCGAGCACACCTTCTCGGTGGTAAACCTCCGAGCCATCACATACTCCATGTCTTTCACATTCTGGGATAGTTGCTTTATATCTTGCACACCTTGGAGAACGGCTGACTTGTGAGCGTTCTCAGGCTTGGCGAAGTGTGTCTTGATCTCATCCATCATTCGGTCTGCTGACTTAGCGTTGAGGTCTTCGGACAGGATGAAGACATTGGAAGGCACGCCATGATTCTCGAAAATGGCATGGTTGGAGATTTGCGCCCCAACATCAATGCGAACATCGAAGAATAATGTGTCAATCGGTGAACGGCCCACGACTGGATTGTCTAGGCTTGGCTTCCACTTGATGTGGATGATCTCCTCGGGATTGAATGTCTCGACTCTATTGTTGGATTGCCCCTGAGCAAACGCCAAGACTTTTCCGTGGCTATCTGAGACCACTCTCATCGTCTGCCAAGGGAGCACCTTGAGTCCATAGAATCGACCGCCGACATTCTCCACAATCTCGATGAATGCCTCCCCATTTCGAATCATCGACTCGATGATCATCTCTTTGGTCTCCTCCCAAGTCATGTGTGACTCAAGAGCCTCTTCAAGTGCGTCGAATTCCTTCCCATAGACCACCTCATCTGTCTGCTGTCTCTTGAGTTGGAAGCCTTTCGAACCTGTGTAATTGGACAGCTCCGTGGAGCACCCTTGCAGGTCTGCGGACATGGCGAAGAGCGAAGTCCTCACGCTGTACGATAGCCGTGGTCTCTGCACTTGCGAATTTCCGTCCATGAGAGACTGAAAGTCGAGATTGCTTGAAGGCGACACCGATTTGACCGCTCCTGATATTTTTTTGCTTGATTTTTTTGCCATGAATTCTGTGGTGATTTGTTCTTATTATAAGCCCATTACGGAGCCTTGCCTAGATATACCTTCGGAGTGCCCACGAATCGAGAGGAGGTCTGCCACGAGAAGATCGTCGTGGTGAGGAGCCTTCGCATTCATGCCCCCTTTTCCGTCCTTGACGAAGGTGTCAATCTGCTTAGATATGCCGTCGGACACCTCAAGCCCACTCTCCTTGAGAATCCTGTCATACAAGTCCACACAGAGCCTCTTCTCCGTGTAGGTCATTCGAAAGCCGACCTTCTTCGTGGTCTTCTTCGTGACTTGGTCGGTAGTTTTTCGTCTGTATATGTCCACCCACCACTCGTGATCCCTCGCCATCATCATGAAGGTCTGCCCCATATTCACCTCAGGGATAATCATGGCATCGCTCGGGGCTAGCTTCTCGAGCAAGAATGAAAGCACATGGCACATCATCTCTTGCGGAATCCGTGTCTCCACCTGAGCAATAAGCCTGAGGTTCTGATCCCTCGCCACGAGAGTGTTCCAGTCCTGCCCTCCGTCCATGAAGTCAAGGCCCACGAAGAGCTGATCGTTCACTCCGAGTTCGTTGAAGATGTGCACATCTGCCTCGAAGTTTTGCACATTGTCGGAATACCATTTTAGCGTTTCAATCTGTTGCATTTGCACAAGTTTTGCACAGTCTTTGAAGATTCGGTTCGTGCTCGACTTCATCGGGATGTGCTGATATTCTTGCATGAATGCCGACTCCTTGATCTTTTTGAAGCGCTTTTTGAGCGCCTCCATTGACCATTTTTCTGCCCATAAAGGCTCCCCATCCCAAAGATTGCCCTCCGAATGACCCACGATTGCGCATTGCTTGATGACTTTGAACTCTCGCTCCTGTGCTTCGGTCTCAAGTAGCTTCACAAAGCACATCTCGTCGAATATCGTGCCAAGAACAATCATCTGTCCTCCATCCTCTAGCATATTGTATAGGGCAGTCCACACCCAATCCCAAAATTCAAGAGCAATGTTTGGGTTTCGCACATCCCTCTCTCCTTGAGGATCGTCAATAAGAATGATATTCGGACGATTCCCTCGGACTGGTTGTCCACGAGTGAGTGACTTGACCTCGGAACCAGTTGACAGTTGAAGCTCTCTCTGTCGCCATTTCGAAGTTTTGTCATTCGTTCGATTGTCGATCGGAACCACCTCGCCAAAAACCTCCCTGACCTCCTCATTGCCCTCTAGCATGAGCCGAATTGAGCCGATGATTTTCTCTCCAAGGCCCTTCTCCGCGACGATGATAATCGAACACTTATAATAGAGGAGCGTGTGCGTCATCTTAATTCTCGAATAGCCTGTCGTCTTTCCGTGGTCACGAGCCACGAGGATGAGAAGGTCGTCTCCTTCGTCTATGGCACGCCATCCCTCTCTGTGGAAGTCGGGAGAATTGAGAATCCTGCCCTCGTCCGATACCCACTCCGTGGCGAAATACTGGGCAAAAAACTCTTCATCATAAAATCCCATGTCGTAAAGGACACAGGATCGCTCCTTCTCTGAGAGCTTGGAGAATATCGTGCCAAGAGTGCCTTCGTGGTACATCTTGACATACTCTCTGGCTCTCGCCTCGTCAATAACTGGCTCTCTTTTTTTCGGCAAGTTCATCTAGCTTTTTTAGTAGTTTATCAGGTTTTATTTCGGACACATCCTTGATTCTCTTGACATCTCCTTGGAAAATCTCAGGTTCTGTGCTCTTGAGGTACTCGAAGGCGAGCCGTGGGTCTCTTTCAAGGCCCTTGTCGAGACTCTTGAAGGCTTCATACTTCCGAGAATTCTTTGCCTCAATGAGTTGGGCCCATCGCACATCCTTATGCTTGTTTTCCAAAATTCTCTTATAGGCTCTGTGCGAAATGTATGTCTGAGCGAGGGCTTCTGAGGGCTTGGCTCCGAGCCTCCTGAGGTTCAAAAAGGCATCCCATTGAGTTTTCGAAATGGACGGCGGTCGTCCGCACCTGCATATCGTCGGATCATGCTCATCGTTATAGTCTCCTGTGAATTTTTTCTTGATTTTCTTGCATTTTTTGCATCTCAAGACGGCGTCGAGCTCGTTCGTCTCGCTCTTTTTTGAGTCTTTCTTTTTTTTCATTTTCGAGGTCTTGTAAAAGGTAAAAATTATGCTTGGAGCCATCACGAAGCCAAGACTCTCTGACATAGTCGATGTACATTTTGACCTTCGGCTGTGGCTTCGGGCGTTGGTACTTCTCGTAGAGATTCTTTGCGTTCTCACAGGCCCTCTTCCTCACTCTTGCTTTTTTGCATGGCCCACAAAATCGAGACTTCGGCGTCTCGATGGGAGCTCGTGCACACTCTTCGCAAGGGGGGAGGGTCATGCGGTGGATTGGTTAAGCTCTTTCATTGTCTAACATCTGTTAGAGTTTGGCAAGAGTTTTTTTTCTGCTATAATAAGAAAAATTATAAAAGAAGTATGTTGAGACTCCAAGCATCGTCATTCAAGCTCCCACAGGTCGGCAGGTTCGCCGAGTTGCTCGTGCCGTTAATTGACGGCCAAGTCGATGAAGTAAGTCGAGCCATACCAGTCCGCAAAAACCAAAAAAGAAGCATGATCAATTCCATGAGTCACCTCAAAAAGTACGGCTTGCACATCACTATCAAGAAGGTCAAGGGCACGAAGTATAGTCACAGGGTTGTGGCTAGGAGGCGTCTAATTTGACACTTAGCTTTTTTATAGTGCCAAAAATGGCGGATTTTGGGACTAAGGATTGTTTTTGCTGTCCCTTTTTACTGCATTTTCGTAAAGCGAGAAAACAGGTGAAAGATATACCAAAAAACCAATATACATGAATGCGTATGAAATCATATCGCAAATTCTTTCAGCTTCACTCATCGGAAACCTGTTCCAGCCAAACCAAAAATTTTCGATAATCCATATTACAAAGCCTATCATTGCTAGTGTTTTGCCTATTTTGATTTTATTCATTGTATAGCGTTAATTATTAAGATTCTAGCACCTCCCGAACGCATTGTGCAACGACTTGTCTATCCACTAGGTTCACTATCCGATAAGTGCCTGCCAAGGTCACGAAGAAGTCACCGATTTCGGCTTGAGTTTTATTCTCAAGCGTAGTCTGGTCTATGACCACAATGCACTCCTTGCCAGTTTTTACTTCATTGGTGATGTATTGGGGGTTGTAGGGTTTCATGGGGTGTGGGGGTTAATAGTTTCTAGTGATTTCATCAATTTGGAGCTTAAAGACTCTGCACTTTTGACGATTTCTTTGTTTATAAGTTTGAAATACCGTTGAGCCATTTCAGGGGTAATTTTAAATTCAAAGGACTCTTCTTCGCCATTGGAAAATTTTATCTTCCCTATGTATTTGCCTTTGTTTTCGCCATAATCTTGATAATGAAGCCTCAATGTGTCAAGCTTCCAGCTGTCTTTTGGGTCTGTCATGGGGTTGGGGTTAATTGGTTGATTTGTATCTCTATCAATAATTTTCGCAATTCATTCATTTCTGTTTGGGATTTGTTGTATCTTATTTGCGCTTGCGTGTTAAAAATAAAAGTCAAAGAAGCAAAAATAAATAAAAAATAAACTATAATACTAGGGATTGGAAGTTGGTTGTTTTTGCGAGGTGTGTTCATGTGGTGTGGGGGTTAAAACTCTTCGTTTACGAGCCACATAAGATACAGAAACAAAACCACAGACCACATAAAAACTAAAAACGCCCTCATGTCTTCCCCCCATAGCATTGGGTTTATTTCCATTTTAATAAATGCAAACATAAGGTAGAATACCATGTTAATTGCTAGTGTGAATACGGTGCTTAAAAAGATTTTCATAGTATAATGTAAAAATTAAATTCCCTCATCTCGCCCATCGTGCTGTTCTTCTAGCACAAGAGCGTATAGGGTGTGAGTATTGCTGATAATAGAAGCCATAAATTTGAGATTATAGGGGTCACCTGCAATCTCTTGATCGTGGGCGTCCATGTCCTCTAGGGCTAGCTTGTCGCACGCAATTCTATGGACTAGTTGCTCGATAGGGGTTTCGATTCTAAAGTTGAATTTAGGCATAGTTAAATTATTCTTATAGAATCAAGGTCTAGCAAGTCCTGCACTCGCTCGGCGGTATCAATCACCTTGGCAGGTTCAAAGTAAGCCTCTAAATCTTCCAGTCTTGGCTCGCCTATGGGCTTTGCTATGGCACTCTGTATCTCCTCCTCCTCGAAGAAATCAAGGCGGATAAGGCGGTAAGCGTGGGCAAGGAGAACAGTCTTGAGCCAGTCTTTAGTCTCTTGGGTGATAGGCTCGTTAGATACAAAGAAGTCGTCAAGCTTGCGGTTCATGGCAAGCACATCGAACGCTGTTCGCATTCCTGCAATTGAGGGGATTGAGTCGAGGGGGGAACTAGGTTTGTGAAGGGTTTTCATAGTTTATTGGTTAGAGTTAAATTTCAATTCCTCTTTCAATTCCTCCTCCTCTGTCATGTGCATCCACATAGAGCAGGTGTATTTCAGCTCTGTGTCACTTACAGGGATTTTGTCAAAATTTGTAAGTCTTTTTAGCACAGACAACGGGATATCGTGTAAAAAGCCCATTATAAAATCTTTCTCAGCTTCCTCTGTCATTGCAAATCTATTAGGGATAATTGCTTCTGTTTTTAAGTTTATGTTGTGCAATTGTGTCATGGTTTATTGGTTAGGGGTTATTTAGCAAGCAAATCAATGATTCTCACTCTCAATTCCTCGCTCGCTCTTTCGGTATTATAAGAGCCTTGCCCTCTGTAAGAAAGCTTTTGCATAGCTCCGTGAGGGGTCACGGAAACAAACTCACCTTGGTTCAGGTCAAGAGGCAATCCGTCCGTATCGCATGGCACTTCTGCAAGGGTGGGGAGCGTGAAAAGTTGGTAAGGTTTCATAGTGTTGTTTTATTAAATTATAAAGAAGTATCGCCATCTTCAATGGCATTGTGTAAATCGAGCAATCCCCAGTCTTTCACCTTGTTGTATCGGGTGAAAATAGCCTCACGATTGCCCTTAATCGCAGATGGGAGTTGGGGCATATTTGCAAACTCACAGATTGCTAAAAGTAAGGCGAGGGCTTGGGCGGCTTCTAGTCCATAGAAGCTCTTAAACGCAAGTTCTTCTTGCGTGATCGGGGTTGTAGGTAGTTTTTGCATAGGGGTAATTGTTAGTTATTGAATTTTATCCATTTCTGCCTTTTTTCTGCGTATAGGGGTTATTCCGCATCGACTTGTGCTTTTAGTCTTTGAAAAACCTCTGGATTCTCTTCCATTTGTTTTAGCATAAGGCTTAAGAAGTTTTTTGTTTGATTTATATTATTTACCCTTAGAAGAGTCTTAAAAATTCCTATCGCTAATTCAGCAGGAGAATATTTCTGGATGTGTGAACTAGAGATTATTTCTTCATTGGTTTCAAGTTCTACAAGGAACATTCCTGTAATTGAGCTATCTTCATTGAGGGCGGCTTGCACCTCTATCAGAAGGGCTTGGATTTTTTCTAAATTATTCATGGTAAAATTAAGTTAAAATTAAATGAATGATGTAAAGAATAGTGAACGCACCTCCCACGGCAAACATGGCTGTAAGAGCGGAAAGGAGGGATTGGAGGGGGGAGAATTTTTTTGGGGGCATGGTAGGTTTGGTTATGCGCTCGACCGTCCATAGAAGTCCAAGCGAGGTGTAAAGTTTGACCGTCTTTATGGGCCAGCCTATAAAGAATGCGGACGAGAAGACTCTGTGATTGAAGAATAATACTTTGTTGTTTTGCGCTTCGTGCCAAAACTGGTCAAGCGTATCTATTCTTTTGACAAGGCGGAAGTTTCCGCTGGATGTTGTATCGTATTCCTGCATAAGGTTAAAGCTTAATGATTACATGCTCCACTCTTGCGCCCTGTCTGATGCTTATTTTTTTCGCCTGCATTGAGAAAGAGCCATCTTTCGATGTGAAGTTCATATTGCCGTATCGGTCGAAAAGCTGACTGATTGAGTCGAAAGGACTCATATCTGATAAGCTCATCCCTGACCGTTTTTTTGCGATAGTACTGAGAAGTGAATGCGCGTCGTCCGCATTGATGACTGGGAAGCACCCAGCAAGACCAAGTTTTTCTGCGACCCTCCATGTGATCATATCAAGATTTAATGTGTCTCGAGGGCTTGGGCCGTCTTCATGTTCGACTGGATAATCTTCCCATTCGTTCATGGCTTCCTTGAATATAAGAAGCTCCTCATCCGTCCATTCGTTGTCGTCGATTGGTACGGCTCGGCACACAATCTCGTCGATTGCGTCGAATAATTCGGGGAGAGTCATTTGTGCGAGTGCTTTTTTCATTTTTTCGGAGGTTATGTGTAAAGCAAAGCCATTGTATCACGGCTTAAAGTAGCAGTCAATAGAATATATTAGAATATATTAGAATATAGCTTGACGATGTAGCTTTTTTATTTCCCTAGAATGCTTTTTAAGGTAAAGGCAAGGTCTGCGTTCTTAGGCTCAGGCGATTCTGTGATCTTCGAGTAAAGCCATTCGCAGTATTGAGTGTCTTCCTTGGCGACATCTAGGATTTTTCTGCCGTTGTATTTGCCGAAAGTGAAGTTCATGAGCATGATTGGCTCGCTTTTTCCATCTTTGACCACTCCCTTCGAAGCTTCGATCATATCCTCAAGCGTCATCTGCACCGAGGCAAGCTCCACAAGGGCCCATAAGATCGTCACATCGGATAGTGCGTCGTGAGCGTCGATTCTGCCTAGGTCATAAATGTCATCGACACCGAGTGCGTAGCGGAGATATTGGAGCTTGTGATTGGGCATTCCTCTCCATACGGCACGGAATACTGAGAGCGTGTCAATTACATCGCCAAATTCGACACCCTCTTTTTTGAGTATATCGCAGTCAAATTTTGCGTTGTGGGCTATGACCACGGAATTTTTGAAATCGTGCAAATTAGCGGCAAAAGCTTCGCATTTTTCGAGCATTCGTGGTGTGATGTGGTGCGTCATCATCGCCTCCAACGAAATTGAGACATTTTGTGGTAAGGCATAATTCGCCTTATACTTGACAATCTCCTCGTTCATTGTAATATAGGCTAACTGGATGACTCTGTCGTTTTTCCCGATGCCAGTTGTTTCGGTGTCCAAGATGACAATTTGACGATTTTTTGGATTAAATTGTCCATTTTTTGCTAAATTTTCGAGTTTTTTCATGGTTTTTTACAAAAAATTGTTAATTTTTAGCTTCTAGCCGTCGTCGGATTCTCTCCGCCTGTGGAAGCAAGATGTGTGTGAGTTGTGGGAATGCCTTGGCCTGTGCCTCGATAGAGCTGAGAATCTGCTCTTGGCTCATCTTCGGAGCGCCTAGCCGTGGTCTGAATGTCTCCTCGGGCCTGAGCCTCGTCAGAGCCTTGATTGCGTGGTGCTCGTAAAAGCTCCCATTGATCTCGATGAGGTCTTTGTCCTGCTTAGCGATAATGATCTTCATCGCCTTTGGGCCTGAGACGGATTGTGGCTTCGTTGTTTCGTCCATGAATGTGACTGAGTATCTCTCGGTCTCACCGAATGGATCGTGCGTGGAATTGTTCATGTTTTAGGTGTTAGATGTGAATACAATGTTCCTTTTGCTCTCTTTGGGCGCTGTTTTTTTGGCTCGAATCTCCGCAATGAGCTTCGGAGCGTTCTTGCGAAGGCTTGAAGGGCTGAGCGTGACCTTGCCCCAAAAGGAGTGTTGCCTAAAGGTGTTGCCGTGGTGCGTTCCGCCGTGGACGAAGCAAGTCAGAAATGCGACCTGCTCAAGCGTAATACCATCGGCTTCGACCATGAGTCGGATGGGATCGAGCCATGCCTTACTCTGCGGATCCCCTTTTGCTTCGGGTAGCCAGTTTTTTAGTCTTTCGAAAAAAAACAAAGAGGCCTCGACATATAAAGGATTACGAAGTAATTCTTTATTATTAGAAGAAGAAGAAGAAGAGCCATTTTTTGCTATTGGCAAAACTATGGCTGTGCTATTTTTTGCCATAGGCTCATTTTTTGGCTTCTGCCACCTGTTTTTTGCCCCCTTCTTTCCTGCCTCGACCTTCTTTTTTGAAAAATCGTCTTGCTTTTCACGCTCTTTTTGAAGCCGTGGGTTTGTCAAAAATCCATTTTTTGATGGGTGTGCCATAGCTCTGCTATAAATGTGCTTCAATACGATGTCATAGTCTTCTGAGTTCCTCATGTTGCCTTGGAGGTCAGTCCACTCAAAGCCACCGATTCGCATGATCATTTTAGGATCGTCAGGAATCCCATCGTTCACCCAGTCATAACAAAGAAGCTTGAAATATATGCCCATGGCCTCATTCGGCATGGCCATAGCCTCTGTGTCAGAAAGCAGGTCTTTTGGATAAAACTGAAATGACGGTCTTTTCATTTTTGGGGTGTGTTAAGCATACATACGCTAGTCTTGAAGCAATTCGATGTCAAGAGTTTTTTACTTTCTTGTTGAACGCCTCAATGGCATTCTCTGAAACATAATAGCGCTTCCGCCCGCTCGGATGAGTAATGCATCCGCCAGTCAAGACGCCTGAATTGATATATCGGACGACTGTGCTCTTGTGCTTTGGCTTAGACTCGAGGAGTCCAAGCGCTACGATCTCGGTCGGGGTGTAGGTTTTTGATGTCATTTTTTGGAAAAATTATGAGTTAAATGGAAGGTCATCGAGCTTGAGGTCTTCGACGGCGTCCGCTCCAAAAACTTGCTCGAAAGGATCGCTTGAGGTGTCTTTTTTCGACTTGCCGTCTGCAATGAATTCGAAGTGAGTCAATTGAATCTCTGAGATATAGCCCTTGCTTCCGTCGGTCTTCTCGTAAGTTCGATTTTCGATTTTTCCTTGGAGGAATAATTGACGGCCCTTCACCAAGTACCTGCTGATTGCCTCAGCCTTGGCTCCGAATGCGACGATATTATGGAAGGTCGCTTGGTCTTTCGTCTCTCCACTAGCGTCCTTATATCGATTGTTCGTCACGAAAGAAAATGTGGCGATTTTATGGCCATTCTGTGTGACCTTGAGATTGATGTCGGAGCTGATTCGTCCGAGAAGTGTTGCTTGGTTCATGTTGTAATTGGTTAATTATTGATAGATTATTCGTCCTCCCCCATAGAGTCGAGAAGGTCTTGATATTTATTCACTTTCGTGGAGCCGATAAAGTTTATATTCCAAGAATAGCTCTTCATGACTTCATCCACGAAGTCCTGCCATGACTCCTCCCCTCGAAGCATATCGAATGGGTTCGGAATCATCTTGATGAAGCCTGTTTCGGCATTATAGAATGGCTGTCCCATAAGCTCCGCCGTGATCCTTTCATAAAGCTCCTGAAAAATGTGAACAGATTGGTCGAGCTCGCCATCTTCATTGACCTTGCGGATGTCATAGACTTGAGTTCTCATCGGAGTTTCTACGATGTCATTCTCCACGAGGAGCCTCTTGAGGTCATCCATGGTGGCTCTCTTATCGAAGATTAAGCCGTGCTCTTGGCACATTACCACAATGTCCGCCTTGAGCATTCCCTTGAATGGATTGACTTCTGATTTTCTCATTTCATGGAATCGTACCACATCTATGGGAAGTCCCATGGACTCAAAAACTGAAAATGTAGCGCCTGCTATGATGTCGTAAGAAGCAGGTCTCACTCCTTTCGGCGTGAATTCTGAGACCGTCTTCCAGTCGATGACGATGTGCTCCTTCTTGACTTTGGCATACATATCCACTCGGATTTTTATGGGAAGTGGCATTCGCTCGGATTCCGCTGTCTTGTAGCGCTGTTCGATGGCGAGAGGCTCTAGTGTCGGACGCTCTTCACGGAAGGCATTGACTAGGTCTAAGAGCTTGGATGTGAGTTCTTCTTGTGTAGCTGCTCCAAGATCAACAAGCCCTTGCTCGATGGCCGAGACCATGTCTTGATTAGCCTCACCGAAGTATTCCATCCAGTCATGCTCTTTCCGCTTGTTTTTGACGGCTGTCCAGTACAGCTCAACAGCCTTATGATATGCCGTACCAAGAGCCATGCTCTTGGGCTGTACGGAGTCGAATTCGCCTCGGATATAAGTGCGAAAAAACTCTTGGCGGTCAGTCATGTACGACCTCATCGCCGATGGGCTGAGGTGCTTCACTAGCGGTCTGATCTTGTTTTTGGGTTGATTCATTGGTCGGAGGTGTTAGGGGTTTTTTAAGTGATTTTTTGGGGGTTGTCGCTTCTGTCTTGAGCATCGCAATCCACTCGGAGAAGTCTGTCGGAGTGTCCGCTAGAAGGGACGGCATTCGACTCTTGGTGAGGAGCTTCTCATTGGGTGCGACTGTTATCTTATGCGCTCCGAGCTTGTCGATGTAGGTGTAGCCCACCACATCCATGAAGTATGCGATGGCGTCCTTAGACTTCCCATTGAGCTGCGGAACATACTTAACAATGCGGTCTTCGTCCTTCTCGACTTCCTCTTGTGCGATAAAGATCACATGATATGGGAGGTCTCTATAAGCTCTGAGAAGGTCTCGGATCTGCTTCGCCAGCTCTCCCCAGTCTTGCAATTGCATCTTCTTACCAGTCCGCCGTTCGATAGAAGCCTTGATGACTTCATTGATCTCGGTGATGGAGTCGATGACGATGGTCTTGTATTCCGTGCCCTTTTTAAGTTCCAAAAAAGCGAGCTTGAGGTCGTCCATCGAGTTGATCACGGCATAGTCCACATCGGAGCGTCCTGCGAGAGATAGAAGTCCTGCTTCTGCTGAGAGAATAACTGGCTTTGGAGCCGTTGAAGAGAAGACTGTTTTCCCTGAGCCACTTGGCCCATAGACAAGAGCCTTTATAAAGTGATCGCTTGGCTCGTATTTCTTAAAAATTGACATATCGGAGGATGTTAGTTGATACTAGAAAAAATGGGATGGATAAGAATCCGAACCTTGGCGTTATGTAAGTTAGACCGAGGGCCAAGATGTATGAAGCGAGCATATTCTCCCAGTGGGGCCCTGTGAGCGTTGGGATGTTTGAAATAAAGACAGCTATGACCACGCTCGAAAGAGCGACTCTGTCCATGTCGTTTGCTTTTTGATTTGCCATATAGATGGGTTAGTGTTAAGCATTCCTAGTGTATATTAGAGTATAGTAGCGGTCAATAGAATATAAGAAAAAAGCGCTTGCATTATTGCCTTTTGTGGGGTATTATAGCGTCATCTTAGCAAGGCGTGGGGCTGAGACCGAAAAACCTAGATGGAAATCTAGGCTTTTTTGGCTTTGTTTTTTTTTGGATGTTTATTTTTTGAGCTTTTTTGTTGCGGAGTAGATCAAGGAAGCCGTCCCTCCCACCTGAATAGCGAAAGCGAACCATTCACGAATCACATCCTCGCCGTAATATCCGACGGCTGATAGCCATACAAGAGAGCCAAAAACACTCACACAAGCAAGCGCAACATAAGGATTCAAGCCTGTTTTCTTGGCTCGATTGGTGAGCCATACGATCGCAGGGGCAACGAGCACGCTCGCAAGAGGCGACCATGCCATCATGAGTTCTGTCCAAGGGTATTGTTCCATCTGATTATGGGTTAATTTGCCATAGGGCGACCCTGTCGAGCAAGGTCTGATAGGCGTCAATGAGGCTCGAGTCCTTCATCATTCGCTGAGCTAAGTGCCTCATAATATAAGCGTCATCATCCGACACGGTAAGCTCGGGGAAGTGCCCTTCTGCCCACGCCATGTGCTCCGATATTCTGTCCTCTCCAAGCATCGCCAAGACACCATTCACGACCCCCTGCACAGCATTCGCCTTGACTTGCTCGAGGTCATTATTGATCGACCCTAGCTCTATAAGAAGGGCCCAACCTGTCGTATTGCGGATAATTCCGAGCTGTCCGAAGCGTGACTGAGTGTCGGCTCTGAGTCCGTTATTTTTTACTTTGACGCTGAGAAGGTATGCGTCGAGAAGTTTTTTTGCCAAAGTCTTGCTGTCTTCGCTCCCCCCGTAGTAATAGACAAGCGCACCAGTCTCTTTTCGGGGTCCTGAGGAGTCAAGATGAAGCTCCAAGACATAATCGTCGGGAGTGAGGTTCTTATTCGTCCACACGACCTTCTGATCGAGCGTCATGGTGACTGGAAGCGTCATCACTTCGTATTTCCCGCCGAGTTTTTGCTTCAATTTTTCTGCAATTTTCGGCAAAAAATCCCGAGTGATCATGTTCTCGGTCTCTTTGGTGACTTGGTTTTGTGCGCCTTCGCCTGCGCCTTGTGTGTGCCCTGCTATAAGTACGATTTTTTTCATGTTTCGGAGGTTAGAATTATTTGCTTTTTTTGACTTTTATCTCTGTAATTGTAGAAAAAATCTTGTCCATTCTTTCGATCGAGGCTCTCATGGAGTCCATGTGCCTTTCAATATCATTGATTTTCGAGCTGAGTTGCTCGTGAATCGAGGTGATGTGCTTGTCCATCGTGTCGATTCTGTCAGAATTGTCTTTGATTTTCTGATGATGGTCTCTCACCATATAGATGACACCGCCTGTTGCGACTAGAATCGCACCGCTTTTTATTATTAGGTCAATAGAGAGTGTTATGTCTTCCATTTTTATTTTTTAGCTTGAGAAAAGTATAGCACACCCGAACACAACAATCAATGCACAAAGAGCGCCCCATGCGAAGCCATCCCACCTCATACGGCTTGGAGTTTGCATTGCCCCGATTGTCATCTTGATAGACTTTATCTCTTCGAGAGAGCCTTTGATGACCTCGAAGGTCTCACGAGTCTGACGAAGCTCATCCTCGATTCTGTCAATCCGTTCTTTTTCCGTCATGTGGCGTGGGATTAGTAGGTTTCGGCAATCCAAGTGTTGAGTTTTTGGAGTTTTTTTCTGAAAGTTTTTCCAAAATTCTGATTCCTGCCGAGCTCTAAACTCATGCCCTCGGGCGTGTATGTGTAGCCAAAAACCTGCATATTGTCCACAAAAATCACCGCTCCATCCTTATAGTTCCTCACCTTGACGGTATCGCCCACCCGAATCGACTCGAAGTCATAATTCGAATTGAGCGAGAGGCTCCCTGATGTGACTGGATCCTTCTGCGTGTTCACAATCGCTTCAATCTCTTGATCGATTGCCGAGTTAGCTCGATAATAATTCGTGCGAATGGCGAGCTGTCTGCGCCCATATTGAGCCACAGAGGCGCTGTCTTCGTATGTCCTCGTCACATAGGAAGAATGCGCAGGTACAGCGTCGAATTTCGGCACATACCGATAGACCACAGAATTGACAATCTCCTCGGTATCAAGCGCCACATCCACGACCTGAACATCCTTCCCAATGGTGAAGGTGTGAGTCGGCGTGCTTGGTTTTTCTTGGAAACGAAGTTCTCCGTCGGGCATGACGGCGAACCATACACCCTCTTTGGCTTTTTGTGCAAGTGCTTCAAGCGCCTGAATGTAGTTCTTGTCCTCGAGCCTGACTTGTAAGACCGAACCTGACACGCTGACCGAGCCTGATGGCCTTGTGATGAGACCATAAGTGAGGTCGAATGTGTCCATGAGGCTGTCCACGAGGTCATTGACTGGGAGTGATGTTGTCGGCGCTAGTGTTGCTGAACCGCCTCCGACGAGAAGAAGTGTCATGAGATAGGGAAGCCCCATAACACGAAGCACAATCCCCTCCTCATAGCCACGAATGGAGGCTTCGATTCGGGAGACTACGCCCTTATGAACGAGAATTCCGTTTATGTGGTTGTCCGTGTAGGCCCATGTCTCCACGACCGCAAAAGGGAAGAGCAAGTCTTGGTCGTATTCGTCGAACCTGTCCTTGTATTCAATCGCCATCTCACCGCACCCCTCCATAATGCTTGCCGAAAAAGATGGTTTAGAGACCACCTTCGTCGTCTCGAGAGTGCCGATGTAGGTTCCCGAGAGGTTGTAAATTTTATACAGGTAGTTTTTTTGCATTATTTAGCTTTCCACATAATGAGTTGAGCCTCCGTGTAAGACCAAGCGTCCACAGTGAGTGTGATTGTGTTTTTTGTGACTGCTGTGACTGTCGCACCCCATTGAAAAAATCCTGACGAGCCTACCCTTGACTCCACATTGATGATTCTCGTGCTTCCGTTCTCTGCACCATAACTAGGGTTCCCATCAGATGTTGTCGTTTGATAGATTTGTGTTCCATTGTAATACATCCCACGCCCTCCTGAATATGGACTCCCATCTGAATTTTTATAGTCGATTTCTATTGAGGACGGAATGTATCCAAGATTATGAGTCAATGTTAGCGTTTCGCTGACTGCGGAAGGACTCCAAGTCGTGACTCCGATTGCCATGTGATTGCTGACAATCTCAACCAAAAGCACAGTCGTGCTTAATGCCTTGCCCACCTTAATCGGAGACCATGTCGTGCTGATTGCTCCTGCCGTAGTGCTAAGGTAATAGTCGGCTCCTGCCGTAAGACCCGAGAATGTGAGAAGTCCTGAGCGAACCATTCCAGTCGTCTGTCCTGTGGTCTTGTTCTCTACCACGAAGCCATCACATCGGATTGCCTCGTTCGTGGTGTCGTCCGCATCCGCCTTATAGATTCGCCCTGCTGTGCGAGAATTGGCTCCGTTGGAGATGTAAACGGCTTGAGGCGTGGTCGAGCCGTCGATATTCTCGCCAAGTGTGACAGTCGGAGAGGTTGGGAGGTTGGCTTCATAATACTGCTTGTCAATGAGGTCTTGATTATTCGAGATTGACCGAGCTGATGGAAGTCGTGGAGTGAGCTGGAATTCAAGTACATCGGATGTGGTGAGCTTGAATAGGTTCACATCGGCGCTATTCGCATTGTTCCGAGCCTTAATGTTCACATTGTTCTGAATCGCTCTTGAACCATCCCTCTTGACCGATAATTCTGACTCGTATTGAAGTTTTGCAATGGATTTTTGGATGTTTTCGATATGTCGGCTGTCCACCATAATATAGACGAAGTCTCCGCTGTTGAAGGCCTTCGCCGTCTCCCCATCGAAAGACCTTGACACGACATAGAGTGTGTCGGAAATGCGCTTCCATACAAGCACACGCTCACGCTTAGAGACAACGGAAGTCTCGTCATCTGCGTCGGTGTATTGAACCAGTTGAAGCACGAAGGCTCCGACAGCCCACTCGTCCTCATCACCCCATGTATCGTCCGAACCGCCAGTCAATTCGGTGGTTGTCACGGAATCCGTTGCAATCTCGACTACATGGGCCCATGAGCCGTCCGTCTTGTTGTAGATGGTATCGCCGACAGCCAGTCCCATGGCTCCGATTCCTGTGCAGTTGAGCACAGTATTAGTCCCTGCGGAAGTTGCTTCTCCGTAGATAGTAGAGGGGAACAACGCACCCTCGCCAGTCGTGACGGTCATGGTCGTGGAGGCTCCACTCACAGAGCTTGCGAGGTTGGATTTTGCATAATTTTTCGCCTTGTAGAAGGCGTTGCCGATGTCTTGGATGGTCATGTGTCAAGGGTTATAGATAGGAGTCGTTCCATAGAATAGTGATGTCTATATTATAGGCTGTAGCCGTCGGAGTGACTAGATATGAATTCCCACCTGCTTGAAGGTCGAGGAATTGTCCTGCGAAGTCTAGTGTCACGCCGTCCTGAGTTGCCTCGAATTCCTCCATATCCACAATTATGGATGACGGAGCTGTGTCTGTGAGGTCTGCCATGGTGATTTTCCGCCCTGTTTCGATGTGTTCAATCTCGAGAGCTGAGAGGTCTGTGGCGCTGTTGATTCCGACGATGATGTACGGCTTAGAGTCGGCGCTTCCTGCGTTGAACACGCTCATTGTCTTGGCTGAGGTGGCTCCAAGCTCAGAGATATAGTTGAGTTCTCGATTGAGTCCGAACGGAGTGATGCACTCGAATGTGATTGAGAATGGCATGAATGTCACATTGTAAGCCTGCCGATTGGCAAAAATCTCTTGAGTATTCGTCCACACCGCCACGAATGTCCTGACCTGACCATCGGGCATGGTGATGTAAAGAGTCCCAGTCTTCACATTAAGTCCTTGCTTGATGGAGTCCATGAGGTCGTCAAGTTCCGCCATGGTGTCCGCCTTAATCGTACCTTGAAGTGTGATGATTTTTCGTCGCCAGTATGCGGAATTGATGAATTCTCCATGCGCGCGAGGGGAGGCATTCATGTCGATTTCACGCTCAGGCGCTGTCGAATAGTCGATTCGGCTTGTGATGACGGAGCTTGACTGCAAGTCCAAATCGTTGAATTGGATTTTGCTAAAGACTGGATCGGTCGTTGATGGTGTGACGAGGTCCCCGAAAACGGAGGCTCCGAGCGGATAAGTTCCAAACATTATGTAGTGATTAGTTGTCGATTGATAGTGTTCTGAATGACCTTGGTGAGGTCTGCGACATTCGCCTGATTGTTGACTGTAAAGGAGACCTTGACATCGTTATTGATGGTCTTGGTTTCGTTTTTCGTGGAGGTCGATGAGCTAGGCGACACGATTGCCTTACTGAGAGAGGATGTTCCTGTGGCTGTGGTAGAGACTGGTTTCCCTCCTCCCTTTGTGGCAGGACTTGCTCCGTCGATGGTCGGAAGCTCGATGAGAGGGATCTTGTTCACCGCCTTGATGACGGCGTTGATTGAGCTCACGACTGAATCCTTCCAGTCTCCGAAAAAGTCTCCAAGGCTGTCAAGTATGCCTTTGACCATTTTTTTCACGCTTTCCACGGCACCCACAAAATCCCCTTGGAGCACCTTGCTGATAGTATTGATTACGCCTGCTATTGTGGTAGCCATCACTTCGAATGTTGTTGAAACAAAAACTAGGCTAAACTTCACCGCCTCCCCTATTATTTCCAAGGTTGGGATTATGATTTCCTTGATGAATTTGAATGTGGCATCGACGGCGCTCATTATTTCGGCTCCGTTTGCCTTCCAAAATTCCGATATTGTTTCTAGGTTGGTTTTGGATATGTCCACGAGTACCCCGAAGACAGCCATGACAATCTCTTTGATGGAATTGAATGTGTCATTCGTCGAAGTCCCTGTGGATGTTATCAAGTCCACGAAGGCGAACACCCAGTCCGCCACGACCTGAGAAGTCGCATTGAGAGCATTGACAAGAGGGCCCATGAATGTGTCGGTGAGTGCTCCGATGGCGTTCATGAGGCGAGCCATTCCCCCTTCCGAGGTGACTGCGAGCGCTAGATTGTGACCTCCATTGTTATTCTG
>JACCDG010953306.1_pt1 | contig 29735 bp, 28 predicted proteins | sample 7442471 | NCBI WGS metagenome assembly JACCDG01 (sample SAMN15323444, study PRJNA562643) | freshwater metagenome | isolation source: river surface water | place: USA:Blue River Watershed | collected 2017-08-17 | reverse complement strand
CGGCCGCGCGGTGGCGCAGGAAGTGCTGGAAACCGCAGTAATCCTGCTCTCGCCAATCATCCCGCACGCTTGCGAAGCGCTGTGGAGCGAATTGCAGCCGGGTACCGAGCTGCTGGATCAGGCCTGGCCACAGGCCGATGCCACAGCACTGGTTCAGGATGAAATCGAACTGGTGGTGCAGGTCAACGGCAAGCTGCGCGGCAACATCACTGTCGCCAAGGATGCCGACAAAGCCGCCATCGAAGCGCTGGCACTGGCCAACCCGCAAGTGCAGAAGTTCATCGAAGGCCAGCCGATCAAGAAACTGATCGTGGTACCGGGTCGTTTGATCAATATTGTTGTATAAAGCAGGCAGACTGGCGGGCAGTGGCTTAACAGCCGCTGCCCTGTTTTTTTAAATACGGCTCCAACAGCCGTGGCCACGCAGGCCAGAGCCCCGATAGCGGGCCTCCCCTTGAAGGCGCACTGCCGCGAAAACAAGCGGTTTTGCAGGTCGGACTTCAGTCCGACGCGGTGCCGAACATTAGCGACTGCGTCGGACTGAAGTCCGACCTACGACCCTATTCGCGGCAGTGCGTTGACGGTGAGGCAGCAACAGGGCTGCGGACACAAAGCAGGTTCATGTTCCATTTCCAGAAACTCGAAGTCATGCACTGGGATTTCTGGCAGCGTTTTTCGTTGCCGCTCGAAGCCCAGATCGTCACCATCATCGGCCCCAACGGCTCGGGAAAAACCACACTGCTGGATGGTTTCCGCACCCTGCTGGCGCTGAAATGCTCCGGCAAGCGTGATTACAAGCGCTACGTGCGCAACGCCAAAGAGCCGGTGGCATGGCTGCGTGGCGTGGTCGATAACGAGCGTTCCAGCACCGGGCGTTATCCGTTTTTTCCGCTGATCGACAGCACCATCACCCTCGCCTGCCGTATTCGCAAGCAGGGTGGCGACTGGGTGCGGCAATATGCCATCCATGAAGGTGACGTCAGCATCGAGGAAGTGGAGGCTCGCGGCATCTGGATTGGCGTCAACGACTATCGCCGGCGGCTGGAATCAGCAGGACTGACCCCGGCGATTGCCGAAGTGCTGGCGCTGGAACAGGGCGACACCGACAAGCTCTGCGAATACAGCCCGCGCGCCTTGCTGGACCTGGTGTTCCACGTGTTTGGCGAGAAGGAAATTCTCGACAACTACAGCCAGGCCAAGCAGGAACAACGCGAAGCCGAGCGTGAACTGAAAGAGATGGAACGCACGCTGGAAGCGATGAACCATCGTGTCGAAGCGATGATCGGCCGCGCCAATCGTTATATCGAATGGCAAACGCTGCAGCGCGAACGCGTGCAACTGGAGCAACACGTGCTGCCGCAGCTGGAGCTGAGCGAGTTGCAGGATGCGATGCTGCACGCACGGCAACAGAATATCGGCACCCGCCGCAGCCTGTGCGAAAAACAATGGCAGCTGGAAGACCTGCAAACCCGCCTGCTGGAAACCCAGTCCGGGCTGGAACAGGCCGGCCCAGCGCTGACCCAGAGCCGGATTCGTCAGAGCGACGCGAACACGGCCTTCATGAAGATCCGCGAAGATATCCGCACGCTGGAAGCCAAACTCAACGAGCGCCAGCGGCTGCAGGAAATTGCCGCTGCCGATGGCGTGGATATTGCCGAACAGGCGGAAGAGCTGGCCCTGCTGCGCCAGCAACTGTCGGAAATGAAAGTTGAAATCCGCCAGCGCGAACAACGCATCGACGAGCTCAACAGCCTGAGCAAGGCGCTGAAGGGTGGCCAGCCGCCGAGCCTGCCGTTTGTCGAGAGCTTCCGCTCTGCGCTGGACGAAGCCGGCATTCGCCATGAAATGTTGACCGACATTGTCGAAGTCAGCGATCCGGGCTGGCAAGGCGCGGTGGAAGCCATCCTCGCCCCCTACCGCCATATCGTGCTGCTGAAAAAATCCAGCGACCGTGCCGCCGCCTGGGCCTTGGGCGAAAAACTCAAATACCGCCATTTTGTGGTGGCCGAACGCAGCGAAGCGCCACGCGCCGACAAGGGTTCGCTGCTGGAAGTGGTGCGTTTTGCCGCCGATGCGCCAGACTGGCTGACACGCCAGCTGAACCGCGTGCAGCGGGTAGAAGACGCCAATGCCGGCGCACGCCTGGACAAGGATCAGGAGTGGATCACCCGCGAAGGCTTCTATCGTGAACGCCGCGGTGGCCGTTATATCGGTGTCGCCGCGCATGACTACCATTTTGGCGAAGGCGCACGTCGCTCACGCCGGATTGCCGCCGACGAGGAAATTGATCGCCTCAACGCCGAAATCGAGCAGTACAAACACAAACAGGGCCCGCTGACGCAACGCATCACCGTGTTGCAGGCCAAGGTGGCCGGTGTTGATGCCGCCAATATGCTGGCCGCGCGTGGCGACGAGTTCCGCCTCGCCAGCGAGCAACTGGAACAGCTCAAAGCGCAGGCGCTGCAGGCATCGGACGAAGTGATTGCCGCCAATCAGAACTTCGATACCGCGCAGGAAGCCAAAAGTCGTTTTGACAGCCGCCTGACGGAACTGAACTTCAAGATCCAGCAACTGCAGAACGAAACGCTGCGCCTGAAAGCCGGCAACGACGCGCACAAGCGCGAACAACTGCAACGGCTGGAAGCACTGCGCACCCGCCGCAAGGCGCTGCCGGACAACATCCACAGCAGCCGGGCCGAGCTGAAAAAGCTGAAGGGCGAATTTGAATCGGTGGGCATGTTGCGCCGGGAAATGGCACGCCTGGACGAGCGCCTGGAGCGCGAAGACTGGGAAACCGACGAAAACGTGCTGGTGTTGCGCGACAAACTGCGCGAAGAACTCCGGCAGATGGAATCACAGACCGTATCGCGCCAGCGCGAATTCGACCGGGTGATGGAGCTGTGCGATGAAGCACGCGGTGCCTATATCACCGTGCTGCGCAACACCGTGCGCCGTTACGGCAAAAACATCCGTGCGCTGGGCGAACTGGCCGGCATCGAAGTCCACGTTGAATCGCCGCATCTGGAAAATGACGACACCGTGCTGGCACAGGCCGGCCTCACCGTGCAGTTCAATTTCGACCGCAAGGGCATGATGGGCCTCAACGATGGCGAGGCATCCGGCGGCCAGCAGGTGATGAAATCGCTGATCCTGCTGATCGGCCTGATGATGGACGAGGCACGCCCTGGCGGCTTCGTGTTCATCGACGAACCGTTTGCCCACCTCGACGTGTTCAACATCGACAAGGTATCCAGCTTTCTCAAGAGCACCCAGGCGCAGTATCTGATCACCAGCCCGACCACCCACAACGTCAACGTGTTCGAGCCATCAGAGCTGACCCTGGTGACGCGCAAGAAACAGCCGGGCGAAGACTGGGCACAGCCGATCATGGTTGCAGTGCGGGAAAAAGCCGCGTTGGCGGGGTAATTTTTACCGCATTGCAAAAAATTCGAAAAAACTTGGAACCAATTAAAAATTGACTACTCTTAGCTTACATAGTTGCTGCGTTTCATAGTTAACGCTCTCTATTCTCCCCGTTTAAGTATCACCTTGATGCGCCATCCAGATTCCCCTCTTGATGGCGCTTATTTTTTTGCGCATGCCACCGAGGCCGGTTGCTACGCGGTTTGAAACACTCGGCCAAGCCAGATATTTTGCAGAATGCGTGAACTTTCCAGAATCGGGCGACTCTCACTCAGCAGTTGCCGCGTTGATTGCTTAACGCCCGTTTTTTCCTCCTCGTTTAAACAGGCAACCAAAAAACGCCATCAAGCTCCCCTTCTTGATGGCGTTTTGTTTTGCTGCAACTGCAGCACAAATGCATAAACCGGCACAACTGCCCGCCCCTGCGATCCTTGGGCAAGCTCACGTCATCCGCCTGCTGCGCCGCCGATTGGAGCCAACATTCAAAAGCGGTTAGAATCACTGTCTTTGATTCAACTCTATAAGCCCATCAGGCCATGCTGACTTTTCAGGAAATCATTCTCACGCTGCAACGCTACTGGGACAAACAGGGCTGTGCACTGCTGCAACCTTACGATATGGAAGTCGGCGCGGGCACCAGCCACACCGCCACTTTCCTGCGCGCACTCGGCCCGGAGCCGTGGAAAGCCGCCTACGTGCAACCGTCGCGCCGGCCGAAAGACGGTCGTTACGGCGAAAACCCCAACCGCATGCAGCACTATTACCAGTATCAGGTGGTGCTGAAGCCGGCCCCGGCCAACATTCTGGAGCTGTATCTGGGTTCGCTGGAAGCGCTGGGCTTCGATCTGAAGAAAAACGATATCCGTTTTGTTGAAGACGACTGGGAAAACCCGACACTCGGCGCCTGGGGCCTGGGCTGGGAGGTGTGGCTGAACGGCATGGAAGTGACGCAGTTCACCTACTTCCAGCAAGTGGGCGGCATCGATTGCAAGCCGATCACCGGCGAAATCACCTACGGTCTGGAACGGCTGGCGATGTATCTGCAGGGCGTGGAAAACGTCTACGACCTGGTGTGGACCAAGGGCCTGAGCTACGGCGACGTTTACCACCAGAATGAAGTCGAGCAGTCGACCTACAACTTCGAACACAGCAATGCCGAAGCGCTGTTCCGCCATTTCGGCGATTACGAAGCGCAGGCCAAAAACCTGATGGAACAACAACTGGCGTTGCCGGCCTACGAGCAAGTGCTGAAAGCCGCGCACACCTTCAATCTGCTGGATGCGCGTGGCGCGATTTCGGTGACCGAACGTGCCGCTTATATCGGCCGCATCCGCAATCTGGCACGTGCCGTGGCGCAGGCTTATTACGAGTCGCGCGAACGCCTTGGTTTCCCGATGGCCCCGCGCGAGTGGGTGGCAGATCTTCCGAAGAAAGTTGTACCAGCATGAGCACCAAGAATCTCCTCGTTGAACTGTTTGTTGAAGAACTTCCGCCAAAAGCGCTGAACAAGCTGGGCGAAGCGTTTTCGACCACGCTGGTGGACAGCCTGAAAGCCCAGGGTCTGGTGGCTGCCGATGCCAAATTCGAAGCTTTCGCCTCGCCGCGCCGTCTGGCGGTACATGTGAGCGACGTCGCCGCGGTTGCCGCGGACAAGCCGATCACCCTGAAATTGATGCCGGTGAATATCGCACTGGATGCCAACGGCGAGCCAACCCAGGCATTGATGAAAAAACTTGCCGGCATGGGGCTGGATGCCAGCATCGTGCCAACACTGAAACGTGCGCCGGATGGCAAAGCCGAAGCGCTGTTCCACGATAGCGTGGTCAAGGGCGTGGCATTGGCCGAAGGCCTGCAGAAAGCGCTGGAACAGGCACTGACCAGCCTGCCGATCCCGAAAGTGATGACTTACCAACTGGCCGACGGCTGGAGCAGCGTCAACTTCGTGCGCCCGGCGCACAAGCTGGTGGCGCTGCATGGTGCCGACATCGTACCGATCAGCGTGCTGGGCCTGCAGGCCGGCCGCGAGACGCTGGGCCATCGTTTTGAAGCAACCGTATCGCCGGTGGTGCTGGAAAACGCCGACAGCTATGCGCACCAGTTGCAAGCCCAGGGCGCGGTGATCGCCAGCTTTGCCGCACGCCGTGGCGAAATCGTGCGCCAGTTGCAGGCAGCTGCGGCCAAGGCGGGCAGCGGCTTGCAGCCCTTGCAGGACGACGCGTTGCTGGACGAAGTCACCGCACTGGTCGAGCGCCCCAACGTGCTCACCTGCCAGTTCGAGCAGGAATTCCTGCAAGTGCCGCAGGAATGCCTGATTCTGACCATGAAGGCAAACCAGAAATATTTTCCGCTGCTGGAAAACAACGGCAAGCTGAGCAACCAGTTCCTGGTGGTCAGCAACATTAGTCCAGCCGATGCCAGCGCAGTAATCACCGGCAACGAACGCGTGGTGCGCCCGCGCCTGGCCGATGCCAAGTTCTTCTTCGATCAGGATCGCAAACACAAGCTGGAAACCCGCCTGGAGAAGCTGCGCAACGTGGTTTACCACAACAAGCTCGGCTCGCAACTGCAGCGCGTGGAACGCATGCAGAAACTGGCCGGCGAAATCGCCCAGCGCCTGCACGCCGACCCGGCCCAGGCACAACGCGCCGCGTTTCTGGCAAAAGCCGATCTGGTATCCGACATGGTCGGCGAATTCCCCGAGCTGCAAGGCATCATGGGCGGTCACTACGCGCGTCACGACGGCGAAACCGCCGCAGTAGCGCAAGCGGTGGAACAACACTACTGGCCACGTTTTGCCGGCGACAGCCTGCCGGCCGACAATGTTGGCGCCTGTGCCGCATTGGCCGACAAACTGGAAACGCTGGTCGGTATCTGGGGCATCGGCCTGCAGCCAACCGGCGACCGCGATCCGTTCGGCCTGCGCCGCGCCGCTTTGGGCGTATTGCGCATTCTGCTGGAAACCCCGCTGCCACTGGATCTGCAAGACCTGCTGGAAGTGACTAAAGCCGGCTTCACTGAAGTCAAACTCGCCGACGACACCGTCAGCGGCCTGTTCGACTTCATGCTCGACCGCCTGCGCAACTACCTCACCAGCCGCGATTACGCAGCCGACGTGGTAGAGGCCGTGGTGGCGCAAAAGCCGCGCCGCATCGATCAGGTGTTGCCGCGCGTCGAAGCCGTGCGTGCGTTCCGCGCCCTGCCGGAAAGTGAAGCGCTGGCCGCTGCCAACAAACGTATCAGCAATATCCTGAAGAAAACCGAAGTCGTGGCCGGCGAGCCGGATTTTGCGCTGCTGCAGGAAAACGCCGAGAAGGCGCTGTTCGAAGCATTGAGCCTGGCACGGCCGATTGTCGCCTCACACCTCAACAATGGCGACTACACCGATGCACTGAAAGCGCTGGCAGCGCTGCGTGGCCCGGTGGACGGCTTTTTTGAAGAGGTGATGGTAATGTGCGACGAACCGCTGCTGCGGCAGAATCGCCTCAACCTGCTGGCACAACTGGGGCAGTTGCTCAACGGTGTGGCAGATATTTCGCGACTGGCGGCGTAAGCATCATGGGCAGCAGCAACATCAAACTGGTCATTCTCGACCGTGACGGCGTGATCAACTACGACAGCGCCGACTTCATCAAGAACCCGGACGAATGGCAGCCGCTGCCGGGCAGCATGGAAGCCATCGCCAACCTGAACCAGGCTGGTTTCCGCGTGGTGGTGGCCACCAACCAGTCGGGTATTGGCCGCGGGCTGTTCGACATGTCGGCGCTGAATGCCATGCACGAGAAGATGTACAAGTTGCTGGCGCAGGCCGGAGGCCGGGTGGATGCCCTGTTTTTCTGCCCGCACACCGCCGATGCCGACTGCAACTGCCGCAAACCCAAAACCGGCCTGTTCCAGGAAATCAGCCAGCGTTTTGGCGTGCGCCTGGCCGGCGTACCCGGCATTGGCGATAGCCTGCGCGATCTGCAGGCCATCGCACAAATGGGTGGCAGGCCGATTCTGGTGCTGACCGGCAAAGGCGAGCGCACCCAGGAAGCCGGCGACTTGCCGCCCGGCACGCTGGTATTCAACAACCTGCGCGAAGCGGCCAACTTCCTGATCAACGAGCAGCATTAAGTTGTCGGTATGGCCCTGCTGAACCACCAGCCCCAGCCGGAGCACCACCAGCTGCGGCTTGGCGGCCAATTGCTGGACTACACACTGAAACGCAGCGCGCGGCGCACATCCATCGGCATGCGTGTTGATCGCCACGGGCTTACCGTTGCAGCGCCGCTGCGCGCCAGCCTGAGCAGCATTCACGATATTCTTGGCCACCATGCGGAATGGATTCTGGCCAAACTCGCCACCCGCCCGGCCCCCGCAGAAGCCACGCCGCTGACCGACGGCAGCACACTGCGGCTGTTGGGCGAAGCGCTGCAACTGGTGCTACTGCCGGCGCCCAAAGTGCGCGTCAGCCTGCAGCAACCCGAGTTATGGCTGAGCCTGCCGCACCCGCATGATCGCGAGCAGATTGCACACGCGCTGGAACGCTGGCTGCGGCAACAGGCGCGCAGCCATTTTCTTGCGCGCCTTCAGCTGCTGGCACCGCAGATGCAGGTGCAGCCGACAAAAATGCTGCTCAGCGGCGCGCGCACCCGTTGGGGCAGTTGCAACAGCAAGGGCGAAATCCGCCTCAACTGGCGACTGGTGCAAGCGCCCGGCCATCTGATTGACTACGTCATCATCCACGAGCTGGCGCACCTGCACGAAATGAACCATTCGCCGCGTTTCTGGGCCCATGTGGCAAAACTTTACCCCGACTATCGCGCCGCACGTGCCGAACTGCGGCACAATGGCGGGGATTACCATCTGATCTGAACCCGGCACGAATTCCGTTTTCAAGGACACTTCCATGCGCATCCTCCACACCATGCTGCGAGTCGGCAACCTGCAACGCTCGCTCGATTTCTACACCCAGGTACTCGGCATGCAGCTGATCCGCCAGAAAGACTACCCGGACGGCCGCTTCACCCTCGCCTTCGTCGGCTACGGCGCCGAAAGCGAAACCGCAGTGCTGGAGCTGACGCACAACTGGGATACCGAAAGCTACGATCTCGGCAACGGCTTCGGCCACATCGCCGTCGAAGTCGACGATGCCTATCAAGCCTGCGAGGCCGTCAAACAGCTCGGCGGCAAGGTCACCCGTGAGGCCGGGCCGATGAAACACGGCACCACTGTGATTGCCTTTGTCGAAGACCCGGATGGCTACAAGATCGAATTCATCCAGAAAAAGCCGGTTTCCGGCGCGGCGGATTAAAAGGGTAACGCCATGTTACGTTTCATACTTTTTGCGGCACTGGCGGTTGCCGCCTGGCTGCTGGTGAAAAAACTGCTCGCGGCAGCCCAAAGCGACGACGAGGCTCAGCCAAAGCCGGCCGACGTGCAGGCGATGAAACGCTGCGCACAATGTGGCGTGTATTTGCCAGAGGCAGAAGCACTGGAAAAAGACGGCCGGCATTTTTGTTGTGCGGATCATCGCGACCAGTTTCACGCATAAGCCCCCTCTGCCGTGAAAATAAGCGGCTTTTGTAGGTCGGACTTCAGTCCGACGCGGTGCTTAACGCCGGCGACTGCGTCGGACTGAAGTCCGACCTACGACCCTGTTTTCGCGGCAGTGAGCGCCCCCTCGGCCCCCGGAGGTTTACAGGCGCCGGGGGCAGCACCGACACTACCCGCAGCCCTGCAAGCCGCTCTGGCATTGCCTCGCAGCCTTGCCTGCAAGCCAATGGCAGCGCGCTCTGCAGGCCATTGCGGCAAGCAGCCCTTGTTATCCCCCGCCTCATCCCAATCTGTCTGTCATATCCGGACTAGATTGATGCCATGTTCCACTTTCTGCGCCAACGCCGCCGCAACAAACAGCTACGTGAATTCGAGATGCCTCAGGATGCATGGCGATATTTGCTGGCGCAACCCTTGTTTGCCGGGCTGGATAAGGATGAGCAGGAGCGGTTGCGGCAGCAGGTGATCTGGTTTCTGCACGAGAAGTCGGTGTTTGGCGCCGACGACATGCAGCTCACGCCCTATCAGCGGCTGGCGATTGCCGCCCAGGCCTGCCTGCCAGTGCTGAATCTGGATGTCGACAGTTATGCCGACTGGCGCAGCATCATCGTCCAGCCACGCGCATTCCGGCGCCAGGAGCGGTTCAGGGATGAATACGGCCTGGTACACGAGGGGCAACGCATGCTGGCAGGCGAGGCACGCCACGATGGCCCGGTGCTGCTGTCGTGGCCGGATGTGGCGGGCTCGCTGGATTGTGACGGCTGGAACGTAGTGATCCACGAAATGGCGCACAAGCTGGACATGAAAAATGGCGACGCCAACGGCTTTCCCCCTTTGCACCGGGGCATGAGCGAGGCGCAGTGGACACTGGAATTCAAACGCGCCTATCTGGATTTCTGCGAAAAGGTCGATCACGGTATCGATATCGGTATCAATAGCTATGGCGCCACCAACCCCGGCGAATTTTTTGCTGTGCTCAGCGAATATTTCTTCGAACTGCCCGCCCTGCTGCAACACCATTATCCGGCGCTGTGTCCACTACTGAGCCAGTTTTACCGGCAAGACCCGCTGCAGCGCCAGCAAAGCGCTGGCCAGTTGCATGCCGCGTCCGGATACGGCTGGCACTGATGGCACATGTTATATTGCCGGCCTGCACAATCCCGAATCAGCCAGAACCGGCAAGCATGTTCCCCTCCATTGCATTTATCGAAGACGACGTTGATCTGGCCGGCCTGATAAGCGAATTTCTCGGCCAGAACGGTTTCAAGGTGTTTCACCACGAACGCGGTGACACCGCACAGGCCTTCATTCTTGAGCGACAGCCGGATCTGGTGCTGCTGGATGTGATGCTGCCCGGCAAGGATGGCCTCACCATCTGCCGCGAGCTGCGCCCGCTGTATCACGGCCCGATTGTGATGCTGACCTCGGTGGCCAGCGACATGAACCACATCCTCGGGCTGGAGCTGGGCGCCAACGATTATCTGCTGAAAACCACCCCGCCCAGCGTGCTGCTGGCGCACATCCGCGCCCAGTTGCGGCAAGCCAGGGCGCAACAGCCCACCAACCCGGTGCTGGCCGCAAGCATCGATTCGCTGCTGGTGTTCGGCAAATTGCGCATCGATCAGGCCAACCGCGCGGTCGCACTGGATGGGCAGGCGATCAGCCTCTCCACTTCCGATTTCGACATGTTGTGGCTGCTCGCCAGCCACGCCGGCGAAATCCTCTCGCGTGACGATCTGCTGCAGAACCTGCGCGGCGTCAGCTACGACGGGCTGGATCGCAGCATCGACGTGGCCATCTCGCGGCTGCGTAAAAAGCTTGGCGACGACTCGGCCGAGCCGCAAAAGCTGAAAACCGTGCGCAACCGTGGTTATCTGTTTGTGCGCAACGGCTGGGACGGCTAATCACCATGCGCAAACTGTTCATCCAGTTTTACCTGATCCTGGTGGTGTGTTTCAGCGTGGCCGTGCTGCTGATCGGCGGGCTGTATAACCGCTCGGTGGACAAGATCAGCACCAGTTATCTCAACGATATCTTTCACTCCAGCTTTACCCTGCTCAATTCCGAGCTGAGCGATGTACCGAAAAGCCGCTGGGGCGAAGAAATCGCCCGGCTGCACATGCCTTACCAGATCAGCATCTGGCCGATTGATGCCTACGAACTGTCTGCGGAAAACGTCAAGGCGCTGAAAAAAGGCGAGATCATCATGCTGGAGGACAGTTACGAGTTCCTGCAGCGTATCCCCAAATCCAGCTACATGATGAAGCTGGGGCCGATCAACTATCTCAGGTTCCTGCACCAGCTCGAATCCTGGGATTATCTGGTGCTCGCCCTGCTCGGCCTGCTGCTCGGCATCCCCGCGTTTTTGTGGATGCGCCCCTTGTGGCGCCAGTTGCAACACCTGGATCAGGTGGCGCGGCAACTCGGCAACGGCAACCTGGAAGCACGCGCCACCCTGCCAGACAGCTCGCCGGTGCACGATCTGGGCAACACCTTCAACGGCATGGCAGGCAACATCCAGCAACTGATGCAAAGCAAACGCGAGCTGGTTGATGCCGTCTCGCACGAACTGCGCACCCCGATCGCCCGGCTGCGTTACCGCATCGCCCTGCAGCAATCAACACAACCCGAGAATAGCGCGCTGGCGGCGATGGAAGGCGATATCGGCGTAATCGACAACATGATCGAAGAGCTGCTGCTGCACTCGCGGCTGGATCACAGCAAAATCGAAGTGCAACCCGTCGACATCGATGTATTGCCGTGGCTGCAGCAAGTGTTAAGCGAACACCGCCCCGACACCGGACAACTGACCCTGCAACTGCACAACCACACCGGCCTGCCCAACCCGCAACTGAGCTGTGACAGCTTCTACCTCAAGCGCGCGCTGAGCAACCTGCTGCGCAACGCCAGCCGCTACGCCCGGCACACTATTGACATCAGCCTCGGCTGGAACGACAACATCGCCAGCCTGATCGTCGACGACGACGGCCCCGGCATCCCCGAGCAAGAACGTGACAACGTCTTCCAGCCCTTCGTCCGCCTCGACACCAGCCGCGACCGCCGCACCGGCGGCTACGGCCTCGGCCTCGCCATCGTCAGCCGCATCATGCAATGGCACAACGGCGAGGTAAAACTCAGCCAGTCGCCACAGGGCGGCGCACGCTTTGAATTACGCTGGCCAAGCCCGTTGCGGGCGGTAAACAGCAACGCCGGGAATGGCTCTGGAAGCGGGCCGCAGGCCGGGCTGCAAGGCAATACCAGAGCGGGCTGCAGGCCGATGTACATTCGGTTACAAAGCGAAACAATCGCACAACAGACGCAGCTCAGGCATGGGCCTAGGATTCAGCCATCAGCACAACGCTGAAACCACCCAAAACTTGAAAGGAAATAGCATGAACAAACTGATGTCTGCCCTGGTTGCCGGTGTATTCACTCTGTCTGCCACTGCTGGTTTTGCCGCTGATGCTGCCAAGCCGGCAGCGGAACCTGCCAAGGCCGAAGCGGCCAAGCCGGCAGAAAGCAAACCGGCGGACAAGCCGGTGAAGAAAGAAGCTCACAAGAAGGAAAAAACCGCCGAAGCCAAGCCGGCGGATGCGGCCAAGCCGGCCGAAGCAGCCAAACCGGCTGACGCTGCCAAGCCTGCGGCAAAATAAGCAGGCAGCACCGACCGACAGCAAAAAGGGGCGTTTCGCCCCTTTTTGCTTTGCCGTTTAATGTGGCTGCATGCGCTGCCGAACCTCGTCGGGAATGGAGATCACCACCGGATAACCGGCATCGCTGATGGCTTTGAGTTGCGGAGCCAGCCCGCCGGAAACATATTGCTGGCCAATCAGCGTGACCGGAATACCGCGCGCACCCGAGGCGCGGAAGGCGAGGCGCCCTTCCTTGCTGGTTTCGACATCCAGCTCGCGGAACGGAATATTGGATTGCTGCAGCGAATGGCGCAGGATGGTGCAATACGGGCACCACTCGGTGGTGAGCAGCAGCAGCGCTTTATCCGGATTGGTGCGCGCCGGGTTGTAATACCACAGCTGCAGGCGGTCCTGCAGCAGCACGCCGGCAAACACCAGCACGATCAGCAAGGGCCACAGCAGGCGGCGCATCAGCGGCGGCAATGATATCTTCTGCTTCATCGTGGCAAACCCTGCCACGCCTGCAGTTGTGCATGCGCCTGCTGCAGGCTCGGATAAACCGGGTGGCCGAAAGCGAGCACCTCGGCTGACGGTGCCTTGACGTCCGGCACCTGAATCACCCGCATGCCGGCGGCGTGTGCGCCACGCACGCCGGGGTCGGAATCTTCCAGCACCACGCAGGCGGGGGGGGCAATATGGATACGGCTGGCGGCGGTGAGAAAAATTTCCGGGTGTGGTTTGCCCTGGCTCACCTGATCGCCGCAGACCATGCCCTGAAAACAATCGAGGATATTGGCCTTGCGCAGCTTCTTCAGCGCCCATTCGTGGCGCGTGGAGGTCGCCACGACACGCGGAATCTGCTGTTGCTCCAGCCATTGCAGCAGCGGCAACAGGCCGGGCTTGAGCGGCGTATCGCGGTCCAGCTCGGCGTGATACAGCTCACGCGAGGTGACGTTGATTTCCTCCATCGGAAAATCCTCGCCCAGCACGCTTTTTACCCAGCGCACACAATCACGGGTATTCAGGCCAACCATGCCCAGGCCGATGGCCGGGTCCAGCTGATAACCGTGAATGCGCGCCGCCTGATCCCAGCACGCCAGCGCAATCCGCTCGGTGTCGAGCATCAGGCCATCCATGTCGAAAATCACGGCCTGAAACTGGCTCACGCAACACGCCCCTGCCCCCAGAACCCCTGGGTGCCACGGCACAGCGATAGCGCCAGCTTGAGCATGTCCTCAAACACATCGCCCGCCTCCAGCCCTTTGCTCATGCGATCCAGCCGCGCGCATTCCTGCAAGGCGGCGCGCAAACGCGGCACCGGCAAGCGCCGTGCGGCCGGTTCCAGCAGTTTCTGCCGCTCGCCCCAGATGCGCAGGTCGCGAATCAATTGTGCACCGGGCACGTTGCGCTGCAAGCCTTCGGCCATTTTCAGCAGATAACGCACTTCTTCGGTGATCGCCCACAGCACCAGCACTGCCGCCTCGCCCTCGGCCTGCAGGCCGTCGATCACTTTTGTCACCCGTACCGGGTCACCCGCCAGAATGGCGCTGCCGAGTTTAAACACGTCGTAACGCGACACATCCAGCACTGCCTGCTGCACTTGATCGAACGACAGTGCGCCAGACGGAAACAGCAGGCCGAGTTTCTGGATTTCCTGATGTGCGGCGAGCAGATTGCCTTCCACCTTGTCGGTCAGAAACATCAGCGTTTCGCGATCGGCCTGCTGCCCCTGTTGCGACAGACGCCCGGCAATCCATTGCGGCAGTTGCTGGCGCTCAATCGGGTAAGCAGCAAGCGTCACGCCGGCGGCATCCAGCGCCTGGAACCATTTGGCGTTTTGCGCGGTTTTGTCGAGCTTGGGCAGGGTGATCAGGGTGAGCGTGTCGGCAGACAGATTACTGCAGTATTGCTGCAGTGCCTGCGCACCTTCGACGCCAGGCTTGCCGGACGGAATCCGCAACTCCAGCAATTTCTTTTCGGCAAACAGGCTCAGGCTGGCGCCAGCCATATTCAGTTGTGACCAGGAAAAGCCGGGCTCCACCGTCAACACTTCGCGCTCGGTAAAACCGGCCTTGCGCGCGGCCTGGCGAATACTGTCTGCAGCTTCCAGCGCCAGCAACATTTCGTCGCCATGCACCACGTACAGCGGTGCCAGCTGCTTTTGCAGCAACTGCGGCAGATTATCGAGACGGGCTTGCATTATCTGGCAGCCGGCTGGCTGGAAAGTTGTTGCGGGGTTGGCTTATACAAGGCCACGCGGCGCACTATCTGCTGCGCGATATCGTTGCGCATATCCTTCATCAGCAGATCTTCTTCAGCGCTTTTACCATACAGTTCGGCATCGCTATAGGTCAGATAACGCCGCACCGGCACTTCCAGCGATTCCATCAAGGTTGCGCCACTGCCGGAATGCACGCTGTAGATGACGCTGTAACGCAATTCATATTCCAGCACCTTGCCCGCCGAGCTGAGCGTGCGGATCAGCTTGTCGGTTTTTTCCTGCTCGATCTGGATCATGGCTTCAGCACCGGCCGGCGATTTCAGCAGCGTGGTGCCGGGGCTGAGGCGGACATAACGCTGCAAGGGCTCGACCACCGGGCTGCTCCCCCCCACATAGATGGCACGGAACGGCAACTGGCTGCTCTCACCACTGCCACGCAAATGGAAGCCACAGGCGCCCAGGCTCAGGGCCAACAGCAGCAACAGGGTTTTGAGCGTTTGCATCGGAGCCAGTCCTATCAGATGAGTTGCGCCTGCGATTCCGGGCGCTCGCGCATTTGCTTCAACACATCGCCCAGCGCGCCTTCAATAATGCGCGGCGCGAGCTTGGCATAGTCTAGCAGCAGATCCAGCATCGGGCCTTCGTAAATCACCTTGTTGCGGCGGCTGATAAAGCCCTGCTTCGACAACATGCCCAGATTGGTGGTGAAACGCATGCGCCCGCCCAGCTGCTCGCCAAAATCGGCATACAGCGCCGATTCGGGAATGCCGGCAGACACATCATCACCCATTGGCAGGGGTTTGGCTTCGGCAAACATGTCGCTCTGTTGCGCCGCCTCTTTTTCGCGCCGGGCAATCTGCCGCTCGCGCTTGGGCAGAATGATCAGTGCCCAGATGATGATCAGCAGCGCAATGCCGTCGCGCGGCAGGCCGATATTATTCGACAGCCAGGCATCACCGGCACCGAACACCTGCTCCTCGACATCCGGCTTGATGCCGACTGCGATATAGGCGGAATAGGGATTTTCCAGCAGCACCAGGCCACAGGCGGTCAGCCGTTCGTCCAGCGCATGACGGAAAGTCTCGTCGGTGAGGGCGCGACGCGCCAGTTTGTCGTCGCGGCTGATATAGCGGTGCGCCAACAAGCGCGCCGACAGGGTTTGCAGTTCAATATCCATGGATCACGTCCGTATCGACAACGGCAAAAAATGGGTACAGAGAAACATCACAGCGGCTCAACCTCACCCCTGCTGATTTGTGCTACGCCGTGCTGATACACGTCGGCCAGTTCACCAGTCAAGGCCAGTTTCAGCGGCAGGCGGGCGATATCGGCCACCGGCCCGGACAGCGCCTTGGACTCCGGATCATTCAGCAAGGCCAGCAGCGACATGCGATAAGCGGTTTGCGCGTAATTCTCGCCCAGCACCACCTCGGCAATCGGCCTGGGATGCTTCAGGCCCGAGAGGCCGTCACGGAACGATTCGGCAAACAACAAGCGCTGCACTTCCACCTGCCCGGTCAGCGGTGCTTCCACCGCCTCGGGAATCACGGCTTCGCGCGCCAGTTCGCGCTCGCGTTCCAGCAATTCGTATTCGGCAATATCCAGCATTTCGCTTTCGGTGAGGAAAGCCGGTTCAGGGTGGGAATGTAATGCGCCGCCCAGCAAGGGTGGCAATTTCTGCTGCGGCTGGCGGCGCAGCCAGGCGGCAATATCGCTGGAAGTCAGGCCGGACTCGCCCAGATGCACGCGCTGGCTCTGGATTGCATTCAGCGTGCGCTGAAACACCGCCGTCATGCGCAGCATTTTTGATTGCGCCTGGCCGATTGCCTGCGCTACACGATGGGTATGCGCGTCGATTTCCTCATCGGCAGTAATGGCGCGGATGATGTCGGTGCCCTTGGCCACCCAGTGCCATACCGAAGTCAGCTTTTTCTGTGCCGCCAGAATCAGGAACTCCGAGCTCGACAACACCGCCTGCTCGAATTCGGCCTGCAATTCATTGAGCCGCCCCAGCAAGTGTTGCAACGCCTCCACCGACACCTTGCCCACCGACTGGCCGGCAGCCACCTGGCTGGTGATGAAACCCAGCTCGGCATCTTCGTCATCGGCAAAGCCGATCAGCGTGGAAATCGCAGCCAGGGCAATGCGGCCGGCAGAGCTGATCTGATACAGGGATTCGTCGTTATCCCAGATCAGCAGATCGTTTTCGCGCAAGCGCAGCAAAACGGTATTGAGTTTGGTCGGATCGAGATAGGCAAAATGTGCACGCAGCTCTTGCGGGCTCCAGCGCGGCGCTTCGGCACGCGCGCCGATTTCGCGCAGAATCATCAGCCGCACCATCACCTCATCGTCGCCGCCACGGAACAGCGTGATAAAGGCATTCAGCGTTTCGCGCGCGCGCATCAGCGGGAACAAGGCCGGCAGGTCGGCAAGTTCGATGCCGTCGCGGAAGAATTCGTTCAGCAGGGAGTCGTTGGCAGTGTCGCGCATAGGATTCAGCAAAAACGAAGCCGGCCCAATGGCCGGCAACTCAGGGCAATTGTATGCGACGGATCAGGCTTCGTCATCCTCGGCCAGCTCGCCGTCGTCTTCCAGCTCACTCGCATCGAAGCGCAAGGGCTGCGCGGCAGCAAGTTTTTCCTGCTGTGCGCGCCACACCTTGAGCTGATCCAGATATTCCATGATCGACAGCGTCAGTTCGCGGCAACCTTCGCCGGTGAGGCCGGCAATGGTGAAATAACGCGAAGCAAACGGATCAAAATCAGCCAGCGGATCTGGCGGCTGCCAGCCAAAACGCTGCAGGAAGTCTGCCACGCGCGCTTCGCGTTCGTCTTCCGGCACCATGTCGAGCTTGTTCAGCACCAGCCAGCGTGGTTTGTTATACAGGGCATCATCATATTTGCGCAGTTCTTCAACAATCGCTTTGGCTTCCTGCACCGGATCAACCGACTCGTCAAACGGCGCCAGATCCACCAGATGCAACAATACACCGGTACGCGACAAATGTTTGAGAAAGCGATGGCCAAGGCCGGCGCCTTCGGCCGCGCCTTCGATCAGGCCCGGAATGTCGGCAATCACAAAACTCCTGCTGTGATCGATGCGCACCACGCCCAGATTTGGTGCCAGCGTGGTAAACGGATAATCTGCCACCTTGGGGCGGGCAGCCGATACCGCACGGATGAAGGTTGATTTGCCGGCATTGGGCATGCCCAGCAGGCCAACATCGGCCAGCACTTTCAACTCCAGCTTCAGTTGCCGCTGCTCGCCCTCGTCACCACGGGTGAACTGGGTTGGCGCACGGTTCACCGAGCTTTTGAAGTGGATGTTGCCGAGGCCGCCTTTGCCGCCCTTGGCCAGCAAAGCTTTCTCGCCATCATGGGTCAGGTCGGCGATCACTTCGCCGCTTTCGAGATCGGTAATCAGCGTACCCACCGGCATACGCAGCACGATATCGTCGGCCCCTTTGCCATAACAATCCGCACCACGGCCATTTTCACCGCCACGCGCCAGGTATTTTTTGACGAAACGATAATCCACCAGCGTATTGATATTGACGTCGGCAATGGCCCAGACACTGCCGCCAACGCCACCATCGCCGCCATCAGGGCCACCTTTGGGGACAAACTTTTCGCGGCGCATGCTGGCCGAGCCGTTACCGCCCTTGCCGGCCACGACTTCGATTTTGGCTTCGTCGATGAATTTCATGTTTCTTCCTTGCCCGGCATCCGCCGGTTGCAGTTCTTTGCTTCAGAGCTAGCTTCTGTTGAGGCTTGTTTCTCGACGGCCTGAAACAGGTCTCGACAGAATCCAGCAGCTCGGCAGCCCATGTCAATCGGGCGGTTAAAATGAAAAAGCCCTATCCCGAAGGGACAGGGCTTGAATCATTCACTGCGGCAATTATGCCGGCAGTTCGTCCGCGTGTTCGAACGGGATGATGTTCACGAATTTGCGCGAGAACGCGCCTTTGATCGTGAATTCAACCGTGCCATCCACTTTTGCGAACAGGGTGTGATCTTTGCCGATACCAACATTCACGCCAGGGTGAAACTGGGTGCCGCGCTGACGTACGATGATGCTGCCTGCCGGAATCAGTTCACCGCCGTAGGCTTTCACGCCCAGACGTTTGGAATGGGAGTCGCGGCCGTTACGGGAACTACCGCCTGCTTTTTTGTGTGCCATGTTTCACGCTCCTCGCTTACTTCTCGATTGCGTCAATGCGCAATTCGGTGAAGTTCTGACGATGACCTTGACGTTTCTGATAGTGCTTACGACGACGCATCTTGAAAATGCGAACCTTGTCGTGACGACCCTGAGATACCACGGTGGCCTTGACGGTAGCACCGGCAACAACCGGCGCGCCAATCAATACGGTTTCACCATCGGCCACCATCAATACTTGATCCAGTACGATTTGGGAGTCGATGTCTGCCGGTATCTGTTCTACTTTCAATTTTTCGCCGATGGTAACCTTGTACTGTTTACCGCCGGTTTTTACGACCGCATACATGCTGTTTGCTCCTTGATTTGAACACCCCTGACCAAGACAATGGGCCAGAGAACCAGCGATTATATGCAAGCACTTGAATCAAGTCAAATTTTCAGCTTCAGGCAATTCTGGTATCATCGCGCGGTTTCGTGCACATGCCGTCAGAGGCTGTTCACGATCTGTCGCGAGGGAACGTCAGCGGGGCGAAGCGCAGCGCAGAAACCGGAGTTTACTGGCGTAAATGAGGATTTTGAGCAGCGCACGAGCCCCGATCACGCCCCCGCAGCAAGATTGCGAACCGTCTCCTAACGCCGCGCACCGTCGCCAATCCAACACAACAGACCCGTATCGTGTCCATCGAATCCATCCGCTCCCTGATCGCCCCTGACATGCTCGCCGTGGATGATGTCATCCGCCGCAACCTTTACTCTGACGTCGCGCTGGTGCGCCAGATTGGCGAATACATTATCGGTGCCGGCGGAAAACGGCTACGGCCAGTGCTGGTATTGCTCTCTGCTGGCGCCTTTGATTACAAGGGAAATGCACATCACGATCTGGCAGCCGTAGTGGAGTTCATTCATACGGCAACCCTGCTGCACGACGATGTAGTGGACGAATCCGACCTGCGGCGCGGCCGCAAGACTGCCAACGCCATGTTCGGCAATGCTGCCAGCGTGCTGGTGGGTGACTTTCTTTACTCGCGCGCATTCCAGATGATGGTCAAGGTCGGCAGCATGCGCGTTCAGGAAGTACTGGCCGAAGCCACCAACGTCATCGCCGAAGGTGAAGTGCTGCAGCTGATGAACATCCACAACGCCGATATTGACGAAGCGGACTATATGCAGGTGATTCAGTACAAGACCGCCAAGCTGTTTGAAGCAGCTGCCCGTCTGGGCGCGATCCTTGGCAACGCCAGCGCGCAACAGGAAAGCGCCATGGCGGAATACGGCATGCTGCTTGGCACCGCATTCCAGATCGTCGACGACGTACTCGATTACACCGGCGACGCAGCAACAATCGGCAAGAATCTTGGTGACGATCTGGCAGAAGGCAAACCAACCCTGCCGCTGATTTACACCATGCAGCGTGGCACACCGGAACAATCGGCACTGGCGCGTCAGGTGATCGAACAGGGCGGCCTGGAAGCGTTCGACGAAATCGTTGCAGCAGTCCGCGCATGTGGCGCACTGGAAGCGGCAATGGATACGGCAAACCGCATCAAACAGCAGACCATCGACCGCCTGGGCGGACTGCCCCCTTCACAATTCAAGAATACGCTGCTAGAATTAGCCCTCTTTGCAGTTGACCGAAAATCCTGAATCGGCAACAACGCATATCGGAGTGTAGCTTAGCCTGGTAGAGCGCTACGTTCGGGACGTAGAGGCCGGAGGTTCGAATCCTCTCACTCCGACCAGAATCTCGCTAAGCAATTAGCAAACAAAAAAACCGCCCAGTTCGCTGCGCGGTTTTTTTTGTTTATGCCCACCCAGCGACAGGCAGAATGATTCGCGGTGCGGTGCGCTGGACACAAAAACGCCACGTCACCAGGACGCGGCTTTTTTGTGTCATGAACCCATCAAAAACCAAGATGCCACTGCAGATACCCCACCAGACCGCCCAGCACCACCCCGAGCGCAATCAGGATCCACTCATCCTCCTTGAACACAGGATGCAACATGTCCTCGAAATCCTCAACCGGCAATGATTCCAGCTTGATACGCAAGGTATTTTCAATATCCAGCACCTGCTTGCTGTAATCGTGCAAAGGCTGAATCACTGCCGGTGCTTCCGCCATCATCCGGTCGACTGCCCGATTTTTCATTTCGATATAACGCTGCGTGCCGATCATGTATTCCATGAACGGCATCATCTGCTCGGTTTCACGATCCAGCGCCGCCTTCACGTGTTTCGACACGATCCGGAACAAACCATCTGACAACGGCCCCTTGAGAATGGCATCGATGATGTTTTGCGGATTGAGCAACTCCTCCGCCACCATCTTGCTGTAGGCCTCAGCCACCTCTTTTTGCCGGCGCATGAACAGGCCATGCAGCACAAACGGCCCAAAACGGCGCGGCTGCTTCGGGTTGAAAATCATCACGATAGCCAGCCAGTTGATAAAACCGCCCGCCAATGCGCCGCCGACAGTCAGAAACCACCAGGGCTGCACAAAGAACCAGATCAGCATCTGCACAATGCCAAACGGAATACCGAAAATCAGGCCCGACAATTCGATGAAACGAAATTCTTTCTTGCCCACCGTCAGAAACACCCGGTTCAGCAGGCTGACGTCGCGCTTGCAGGCATCCACCACCATGGTGCGCAGGTCCAGCACCTCAGAGGGATTGGCACGAATCTCCTCGAGAATATCTGCCACCACTTGCGGGGCATCAGCGAGCATTTTGTTGATCGCCAGGTTGCGTGCCTCCAGCGGCAAGTTCTCCCACACATCGGGCGCATATTCACCGATGGTTTCGCCAATCAGTTTCGGCAGGATTTCGTTCAGCGGCTGCTGGCAAGCCTCGGCCATGGCCTTGGGGTCGAGTCGGGCAAAAATATCCTCCACCCGCAGCAATTTTGTGAGGATGATATCGATGGCCATCCCGGCCATTTTTTCCGCCTTGCGCGGCACGATCCCCTGCCAGCCGAAGTAAGGTGGAATACCAATAAAACGTTTGGGGTAAAAAGTGAGTTTGATGGCTTTCCAGTTGGTAAACCAGCCGATAAACGCCCCGACGAACGGAATCGCAATATACGACCAGCGATCAGGGCCGGTCAGGCACTCGATGGCGCGCGACAGCAACGCATCCCACATGCACTTCTCCTCTACGCTCTCTGCTTCTTTTGGGCACGCCTCTAGCGGGCGCTATCCATCTTTTCAGTTGCCCTGCAACCTGACGGATGGGCCGAATAATGCCAGATGAATCAAGCATCCGGCAAATACAAAGGGCGCCGGCAATCCGGCGCCCTTATTGGTCAACAACCGTATACAACTACCAGCGTGCGCGGTGATCTTCGGTCACACCCAGCAGATTGCAGACCATGGTTGGCGCATCATTGGCATGTGCGCGCACCTGGCCAGAAAACACACCGATTGGCTGGATATAAAAACTGGCAGCCACCAGCAGATTCTTGTTTTCGCGGCGCGCACCGTGTGGCTCGAAGGTCAAATCCAGCAGCCCATCATCGGTAAACACACGCCACGGCTGCATCGGGCGCTTTGGATCAAACTCGAACTGCGCGGCACCGAGCAGGATTATTTTGCCGTGCAGCCACAACACGTTTTCAGCCGCGCCATTAAAACCGGCCTGCAGATTGAAACCCACATCCGGGCTGTGTGCCGACGCCCAGCGCCAGGCGGTATTTCGCGCCAGCAAACCATTGGTGTAATCAAGGCTGGCGCTATAACCATTCAGATCAAAACACCGGCCGTTAACGCTGGCATGGCCGCTGGCACGCAAACAGGCTGATTTCTGGGTGCAGTTGGCGATGCCAGCCTGAATCGGAATAATCGCCGACAAGGCTGGCGCGGCAGCGCCGGCATCGAGAGTGGCATCAATATTCAGGCCGGAACGGGTTTGCAGCTTCAGTACATAAACAGCGCTGCCACGCTGACGAATCAGGCTGATGTCTCCCGCAGGGCCCTTGAACTGTGCAAACGCGCCATCACCCGCCTTGTCGTTGACCTTGACGCTGACGCCCGGCACGCCCATTGCTGAAAATTCCAGCAGCACCCGGCGCTGCGTGCGATCAAACACATAGGCAAACGCAGAGGCCGCCCAGCCAGCATCAACGATTGCCAGACCGATAAAACAATCGGCACCCGCAATACCCACATACTGCCAGCGCTTATGATGGAAGCGCCGCCACAAACCAGTACGCCGCAAGGCCGCATTCAGGCCGCTCCAATCCACCGCTTCGACATTGCCGGCATAGGCACCAAAGGCCGGGCTACCATCTGCCAGCAACACCCCGGCCGGCGCCGGAAGAATCGTGCCGGATGCGCCAGCCACCTGCTCAGACGCGGACATGTCCATCCCCCAGCACCACCCATTTCTGGCTGGTCAGGCCATCCAGCCCCACCGGACCACGCGCATGAATCTTGTCGGTGGAAATACCGATTTCAGCACCCAGGCCATATTCAAAGCCATCGGCAAAGCGGGTCGAGGCGTTGACCATCACCGAACTGGAATCCACTTCGCGCAGGAAACGGCGTGCCTTGGTGTAGTTCTCGGTGATGATTGCGTCGGTATGTTGTGAGCCATAGGTATTGATATGGTCAATCGCCTGGTCCAGATCACTCACCACCTTGATCGCCAGAATCGGCGCGTTGTATTCGGCATACCAGTCTTCTTCGGTGGCGACCAAGGCATCGCTGATGATCGCGCGTGTTGCCTCGCAGCCACGCAGCTCCACCCCTTTGTCACGGTAGATCTGCGCCAGCGGCGGCAGGATCAGCTCGGCAACGTTCTCGTTTACCAGCAGCGTTTCCATGGTGTTGCAGGGCGCATAACGCTGGGTTTTGGCATTGTCAGCAACACGAATTGCCTTTTCCGGATCTGCTTCGTCGTCGATATACACGTGGCAGACACCATCCAGATGTTTGATGACCGGCACGCGCGCCTCGGCGGAGATACGCTCGATCAGGCCCTTGCCGCCACGCGGCACAATCACGTCCACGTATTGCTGCATGGTGATCAACTCGCCCACTGCGGCGCGGTCGGTGGTTTCGATCACTTGCACCGCAGCTTCGGGCAAGCCGGCGCTGCTCAGGCCTTCACGCACGCAGGCGGCAATCGCCTGGTTCGACAGGATGGCTTCCTTGCCGCCGCGCAGAATGGCGGCATTGCCGGATTTCAGGCATAGCCCGGCGGCATCGGCAGTCACATTCGGACGCGCCTCGTAAATAATGCCGATCACACCCAGCGGCACGCGCATTTTGCCCACCTGGATACCGGTCGGGCGGAATTTCATATCAGTTATTTCACCCACTGGATCAGCCAGCGTAGCGATCTGGCGCAAGCCTTCGGCCATTGCTGCAACGGTTTTCGGGTTCAAGGACAGGCGATCCAGCATGGCGCTGTCCAGACCGGCGGCACGCGCATTGGCCAGATCCTGCTCATTGGCGGCCAGCAGCTTGGCGGCATCACGGTCAATCGCATCGGCCATCGCGTTCAGCGCCTGGTTCTTGGCGTTGGTGTCGGCTCGGGCCATGGCGCGCGAAGCGGTGCGCGCCTGCTGGCCAATCTGTTGCATATAGGCTTTGATATCCATGAACGACATCCTGAATTGCGACATAAAGGAATCGATTGTAGCGCAGCCGGCCGCTTTTCTGGCAGACCACCGCACGTCGGCCGGGTAAGACGCGGCGCAAGCGCCTACAATCCAGAGGCAAACCGACTCGACACCAGCCATGTACATCCCCTATTCCTACACCCGCCAGGCCAATCGTCACTACCCGGATTCGTTCTGGCGATCACTGCTGTTTTTCAACCTGTTCCGCCTCAGCATCGGCAGTATCATGCTGCTGGCCATCCTCAGCCTCACCGGCCGCGAAGACTGGAACGGAGTACAACCGCCCGACGTGCTTTACTGGATGAGCATCGGCTACTGGCTGTTCGGCGTGGCATCGTTTGCCAGCATCAAATGGCGCAGGCCGATGTTCAATGTCCAGTTGAGCCTGCAGGTTGGCATCGACATTGCTTTCATCGTCACGCTGATGCACCTCAACGGCGGCATTCGCAGTGGTCTGGGTGTGCTGCTGATGCCCTATCTGGCGGCTGCCGGCCTGATCAGCCGCGGCAAGATGACCCTGTTTCACGCCGCCATTGCCAGCCTCGGCGTAATGCTGTCCAACGTGCTGCGTTACCTGCAGAACGATGCCACCGACTTCAGCCAGCCGGCGATGTTGTCGATCGGCTATTTCGCCACGGCCTGGCTGGCGCACCGGCTGGCGCAATATGCAACCGAAAGCGAGCGGGTGGCGGTGCAGCGCAGCATCGACCTGGCCAATATGGCGCAGATCAATCAGTTGATCATTCATGACATGACCGACGGCGTGCTGGTGGTGGATGGCGACGGCAATATCCGTCAGAAAAACGCAATGGCAGAAAAACTGCTGGGCCCCCCCAGAATCCGCGAACGCCTGAAACTGGCCGACTACGCCGAAGAATTGCAAGCAGCCGCCAACAACTGGCGCGACGAACTCACGCTGTCAGCGTCGGACAACGTATTCCGCTCGCAACAGACCGGCAAACTGCTACGCGCGCGCTTTGTGCCGGTCGATAGCGACCGCAAGGCGGGCGCGGTGATTTTTCTCGACGACATCGCCCGCCAGCAGTCCGAGGCTCAGCAGCTGAAACTGGCGGCACTGGGCCGGCTCACCGCCAATATCGCCCATGAAATCCGCAACCCGCTATCGTCGATCAGCCATGCAGCCGAGCTGCTCGAAGAAGACAGCAACAACGCCCTCACCCGCAAGCTGACACGTATCGTCCGCGACAATACCAAACGCCTGGACGCAATGGTCAAGGATATCCTGCAACTTAACCGGCGTGACCGCACCCAGCCCGAATCGATCAACCTGCAGGAATACCTGCCTCTGTTTCGCGACGAACTGAGCACCAATGAAAACCTGCCGGACGACAGCATCAGGCTTGAGATCAGCGGGCCACTTTACCTCAGTTTCGACCGCACACACCTGCATCAGGTGTTATGGAACCTGTGCCGCAACGCCTGGCGCTATTGCCGGCAACAGCCCGGCAGCATTACCATTCGCGCCCACCCCGGACGTAACGGCATCCGCCTGGAAATCAGCGACGATGGCCCCGGCGTGAAACCTGAGCATCGCGATCAATTGTTCGAGCCCTTTTTTACCACCGACGACAGCAATGGCAGCGGCCTCGGGCTGTATATCGCGCGGGAAATCTGCGCCGCCAATCGCGCCACGCTCGACTATGTTGATAACAACGGACTCACCACCTTCAGAATAAGCGGCAAGGAATGGGAATAACTAAACGCGACAGCAGCCCGGCACACAGCGTGCTGGTGGTTGACGACGAAGCGGACATCCGCGAACTGCTGGAACTGACGCTGATGCGCATGGGCCTGAACGTTACCACTGCCGGCAGCGTCAAGCAGGCGCTGGAACAGCTGCAAAAGCAGAAATTCGACCTGTGCCTGACCGACATGCGCCTGCCGGACGGCGAAGGCCTGCAAGTGGTCGAACACATCCACCAGCACAATCTGGACATCCCGATTGCCGTGATCACCGCCTATGGCAGCACCGAAAACGCGGTGCGGGCACTCAAGCTAGGGGCTTTCGACTATCTCGCCAAGCCGATTGCGCTGGAACAACTGCGCACACTGGTCAAATCAGCGCTGGCACTGGAACCCGCCACCACCCAGGGCAAAGCTGGCGACAGCAGCGCGTCCAGCCGTTTTCTTGGCAACTCGCCCAGCCTGGCATCAGTGCGGGAAATGATCGACAAACTGGCGCGCAGCAATGCCCCCGTTTACGTCTCCGGCGAATCCGGCTCCGGCAAGGAACGTGCGGCACGCATGATCCACGAGAAAAGTACCCGCAGCGCCAAGGCATTTGTGCCGGTCAACTGCGGCGCGATTCCGGAAAACCTGATGGAAAGCGAATTCTTCGGCTACAAGAAAGGCGCCTTCACCGGCGCCGATCAGGAGCGTGAAGGCTTTTTCCAGGCTGCCAACGGCGGCACGCTGTTTCTGGATGAAGTGGCCGACCTGCCACTGATGATGCAGGTCAAACTGTTGCGGGTGATTCAGGAAAAGAAGGTGCGCAAGCTGGGCAGCCCCAATGAGGAAGCCATCGATGTGCGCATCATCAGCGCCACGCACCAGAATCTGGCGGATTGCGTCACGGCAGGCCGCTTCCGGCAGGATTTGTATTACCGCCTCAACGTAATCGAACTGCGCATGCCACCACTGCGCGAAATGCGCGAAGACATTCCGCTGATTGCCCGGCACGTGCTGGCACGCACCGCAGAACAACTCGGCATGGCGCAGCCAACGCTGACCCGCGAAGCAGAAGCGGCGCTACTGCAATATGGATTTCCCGGCAATGTACGCGAGCTGGAAAATATTCTGGAACGCGCACTGGCATTATCAGACGGCGGCCAGATCACGCCGACCGATCTGCAGCTGACACCGGTGGCGAATGGCGGCGACGGCGATAGTGACGAAGCGGTTGAATTCAGCGGCGAGGGCCAGCCCTTGCAGGATTACCTGGATCGACTGGAGCGCGAAGCCATCGTCAGCGCGCTGGAAAAAACCCGCTTCAACCGCACCGCAGCGGCCAAACTGCTCGGCATCACCTTCCGTTCGATGCGTTACCGGATGGAGCGACTAGGCATCGAATAAGCGGCCAGCAGCATTCTGGCGCGCCAGATTGCGCCAACAGGCATACACTGTTTGTCAGTCTTTCAACCCGTCACGGAGGCATCATGAAACATCTGCTCATCGCCATCAGCGCAGCCTGTCTGACCCTACCGGTTTACGCCGCCGACACCGCGACTGCGCCGCCACCTGCGGCCAGCAGCAAGACGCCTCCCGGCAACGCCTGGGGCCCGGGGCCGAAAAACAATCCGGGCTGGAACATGATGACGCCGGAGGAACGTGAACGACACATGCAGAAAATGCATGACATGAAAAACGTGGACGAGTGCAAAGCCTATATGGACGAGCACCACAAACAAATGACGGCACGCGCCAAGGAAAAGAACCAGCCCGCACCGCCGATGAAGGGCGACCCGTGTATGCGCATGCAGTCGCAGGGCATGTTGTCCAAATAACACCGGCCTGAACAGCGCACCTGCATTGCCTTGCAGACTGGACTGCAAGCCGCGCCAGATAAGGCTTGCAGCGATGCCAAAAACAAAACGCCGTATCGCAACCGATACGGCGTTTTTGCATAAAAACAGGCTTAAGAAGCAGCACACCCCTGCCGACGACGTACAGCCAAACTCACCACGCCAATCCCAGCGAGCAACATGACATATGTTTCCGGCTCCGGTACTGCGGGCACATCTCCGTGAAAGGCGTGCACGGAAAAGGTATACGTAGGAGAAAACCCTCCTTCTGGCGTGTACTCAACACTCCGAATCCTAGAAAAATCAAAAACATCCCGACTGGATCCGTGTGTTAGAACGACTCGTTTGGTGTTCACCAGATTTCCATTCGCATCGTTTTCGCCATCGTATATACCATCAACATACTCGGTATAACTTGCCGATGCAGGAGCCCCGCCAGCCAATAAATGCTGAGCATTAAGCGCACCAAACGCATCGCGCTCAATCCCCCCAGAAGAGTTCTCCCACATGTATGGCTCGCCATACAATTGGCTATGCACATAAACATCCGCCGTCACGCGCCAATTAGCCGACTGCCAATTCACACTGGTTCCTTCATAAAAATTTCCATCTCCACTCATGACCCCCCATCTATGAGCGGTTTCAAGCGGGATAGCCCAAGTCCACCAGTTCACCAATAGCTCGTTTGGTGTATCAATCAATACGCTAGGTGGCACGTCTGCGGACACCTCCCCTGATATCGCAGCAAGCCCGAACAACAGCGACGACAAGAATTTTTTCATTTTTTCTCCCTGAATTTGATAACACGGTTAAGTCAAACTCCTAAATCCGCTACGCGACTAAAGCAAAAATCGAGCCACAAATCCATACCATTGATTAATTATGGATATCAGAAGGGACGATTTTGATCATGTAAAAATGGTCGACACACTACAAAACAAAACGCCGTATCGAAACCGATACGGCGTTTTTGCTTCAGCCAGGCAAGATCAGATGCGCTTGGCCAGCTCGGCGGCCTTGCCGGTGTAGGTTTCCGGCGTCAGCTGCAGCAGCGCTTGCTTGGCATTATCCGGAATCGCCAGCTGGCTGATGAAGGCGTGCAGATCGTCCTTGCTGATGCCGCCCTTGCCGCGGGTCAGTTCTTTCAGCTGCTCGTAAGGGTTGGGCACACCGTAACGGCGCATCACGGTCTGGATCGGCTCGGCCAGCACTTCCCAGTTGGCATCCAGATCGGCAGCCATGCGCTGCGGATTGGCTTCCAGCTTGTTCAGGCCGCGCTGCAGGGCAACATAGCCAAGCATCGAATAACCAATCGCCACACCCATATTGCGCAATACGGTCGAGTCGGTCAGGTCGCGCTGCCAGCGGCTGATCGGCAGCTTTTCTGCCAGATGGCGCAGCAAGGCGTTGGCCATGCCCAGATTGCCTTCGGAGTTTTCAAAGTCGATCGGGTTGACCTTGTGCGGCATGGTCGAGCTGCCGACTTCGCCTTTTTTGACCTTCTGCTTGAAGAAGCCCAGCGAGATGTAACCCCACACGTCACGATCCAGATCGATGAGGATGGTGTTGGCGCGGGCAATCGCGTCGTACAGCTCGGCCAT
>JACCDG010744889.1_pt1 | contig 29740 bp, 22 predicted proteins | sample 7442471 | NCBI WGS metagenome assembly JACCDG01 (sample SAMN15323444, study PRJNA562643) | freshwater metagenome | isolation source: river surface water | place: USA:Blue River Watershed | collected 2017-08-17 | reverse complement strand
ATATCACCAGCGGTCGAGAATTATTAGTGCCTTATGAACCAATATCAGAACCAACAAACAAACCAGCATAAGGTCCGCGATTATCGCGAATTGCCGTTTGCCTATCAAGACAAACCGGCTTTGCGGTATATGCGACAGCAATGGCTGGATAAACAAATAAGCACCGATGATTTTCGCAACCTGAGAAATATCTACATGGCCTTGACGGAGATTGCCTCCAACAAGGCCAGCCAGACGATAGACGCACCAAACAAAATGCTTTTGGTTTATTCCGGATTGAAAGATTGGCGGACGATCAAAAGGTGCTTAAACAAACTTGAGGCTTGGGCGTTTATCTCAACAACTAAAACTCGGGGCGAGGATGCCAGATTCAAGCCCCGATGCATCACCTTGCTGTCCGTCCTACATCTGAAGCAGAACGGAAACCAATCGACATCAAAAGCCGGACGGCACGGAAAGCACAATGCTTCAGATGCAGAAGTTATAGAAGGTAATGGATTTAAAGAAATTAAAGATATTTATAAAGAAAATATCGCTCGGTCCAAGAATTTAAAACTCTTGGCCGAGGCCAGAGCCAAATTAGTCGACAAGATGTCGATTCCAAAGAAATAATTAATCATTAATCAAAACTTATGAGCAAAGTAAAAATGCAAAAACTAAAAACTCCGTTGAAAAAATCCGAGGAGATATTCAAGAAAAACTTGACCAAAGCGGCCGAGACATTGGTATCACTTTTAAGCAGTGATGACGAAACCGTCAGATTGTCGGCTACCAAATACATCATCGAAAGAATAGTGAATAAACCCGTGATTATTGTGCTAAATGACAACAAGAAAAAGTCTACTTAAGTCTACTTTTTATGGCAGATATAAAACATCTATCCGCACGGCATAAATTGGCTTTTGAGCTTAAATATAAAGGTCATTCTTATCAAAGCATTGCCGATGCGTTAAAAAAGAAGTTCCCAAAAAGTAGACCTGCAAAATTCAACGAGCAAACCATAAAAGATTGGTTCAAAGAAAACGGCCGGTTATACAAAGCTTATTGCGTCTATGAAAGTGAAATGGATCAAATGCACGCCGAGACTATGGAAATAGTTCGCAAAGCCGGAGCAAGAATCAGAGAGGAAAATTTTCGTCTGGCCAATGAAATGCTTGTGGCCTTAATGGGGAGTAGCAACGATGCCGTAAAGTTAGCTGCGATTAAAGAGATATTGGACAGAGTCGAAGGCAAGCCAAAAGAAAACATCATGCTTGATAACCAAGATATCTATGAATTACCGCCTCAAGATCGTTGGAAACTCATCCCTTACGAAATCAAACTGCGACTGTCGAGAGATTTTTATTCCAAAGAAACGACTGACATGATAACCAACTGGGCTGAAACCGGAAAGGTTAAACCAAAAAGAATCGAGAAAAAAGACGATGATACTGATGAATAAACACCTGTGGGCAACTGACGCTTAGCTTGTTCGAAAAATTAGCGTATGTTGTGCTTGGGTACCAAAGGTCGCATTCGAACTTATAAAATTAACAACAAATATGACTATGACAATGCAAAAAGAAAATGAATCAATGCGAGCCGTCGGCTATGCCCGTGTCTCCTCTAAGGATCAGGAGGATTCCGGATATTCTCTGCCGGCTCAAGAAAAACTTTTGCGAGAGCAGGCCGAACGCAACGGCTATGATCTGGTAAAAGTTTTTGCCATTCAAGAATCGGCGGCCGGAAAAATCCAACGCAAGATTTTCCACGAGATGATGGAACATGTGACCAAGACCAAGATCAACACAATCTTCGTGGAAACCACCGACCGCCTAACCCGTAACTTCGCTGATGTGCCGGTGATAGATGAATGGATATTGGCCGATGAAAAACATCAAATCATTCTGGTAAAAGAAGGGTGCGTCCTGCACAAAGATTCCAAGTCGCATGAATGGTTTATGTGGCGAGTCAAAGTGGCTACGGCCGAATATTATATCCGTCTTTTATCCGAAAATGTAAAGAAAGGACAAAAAGAAAAGTTGTTCCAAGGCTGGCTACCAAGCAAACCGCCATTGGGATACAAGACTGTTGGTGAAAAAGGCCACAAAATCCATGTTATTGATCCGGACAAGGCACCGCTTATCAAAAAGATGTTTGACCTTTACGGTTCAAACCGATATTCAACCAAGAAATTGGCTGATGTTATTTTTCAAGAGGGATTGCGATCTCGGGGAGGAAATAAAGTAAGTCATTCAAGAGTCCACCAACTTCTTGGTGATCCGTTTTATTACGGAATGAATCGCTGGAATAATAAAATTACCAAAGGCGGACACGAACCGCTTATCACCAAAGAACTGTTTATGCGATGCCAAGAGATAATGCATTCAAACGGCACGCCAAGATACTTCAAACATAATTCGCTGTTTAAAAATGTTTTCCGCTGTGCCGAATGCGGTGGCCGAATAACTTGGGAGGTTCACAAAAGCCATTGGTATGGCCATTGCAACCATTACAAGAATTGCCAACAACGAACTTGGGTCAAACAAGAGGATATTGATGTCCAAGTAATCCAAACAATCACTGGCTTAAACCCTAAAGGCGTTGATGCAACCGAAAATATGCTCTCTTGGGTCCAAGAGGCCTTAAAAGAAAGCCATGGCGAGGAAATAGAATTCCGAGAAAAAGCGACCGGTGAGTTAAACCGCCGATACGAAACTACTACTATAAGACTCGACAAGCTCTATGATGATAAGATTGATGGTAAAATTAGCGAGGACTTCTATCAAAAGAAATTTACTCAATACAAAGCAGAGCAAGAGGAAGTGAGAAATACTCTCGATAAACACCAGAATGCCAATCTCAAGTATTTTGAAATGGGAGGCACGATACTCGAAGTCGCCAAACAAGCATGGAAAATTTATACCAACAGATTTAAAGAGGAAATGGTGGACGACAAACGACTGCTTTTGTCCTTATTATTTTCGAACACTAAGATAAATGGCGATAAAACCGTGATTTCGTATCAAAAACCCTTTCAAATGATCTTTGACCGAGTATCCGAGATAACTCACGAAAAAATAGACGAAAAAACAATATTCGAACTCACAAAAAAGCCCGTAAATAAAGAGAAAAGCAGAGCTTTTGGCTCTGCTCATCCCATATGGCTCCCCGGGCAGGGATCGAACCTGCGACCTTACGATTAACAGTCGTTTGCTCTACCGCTGAGCTACCGGGGAAGGTTCAAACATAGTAGCAAAATATAGACTAAAAAGCAAAAGGTTGGATTAAGGTTCTATATAATGATAGTCTGTTCACGGTCAGGACCAATAGATATGTGCGAAATTGGCACCTGGCAGAAATCTACAATAATATTGAGGTAATCTACGAATGTGTCGGGTAAATCATTTTCACTCCGCAATTCTGTAAGTGGGGCATTCCATCCCTCTACGCCTTCATAAACTGGTTCAATATCATACAAATTAAATGGGACTGTTGTAATTTCTTCACCTGTCTTTAGATTTTTATATTTTTTACAAACTTTCAATTTGGTAAAACTATCTAGTACATCAGCTTTCAAGACAACAAGCTTGGTCACACCATTGACCATACACACGTGTTTCAAAAGTAGTAAGTCAATCCATCCGCATTTACGAGGTCGGCCTGTTGTTGCGCCAAATTCATTTCCAATCTTTCGCATATTCTCCCCTACTTCATCCACCAATTCTGTCGGGAAAGGCCCACTACCAACTCTCGTAGCATAAGCCTTCGCACAGCCAAAAATTTCGCGGATAAAGTGCGGGCCGATACCCAAGCCCGTCAGCACTCCCCCTGAAACAACACTTGATGAGGTAACAAATGGATATGTACCATGATCAATATCGAGTAGTACTCCTTGCGCACCTTCAGCAAGGACTTTTTTCCCATTATTTAATTCATTATGAATCATTTCTACCGTGTCGCAAATCGTATACTTGCGCATAAATTCCAAAGCCTCAAAAAATTCCTTCTCATCTTTTTCTAAGTTTGAAATATCATAGTTGTAAACTTTGGATAGAATTTCAAGATTTATTTTTTTTAATTCATCATACTTCTCTTTCCAAACATTTGTTTGTAAATCTCCAGTACGAAGACCATATCTCCCGGTTTTCGCTTGATATGTTGGAGTAATCCCCCGCAATGTGGAGCCGATTTTTGCATCACCTTTTGCGCTTTCGCTGGCACCATCTAGCATTCTTTCCGTTGGACAAATTATATGCGCCTTATTAGAAATATACAAACGAGACTTTACATCAATACCAGCGTCTTCGAGTTCTTTAATCTCTTTTTGCATAGATATAGGATCAATCACTGTTCCATTGCCTATAATATTCTTGCAAGACTCTCGATGAATTCCAGATGGAATTACATGGAGTACAAATTTTTTATTATCAAAAATTATAGTATGTCCTGCATTAGGACCACCGTTGAATCTCGCAACAATATCATAATTTGGGGCCAAGATATCTACTATCTTTCCCTTCCCTTCATCTCCCCATTGTAGTCCGAGTACTACATCAACATATCCTTTTGAATTACTACTTACTGGTTTGATTAATTTTTTCATATTTTATTTTGTATAGTTGGGAGCTTCTTTAGTAATAGTTACATCATGAGGGTGGCTTTCCTTCATTCCGTTTGCAGTAATTCGTGTAAATTCTGCTGTCCAGAGCTCTTGTATATTTTTTGCTCCAACATATCCCATCCCTGCTCGCAATCCACCAACATATTGGTAAACAATTTCTGATAGTGTCCCTTTGTAAGGAACAATTCCGACAATTCCTTCAGGCACAAGCTTTGAACTTTCTTTTTCTTTATCTTGGAAATATCTATCTTTTGATCCTTCTTGCATTGCTTCAATCGATCCCATTCCTCGGTAACTTTTAAATTTACGCCCATCGAGAAGGACAACTTCACCAGGAGCTTCATCGGTACCTGCAAACATTGAACCCGCCATTATAAGTGAAGCCCCGCCAACAATTGCCTTTACCATATCACCACTATAGCGTATTCCACCATCTGCGATAACAGGAATGTCGAATTTAGAATCTTTCAAAGCTTCACACACATTCATAATAGCTGTTAGTTGTGGCACGCCGACTCCTGCAATAATACGCGTAGTACATATTGACCCTGGTCCCACTCCCACTTTTACAGCATCAGCACCAGCTCGAGCAATAGCTACCGCCCCCTCGCCTGTTGCCACATTTCCAACAATCAAATCAACTTTTGGAAAATGCTTCTTGATGTTTTTTGTAGCTTCAACAATGCCCTTTGAATCCCCATGGGCACTATCAAGGACTAATACATCAACCCCTGCTGAAATCAGCATCGCCGTACGCTCCAGTGTGTCCGCATTTACTCCAATAGCTCCACCCACTCGCAATCGGCCACGATTATCACGACACGCATATGGATGCGCTTCAGATTTTAAAATATCTTTGTAAGTTATCAATCCCACCAGCATTCCTTTTTTATCAACAAGAGGAAGTTTTTTAATTTTGTTATGTTCAAGAATTTCGCGAGCATCCACAAGTGAGCATCCTTCATGCGCAGTTACTGGATTCTTTGTCATTATATCTTTTACTTTTTTCTCTAAATTAGTTTCAGATCGTAGGTCACGGCTTGTGACAATACCTACAAGCATTCCATTCTCTTCTACAATAGGAACACCTCCAATATTTTTATCATTCATTAGTTTACGAGCTTCGGCCAAAGTAGAATTTGGATCAAGCTTAAAGGGGTCCTCAATAATTGCATTCTCTGATCTCTTGACCCTAGCAACTTCAAAAGCCTGAGATTCCGCACTCATATTCTTATGGATTATTCCAATCCCTCCAGCTTGAGCAAGGGCAATCGCCAAGCGCGACTCAGTAACAGTATCCATCGCTGAAGATATGATTGGAATATTTAAAGTTATATTCTTTGTTAATTTTGTAGAAACATTGACTTCTCGAGGCAAAATTTCGGAATATCGTGGCACCACTAGCACATCATCAAACGTTAAAGATTCGCTCATATTTAAAACTTTATTGTTTTTTAATGTGGATTTTTTCATAATTTGATTATAAACATTTTTGATAATTTAGTCAAAATCCTTTGGCTTTCGCCAAAGGATTTTGATTCGAACTATTAATGATGTGCGGGCGCATGAACGGTATGAGATTCTTTCGGTCGCATCAAACGAAGCATAAGGATAATAAGAAATATTAATATGATGACAAGAATCCATTCGAATATTGTATCCGGCAAAAATTGATTTTCCCCGAACATAGAGAGAGCACTTAATCCATTTGATGAATCATTGTTACTATTAGAATTTTTATTTGTATTATCTGTAGTATTTGTAGTTACATTCGTAGTTTTATTTACTGTTGTATCACTTGTATCAGTCTCGTTGGTTGTAGTACTTTTTTCTGTTGTTGTATTTGAATTTGAAGAAAGTTTCTTGAGTGTTACCGAATTAAAGAATCCAAAACCATTATTCTCTACATCTGTCTTGGCGCTAACAACCCCACCGACAGATCCCCCGTTTGGATTTTCTGCAACAATACGATAATAATAAATAGTATCAGCTTGAAGGCCTGTGACATTTGTATTAAATTCACTATTCATAGGACCCACTGAGCGCCGAATTGACTCATACCCCAAATTTGGAGTTGGACCATACTGGAAAAATACTACCGCAGAAGGGGTTGAGGTTGAAACATTTCCAACCATATTAATTGAAGAGGATGTCGTAGAACTTGCATTTTTAGTAAAAACTTGTGGAGCCTTATAATCATTTGGATTGGGTTGAGTATTGTTTCCATAATTAGATTGCGCACTATTTCCATAATCCGATCCGTAATTATTATAATTTGGTCCACCCTGCGCAGACATACAGGTAGCTACGACCTTATAGTTATCACAAGGTCCAGCATAAGCCAAAGACGCAAATCCAAAAATTGCGAAAGCCATTCCGAAATATATAAAGTTTTTATATTTATTATTCATAGCGGTATTATAGCATACTTCATACCAATTTGTCAATACCACACCGCTCAAGCGACAGACCCAAGCCCTTTCATAAAAACCCTATTAAAATAAAGGTTTTATGCTATACTTCAAAATATATGAATGAAAAAGGTATACGAGTGATGATTTTTGGAGTATTTGATGGCCTGCATGATGGCCATAAATTTTTTATTGAAAAAGCCCAAGAATATGGAGATGAACTACATATCATTGTCACGCAAGATGAGGTGGTAAATAGAATGAAGGGCTACTTCCCTGAATTTAACCTTTTCCAACGTATGAATACATTACAAAAAAATTTCCCCAAAGCTATCCTCTCTGTTGGGGATCAAAGATTAAATCGATGGACACACGTAAAGATACAAAAACCGGATATTGTGGTATGTGGATACGACCAAAAAAAGTTAGCCAAAGCACTCAAACAAATCGGCCCTCGGGAGGCATTCAAAATAATTGAGCTAAATGAAAGCTTAAAAGGAAATACGCTTCATTCACGTTTGATAAAAAAGAATAAAAGTATATAATATGGCCATTACAAAAATTTATTAAAAATTATGTTAAATCCATTCGAAAACGCATTGCTTCAGCTCACTCGAGCAAATAATGTTAAACCATTCTCAAAAGAATTTTTATCAAGAATCTCTCAGCCTGAACGTGAAATCAGGATATCGATCCCAGTAAAAATGGACGATGGAACTACAAAAATTTTCGAAGGTTACCGTGTGGAGCACAACAATGCGCGCGGGCCATATAAAGGTGGCATCAGATTTCACCAAGATACAGATATTAATGAAGTAAAGGCTCTCGCTTTTTGGATGGCTCTCAAGTGTGCTGTCGCAAATATTCCAATGGGTGGAGGCAAAGGTGGAGTAACTGTTGATCCTGAAAAACTTTCAAAAACTGAGTTAGAGAAATTGTCTCGTGGATGGGCACGAATGATGGCTCCGAACATCGGTCCAGATAAAGATGTCCCAGCTCCGGATGTAAACACAACTCCAGAAATCATGGCCTGGATGAATGACGAATATATGAAAATTACTGGTGAAAAAACTGGTGCAACATTTACGGGTAAGCCACTCGACAAAGGTGGATCCGAAGGACGAGGTGCCGCTACAGGACTTGGCGGATTTTATGTTTTTGATTGCCTACGAACGAAAATGAATTTACCCGAATCTTGCACTGTTGTCATCCAAGGATTTGGTAATGTTGGAGGTAATGCTGCAGAGATATTAGCAAGCCACGGACACAAAATTATCGCTCTATCTGATTCAAAGAGTGCAATCGTAAATGAAAATGGATTGGACATTCAAGCTCTTAACGAATTTAAAAAATCCAATAAGCATATCGAAGGATTCCCTGGATCACGCACAATCACAAATGCAGAATTGTTAGAACTCCCATGTGATGTTTTAATTCCAGCTGCTCTTGAAAACCAAATCACCGAGAAGAATGCAAATAATATAAAAGCTAAACTTGTACTTGAATTAGCAAACGGCCCAACAACTCCCGAGGCAGACGATATATTATTATCTCGCGGAATTATTACGCTACCTGACATTCTAGCCAACTCCGGAGGTGTAACAGTCTCTACTTTTGAATGGGAACAAAATCTAAAAGGTGAACATTGGAGCGAGCAAGATGTGTATGAAAAATTAAAAGTAATTATGGATCGTGAAGCTTTAGAAATATACGAACGTGCAAAAGCTCTCAATACTGATATGCGTCGTGCATCATTCATCGTAGCATTAGAAAGAATCGAACAGGCAATAAAATAAAAGATGGAAAACAAGGAAAAACAAATCAAATCTGCTCTCGTTTCAGTTTTCAACAAAGATGGACTCGATGAAATTATTAAATTACTCAACGACAAAGGGGTCAAACTTATTTCAACCGGTGGAACTGCAGAATTTATCAAAAGCCTTGGTTGCCCTGTAACCCTTGTGGAGGAGTTAACTAGCTACCCTTCTATCTTTGGTGGCAGAGTGAAAACTTTGCACCCAGCGATTGCTGGTGGAATATTGAAAATCCGTGGCGATGCCGAACACGAAGCTGAAGCAATCAAATACAACATTCCCGAAATCGATTTAGTAATTTGTGATTTGTATCCATTCGAAGAAACTCTCGCAAGTGGTGCCCCCGATACAGATATAATTGAGAAAATTGATATCGGTGGAATCACACTCATTCGTGAGAGTGCAAAGAATTTCAACGATGTAGTAATCATCCCTTCCAAAAATCAATATGCATATTTGAAAGAAATTTTAATGAAGTCCGACTCAACTAATTTGGAGCAAAGACGATATTTAGCAGGTTGTGCTTTTGAAGTTAGTAGTTCCTACGACTTTGCTATTCGCTCATACTTCCAAGGCAATCCTCTTCGCTACGGAGAGAATTCACACCAAAGTGCCAACTTCGTCGGCGAAATTTCCAAGGCTTGGAATCAATTGCATGGCAAGGAAATGTCTTACAATAATTTCATCGATACTGAATCAGCAATTGCACTTGTATACGATTTCACAGATCCTGCATTTGCTATTATCAAGCACACCAATGCTTGTGGATTCGCAGTAGACAATGACATTACTGTTGCATATAAAAAGGCTTACGACGCCGACCCAGTCTCAGCATTTGGCGGAATATTGGCATCTAATCGAACAATTACAAAAGGTATCGCTGAGCAAATTCGTGATACAAAATTATTTGTGGAAGTTATCATTGCACCAAATTTTGAAAAAGAAGCTCTAGAAATATTGGAACAGAAAAAGGATATTCGAATATTGAGATGGAATAATCCAACACTTCCAAAATCACAAATCCGCACTTGCCTCTCTGGAATTATTGTTCAAGATCGTGATGCGCATGTGGAAACTAAATCAGATTTAAATTATGTTACAAATCGCAAACCAACAGATCAAGAAGAGAAAGATTTATTAATTGCAAATTTAGTAGCCAAGCATATCAAATCAAACGCAATCACACTTGTAAAAAATGGCCAATTGTTAGCAATGGGTTGTGGGCAGACATCTCGCATTGATGCACTCAAGCAAGCTCTTGCAAAAGCCAAGAACTTCAACTTTGATGTAACAGGTGCGGTGATGGCATCCGAAGCCTTCTTCCCTTTCCCTGATTGTGTGGAAGTCGCAGGAACTGCTGGAGTAACTGCCGTAATTCACCCAGGCGGATCTAAAAACGACCAAGCCTCGATAGATAAATGTAATGAATTAGGAATGGCAATGGTAACCACTGGCTTCAGACATTTCAAACATTAAAATTTTTCTCCTAAAATAACGGAAGCCCAGAATAACATAATGTATTCTGGGCTTTGTTGATAAGTTGTTTTCAGACATGATTTATGGTTTGATCTCTTCAATCTCAATATGAGTTATCCATAAGTACACTTGAGCTACCCCCACTAGAACTACCGAGCAAGTAACTCCCACAGCTATTCCGATATTTTTTTCGGTAACAAAGCCTGTGAGCAAACCCATACATATACCCATCAGTAAATACATAAGAATTGTTCCCCAATCTCCAGGAGATCCTTTCATGTTTAATTTAACTTTAAATTTTGTCATCTATTTATTTTTTAATTTGCTACTTCTTATCAGGTTTCGCGTGCCCTGTATTGATGTTCATTATAGCACAAAATATACCATTTTGTCAAGTGAAAATACCCTTTGAAAATAAGGATTTTTCGCCTGAAAATAACATTGCCCGGACTTTTTAGTACCGGGCTTTGTGTTTATTTTAGTAAAAAGAAAATTAACCCACTTCCCCCTACCAACACTGGTAAGGGACTGAGTAGATAAAAAATTTGCCATATTGTTTTTTGGTATCCATTATAAAATGACCAATATTCAATTTGTTGGACGAACTTATCTATTTTTAGTACATAATAGACGAACATAAGACCTACTAGAGTTAACATCCCAAAGGAAATTATTCTTGTAATGTGTAAGAGTGTTTCGTTTTCTTTAAAAATCTCTTTTTGGAAAACGAAACAACAGAATAGCAAGATAATAGATAATATTTCTAGTACCAGCATCAGCTGTGTTAAAAGGGGGTGCGGTCTATTTTGCTTGATGCAAAAATAAAAATGCTCTAGGCATTGGTCTTTTAATTCTTGTTTCATTGTTTTTGGATTATGGTTTAATTAATATTATAATGTTTATTTGATATTGTCAATAAATTCATACATACAATTTTGCTATAATAACCCTATGAAAACAAAGAAAAATACTAAAAAAGCTTCTGTATTACTTCCCTCTCATATCACACCTATACGATACAATCTGACTCTCAAGCCTGATTTAGAGAATTTTACTTTCTGGGGCAAGGAAGTTATTGATATTGTGATTGATAAAGATATCAAAGAAATCACTTTGCACTCAAAAGATATAGATATCGAGACCGCACAAGCGGGTGTTCAGTTTGCTAATAAAATTTCCTACGATACAAAAGCCGAGATAGCTACTTTTACTTTCAAAAATAAAATTCCAAAAGGCAAAATTAAACTCGTACTCGTTTTCAATGGAATTATCAATGAAACTCTTCGCGGATTCTACAAGAGTAAATATGAAATAGATGGTGTGACCAAACATATCGCAACCACACAATTCGAGGCGACAGATGCTCGCCGTGCATTCCCTTGCTTTGACGAGCCAGCGCAAAAGGCAATATTCGATGTATCGCTTATAATTCCCGGGACTCACACTGCAATCTCCAATACATTGCCAACAAGCATAAAAGAACACGAAGCTGGATACAAAATTATTTCTTTTGCTCCAACACCAAAAATGTCGACATATTTGCTCGCATTTATAATCGGAGATTTTGAATACTTGGAACAGAAAGCGGGAGGTACCCTTGTCCGAGTTTATACAACATCCGGCAAAAAGCATCAGGCGAAATTTGCTCTCGATACGGCTGTGCGTTGTCTTGAATTTTATAATAAATATTTCGATATTCCGTATCCACTACCAACTCTTGACCTGATTGCAATTCCTGATTTTGAAAGTGCAGCGATGGAGAATTGGGGTGCGATTACATTCCGCGAAACTGCATTACTTGTAGATGAGAATAATTCTTCACTTTCTACAAAGCAGTGGGTGGCAATCGTCATTGCACATGAAATCGCTCACCAATGGTTCGGTAATCTTGTAACAATGAAATGGTGGACAGATCTATGGCTGAATGAAGGCTTTGCCTCTTATATGGAGAATTTGTGTACAGATAATTTGTTCCCAGAGTGGCATGTATGGGATCTGTATTTAGCGGACAGATACGCTGTAGCATTGCGCCTCGATGCATTAGAGAATTCTCATCCTGTAGAAGTTACAGTTCATAACCCAGATGAAATTAGTGAAATATTCGACATGGTATCTTATGCCAAAGGCTCGGCCGTAATTCGTATGCTTGCTGAATACTTGGGTGCAGATGTATTCCGAGATGGTTTGCGACATTATCTCAAAAAGCATAGCTACAACAATACCGAGACAGTCCAACTCTGGGAATCTTTTGAAAAGGTTAGCAAAAAGAATGTAGTCAAAATGATGAACACTTGGACCAAGCAAACTGGATATCCACTAATTACTCTTTCCAAAAAAGGTCGTCAATACAATGCGACTCAAGAGAGATTTTTCTCTAGCCGTATTTCCCGAGCTAAATATAATAAAGGCAAAAAGCAATTATGGCATGTTCCTTTTGCTTACGAAACTAATAATGAAATTCTAAAAACTATCACAACAAAAAACAAAGTTCCATTAATTGGTGCAAGTATTGGTAAATTAAATTTCGAAGAAAGATCTTTTGTTCGCACACGATACGATTCGCAGACTATACAAAAATTGAAACAAGAAATTATCGATGGCAAGCTCTCGGTCAAAGACCGCCTTGGATTAATCCGCGACATGTTTGCACTTGCAGAAGGTGGATATATCGATACAGTTACAGCGCTCGACTTCTCTCTCGCATACAAACACGAGACTGAATATATCGTATGGGCGGAGCTTGCAAGTGGAATTAGTAAAGTAAATGCATTATTTGGAGATGAGACATACAAAAAATACGCACTTTCACTATTCTCTCCCCTTGCAGAGCGTATGACTTGGAATCATATAAAAGGTGAAGATCATTCACATACGTTCTTGCGTAGCTTGGCAATATCAGGCGCTGGTAGTTATGGAGATAAAAATGTGATCAAGCATGCACAAAAATTATTTAAAGATAGAAATAAGAATCCAATCCGTGCAGATATTAGAAGTACAGTGTATGCAATAGTTGCCCAAAATGGCACACAAAAAGAATGGAATTTATTCAAGAATTTATATTTGAAAGAGAAAATGCACGAAGAGCAAGAGCGCTACGGCCGAGCACTGGCACAATTCCGAGATAATAAAAATCTTTGCGCTACTCTACATTTCGCAATTTCAAAAGATGTTCGTACTCAAGATGCACCGTTTATGATAGGCGCTGTATGGAGTAATATCCATGGCCGAGATTTAACTTGGAAATTTATTAAATCAAATTACAAAATAATCCTCAAAACTTGGGGTGAAGGTGGGCACTTCCTCTCTCGCCTGCTATCACCTCTTGGCACGCACGCAAGTATCAAAGATGCGAATGATATAAAGAAATTCTTCAAAAAGAATGCTGCTCCTGGCTCGGCCCGTACACTAGAGCAAGCATATGAGAAAATTTATTCCAATTCATCATGGATAAAATCTGATAAGATCAAAATTAAAAAGTGGCTAAAAGAAAATTATGAAAAAAATTCATAGATTTATACACAATTACAATATTGAAAATAATACAATCTCTGTAAATGAGCCCGAGCTTATTCATCAATGGAAAAATGTCCTTAAATTCAAAATGGGAGAGCAAATTATACTTGCTAATCCGAATGGTATGGAAGCATTGTGTGAAATAGAAAGTATTGATAAAAAATCAGCAACTCTCAAATTATTGAGTGAATCTGAAAATACCAAAACAGTAAAAAGAATAGTGACCCTGTACGCCTCAATCTTAAAAAGAGAAAATTTTGAATTTATTGCTCAAAAAGCTACAGAGTTAGGAGTCAAAACAATTGTACCAATCAAAAACGAGCGCACAATTAAGCAAAACATAAACATGGAACGATTGGCGAAAATTGTGACAGAAGCAAGCGAGCTCTGTGGGCGAAATACAGTACCGGAAATAAAAGAAACTATGAATTTCAAGGATGCAATAAAAGAAAGCCTAGAAAATAGTTACACTGTCCTTTTTGACGCGACAGGCTCCCCTCTTTCGAACCATATTGATTCTTGGCAAAATAATATGAGTATATTCATAGGCCCCGAAGGCGGATTTACAGAAAAGGAATTGGAAATGGCACGTGAAAATAATATAGAAATAGTCTCCATATCTCCACTCATGCTCCGCGGGGAAACAGCTGCAATTGTTGCAACTTATCTTGCTGTTAATTTATAAAATACCTTTGAGAAATGTTTTGCGATGGAGTGGTGTAGCTCCGTGTTTCTTAATTGCCTCGTAGTGCGCTTTTGTTCCATACCCTGAGTGCTTTTCAAATCCGTACTCTGGGTACTCTTTGGCATGATTGGCCATTATTTTATCTCGGGAAACTTTTGCAATAATTGATGCACAAGAAATCACAGGATGGAGCTCATCCCCTTTTATAATTGTTTCTTGATTTGTATATTCAACCGGTGCTTTTAATCCCCCGTCTAAATATATTGAAACATCAGAAGGCAAAATTGGCTTATCAAAATTTTCGCGCTTAACCCTCTCTCCGGGGGCTCCGACACGACGAAAATTTTGAAAATCCAATTTTGCCAAAGCTGTGTCTAGAGATTTCTGTATAGCTTTTACAATTCCGAATTTATCAATCATTTCGGCGCTCACATACGAAACGGCAAAATCACAATTCCCTTTTACTTTTTGCACATTTAAATATTCAAACCATTTCTCTCTTTGGATTTTGGTAAGTTTTTTAGAGTCCCGCATTGGCAAATCAATTTCTGTAATTGGGAAAAATGTAGGCTTGCAAAGAAAGCTACAAACAGCCACCGGCCCGGCAATCGGTCCCCGCCCTACTTCATCTATCCCTATAATATATTTAAGATTTTTGTCCATCTATTACTATAGTATAGCATTTGTTATAATGACCAAGTTATGAGCTCTAAATTTATACACCTTCATACTCACAGCCACTATTCCCTCCTCGATGGGCTTTCTAAGGTTGAAGATATGGTACGCATCGCAGGTGAGCACAAGATGGACGCTATGGCTATTACAGATCACGGTAATATGTACGGCGCTATTGAATTCTACAAGAAGTGCAAAAAGGCTGGAATTAAGCCAATTATTGGTTGCGAGGTCTATGTCGCCGAGCGCGGAATGAGAGATAAGGAACCTGGTATTGATAACAAGCGCTATCACTTAATCCTATTGGCAAAAAATATTACTGGGTATAAAAACTTGATGAAGATTGTTACAAAAGCCAATCTGGAAGGATATTATTACAAGCCACGCGTAGATAGCGAACTTTTGCGTGAATATAGCGAAGGAATCATTGCCCTTTCAGGATGCATGGGTGGCAAATTATCTAAAGCAATCTTGGCAGACAATATGGAGAAGGCAGAGGCGCTCGTAGTAGAGCATCAAGAAATTTTTGGTAAAGAAAATTATTTTATCGAAATCCAATCCCATCCACACATAGAGCGCGACCAAGAACTAAGAGAGAAGTTGGCCAAACTTGCCAAGAAATTTGATATTCCACTAGTTGCCACCCAAGACTCCCATTACCCATGCAAGGATGACCACAAAGCTCACCATACGCTTTTGCAAGTCAACACTGGCACAGATGGCAAAGATAGTAGCAAGTTCGAATTCTCAGACGACGACTTCTCATTGATTGATGAGAAAACTGCATTGGAATATTTCCAAGGTTATGAGGAAGCTGTCCGGAATACAAAAATGGTTGCAGATATGTGCGAAGACTATGATCTAGATCTAGGCAAAGCCTACTTCCCAAATTATGAATTACCAAATGGTGTAAAGCCCGAAGATGAATTGAGGAAATTTGTGAATGAAGGATTAATCAAACGTAATGTTGAGGCCACAGAAGAAGTCGTAACTCGTATAGAGTACGAGCTCGATATTATTATCAAAAAAGGTTACCCTTCATATTTCCTCGTGGTGTCCGACTTATTAAAATATGCAAAAGAAAATGGAATCCTGACAAATACTCGAGGCTCGGCGGCGGGATCTCTTGTGTCGTATTTAATCGGAATTACCAATATCAACCCAATCGAGTACAAATTGCCCTTCGAGAGATTCCTCAATCCCGAGCGCCCATCATTGCCCGATATTGATATGGACTTTGCTGATAATAGACGCGATGAAGTAATCGAATATGCAAAACAAAAATACGGCAAAGACAAAGTGGCCCAGATTGGAACATTTGGTACGATGATGGCCAAAGGCTCTGTACGCGACGTGGCTCGGGCTCTAGGGCATCCATACAATGTGGGTGATAGAATATCCACAATGATCCCAATGGGCAGTCAGGGCTTCCCTATGACGATTGAGCATGCTTTGGAAATTGTTCCCGAGCTCAAAGATGCTTATGAAAAAGAAAAAGACACAAAAGAAATTATTGACCTTGCTCGCAAAATGGAGGGTTGCGTCAGACATGTGTCAGTGCACGCAGCAGGTATCGTGATAGCGCCTACAGAGCTCTACAACTTTACCCCTATACAATACGATCCAAAAGGTGGGCATATAATCACACAGTATGATATGTACAATATCGAAGATGTTGGCTTGCCTAAATTCGACTTTCTTGGAATCCGCAATCTATCAATCTTGGGTGAAGCGATTCGATTGGTCAAATTACTCCACAATGTAGATATTAATCTCGAGACAATTCCAATTGACGATAAAAAAACTTATGCGATGCTCGCTCGCGGGGAAACTATTGGCTTGTTCCAGCTTAATGGAAGCGGTATGACGAAATACCTAAAAGACCTTCGACCTACAAATATAAATGATATCAACGCTATGGTAGCGCTATACCGCCCCGGCCCGATGGCATTTATCCCCGATTATGTGAAACGCAAACACAATCCGGCTCTTGTAAAATATCTGGACCCAAGGCTAAAAGAATTTTTGGAAACTACGTATGGAATTCTAATCTATCAAGACGATGTCTTGCTTATTGCGGTAAACTTGGCAGGCTATACTTGGGGCGAAGCCGATACTTTCCGTAAAGCTATCGGTAAAAAGATTCCCGAAGAAATGGAGAAGCAAAAAGACAAATTCACAAAAGGTTTAATTGCCAACAAAATGACTCCAGCAAAGGCAAAAGAAATGTGGAATATGATTGAAACATTCGCCGCGTATGGATTCAACAAAGCCCACGCAGCAAGTTACGGAATGGTTGCGTACGAAACAGCTTATATGAAAGCCAATTTCCCTGTTGAGTATATGTGTGCAATCCTAACTGCTGAATCTGGAGATGTGGAGAAAATAAATGAAATCGTCGAAGAATGTACAAAAATGAAAATTGCAGTCCTACCACCGGATATCAACGAAAGTTTCGGAGGGTTTACTGTAATTAATGGCAGTTCTGCTGAATCAAATCGAACAATAAGATTCGGACTTTATACGATTAAAAACCTCGGTACAGATATTGCCGATTCAATTATCGAAGAGCGCAAAAATCGAGGTCCTTTTAAATCTCTGGCTGACTTCTTTGAAAGAATTAACCATAAAAATCTAAACAAGAAATCTGTGGAAGCCCTAGCGAAAACTGGTGCAATGGACAACTTGGCAGAACGGAACAATATAATCGGAAATTTAGAAAGATTGCTTGCTTTCAATAAAGATGCTCGTGGCACTGCTAGCCAAGACTCATTGTTCGGATCTATTGGTGGAATTGCTTCAACACTCACTCTTGCCCCCCAAGAAGTCGCAACCAAAACAGAGAAATTGATGTGGGAAAGAGAGCTACTTGGCCTTTATGTATCAGGACATCCACTTGACGCATACAAAGAAAAAATTGATAAATTTGGAACCACAATTAAAAAAATAAAAGAAGAAACAGAAAATGGAATGCCTGTAACAGTTGCTTGTATTATAGACACGGTGCGTCCTATAACTACCAAGAATAATGACCGCATGGCATTCGTAAAAATATCTGACTTCTCCGGCACAATCGAAGCAGTGGTATTCTCTAAGCTTTTTGAAGCTCAAAAGGATTTACTTGTTGCCGATACTATTATAGCTATCTCAGCAAAAGTGACATTCAGAAACAACGAAAAGAGTCTTGTCATTGAAAGCTTCAAAAAAATATAAACAAAAACCGCACAATGTGCGGTTTTTGTTTCAAATTATTATGAAACTTATTTCATGTCTTCTATCATACTCATTACGGTTGTAACTTTGTAAGTATAATTTGGAATAACTGAATTATATTTTTTAAGAATTTGGGGCACGGTCATTTCGCTATGATAATACTTCGAGTCCCCACCCAATCTTCGAGATACGATTTCAATAGATTCGTCAATTGATTTAAAATCCATTTTACATGATCCGTAACCGAAAACACTGTTGCGAGCCTTTTTACAAGCCTGTATCCCACCACTCGATTCAATGATAGAGATTGCCGCAAGTAGATTCCAAGGTAAGTCATTCTTTTCGGCTTCAAGAACTAACTTCATTCCATATCCCTCAAGCGGTGCATTTCTCTTTGCAAAGAAATCATCAATCGCCTTGGCGTGGCTTTTGCGAATTTCATCTTCAGGTGTGGTTATCACAGAAGATTCAATTACGCTACTAATATTATTGATTGCTACGGAAGCTGTAGTGCCTACTACCCCTGTCATAGGCATTATTGCAAATAAGGGTAATGCAACAACGGACCGTAGAAATTCTTTTGTTTTTTTTATATTCATATAACGGCAGTTTTGCTCTGCCAAACCAATATCTTTCAAACTTTATATGCTTAATCCAAGGATCAAGCCCATAAAGCAAAAAGTCCTTGTATTTATCACTAATTGATACCATACTTGGACTTACCCCAATATAGTATCACAAAGGTAGATAAAAGTCAATAGTTATACTACATATTTGTTAGCTGTCAAACATAAAAACCCCTTATTTTATAAGGGGTTTTTGTGTGCTTTGGTTTGACAACCTATATAAAATAATGGTTAAATCACGCCTATTTTACAACGTTTTTACAGCTTTTTGACAAAAATGATACTTTGTTCCATAGAAAACTATATTTTATAAACTTTATTACCACAAGGTAGTGATTTTCTATTTAATTAAATTTTTACCTGTCATAATATCAGGAATTGGTAACCCGTATAGAGATAAAATGGTTGGAGTTATATCGGCAAGGTTCCCATTATTCAAAAATAAGCCTTTTTGAGTAATAATTGCAGGGACTTTAGATAACGTATGGGCTGTATGCTTATAGCCTGTTATAGGATCTATATTTACTTCAGCATTACCATGGTCAGAGGTTATAAAGGCTATACCTCCAAAACTATGAAGCACTTCGAGGAACTTCTTGAGCTCCTTATCTACAGTCTCCACGGCCACAACTATAGCCTCTTTATTGGCCGTGTGCCCAACCATATCAGCGTTAGCAAAATTAATGAAAATAAAATCAGTTCCCTTTTTTACGCTTTCAATACCAGCGAGAGCTATCTCGTGGGCGCGCATCTCTGGGGCTTGATCATGAGTTGAGACATCTTTACGACTTTCGATTAAAATATGCTCTTCTCCTTTATGGGGCTGTTCCCTCCCCCCATTCAGAAAATAAGTTGCATGAGGGTACTTCTCGGTCTCCGCAATGTGAGCTTGAGAAAGCCCTGCATCGGAAATCACACTTGCTAATGTAGCATCAATTTTCTGCGGAGCAAATGCAACCTCTGCCCCAAATTTTTCATCATACTGTGTAAGAGTTACAAAGAACACATTTTTCTCTTTTGAAGCTTCCTCTATATATTTTGAGAACATGCGGACACGGTCATTGCGGAAATTAAAAAAAATAACTCCATCATTTTCTTGTAAAATCTTGGCTTTGCCCAGATTATCCAGAAATACCACCGGCTCAATGTGTTCATCTAATACACCGTCTTTATACAAGTCACCAATAACACTTGAGGCCTTTTTATTTTTATAGGTAGAACCAACCCCCTCAAAAATGGCTTGCCGAGCACGCTCAGTGCGATTCCAATTGTTATCCCTGTCCATAGCATAAAACCGACCCGAAGCTGTCGCAATAAAACCTAACCCCAGTTCCATACACAATTCTTCTAATTTCTCTAAATAATTCTTTGCACTTTGTGGAGGAGTATCCCGACCATCAGTAAACACGTGTATTGCAACATTGTTTATACCATTATCTTTGGCGGATTTTAAAATTGCGTGAAGGTGTGCATCATAACTATGGATCCCCCCGTTCGACACAAGACCCATTAAATGTAGGGTCGACTCATTTTTATTGACATGGTTGAAAACTTTTTGGAACGCTATATTTCTAGAAAATGTTCCGTCTTTTATACTTTTATTTATCCGTACAAGATCTGTATCAATTACCCGACCAGCACCGATCGTCATATGACCAATTTCACTATTTCCTATTTGGCCAATTGGCAACCCAACCTCCTCTTCTGAGGCGGAAAGAGTGGTATGAGGGTATTCTTGCCACAGCGAATTAAAGAAAGGAGTTTTGGCTTCCGCTATTGCATTAAACTCAGTTTCTTCGCGGTGACCCCATCCATCGAGTACGATTAGTGCTATTTGTTTTTTCTTTTTTGGGTCCATTATTTATTTAGAAAGGATACTGGTACCTGCATAGACAGCCTTCTCTCCCAACATCTCTTCAATTCTCAATAACTCATTATATTTTGCCATTCTATCCGTACGCGACATTGATCCTGTTTTTATTTGCCCAGTTGAAAGACCAACGGCAAGATGTGCAATTGTAGTATCTTCTGTTTCCCCAGAACGATGTGATATAACCGAAGCCCATCGAGCGTCATCAGCCATATTTACCGCATTAATAGTTTCAGTGAGTGTGCCAATTTGATTAAGCTTCACAAGCACTGCGTTACAAGACTTTTCTAGAATACCACGCTTAATAAATTCAGTATTAGTTACAAGCAAATCATCTCCAACAAGTTGAGTGGTGTCCCCAAGTAAACTCGTAAGCTTTTGCCAAGAATCCCAATCATTTTCAGCAAGCCCATCTTCAATTGAGAAAATTGGATATTCTTTGGATAAATCTTTATACCATTCGATCATTTCAGAAGCGTTGAGTTTTTTATTTTCTGTTTTTAAATGATAACTTCCATCTTCATAAAGCTCTGATGACGCAACATCCAATGCAAAATATATATCTTGACCAAGGATAAGCCCTGCTTTTTCCACGGCAGTTTTTATGAGACTTAGAGCTTCCTTGTTTCCGTTTTTAACAGCGGGAGCATATCCACCTTCATCTCCCACAGTTGTGCCATAATTATTTTCAGTTAGAACTTTACCAAGAGAATGAAAAACGTTTACGCACATTTCTATTGCGTTCGAAAAGGATTTTGCCCCAATTGGCATAATCATAAATTCTTGGATGTCAGTTGATCCATGTGCATGCTTGCCTCCGTTTATAATATTCACCATCGGTACAGGTAAGGTAAATTCTTTTTCATTCCCTCCAACCTTTTGAATGTATCTATATAATGGAATATTTTGTGCTTGGGCTACAGCTTTTGCAATCGCTAGAGACACACCCAAGATGGCATTTGCCCCAAAACGAGATTTGTTAGGGGTTCCATCAAGAGCTATTAATGTATCATCAATTATTTTTTGATTACTCGCATCCATCCCAATAAGCTTTTGTGCAATTTCAGTATTCACGTATTTAACAGCCATAAAAACACTCTTCCCTCCGAAAGATTCCAAATTGTGGTCACGAAGCTCAAGGGCTTCATTTGTTCCCGTTGAAGCTCCTGATGGCACAGAGGCCCTCCCCAAAAATCCATTTTCAAGAGTGACGTCAACTTCAACCGTTGGATTGCCACGAGAATCGATAATTTGTCGAGCGTGAACTTTTTGTATTTTCATATTAAACGCTCTTTCCCAAATAAGCTTGTAATCCCTTCTTGAGAATATCCATTGCACGCTTTAATTTTTCTGAGTTAAGCACATAGGCAATACGTATTTCGTTGAATCCAAGACCAGGAGTGATATAAAAGTCTGCCATTGGAGAAATCATTACAGTTTCATTATTATCAGAAAAATCTCTAATCAAAAACTTTACAAATTCTTCTGCTGAATCAATAGGAAGTGCAACATACAAATAAAATGCACCATAAGGTCTATTTACCACCACACCAGGCACATCCGCCAACGCATTGTAGACAACCTCACACCTTTTCTCATATTCTAGACGTACAGGATCAGTATATTGTTTTGAATGTTCAAGTAACGGCACAAGCCCATATTGTTCTAATGTCCCAACAGATAGACGAGCTTGAGCAAATTTCAAAACAGATGACATAATTTCTTCATTATAAGAAACCACACAACCAACTCGTGCCCCTGGCATAGAAAACCTCTTAGACACACTATCAACAACAATTATATTTTGCAGAGCATCTTTGCGAGTTAGTAAACATGAAGGCTCACCCTCAAATCGAATCTCACGATATGTTTCATCGGAAATGACAAATATATTATTTTTCTGGGCAATATTTATGATCCGATCTAACTCTTCGTCTTTCCACAATTTTCCTGTTGGATTATCAGGATTAATAATTACAATTGCTTTTGTTTTGGGGGTAATTTTAGATTCAATAATTTCCGTACTTGGTAAAGTAAAGTTGTCAGATGTTTTTAATGTAATTGGCACAAGTGTAATACCGATCATAACTGCCATTGATTTATAACTAACATACAGAGGCTCAAATACAAGTATCTCATCCCCCACATCAGCGGTCGCCATCAAGGCTAGAAAAATTGCCTCTGCACACCCAACAGTTGGGATGATACTCTGAGGTGTTAGATCCACCCCAAATTGATTATAATATTTCTGCCAAGCAGATACATGAACGCCTATTCCGGGGCTTGGGGCATAGGGCAAATTCTTACTCTTATAGTTTTGTATTTCAGTAAAAAAAGGGCCCGGAACTTCGAGGTCTGGATCGCCTGTATTGAGTTTATATACGTTTATTCCACGCTTTTCAGCGTCTTGCATAAATGGCAAAAACTTACGAATTGGAGAAGAAATAACGTTTTGTCCTCTTTTTGAAACATTTGGTACATTCATAAAATTATTCTGCAATTATATCACACACAGGTTTTGATGCAAAACAACAAATATATGTGATATACTAATCCTAATTATTAGAATAATATTTTTTAATGAAAAAAACACACTCTCGAGAAAAAGCTTTTATTTTATGGTTTAACGAAATTGGGAAAAATGATGTTGGAATTGTTGGTGGGAAAAATGCCAACTTGGGTGAAATGTATCAAAATCTAACAAATGCGAGCAAGAAGCATAAAGGTGAAAAAATCCAAGTGCCTTATGGTTTTGCGGTAACTGCAGAAAGTTATCGCTTTTTTATTGAGCAAAACAATTTAGACCAAAAAATCAAAAACATCCTCAAAGGCCTAGATACAAAAAATATGAAAATGCTTGAAAAATGCGGAAATGAAGTCAGAACTGCAATCATGAGAGCCAATTTCCCGGAAAGCCTTTCAAAAGAAATATTGGGAGCATATAACAAACTAGCTAAACACTTAAAAATAAACCCAAAAAATCTTGATGTGGCTGTTCGATCTTCAGCAACTGCCGAAGATCTACCAGATGCATCCTTTGCCGGCCAACAAGAATCATATCTAAATGTTCGCGGCGAAAAAGAACTTCTTGAAAATATAAAAAAGGCCTTTTCTTCTTTATTTACAAACAGAGCAATCTCTTACAGACATCATACTGGATACGACCATTTCAATGTTTTACTATCTGTTGCTGTGCAAAAAATGGTGCGTAGTGACCGAGGCTCAAGTGGTGTATTGTTCACCCTTGATACCGAAACGGGATTCAAAGATGTTGTACTTATCAATGCTTCCTGGGGGCTCGGTGAATATGTAGTAAAAGGCGTAGTCACACCTGATGAATATATAATTTTTAAACCAGGACTTAAGCGTGGTTTTGATTCAATAATCAACAAAAGACTTGGAACCAAAGAAAAAAAGTTAGTTTACAGTACAGACGGTAAAGAAGTTACAAAGGAAGCCTTAGTGTCAAAAAATGATCAGAATAAATTTGTGCTGAGTGATAAAGAGATTATGAAGCTTTCCCGATGGGGAGTACTCATTGAAGACCACTACAAGCGTCCTATGGATATCGAATGGGCTTATGATGGAAAAACAAAGGAGTTATTTATTGTGCAAGCTCGTCCTGAAACAGTAGAATCGACAAAAAAAGGGGTTATCCTAGAAGAATATCGTTTATCTGAACAAGGTAAGATCCTGTGCCAAGGAGCATCTGTGGGTGCAAAAATTGGACAAGGAAAAGTACATTTAATAAAAGATGCTAGCGAAATTGGAAAATTTAAAAAAGGCGAAGTCTTGGTAACTGAAATTACCGATCCCGATTGGGAGCCAATTATGAAAATTGCGAGCGCAATTGTCACTGATGCTGGAGGTAGGACAAGCCACGCAGCTATTGTATCGCGTGAACTTGGTGTGCCCGCTGTTGTTGGCACAGGTAATGCAACAAAAGTTTTGAAGGGTGGACAAAATGTAACAGTGTCTTGTGCTGAAGGTGAGGTCGGCAAGATTTTTGACGGACTACTGAAATTTAAAGTCAGCAGAAATGATTTAAAAAATTTTACTCCTCCCAATATACCAATAAAAATGATCGTTGCAGATCCACAATTGGCAATGTCACACAGAACTATCCCTAATAAAGGTGTTGGTTTGGCTCGCGAAGAATTCATTATTTCAAATTTTATCAAAGTACATCCTAATGCATTGATTGATTACCACAAACTTACCGACAAAAAGCTAAAGAAGAAGATTGATGATTTAACAATAGGTTATGAAAACAAAGTAGCATTTTATGTAGAAAAACTTACCTACGGTATTGCCACAATTGCCAGTGCTTTTTACCCCTACGATGTAACCTTGAGATTTTCAGATTTTAAAAGTAATGAATACCGAAATCTAGTGGGGGGTGATTTGTATGAACCCCAAGAAGAAAATCCTATGCTAGGATGGCGCGGAGCATCTCGCTATTATGATAAAAATTTTACCGAAGCTTTTGCTCTAGAATGCCAAGCTGTAAAAATAGTCCGAGAAAAATTAGGACTTTGGAATCTAAAAGTCATGGTCCCCTTCTGTCGCACCCCAGAAGAAGGACGAAAAGTTATCGCCTTAATGGAAAAATATGGCCTCTCTCGAAAAAGCAAAGGAAAAGTTATGACCGAAACAGCACTTGTTGAACGCCCAAATTGCAAGCCAGAAAAAGTTACCATAAAATCCAATTTGGAAGTATGGGTCATGGCGGAAATTCCTTCCAATGTGTTAGAAGCAGAAGAATTTGCTGATATTTTTGATGGATTTTCTATTGGTTCCAATGACCTGACTCAACTCACGCTCGGGCTCGATAGAGATTCCAAGCTCATTGCCCATGTCGGAAACGAAAGAAACAAATCAGTCCAAAAACTAATCAAAGAACTCATCCGTGTGGCTCACAAAAAAGACAAGAAGGTCGGCATCTGCGGACAAGGACCTTCCGACTTCCCTGACTTTGCTGAATTCCTCGTACGTGAAGGCATTGATTCCATATCAATAAACCCAGATACCGTCTTGAAAGCATCTATAAATATAAAGAAAATAGAAGCCTCAATGAAAAGCAAGGATTAGAATAGTTTATTTACCAACTCCGTGACACTTTTTATATTTCTTGCCACTTCCACAGAAGCATGGGTCATTGCGCCCTACTTTAGATTCTTCAGTTTTCTTAATTTGAGAATTGTTCCCTTCGCCGGTATTTAATATCAAATCTCTTTGTTCCTCTATTACTTGTGGGGCTTCTTCAGATTTTAATTCCATAGTTTTGATCAAAGAGTATACTTGTTCTTTAAACATTTCCTCCATTTCCCGGAAAAGTCGGAGACCCTCCTTTTTATATTCAATGAGGGGTTCGCGCTGACCATAAGCACGCAAGTTTACAGAGCTACGCGTATAGTCCATAGTTTCTAAATGTTCTACCCATAGTGTATCTGTAATATGAAGTGCAATACGACGAACTGTTTCAAAGAAAGGCCCATCACCAAACTTCTGTCTTTTCTCTGGAATAATGGTTTCAAGTTCTGGGTATGTAGCGGATAAATCTTTTATAAATTCCTCTAAATGAATTTGGTCTCCTGTAAGCATTAATTTCCTTCTCGCGTAGATAGTATTCCTCTGATGATTCATAACATTGTCGTACTCAAGAGTATGCTTACGAGAGTCAAAATGAAATCCTTCAATTTTTGCTTGTGCGCTTTCAAGAGCACGACTTATGAAACTGTTTTTTATAGGCTGATCTTCTGGAATACCAAAACGCCCCATCATATTTTTTATCCTATCACTTCCAAAAACCCGCATCAGATCATCTTCAAGTGACACATAGAACTGGGTCTCTCCAGGATCACCTTGTCGTCCAGCCCGACCTCGGAGCTGATTATCTATTCGACGAGCTTCGTGACGTTCGGTACCAAGAACAAACAACCCTCCAAGTGCTTTCACCTCATCATAAGATTCTTGATTATAAGGCACTCCCCCAAGTTTAATATCAACCCCACGCCCTGCCATATTCGTAGCAATAGTTACAGCTCCCTTTCTACCAGCATTTGCAGTAATCTCACCTTCACTTTCATGATTCTTTGCATTCAATACAACATGAGGAACACCCTCCTGTTTCAAATATGCAGACAATAATTCATTACGCTCAATAGAGACAGTGCCGATCAAGACCGGCTGACCTTTTTGATTTAATTCTTTAACCTTGGAAGCTATAGCTTTCCATTTACCCTTCTCTGTTTGGTAAATTAGATCGTTTGAATCGATACGAGTAATTGGCCTGTGTGTTGGAACCACTGCAACATCAAGCCCATAAACCTTCAAAAATTCTTCTTTTGAAGTTTCAGCTGTTCCTGTCATCCCAGACAATTTTTTATAAAATTTAAAATAATTTTGAAATGTAATAGACGCAACGGCTCGTGTTTCATTTTGTATCTTTACCCCCTCCTTTGCTTCAATAGCCTGATGTAATCCTTCGCTCCATCTTCGGCCAGGCTGTAATCGTCCAGTAAAAGGATCGACAATTATTACCTCCCCATCTTTTAATACGTAATCTTTATTGATCTCAAATAGAGCTCTCGCCCGAACAGCTGTTTCTAGGTGGTGGACATACTTAATCCCCTTTTCTGTATAAATATTTGTTATGCCGAGCAGGTCTTCAGCTTTGGTAATACCAACATCTGACAATGATATCGCCTTCAGCTTTTCATCGACAGTATAATCTGTATCCTTAATGAGTTCTTTGGAAATATCAGCAAACTTATAATATAAATCCTCAGAATCTTCCGCTTGGGAAGAAATAATCAAAGGTGTGCGAGATTCATCGATTAAAATAGAATCCACTTCATCGACAATTGCATAGTGATGCGGGCGTTGAGAAATTTCATTTTGTGTACGGGCTAAATTATCTCGCAGGTAATCAAAACCGAACTCATTATTTGTACCGTAAGTAATATCTGCATTATAAGCATCCTTCCTACTTACAGGACGAAGATATTCGTACATAACTTTAAAAGAAGCTTTTTCATCATTTGGATCTTCTTTTGAAACATGATTGTCGTCATATATATAAGATGTATTTTGAGAATTGACCACACTTACAGTAAGCCCAAGCATAGAAAAAATTGGTGCCATCCACACAGCATCACGCCGAGAAAGATAATCATTAACTGTGACAATATGAACTCCTTCACCAGTCAGAGCGTTAAGATACGCTGGCAATGTTGCAACCAATGTTTTACCTTCTCCTGTACGCATCTCTGCAATCATACCTCGATGTAAAATAATTCCGCCAATCAATTGAACATCATAGTGACGTTCATTGCGCGTTCGGTGTGCCGCCTCGCGAACCAAGGCAAATGCTTCAGGCAAGATATCATCGAGGGTTTCGCCATTCTTCAAACGATCCTTAAAACGTTCAGTATATAGCGGAAAATCAGCCACAGTTAAGGCTTTCATATCTGTCTCCAATGTATTGATTTTTTCAATAATACCTTTAGTATTTTTGATTATTTTGGCTGTCTCATCTCCAAACATCGATGTAAATATAGACATAGTCCTCCTATTTTAGCACAAAAAGAAAATCCCCGATAGAGAGGGGATTTTCTTTTTGTGAAGTGAGTATTAAGCTCTCTTCTTTGTTGTCTTTTTTGCTGCCTTTTTTACAACTTTCTTAGCCTTCTTTTTTGCTGCCATATATTTATATAAAAAATTATTTTTAAAGATGTGTGATACAACGACCTTACAAAATTTTTAAAAAAGTTTTGCAAAAATTTTTACCACACTCATACATCTATTATCTTATATATAGAATGTAAGTGCAATCTGTTTTTACAAAAAAGTGTGGATAACTTTTTAATTTTTAAAAAATGATTTTATTATAAATAAATAAAAAAATATTTTTTAAAAAAAATTATTTCAACAAAGTGAAATAAAAATTTGCTTCCTTAGTGTTTTTATTAAAAAATATTAACTTGACTTTCCTATTATAATTTGCTATACTCTTCTTGTGAGTAAAGGATTCCGATATTTTTAAAAACAAATGCTTCACAAGGCCCACCGCAAGGTGGGTTTTGTGTTTGTATATTGGAAAAAGTAATAGTAGGAATTGCAAGTAAAGTATAGTATATTATATATGTGGAGCCGTTACGTGTTTTAGCCAGCGGCTGCACTCACATAAGCATTTGTGTTGGAGTTTAGCACCCGCTGACTAAAGCACATAAACAAAAATCCCTCTGATATTTCAGAGGGATTTTTGTTTATAATATCAATTAATGATGGACAGTTGCGTTAGCAGCATCACGCTTTGCTTTGTTCGCTCGGTAACGAACAACAAGAACAAGAATTAGAATAAATACAGCAAGAAGCAACCATCCAATAAACGTACCCAACATTCTACCACTATTAGCTGTTGAAGCCTTTGCAGACAAATCATTATCTGTATTTTTTTCGTCAGAATTTGAATTCTCTGAACTAGATTTTGTAGTAGTGCTTTCTGTAGATGAATCAGATTTTAGAATTGGCGCAGGGCCTTTGAAAACAGACGGGAAATTATTTTTATATTGTACCGGTTGAAAATTATCAACTGGTGTAGGATTTGGATAAGGTGTTGATGGGTTAACTTGCGTAAATGCTTTCGTAACATTAATAGTGATCGTACGCACATCTTGTGAAGTTGAACCGTAAGCATTCAATGTATAGCTTGTTGAAGGATACGATGGAAAGACTTGCAAGCTTGCTTGAGCAAGTGCTGATGTTCCGGTTTGTGAAAGAATTGCATTGTTACATTTGTTTGTCTTCCATGAGATATATACAGGACTACCTTCAACTACAGAATATGTGT
>JACCDG010412205.1_pt1 | contig 29771 bp, 26 predicted proteins | sample 7442471 | NCBI WGS metagenome assembly JACCDG01 (sample SAMN15323444, study PRJNA562643) | freshwater metagenome | isolation source: river surface water | place: USA:Blue River Watershed | collected 2017-08-17 | reverse complement strand
GCGAGGAGGAGGAGGGGGCGGGGGGGGACTTGGGGGGGTGGGGTGGGGGGGGGGGGGGGGGTGGGAGGGGGGGGGAGGTGGTGAGGGGGCTGGAGGGTTGAAGAGTGGCAAGCACACGAGCAGGCACAGCGTTGCCGCTCAACAAACATTTCGCCAGCGCGGCCAGCTCACGGATTATCGCATCCAACATGGTGTGGCTCACGGATTTTCATATCGAAGATGGGGTCGACTTAACGCGGTCCGCGGCGGCCTTCGCGCTCAGACGCGCGTCGCGCGGGGGGTGGCGACGAGTCGCCACATCTCAACCCTCACAACCCCCACCGCCCACCACCCCCACCGCTCTCCGCCATGTCTTCGTCTTCTTCCTCGACTCTCGGCGCCACCGCCACCCCCTCGCTGGTGGCCATGGGCGTTGTCTCCTCGAGCAGCCCCACCAAGACCGCTTCGCGCACTGTCTCCGCGGACCGCGTCCTTCTCGCCCACCAGATGCCAGGCGGTGGCAAGGCGTCCTCCAAGCCCGCGCTCGCCCTGCCGTCGTCACTGCGCCACACGACGAGCGCCCCGCCGCCCGCTGCTGCGGCGACGACAACCGAGGGCGATGCGCTCCTCTACGACAAGAATGCCCTCGGGGCCGTCGCATCCGCCGCTTCGTCGTCGTCTTCTTCGTCCAGCGACAACACCGCGCCCGTCACCCAGCCCGCGGTGATCTCCTCGGAGGAGCGCGCCAAGGCAGCAATCGCAGTCGCCACCGCCGCGCTGGTCATCGGCGAGGAGGCGGCGGCCACGCTCGGTCCCGAGGCGGCAACTGCGGCCGCCGCAGCCGCGAAGGCGAGAGCTACGGGCGCGCCCCCTGCCACCGTGACCGGACGCAAGCGGGCCGCCCCCGGTACCGCGCCTGCGCGCAAGCCCAAGGACCCCAACGCGCCGCCACGCGCCCCGCCCAAGCCCAAGGCCGCAGCAGGCGCAGCGGGTGCAGCGGGTGCAGCAGGTGCCGCCGGCGCGACGGTCGCCGCCAAGGCACCCAAGGCTCGCAAGAACACGCTCGAGGGCACCGCCCGTGTCTCGGCAGTCACGAGCGCCCCTCAGGCACTCGCCCCGTCGCCCAGCTCCTCCTCGTCGTCTTCTTCATCTTCATCGTCCTCCGCTGCGGTTGCGGCGGCAGCTGCGCCCGTGGTGTCAAGCCCCGACGCGCCGGAGACGCCGGTCAACCCCCCCGTCGCCAAGAAGGCTCGTGTCCTCGGCCCGGCGTCGACGGCGAGGGGCAAGGCGAAGCCCGCGCCGCCGCCGCCACCGCCGGCGAGGTTCGCACGCGACTCGGACGACGACGACGACGACGATGACGACGACGATTCGGGATCGGGCTCGAGCTCGGGCTCGGATTCCGACTCGGACTCTGACTCGGACGGCTCGACGTCCTTCAGCGATTCGGACTCGTCAGAGAGTGGCTCTTCGAGCGAGTCCGAGAGCGAGAGCGAGAGTGATGCGCCCAAGCACCACCGTCGCGCCAACGGGGCCAAGAGGGCGGCCGCGCCCCCGCCGCCCGTCGAGGCCCCACCCCCGCTCGCGCCCCAGCTGGCCCGCCCGCCCTTCGCTTCGATGCCCCTCATCGGGCGCGGCAAGAGCGGCCTCTCGCTCGCGGCCGCGCGCGCCGCATCCTCGTCAAGTTCCTCGAGCAGCTCCTCGAGCTCCGCCGGATCCGAGGTGGTGGCCCTCTCGCCCGTGTTTGCGCGCATGCCCAAGACGCGCGAGGAGTTCGAGGAGATGTCGGCGAAGCTCTTCCACCGCTGCCTCGTGCTCCAGGGGGCGGACGCCCCGTGGAACACAAGCACCATGCGAAACGCGGGCACAGTGTCTGCCGCTGTCCTGAACGGCCTCGAGCTCGTCGAGGAGGCGATCCGCATCCTGCGCTCGCACCCCGCATGCGAGCCGAACGACATGACCCCGGACGAGCGCGCGCGCGTGATTGCGGCACACGCCATCTCGGACATGGTGACCGCCTCGATGGGGCCGTCCTTCAACATGGCAGCCGTGGCGCACTCGATGCGCATCACTTCCGACATCGTTCACGAGCGCCAGTGAGTGTGTGCGGCGTCGGCGACAAGCAACACGGACGAAGCGGTGCGTGCCGCGTGTGCAAGGGTGGGTGGTGGGATTGAATGGAATGCGCTTCTGCGCTTCACCTTGCCTTTCGCCTACGCTCCAAGACGCACACGCGAAGCAATCGCCTCGTACGAAAACACGAACAGCGAGCCCACCAACGACACAGCCAACGTGATCACTCCCAACGTGAGCGAAGGGTCGCGCAGCGATTCGCCCGACGGGTACCACGGCTCGCCGCCCGGAGGCACCTCGGCGGGACCCACTTCGCGGTCGCACCACAACCCCGTCCACTTTGGCGCACACACGCACGCACCGCGCTCGTCGAACCCGTCCGCGTGCGCACACTTCTGGCGACAGTACGGCGCCGTTGCGTGTCGCGTCGCGTTGGCGTTCCGGCACGCACACTGCGCTGGGGCGCCCGCGCGCGGCTCGCCCCACCCACACGGATGCTTCGTGCACATCGCCGTCACCGGGTCGAGCGACCACAGACCCGCACACACACACACGCCCGTCACCGGATCGAGACGCGAGTCGCGGTTGCAAACCCACACATCGCACGCGTCGCCCTCCACGCCGGCGTCGCACTCGCACAGCGACGCGTTCGCGACCGACGGTCGCCCGAACGCTCCGCACGCGCGGGATTCGCACGCGCGCCCCTCGAATCCAGCGTCACACACACAACCCTGCTGCTGGTACAAGCACGAGCCGTGGCCCGAACACCGCGAGGCGCGGCACGCGGCGCCCGAGATGTTGGCGAAAGCACCAAACCAGGCCACCGCACCATCCACGCGCTGTGCCTCGCACTCCGTCCCCCACGCCGTGCGAACACACTGACCACGCACCTCGTCGTCGACCGCCACGCCGCACGCCTCGCGCGCGCACGCGCCGACCTCGCGATCACACCGCTCGCCACCAACCCCGGGCGCGCAGCGACACACGGGCTTCGCTTCGTCCACCCGAACAGCACCGCCGCGCCCGTAACTCAGCCACTCGAGCGCGCCCGTGTCAGGGTGCGCGTAAAACACGTCGTCGCGTGTCGGGTACACGAGAGCCACGGTGTGCGTGTGGTTGCGCGTATCCACCACAAGCGCGCCGTCGGCGTCGTAGCCCGCATCGCCCGTCACTCCAAACAACGGCAGCACCGTTTCGCCAGGCGCATCGTAGATCTCCGCGCGCGGCACGGTCTGCGCCGCCCGCGTGGCGACGAGCCCGCCCGCACAAGCACCGCGACCCGAACAAGACTCGAACGCACACGAACTCGCATTCAGCGCGCACGCAGGACCAGCCCATGCGGGCGCACACGCGTCGCACCGCCCACCCGACCACACGTAGTTCGCCGCGCACTCACAGCGACCCGTTGCCGCGTCCGAGCGCGTCGCGTCTACGCCAGCGCCGCACACCGCCACAGCGCCTCGGCAGTGCGCTGCGGGGTCGGACGGGCGCGCGGGGTCCCAGAAAAACGAACCCTCCACACACACGAACGCCCTGAAGACCCACACGGGCTCCCAACGCGGCACCTCGGCAGCCGCGTAGCCGATCGCCACGTAGGCCACGTGCTGCGCCCGCACCACACCATCCGCAGAACTCCACGACCACCACACCCAGCGCGGCATCGAAGCAGCGAACGCAATGTCCACCGTCGCATTGTCGACCCGCGCACCCACCACCACTTCGGTGGCAGCAGCGGGCACGCAGCGAAGCACGCCCGCCACAGGATCGGGGAGGTAGCCCGGCGCGCACACACAGGCGCGCGCCAGCGCGCGACCTGCCCACGCGCCACCGTGCGCGCACACATGCGCCGGCTGCGACCCGCACTCGGCATCGGAAGAGCACGCGCGCACCTCGAGGGCGGATGCTGCGAGCGTCTCGAGCGCAGCAGCGCGGGCGACGGTGGGTGTCTCGCACTGCGCACCCACCCAGCCCACGTCGCATGCACAGACAAAGTCGCCCGAACACGCGCCGCGGTAGTTGCACCACGCCGCGTCGCACACCCCGCAGTGCTCCGCCAGCGCGCGCATCCCCGCATTGCCGAACGAAACGAGCGCCTGATTGTCCAACACGCGCCGGTATCGCGTGGCGGCCGATGGAGTGCATCGGAAAGCCACGCGCGACGCCGCGAGCGTGCGCGTGCCGAGCGAGCGATGTCGCACAAGCACCCAGTCGTCCGGGTGCATCGTCACAATGTCCACACCATCGCTGCGCGTGGCGCACGCCCGACTGGCGGCGTGACACCGCCACGCGTACGGCATCGCAGGCGGTGGCACCGTGCGCAGCGCGCTCTCGAACGTCTCGGCCCACTCGAGCGCGGGCGCAGGCGTGTCAAGTCCGCGCCCCGCCAAGCGCACGCGCTGGTCGAGGTGCACCACCCCAAAGCTCGCGTTCAGAGCCACCCACGCCGCGGTCTCCACGCACGCCGCCTCCTCGGCGCGCCACCACGACCCGAACGCACACGCACACACACCCACCTCCGAGCTCGTGGTTCGGTAGCACACCGCGCGCGCGAGCGCACAGTCCGCGTCACCCGCACACGCGGAGCCAGGGGCCACCTGAACGCCCCACTGCGCCACTCGCTCTGTTGCGCGCGCACCCCCGCATACCCAAAGCAGCACACACACACACAACAAAGGCGCAACTCGAGTCATGTTGCGCAAATTACACTCCCACCCGTCGTTTGTGCGCACCCACCCACGCACCACCCGCCTCCATAACCAGCCACCGCACACGCACCCGCTCTCGCTCGCTCAAAGACTCGACTCCTCGTCCCCGCTCGACTCGGCCAGCACCGACTCCACCGCCGCGCGCACCACGGGCGGCGGACTCGGCGGCGGCAAGCGCGCACCGCGGGGCGCGCGCGGCGCCTCGATCGCCGCCGACTCCGAGTCGCTTGGCACGCGCACGCGCAGCCGCGACACGCGCTCCATCGCACTGTCCATCTTGGCGTCGTCAAACTCAAGATGACGACACGCTTCGCAGCCAGCCTCGGCGCGCGCCAGCGCCTGGCGGCGCTTCTCGACCCACTCCGGCGTCAAGCGCTGCTCAGGCTGCCCGCGAAGCACAGCCCGCAGGTGCGTGGGCCCGACGTCGTGCTCGACGCGCAGCCGCGGCGTCTCCATCATGCACGTGTGCCGCGCCCGGGTAGGCGACTGGAACTCCGCACGCGACTCGGCAGTCGCCGGCGACGGACCCCTGGTCTGCACAGTCGTCGTCACAATCTCGCCCGTGCGTTCGTCCACGTGCATCCGCGTCGAGACGTAGCTCATCGTGGGGGGCGCGAGGTTCGTCACAGCCGGAGCGGAAGCAGCGGCACTGTCAGAGGGAAAAATGCTCTGGGCGCTCATGACGCGGGCGTGGGGTGGGTTGGGAGGCGGCGGGTGAGATGGATTGTGCCCTCGTGCGCCCACACAGCCCAACCTCTCGCAGTGTGCCCAATCAGACACCACGTTCGATATGAAATTCCGTGAGCCAGACCATGTTTGATTAAAAAATCAGTGAGTAAGCACACGACGGCACGATGTGTGCTGTCTGTCGACTCACACGCGTTGCCACAACTCACCACTCCACCTACCATCACCGCCTCCGACATCCACATTCGCATCATGTCTCACTCCTCTTCGCCCGCGACTGTCGCGCCCGCCCCCGCCTCGCTGCACCTCATGCCCTACGGCGGCGGCGCGCTGCACCCGATGGTGAAGACCGGCGAGGGCAAGTACCGCCCGCTGCTCATTGCCGATGATCTTTCGGCACTCCACATCCCCTACGAGTCCTACGCCGGCCTTATGCTCTGGGCCAGCTGCAGCTGGCACTGGCAACCGATGAGTGAGCTGGCGGAGAAGCTGCAAGAGTTCCTCCGCGCGCGCCGCCCCGCGTCCTGTGCAGTCTTCCGCGACGATCGGACGCAGTTCGGGCGCCCCGCGCAGTGACAACTGCTCCTCTTTTGTGCGCGCGCGCCGCGCGCTTTTCGGTTCTTGAGTGGTGCGGGTGGGTTGCTTTTTGGTTGTGTTTTTCAATTCTCTTTTCTCTCTCCCCGCCCCCGCCGCCGTCGCCACCCCGGCTCTCGCACAAGCCCCGCATCACAGGAAGGCGCCCAGCGAGTTAGTCGTTGAAAGTGTCGGGAATCGCGATGGCGCGAATGTACGCAGCGTCCGCCTCCGGCACCCGGTCGAGGCCGTCGCGGAGCGCCCGGATGTGCCCCCCGTAGATGTCGAACATCCGGTCGAGCGCCTTCCGGTCGTGCGCCCGCGCGCGCTCGCCATCGACCTCGCGGATCCAGAGGGTGACAGCTTCGAGGTTGGCGGCGTCTGGCTCCGCGATGCGGAACTTGACGCGTCCCTTGCGCGCAAACTCGGCCAGCATCGAACGGGCGCCGCGGGCGCTGTCGCGCGCATCCGCGCACGGTGGAATGGCCGCATCGGCGGGCCACACGTCGGTGCGAACCGCCTCGTCGCCCTTGGGGGTGAGCGCAAAGGCGCGCGTACGCTTGGTGTACGCGAAGAAGCCCATCGCAACACCCTTCTTGAGGGCAGCGCGGATGAAATACGGCGGGTACTCGATGCCGCTGCGCGCAAGGTCCTTGCGAATGGTGGCGTAGGTGGTGTGGCCAAGCAGCATGGCGCTGGCGGCGTGCGCGATCACATACCGACGCCAGCCGGGCTCGGGGGCGACAACGGCGGCCATGACCAGGTGCGCGTGGGAGAGGGGGTTGAGATGTGGCGCCACCCGTGCCATACCCGCTCGCACCACACCCACCCCACGTCGGCGGCGCAAATCCGTGAGCTAGAGCGCGCCAGAAGGCAGCGCGCCGGCGCCTCGCGTGGCGGTGCCACAATTCATTTTCTTTCGCTGCGCCGCCCTCCCCAGCGCCATGACCCAGCTCGTCGACGCCGCGGGCGCGCCCGAGGGCCAGACGCTGTCGATCGTGGCGTTTCACGTTCTCGCGCGCCTTCTTTATCAGGTGCTCCGGAGCGAAAACGGCGACCCCGAGACACTGCGCCCGGGCCTCCAGACGACGTGGGACGCGTGCGATCTCGAAGAGAAACAGCAGCTCCGCCACGAGACTGTGTTGTTCCACGCGGGTCTCGAGTCCAAAATCGCGGCCTCCAAGGGCTACCTCGAGGCGGTCGAGGCGGACCACGCGTGGTGGTCGCGCGAGCTCCGCGACCCCAAGGCGTTCCCCTGGGCGCGGCGCGACGAGTTCCGGGCCGCGAACTTCCGCGATGCGAAGTACCACCTGGAGCGCGTGCGAGCGCATCTCGAGCGCCACCGCGTCCACCGCTTGCCGCCCGTGCCGCCCAACAACGGCTGGACGCGCGACCCGAAGGAGTTGACCGCCGAGGCCTTCGGTGACTACGTACTCAGCGTGTACCCGTGGGCCAATCTGTACGCGACCATATCCAACTCACTCATCTATGCCGATGTCAGCACCAACTGCTTTGCGGATGCGATGCTGCGCCACTCGCACGCCGATGGCACCGCCTTCTCGGCTGCCGACTACATCCGCGCACACCAGCTCGTTCGCGACTACGTGCTTCCTCACCTGCGCCACGCCAAGGCCGAGGACCGCTTCGTGGCGCTCGTGACCGAGTACCCGTTCGACGAGGAGCGGAACAAGGAGATGCACCGGCTCAGCGTACACGACTACGCGATGCAATGCGTCAACCGCCTTGTGGACAACATCAACGGCGGTACGCAGGTGAATCCGGGCTACCGCGGCCTCAAGGCCATCCGCGAGGTCGCCGACAAACTCGGCGTCGATCTCCCCGCCTACGTTGCGCAACTCGACGGCGACAGGTGGGCGAAGCCGAAGCCGCGCAAGCGCAGGTACGGCCACCAATTCTGGACTACGATTGCGGCGAGTGTGGTCGGTGGTGCCGTCATCGCGCTGTGCGCCCGCGTCCGTCGGCGCCGCGAGACTCTCGCGCGCGCCGCGACGACGGCGTGAGGCAACACACGCCAAGCAATGGCACGATTGTGCACACAGCCCTCGTTCGAAAATAAAATCAGTGAGCTGAACGACACCGCGGTGTTTGTGCGGGAGTACAAGAGCTTGGTGTCGCCACAACTCAACACACCTCGCACACCCATGTCCGCGGTCGTCTATTTCAAGCTTGCCGAGCGACTGCTGATCAAGCACACTCAGAGTGACCCCGAATCGGACGACTACAACTACCAACTCGCCGTGGAGTGCAACATACTTCGCAACGTGCTCGAAAACTTTGCCGCATGGTCGCTCGCCGTCCCCGATTATCCGACCCGCGGATTCATCCTCGACGTGAAGCTGCAGCGGGAGAATATCAAGCGCGCGATCCGCGAGCGGAAGGCGCGGTGGGCTGCGTTGCGGGCGGAAATGGCGCAGTTCAGGCGCGAGCATCGCGCACGCCGCCTGGCGATGCGCCAAGGCGCCGCGCCCGACTTCTGAGCCACAACCCGACCGCGCCCGCCGCCCGCTCGCCCATGGACGACGTCGGCATCGATTTCGGCGACAGCGATTGCGACTGCGACTGCAAGGGCTGCTGCGCGCGCGCGGCCGATGGCGACCACCACTGCGCCGCGCCCCCGCCCATCGTGTGGATGGACGACGGCGGTGGCTCCGGTAGTGGCAACTCGCGCCCGATCCGCTGGAAGATGGTCGCCGTGGTGCTCTACGTCGTCGCCGTGACGGGCCTGCTGATTGCCGCCTTGTACGGTGGGCTTGGGTCGCGCGCGAGGCGTGTGTGCTGGATCTGCCTCGCCACGCTCGTGGGGGTCGTGGCGGTGGTGGCGGGGTACTACGGCGCCGTTCGCTGCGTCCAGCAGTGCCGCCATCGTCCCGCGCCGGCGCTCGCCGCCCCCGCGGTGATGGCACCGCCCGTCGCCGAGGCGAACGTGTAGGGGCCCGAGGGTGGGCGGTGTGCCACAATCCATTCGATCCAGAGTCCGCTCGCCGAACCCACGCACCAATGCCACGCACCGCGAGCGAGGAGCCGCCCCCGAACCCGTTCGGCACCGAGTACACTGTGCGCCACGGTGAGTCGCACTTCTGCCTCGAGCGGCGCCCCGACGAGCCGCTCGTACTCGAGGACGGTCGCGTGTGCACTGTGGTCGAGTTTGTCGACTCGACGGGCGCACGTCTCGCACTGCCCCCGGCGCACGGTTACTTCGCCAATCGGCGCTGGACCGTACATCGCGCGGCGCACTTCGCGATCGCGGACGCCATCAAGTACTATGACCCACAGGTGTGGCCCTTTGTGCTGCACTATCCGCGCGCGCCGCGCGAAGTGTTTGCGAAAGGCTTTCGCCTCGTCGACCACGCCCTGAAGCCCATCGACCCGAGCACCAACATCGAGGCGTACGCGGGCACGGGCTTCTTCGTCCAATTGCCCTACGAGGCGCCCCACGTCGTCAAAGTGGCGCAACGCATGCCACCACCGAGCAGAGAGCAGTGAGGCGGTCGCGGGGCGCCGCGTGGGTTGACAACGCGGTGGGCGTGCCACAATTCATCTCCTTCCGAGTCCCCGCGCGCCCCCAGACGCCCCATGAGCCGCTCGCAGTCGCCCCTCCGACCCCGCGCGGGCGAAACGACGCGCGAGTGGTACCTGCGCTCGCGCTCGAGCGAAGGCGAGACGATGGCGGATTTCTTCCGGCGCGTCAATCGCCAGGCCGCAGAGAATCGCGCTGCTGTCACAGTCACCATGGGTGGCAAGACGATCGAGCAGTACAACAGGGAGATTGACGACATGGAGCACTCCGTGGAGGAGATGCAGCGCACGGCGGAACGGTGGGTCGCCGTCACTGGCTACGACGAAGCCAACCGGCGGTTCCGCGAGATGCCCGCCGGGGCCACCTCCGAGGAACGCGCGCGCGCCGCGAACGCAACCAACGCAGCGTGGAAGGCTCTGCACACTGCGATCCTCGGCGCGGAAGCGGCAGTGGCTCGCGCGGGGGCGTGCGCAGAATGCACGAAGGCTGGTGTGGAGTGTCCGCACTTCCCCGACACCACACCGTCATGGAAGCGCCCCGCCAACTCTGGCTCGGATGCGGGTGCAGGCGCGGGCGCGGTGTAGGCGCACAAGGTGCTTCATTACCTCCCCTCAACCCCCACAGCCACGCGAGCCGCCGTGTCGTTGTCCGACTCGGGGGTCGGCGTGTTGCGCGGCGCACCATCCTCCATCTCCACGGGCGGCACTTGCGCGACGTCCAATACACCACCGCGCTCCACACCGTCCTCCTCCAACACACCACCACGTCCCCTCGCGCGCCTGTTCCACCGCGGGCACGCGAGCCACAGCGCGGCGCACAGAATCACCACGCTCGCGGCCACGAGGATCGCGATCTCCACAGCACCCAGATCTGGCATCGCGAGTGCGGGCGCGGATCAAACCGGGGGCGGCGCGGACGCTCCGGCCGCAGCGGCGGCGTCGCGGTCGAATTGTGGCGGCGCCACCGCGGACTCCTTCTTGCGCGTGTCGGTACTCCCAATCACACCGAGGCCAGGCAAACACAACGTCTGTGTCGCGTAGATGGAGACCTTCGGCTCCTTGCCCGTCAGCCTTGTCATCGTCAGGCACAGTTGCGGGATCTTCGTGAGGATCCAATGCGGAACGCGCGTGTCGCCGACGAGGTGCAACGAGAACGTGTGCAGATTCCGGAACGGGCTCTGCGGGTCGCCCAGCTCGCGCAGCAGCTTGTTGATCGCTTCGCGAAAGAAGCACTCCGACGCAAAGTCGGAGGGGCCGAGGTCGGCGGTCGCGGGCGGCAGTGCCGTGGATACATGAAGCGCCGAGAGGTGCGTGCCGTGCTCGAGGAGCGCGTTCACAACGCGAAGGCCGTGATCACCAGTATCATCGATGCTGTAGAGTGGAAGTTCCAGCTTGAACGTCTCGCGGCAGTGAGGAAGCACCTCCTCCACGATCTTGGCGGTTGCGCGGAAAGGGTCCGTCGGCCTCGGATCGCCGCGCTGCGGGTACGGATCCTTCCAGTTGTCCGGGTAGTCCTCGGGCTCGATCGTGATGGCGTCGTACGACTCCGTCGGCGGCAGCTTCGTCTCGGCGGTGACGGTGAGAAGATCGCGGCTCGACATGGTGACTTGCGGGTAGGCGAGAGTGCGAGGGCGAGGGTGGCGTGGGTTGTGGACTCGTACAAGGCGTGTGCGCCGTCCTACACGCGACCATGCAGCTCACCCCACCTTCGATACAAACTTCCGTGAGCTACCCCGTGTTCGATATGAAATTCCGTGAGCACTTCCCGAGGTAGGACCCGATGTGTGCGCGCGCGTGCACCGCGTGCCACAAACCAACCACCCAACCCCCCCGAACCCCGCTCTGCTGTTCGATTGTCTATCTGGACGCGCCATGAACATGCCGACTTTTTGTGCAATGATTGCGCGCATGTCGGAGGAGCAGCGGCGCGACCGCGCCAATGCGGAAATTACGCGCGCGCTCTCTCTGATGCAGCTCGCGAAGCGCCGTGTGCAGCAGCTGCGCAGCCGTGGCCCCAAGTTTGCAAGGCGGTGCGATGCCATCGTCGACGCGTGCCAGACGGTGGAAGTGTTGCGCGAACAGATGCTCGTGTCCGGTCAGCGCCTGGCCAACCTGGAGCGGCTGTTCGAGCTGCAAAACGCCACAGCACTTCTCGAGATTCGGTGTGCACGCGACGAGAGCGCGCCCCGTGCCGCACCCGTGGGCGTGGCGGTGGTGGCGAGCGAGCCCGAAGTCATCGACCTCACGGGCGACGACGATTTGCCTCGCCCCGCGCCGCGCGTTGTGGAGGTGATTGACCTTTCGCAGGACGAGTAGAACCCGCGGCGCGTGTTTGGCAGTGTTTTGGGCGATAATGGAGGAATGGTTGCACTACACCCGTGTGGAGTCAGACACAGGAGCCACTGCAGGCACACCGGGTGCGACCGAAGGCTCCTCGTCGTTCTCGTCGTACTCGTCCGCAACCCAATCACCACCCGCTGGGCCGCAGCGCATCCGCAACACGAACAAGACGGTCAGCATCGCGCCCAAACCGAGTGTGGCCAAGATATGGATTCCGCGCCCGCGTACCCAATCCGGCCAAGCACCGATCGCCATTGCGGTCGAAATTGCAAAGCTGAACCCTGACGCCAAGGTGAGGGCCGAACCCGAGCGCCGCGACATGTACGCAACCGCCACCGCAACAACCAGAAACCCCACAAACACCGCCGCAAGTGGGAGCGTGCCGACAAGGTGACCACCTGGGTCCGACGCGGTGCGCCAACGCGACAGCGCAACACCGGAGCACGACACCAGCACGCACGAACTGCCCACCAGGAGCCACGGGCGCAGATCGGCGACGGCGGCGACCGTGGAGACGAGCAGCGCAATCGCAATCTCCACACCCGCCATTGTGGATGCAAAATCGTCGTCGTGAGGCCGCACCACGTCGAACGCACTCGCAAGCATCGTGAACGCAAAGAAGAGCATCGACGTAGACATCGTGATCACCACCATGTTTACGTAGAGCCACTGCGAAGTGCAACACTGTGTCTCGACCATCGCAGAAAGCTCATCGCGTTCCGACAGCGGCGCGGAGTTGCTGCGCGGCGCCGCCGCGTGCGCCGGCATCGCCGCAATGTGGCCCTGGTGCGCCATTGCGCGGCGCAGGTCGTCGACCCACACTTTCGTGTACATCAGCGGCCACATCACGTGCAGGATCATCACTATCCAGAAAATGCATCCCACGATCACCACAGCGACCGAGGCCGCCACCGCTTCATCCCCTGTTGACATTAAAATTCCGTGAGCAGGGGGGTAAGTCGGGTAGCAAATTGGGGTGTGCGCGGGCGCGGCACTCACAATTCGACCCGCCTCGCGCCCCTACGCTCCCCGTTCTTGAAATGCAACCCGCCCCCGGAAGCACCGCCCCCCTTCATACGCGGCGCCGCAAGGCCGCGCTCTCGGACGCCGCAATCGACGCCATCGCGGACCCCGACGTGAAAGCGGCGCACGTGGCGCTACGCGAAATGGCCACCCTCCGGCCGCAACCCGTGCAGCCCGTCGCCCAAGCGGGCGAACAAGTACCAACCAGCGCACCCGACTGGATGACCCGCCTCACCATGGACGGTGCCTTGCCCGAGTGCAACACCTGCGGCTGCTCGAGCGCCGACGGCCCCGCGTGCCGCAACGCTCTCCTGCTCCACCTCGCCCACCTCCTGCGCCTCTGCGTCGTCGTCGACGAGTCGTCGGGGCGCCTCACCGCACCCAGCTGGCTCGTGCAGGGCACGGCGTGCGTACTCCGCGCCGTCTACCTCCAGGCGCACACCCCGTTCTGCTCCGTGCGCGACTGGCTCGACGCGGGCGGCCTCGAGATCGACCTCGCGGGCGAGGGCGGCTTCTACGGACGCCCCTCGGGTGGCGAAGGCAAGTGCGTGTTGCGCATCCTGTGCGACATCCCGGCGGCCGTCAACACGACGCTGCCCGACGGCCTGCGCCGCGAGTGGGTGCTCTCGTGCTGCAACCGAGACCACTCGATGACCACGCTGGCCGACACGGGGCGCTCGTGGATGGCACTCGGCTTCTTCGTGGCTGGCTCGCAGTGGCGCCTCAGCGCGAGCGTACCACAAGGCGCACGCTTTCGCGCCACCCCCGATCTCGGCCACACGGGCGAGACGAGGGTGCTCGCCGACGCCCTTCTCGACGCAACTCCCGCTCTCGTGCCCGTCTACCCCTCCATGCCGCCTCCGGCCCTCGAGTGGCGCCCCGTGTCGCGCCCCATCCCCTTCGTGCTCGAGCCCCCGCCCGCGCCGCGCGCCTGGCACTGCGCCTTCGTGACCTTCACGCCTGTCGAGGTCACGAGCGACGACGAGGGTAGCGACAGCGGCAACGACGACAACGACGATCGCGCCGACAAGGGCGCAAGCCCGGCGGGGCGCAATCGACACCGCGCGCGGGCGTGGCGTGCGGCGCGCGACGACACACCGCTTCTGCCGCGCGCACTCGCCACCGGAGCGCGCGATCTGTACACCGAACTCCTTCGCGCGTCCGACGAGGTCTCGCGCATCGACTTCGCAACTGGTCTCTTCGCCGGAATTCCAGCCAGCGAAGCCATTGCCTACCTCTGTCTTCGCGAGCCAGATCGCGAGATGCCGCCCTCGCAAGCGCTCCTGCGCGCCGCCCGGCCCGCAGACATCGCCGCCACCATGGGGCCCGCCAGCGCCACCACCGCGCCGCCGCCTCCGTCCTCTTCGTCTTCTTCTTCTTCCTCTTCTTCCTCTTCTTCGTCATCCTCCTCCGCCGCATCGTCCAACTACGACGCCTACGTGCTGATGCGAGCGGGCCCCATCGCACCGCTCACCGCTCGCTACCGCCTCGCCTTCCTCTGCGCCTCGCACTCCCCGGTGATGGGCTTCGACTTCCTGACGGCCGACAACACGTTTGCCTCGCGCTACCTGCGCGACCGCCGCATCCGCACCCTCGTGCCCCTCTTCAACGGCGAGGCGCGCCCGCCCACCGCGCCCCCCGACGGCGTCATCCCCGTCCCCATCCTCTTCGCCGTGGCCCTCCACACCGACGAGGAGAGTGCGCGCACGCCCGTCTTCACGGTCACCCGCCTCGGCGCCCGCAACGACACCTCAACTCTGATGCGCGACGCCGTATTCGTCGTGCTCTCGCACTTTGCGCTCGTGATGGAAAGCGTCTACTACATTCCGCCCGCGCTCCTCGACACCGCCATGGCCGCGCCCGATGACAACGACCACCAGGGGCGTTTCATGGCCGCCATGTTCTACATCCCGCAATTCCTTCGCCCCGTCCAGGCCGCCATCGAGAACGCCATCGCCGCGCCTTCCTCCTCTTCTTCGTCGTCTTCTTCATCTTCTTCATCGCACGCCCCCAGCTCGCCGCTCCACGCCACCTTCGCGCTCCTCGCGCTCTCTGCCGTGTGTCAGGACCTCATGGGGATCGTGATGTGCATGGGCGGCCCGCGCGCATCGGCCGCCCAGCACCAAGAGCGGGCCCGCGCAACCATCGTCAACTTCGCGCGCGACGTGGCGCGCGTCGTCGCGTGGACTGGTGTCTACCTACGCCGCTGGCTCTCCGTCGCCACGCTCGACGTGAAGCCCGAACTCTGTGCGTTCGAGGCAGTGCGCTTCCTCCGCGCAAGCGCCAAGCGGACACCTCGTGTTCCCGCCGCCCCATCATCCAGTGGTCACGACTTTTTGTTCGCCATCGCCTGCAGTCGATGCACGCCCGCGCTTATCCAGGCCGTCACCGCCCTCGACGAAAGCTCCGCGGCCGGCACACCTGCCGCCTCGTCCTCCTCCTCATCCCCGCCGCTCGCACCGAGCAACGGGCACGCCGCAAACGGTCGCGACGACGAGGAAGACGAAGACTACGACGACCCGTGGGCGCGCGCGCGTGCGGCTCTGGCAGACTCGCAGTAAAGTGTTTCCACACCACCACCACCACGCCCAATCAGTCACTCCACTTATCCTCGTCGTCACTACCCATCGCTTCCCGTCGTGACGCCGTGAGATCTGCAAGACGCGCTGTGTTGTCTTGCATCATCGTCGGAATCAGGCGAGGAGAGGCTGGCAGAGGCACGTCGTTGCCCTTGAACGCCTTCGCAACCGCGATTCGCTGATCGTCTTCGGACATTCGATCGGCGACAGACTTGCGCGTCTCACGGAGTGCAAGCTCGTCGAACGTCGCGGCCATCGATTGCGCGGTGACGATCCGGACCTTCACATCCTCTGGAATTGCACGACCCTTGTCGGTTTTCGAGACATCTCGAATGACCTGACGCAAGTACCGAGCAGCCTCCGCGAACGTTGGCTTGTAGCGCCCCACAGAAGCCGTCGACGCTGCGGGTGCCGCACCTCGCGCACCCGCAGCACCATCCTTGAAATCATCCTCGTCGCCCTCTTCGATGCGCGGTCGCTCGACCTCCCCACTGCCCACACCCTCGCCATCGATACCCAGGAGCGCGCGGGCGCTAGTCGCCATATCCTTTACGGTCTTCTTGAGCGACTTAAAGCCTTCGGCAATACTGTCGAGGTATGCGCGCGCACCTCCAGCCGCGGTCGGTTTTCCGTCCGTTGCGGGTACCGGCGGAGCCGCGGGTGGGACCCCGGGCGTGGCGCTGAGCGGTGGTGCGGCGGGGATACTGCCGCCCGTCGCGGGCACGGGTGGCGCGGCGGGAATCCCGCCAGCGGTCGCGGGCACGGGTGGTGCGGCGGGCACGGGTGGTGCGGCGGGGATCCCGCCGCCCGTTACAGCCCCTCCGCCAGCCGTTGGTAGCGGCGGCGCAGGAGGTGCCCCAGGCGTAGTCGACGAAGCGCCTTTGACTCCGCCACTACCCGCGACCACGCTCGCCCCTCCAGCACCGCCGCCACCACCGCCACTGTAGCCGCCGCCACTGTAGGTAGTGCCACTGTAAGTGGTGGCACCACTGCCGCTGCCCCAGGTGACGACGCGTCCACCACCACCATCATCACCATCGCCATCATCACCGTCGTCTTCCTCCTCCTCTTCGTCAGCAGAGAGATCAGCACCGGCGACAGCGGCGATGTGGTAATGCGGCACGTAGTGATCGACATCGCACCCATCGATGCCGCACATGTCCACACGCATCCGGTGGTTGGCGGACTCAGGACCCCGAATCCCGACGGGCATCATGGACTCGAACAACACACCAGCCTCGAACCGCGTTCGTGCGAGGCGCTCCTCAAGCGCCACCCACGCCGTCGAGTTGGGAGACGGAATGATCGCACGCTGCTCGCCCGGCACGTGCATACCGCGATGTCGAGTTGTCGGACGCGAGTTGTGCGTGCGGTCCACGAACGCGAACGGGGTCCAGTGGTACGGGTCGCTTGGTGTGAGGCCCGCCCTAAAACCCGGGATGGGCGTGTTGGTCGCCAGCGCGCGCGCATCCTCGAGCTCCTTCCACCGCCGCTCGAACCGATCGGCGCTGGCGCGCGCGCGAAGCAAGTACGACTCGCGGCGGTAGCGCTCGTACTCCGCCACACTGCCACGGATGCCGGGTGGAAAACACACACTGGACGGCACGACGCCCGTGAACGTGGTGAGCGGGTCGGGCCACATGTTTCGCGCTGCCGACGGACCGAGGGCGCGGAGACGCGCGTAGGCGCTCTGCGGATCGACAGGAGCCTCCACTCCGAGGTTGTCGAGTGCCGGATGCGCCTCCCTGCGCGGCGCGGAGCCTTGCAGCGCGCGAAGAAGCTCGGAAAGCCACTGCGCGCCCGTCTCGGTGTACACGCGGATCGTCGGAGTGGTTTGCACCACGCAGACCTCCAGCACGCGCTTCGCGTAGGCGACGAGCTTCACGTACACCGGCCACAGCGTGGTGGCGCCCTCGTTGCGCGCGCGAGTGCTGTCTCCTCCAAGCTTCTCGAGGACCTCGATGCGCGCGAACAGATTGCTCACACACGCGTCGAGCACCTGGAGCGGAAGTACGGCGCCCAATGTCGCGGCGATGCCTCCAAAAAAGCACATGGTAAGGTCCGTGAACCCGCGCTCGTTTTCTGCGAGCGCGTCGCTCACGTACCGCATGTTGCGCAGAATGGCCTCAAACGCGACCATCAGCAGCATTCCCTCGTGTTCCGCCGCTCGTAGCGAAGCCTCCAAGACCGTGTACGCGTGCTCACCCGTCACGAGATCCACCGGAACATCCACACCAGCGTAGACTTGCGTCAGGGGATCCCACACCATGTTTGGGTACGTCCCAAGCGCGCCACCCGCGCCACTCACCTCGGCATTCCTGTCGAGCAGACCCGACACGATGCGACACGCACGGCTGACACTGTCTGGCGTGTTGTTATCGTAGTCCATCCTCAGCACGCGGGTCTCACAGAACGCGGTCGCGATGTTCAGCACGCGCCGCTGGTCGTCGCTGATGATGCGGTTCGGGGATGTGCGCGGCAGCAGGCGCTCGAGAAGCACGATGGCGCTGTCGATGATACCCGTCAGTTCGTCCTCACCGACACCGCCGGTGCTCATCAGATGGTAGCAGATCATGTTGTGGTGCCACATGTAGCCGCGCAGCACGGCCACCGAGCTCGCGCACAGCAGCCGACGCGCGTCGAGCATCCCGCGAGAGATCGGGTTGCGCGCGTTGGCGTCCATCAGTGCGAGCGCGGGTTCGATCCACAGGTGCGGCTCGACGAAGCCGTTGGGGTTGCGCACCGAGGCGAGCGCGCTGTTGTCGAGCGTGGCGCCGGAGAGGGTGCTACCGAGAAGGCGCACGTACTCGTCGATCGCGTTGTCGGCATGGGGGCGCAGCGAAGCGTCTCGGAGTGCGAGCTTCATGTACTCGTCGTTCGTGGGTGGCGCGGGTGGAAGCACCACCGTGTCCGGTGGCCCGGTTGGCTCCGCTACGACGCGCGCCATCGTGGCGGCGCGGCGGGGCGGCGGGGGCGGCGTGCGGGGAGGTGGCGATGTGAGGCACAGACGACCCTGGTGTGTTGTTCATACCGCACCACCCACCCGCGCCCACACCAACCACACGCCTCTCGCACGAGTCAGACCGGCGGCGCGATCCAGCGGTCGTGGTCGCACCGAAGCGACAAGCGACCCCACGTCTGGCGCGCGGCCAAAAGACCGGTGTCGAGTTCGGGCGGAATCACGCGCGTCCCGCACACCATCACGACAATATCCACGCGACTGTCTGCGGTGTCTCGCGCTGCCGCGTACGCACACGCGCCCTCGACGCCCGCGATCGCGTTCCGCACCGCCTCCGCGCGACGCGCGACGCACGTATTGTAGATTCCGGTCGCGCGCCTCGCTCGCGCTGCGGCCTCGTCGCGCGCGTGCTGCTCGCCGTCGCTCTCGTCTTCGCTCGGGGGGCTCGGCGTCGCGACGCGGGTGTAGACCGCGAGTGAGGCTGCCACCGACACGAGCGGAAGTGTGGGCACCAGCGTGTCCAGCGTGAGGCGGCGAAGCGAGGTGAGCGACGCGCGCGAAAGCGCCGTGCGCGTGTCGATCATCAGAGGCACGCGAAGGACTCGCAGCAGAGCGCACAAATCCACCGCCGTGGCTACGTAGGCGTCCACAGACATGCCAGAGAGCGCAATTGCGTCGGCAGTCAGCTCGAGGTGCACGAGGCGCGCAGCGAACGACGCCCAGGCCGAACTGGCCACGCAGCCCGATGCGTGCACCGCACCGGAAGCCGAGAAGGCGCGCAGCGCCACCTCCTCGAGCGCGGGACAGCTCCGCGCGACATTGGTCATCGTGGACGTGCGAAAGCCGTGGCGGTGCACGCTCGCCGAAAGCGATTCGAGTCCCGGAACCGCGCGAAACACGGCAGCAGGCGGCTCAATGTGCGAAAGCCACACGAGCCTGCGCAGTGTGGCGCTGTTGCGCGCCAGGATGCGCACGATCGACGCGCTTGCGTCCTCCGTCGTCGCGGCAGGTGCGCTGGAAGACGACGACGAGGAAGAGGACTCGGAAGGATCCATGCTGACCGCGAGATCGAGCGAGTCGTGCATGTTGCTGTCGACCACGAAGCAACGCAGCTTCAGCGCGGGAAGGTGAAGGGCGGGGTCCGCGAGCGCGAGCGTCATTGCGGCACTCCAAACAGCGCCGCTGGTGTGCGAGCGGTCGCTGGAGTAGTCGAGGTGCTCGATGCACGAGGTTTGGAAAAGCGCACCCACAGAGGCGCGCACGCTCATCCCGACGGCCGCGAGCGAGACGTGCGCGTCCTGGTGCACGGCGAACGAGTTGCGAATCTCGAGGTGGCGAAGGCGCGTAGCACGCGCGATGAGCGGAAACATGAGATGCACGTCCGCGACACCGTCGAGGCAAAGGTGCGCCAGGAAAGCGCACGCGCCAATTGCGGGCGGGAGAAGCACCATCGACCCCACACCAGGAGGCACGCGCACCGTAAGCTGCGACATGCAGCGCGAAGACGCCATGATCAGGCGCGCCAGCGCCTCGGTGTACATCGACCCGTGAAAGTCGTCTGGTCCAACCACGACCTCGCTCTCGCCCGATTCGGAGTCCGTGTCGCTCTCTTCGTCGCGCGGCGACGCGCTGCGCGGGGACGGGTTCGAGCGGCGCGATCGCGCCTCGGCGTAGAGGGGCCGGTGGTCGATCCACTGGTACTTGCCGTGCGAGCGACCCCACACGGGCTGATGCTCTGGCGCCACGACGCTCGCGTCCGCGACCAGAGTGCGCAGCGTGAGCGACCCAGTGCTCCCCGCTGCCCCCGCGTGCGTGCGCGACGCGTTGCGACACAGCGCCTCGCACACGAGCATCTGCAGGTCCGTCGGCACGTACGCGCGCATGACAAGCTCCGACAATGGCGGCCTCGCGCTTGCCACCACTCGATCCGCATCTGGAAGGCAAAGTTCGCTTTGCACGTCGGGCGACAACGTGTCCTCCAGCAAGCGCGCGAGGCGCTCGGGATCCGGATCGACCTGGTAGCTATCGTCGTTGGCGCGCGACGCACCCCGCGCGGCGTAAGGCGAGCGGCGCGGCGAGGCGGTGCGGCGCGGGCGCACTGTGCGCGAGAACGCCGGGCTCGACGACGATTGCGACCCGCCCTCGCCCGCGGAGGCGGCTGCTGAACCGGGCGCGGCAGCACGCTCGGGTGTTTCCTCGCGCGCGCTCTGAGGCGGGGCCTCTGGGGCGAGGCGCTTGGCGCCGCGTGTCGCAACCGGCGACGCAGGGGCACTGGCGGGCGCGGTGGGTGGGTCGTCAGCACCGATGTCCATGTCGAGCACCACACTCACGTCTCGAAGATCGGGCTCGTCCGAATTCGATTCACGAAGCACCGCCAGCGCGGTGCGAATCCCATCCCGCACGCGACGAAACACGTCCACCATCACCCCCACGCGCCCTTCGAGTTGTGGCCCACCCGCGCGCGCGCGCCTCACTCCGCCCCCGACGCCCACGCCACCGTCGACTGGTTGTCGTCGTCCTCCCACGGCGAGGTGTCCATTCCGCCCACCATCGCGGACCCCCCGGGCACGCTCGCGGCCATCGCCGCGGCCGCAGCGGCCTCGCGCGCCTGCACCAGCCGCATCTCCTCAAACGCCAAGAGAACCGACGCGTACGTCATGTCGCGCGTCATGTAGCGGTACGCGCGCGCGAAGAGACGAAGCGACGCGTCGGTGATCGGCTCCTTCGGCTGCGTTCGAAGCTCGCTGTACAGCATCCGAAGGAACGCGCGCACACTCGCCTGGTCGGGCAGCCCGCTCGCGAACGCAAGCGAGGGTGTGCTCTGGACGGCACGAAGCAGCGCCTCCCACGCCGTAATCTCACCCACACCGCTCAGAAAGTGATGCTTGTCGCAATTGTCGCTCCCCACGATCACACACATCGCGACGAAGATGTTGCGTGGGATCCGGCACTGCGACTCGATGTGTCGGTACAAAAGGTCGAGTCGCCACCCGTACTGCTTCGCGATGGGCTCGTGCGTGTTGACCCACACGAAACGCATCGTTTCGCGGCCCCGAACGGTTCCGAGCACATTGAGCGCCATGTCCGTGTCCGACGTGTAGACGACACACTGCGTGCTGTTGCGCTCGGCAGCGCTCAACAAGCACTCGTCGAGCTCCGCAATGTGTCGCGCAATCTCGCAATCGGCCTCTAGCTCCCACGCGTGTGGCTTCGGTGCAGTCGCGCGAGGTCGCACCGGCTCCCACGCCTCCGCGAACGCCGGGCGGCGCCACACCGTGTCCGAGCCGGTTCGCTCCCACGGAAGCACGTCGTCGCGCCGCGGGTCGTCGTCCTCGTCCTCGTCGTCACCACCGCCCTCGCGCGGCGCGGCAGGCAGGTCGCCGAAATTGGCAGTCTCCCACATCTTGTGCACCAAGTAGGGCACGCGCGCCCTGGGCTCAAAGCACAGCACGCGCGGTGCCTCAGCAGGCACAAACTCGCCACACAGAACGTCCAGGATCACACGCACGTTGGTGGGTACGGCGACGCGGCGCGCACGATCACCAAGGAAGCGCAGAAACGACATCCACGCCGTAAAGTCTCCCGCGTGCTCGTCCACGAACGTGGTGTTCTTGGACTTGTACATCCGCCGCATATCGAGCAGCGGCTCCACAGGCTTGTAGCCCTTCGTCAGGTCGAACGGATCCACGGGTTCGCGCACACCGTCCGAGGACACCAGTGTGTTCAGCGGGTACGGTACCGCCGGCTCCCGCCCCTTGCGCTCGTCCGCCGCCGCCTGCGCCGCCGCCCGCTTCGCGTGCGTCGCCGCCTTCAGGTGACCCGCCACCAGCGCTCCGTCGGGCACCGAGCCTGCGGCGCCGCCCCCCGTCCCACCAAAGACTGCCGACGCGTGCTCGCGGTCTGTCGCGTAGACGTCGAACGCCGCGAGGTCCTCCGCCGACGTGCCCGGCACCGGGCGACGCGCCGCACTCTGGTGGTCCGCCACGAACACGAACGTGAAGCGCTTCGGCGTGATGAGCGATGCGGGCGATGACGAGCTCGACGAGCTCGACGAGCTTGACGAACTGGAGGAAGCTGCCGCGGCCGCCGAGACGCGCTGCGCGTGCGAGCGCACAATAAACAGCATGTGACCGAGCCTCGCGCCCAGCGTCACGTTGAAGATGTCGTCCGGCCTCGCGACTTCGTTGACCGCCGAGACACGGAGCGAGGTTTCGAGATCGCTCAGCAGCACGACGTGGTCCACCGCGGGCGCGAATGGAACCATGTGCATCTCCTTGAAGGTCATCGCCGGTGGGCCCCCCACCCTCGCGACAAGCTCGCCGTGGTCGTCGAGCACAGCCGTCTCACGCATCTCCGCCGCTCCAGGCACGAGCAGCGTCAGCGCCTCGTTCAGTTTCTTGATTCCCATCACAGGCGCGCGCACGACGCAGCGAGGTGGGAAAGGGGCGCTCGGGTTGTGGCACGTACCACCCTCGCGCCGACCGCAGACCCACTTCCGCTCACAGATTTTGCACTCCAACCCAGGATTCGGTTTACTCACGAGACGCCCGCCACTTGCGCGTCCGTATCGGTTTTGCCAAAATTTGTGGCTTGTGGGGATCCCGGAGGCGGTCGCGCGCGAAAACGCGTGCACGCGTTTCTGCGCAAAGTTGCGCCTGGGATCCCCACAAGCCACAAATTTTGGCAAAATCGGCTGAATTCAAAACGGACGTGTGCGTGTGAGAAAATCGATACACGGGTGCGCGATTCCAGCGGTGGGACTGTGTGCTTGGGTGCCACAACCCGCGCACCCTCATGGGCGGTGCCGAGTCGTCGAAACCGACCCCACCCTCGGTGTACATCCAGGGCTACGACCTGCACGATGCATTCGAACGGTTCGAAAGCCTATTCAACTCCGGCGACCGCGTGTGGATGGACCGCAAAAAGCGTCTGACGAACCTTTATCACTCGAAGTATGCTGCTTTCCGCCGCCATTTTCAACACGGTCACGAGCTACCCGTCGAGAAACAGTTCACGGAAGTACAAGATGTACTCGACAAAATGTGGGCGCTTTTGCGCGAATGCGAGGAGGCGGCGCCCGAGATCGCGAATGAAACCAAAAAAAACGCGTAGCGCGCCACCACGCCCGTGACCTCGCCAACCAACACACACGCGCGCCTCAGCACTCCGGGAAGCGCATCGTCATCTGCCGGAAGCACTCTGCCGACTCAGGGTCACCCGCGGGGCGATCCGCGAGCCGCAGCATCCGCTCACGGGCAGCCTCCGGCACCGTGAAGGCGACTGGCGCCCCCTTGAGGTACACGTTCACACGCCCACCCCCGCACCGGTACTCACAGGGCGTGAAGTGTGGGTAGAGGGCGTAGCCGTCCCACACGAACCACATCGGCGCGTCGGCGGCCAGCTTGAGGTGTGCGCGAAGTGCGGCTTGCAGCTCCGACAGCCTCTTGTCGCTGTAGCCGACAAAGTTGCGCACGACGCGTCCGTCGTCGAGGTGGAAGTCGAAGATGCGCACGCCCTCGCGCACCATCGAGCGGGTCAGAGGCATCCTGGGCGGCGACGGGCGGGCGACTCGGGGCGGTTGGGGTTGTGGCGGGCAGGCGGGCGACCAAAAAAGGTAGCGCGCCGCGCAAAGACCCCCGTCGAGCCACGAGATTCGAGCACGGGTGGCGGGTGGCGGAGCCGAAGCCCGCGAAGGGCGCCGGGGAGGGCCCGTTCGAAATCCCCCTCCTTTCCAGGACGCGAGATTCGAACCCCCGACGCCGCCTCTCTCTCAACACCCACCCCATCCCGACTGCTCTCTACCTCCCGATGGCTTTTGAGAGGTGCCGTTGGATTGCCTTTTCTATCCGCCAGACTCAATGCGCTGCGCACCCGGCCTTTTATTCTACTTCCGCAGACTATACCCGACCACCACCTCCCACACTCACTGAATCTCCATCTCCATCAGTAGCATCACGCGCGTGGCGCACACCACCAGAATGTCCATCACGCGCGCGACGCCGCTGAGATCGTCCCGCCGCAAATTGCACCGCGTGCGCGCCGCCTTGCGCAAATCGCCGCGATTGAGGGCAGCGACGGACCCCACCGCCTGGGGGTACCTGGCGTGGAGCGCGCGAAGGTTGCGAGCGATGTTGCGGATGTTGAACGGGTCGAGACCAATGGCCTCGAGTTCGCTCGGGTTCTCCATCTTGCGCTCCGTCGTGGTCATCGCACAAAGAACGGCGAGAAAGAGCCCGAACGTCCAACTCTCGCGGAGGTTGTCGTCGTCGTGAGGGAAATGGTCGGCGTACGCAGCGTAGAAGATCACGACGGTTGCATTGTTGTTGTCCGACTCGACCCGCAAAGCCTCGATGGCACGATCCTCGTTGATGTGCGACTTCCGAAGATTGCCCAACAGGGACTCGAACGACGACCACACGTAGGGGTAGATTCGGGTGTCGACTGCGCGCGCGATGGCGCTCTTCACGGCAGTGTCAACTTCTGCGTGCGTCGGAAGCGCGTTGGTGCCGTCGCGCGCGGATCCCAAAATCACGCGCACGCTCATAGCGGGGTTGGGCGACACGGACGCTTGAAATGTGACCAATCTTCGTAGGCACACTCGCACGACACACACCCACCCGCTTCGACCCAACCCTCGATGCAAAAATCCGTGAGCTCAGAGACGGTCCAGCTCCATCACTGGGGGTGCGCCAAGCCCCACACCGCCCGTCGAGGCGGCGCTGCTCGCGCCAGCCGCACCCCCGGACGAGTCGGCGGTGGTGGTGGCAGAGCGCGCGCTGGCTTTGGCTTCTGCGTGCTGAGTGCCGACATTGCCGTGCTCGGTGCCTCGCGTGTGGGTTTGGGCGACGCGCGAGTACTCCATCCCGGAGCCAAGCTGCACAACGCCCATCGAATCGGAGGCGGTGGTGCGGTACAGTTTGTAGCGCGCTTCGCGTCGCACGATGTCGGGGATGAGGCGATTCACGGCGTAGGCAATGCAGAACGCGATGAGAATCGACATGGTGTAGGAAAGGCGCAGCGCGAGGGTAATCATGGTGACGGACCAGATGGAACCTACGACCACGACCGTGACACCGGAGTCGGCGTGCTCCTGCACAACGTGGAGCCCCACGAGGACTCGCACGACCGTCAGCAAATGCACGGCGAGGCCGGTGTGGTACCAGGGCATCAGGAAGACTTCGTCGACCACGGCGTGCGGCGGCACGGGGAAGGCGGTAGGGATGGAGCACGCGAGCGCCACCGCACACGCGATGACAAGGCGCTTGCCGAGTCGGTTGGAGCCCACTCGAAAGCCCACCGCGAGGAAGTACAGCAGGTAGGCGAAGTCGATCACCATCATCCACTGCGAGACGATTCGCAAGCGGCTGTGCCCGTTGGTGGGGTGGTGCAGCGAGTCGGTGAGCGCTTGCGAGAAGACGGCGCCCCAGTCGCGGTACGACGGGATGGAAAGCAGGACCTCGGCGTCGCGCGTGCTGTTCTCGTAGCCCGTGAGTGTGCCACCATACTGCACGTGTTCGAGCGCGACCGCCGCGCCCACCACGACGGCGAGCGAGACGAGGAGCGCCGCGAGCCGGATGGTCGAGCGCACGGAGCTTGGCGCGGTCTGCATGGGTCTGGGGGGGGCGAGGGGCCGGGGTGTGTTGAATTGTGCGCGTGTGTGTGCGAATCAGTGGCATCGTTCACACCCACCCCAACACCCGTCGCCCGCACGCCATCCCCGTCGCGCGAGGGGTGCTACCCCATCCAGCCCGCCTCTTCAACCCCGCGCACTCGCGCGCGCTCGGGCGCCATCCACGCATGCACCGGCTCGCTCACGCGTCGGGGTCCTCGTCGCTCTCCTCCTCCGACTCCTCCTCCTCCTCGTCCTCCTCCCCCGACTCGTCCTCAGGCTCCGCCACGTCGTCGCCGTCGTCACTGCCACTCTCCTCGTCGTCCGTGGAGGCGGCGGACGCGGCAGCGGAGCCAGACGCGAGCTTCTTGTGGTACTTCTCGCGGCGCGAGGCTCGGCGCGAGCGCGCAAGCTCCAGGAGACGCGAGAGCGAGCGCATCCGCTTGCCACTGCGCTTGATGGTCGCGAGCATCGTGGTGCGATCGCTGAGGCAAAGGCGCACGCCCGTGTCGATGGCGTCGCTGTCGATGGTGCTGTGGTTCGCGGGCGAACTCGCGACGGCGAGCAGGGCGCCGCGCATCACCTCGGCCGCGAACGCAGAGGCGGCAACTCGCGCGAGCCCCGCCGCTGCGGGCGACACGGTGGTGATGTTGTGCAGCCCGAGCTGGCGCGAAATGGCGCGGAGCGCGATGGAGGCGTGGCGGCGCTTGGGCTTGCTGCGGTTCGAAGACCGACCTGACTCGGGCGGTGCGCCGACACTGGACCCATTGCTGGTCTTGGCGATCGACTTCTTGGCGGCACGCGGGGCGGCCGACGAAGATGATGACGACGACGACGAGGAAGAGGGGGTGGGGGCAACAGTGGCACTCATGGGCGGGGAAAGAGAAAGAGAGGGCGGGTGGTTGAGGTGTGGCGCGACGCGACGGGTGGATGGAGATGTGGCACGCAGCCCGCCCACCCGCACTCTCACGGCCCGGCGCTTCCGGTCGCGCCGACCTCGGCGACAGGGCGCGCCGCGCGAACCTCGACGTAGCGTCCGGTCGCCAGACGGTCCAGAAGGGCGACCCGCTCGGAGGTAGGGTAGGCCATGATGTCCATCACGGTGGGCGCGTCGGAGGGGCGAAAGTTGTCGAGCCGCGAGTCCTCCACCGGCACCGCGATGCGCCTCGTGCGCGCGTGCGCGCCAAGAGGAACGCGCATCACGTGTCGCGTCGAGGTGGACACTCGTGTGTCGAGTGGAATGGAGGGCTCGTCGGGCGGAAGCGCGCGTCGCCGCGCTTCGATCACACCCACGATGCACGCCCGATCTTGGTCGGTGGCCGCCACGAGGCCCTGCAGCTGCGCCGTCGACTGCCCCGCCTTGTGGCGCGCCGCGTAGTTGATGCTGACGCGCACGTGGAGACTGCGGTTGCCACTGTACTCGTACAGAATCTCGTCGCTGCGCAGACTGAAGAGCGTGCGGAGCACGTAGGCTGCGAGCCGGGCGGTGCGAACGCACGCGGACCACGAGCGGTTCCAGCACACCTCGCACATGTCGCGCGCCGAAGGACTGCACGCGCAACCCTCGATGGGCTTCCCGTTCGCGTCAACGCGCGTCTCCATGTCCACGTCAACGGTGAAGGGGCGCGCCACGACCACGGTGCTCGCCTCGCCTCGCCCGTTCGTCGCGATGTAGCGCGTAGCGCCCGTGTGGATGGCCACCACGTCCTTGGTCACCAGATAGTGGCGCAGCTGGCCGGCCGGTACGTTGACCCACTGTCCCGCCACACCAATCTGCACGCGGATGTCGCAGTGACGCAGAATGAAGTTGTCGCGCGGCGCACCCTCGGGCATCGCGGTGTGGTCGGGAACCGTTTCGGCCTGCAATTGCGCCAGAAAAGATACCCCAATCGCCGACCACACCGAGCGGTGGTACTCGGCCGCCTTCATCCACTCGCGCACAGGCCCAGCAGGTTCGCGCACGGGAACCACCTCCTCCGGCACAGGAGAACCCTCAGAAGCGGCGGCGGCCGCCCCGAGCGGCGCCTCGGTAGCGACGGGGCCGCTGGTAGGCTCGACGCGCGCCGTAGACGAGGCGGGGACGGACATGCGCGGTGTGCGAGGAAGACTGGGTTGTGGCCCGGGGTTCGGGCGCGCGCCTTGTCACCCTCGAACGACTCACGGATTTTTGAATCCACGATGGGGTATAGAGAGCGCGCGCGCAAACGCACACACCCGCCACAACGTCGCTGTGCGAAAATGCACCTCACGTCGCTCACGTCTTCGCGCTTTGCGCTGCAGACCATCCTGCACGGTCTTTCCGTTGCGATGACTCTGGTGGTGGCCATCTTCTCGATGATCGGACTGGTGCGCGAAAACGCGCATCTGATGACACCACTCACGGCCATCTGGTTCCTCTCTTCGCTCACCATCATCAGCACGGCTGCCAGCGCGCTCGATTGGTACCTCGGGCGCGTCACGCACATCGATCCCGCGGCTGTGTCGCCCGAGGTGGCGCTCAAGCGCGAGACGTTTCGCCGCGTCACAGCCGCGATCGTGGTGTGGAGCGCCGTGCAGACCACGCTCACGCTGGCGATGGTGAGTGTCTACGTGAAAACCTACGGCTACGACGACCCCTTCGCAGAAACGCCAAACGAACGCGTACGCTGCTCCAGGGTGCACGCGTGGCAGCGGATGAACGAAATTTCCTTCGTCTCCTCGTCGTTCGTTCTCGTTATGACCGCGATGGTCTACTCGCTCGCGTACCTGCATCATCTCTTCGACATCGTACCACCCGCCACTCCAGCTGCGAGCACGCCTCTCCTCCCGCCACCCGCACCCGCCGCGCCCCCCGCGCCCGCCGCGACGCCCGCTCCGCCACCCACGCGCTCGCAAGCACTCCAATCTTTGGCACCGCGGGGGCGCGGGCGCAGCTTGTACAGCTACCGCCGGGTGGCACCCGACCCGGGTGTGGAGATGGCAGAGGAGATCGGGGAGCCCTGAAGCGCCTCAGCGCGTCTTTTTGGCGTCGGCTGGGTCACGCGTGTCGCCTGTCGGGTCCTGCGCAGATGCTCGAGATCGCTCGACATCCGCCAGCACTGATCGCTGAAGTGCGCGGAACGTGAGAACGACGAAGAGGATGATGCTGATGGCGATGGCAAGCGTGGGGGTTTGGTACACCAGAAACTTGACCACGGGCACCGTGGAGTTGTACACGTGGCGCGCGGTGTCCGACGCCACACTTGCGTATGTGGCCGTTTGGTGCGCCGCCGCAACCACGGACCGCACGGCAACTTCCGTCTTCGTTTGCGGAGGAAGCTCCTCGAGACTCATGGGATTGCGCGGGTCGTGCTCTCAGGGCGGGGCGGGGTGCACTCGAACGTCGCCGTGGATTGTGTGCGTCGAAATATGAACACACCCCAAGCAGCCCGTGCAACTGCACTCCCCTCTCGCGCGCGCCACACCGCCAACCGACCCGGGTGCCCGTGTATGTCGCGATACTCGGCGCCCTTTACGACACCCGCACGACTGCCTGGAAGTAGCGGAGCGTCGTCCTCGAGCACACCGTACCCGCGGATCCCGCGCGGTGGCACACCCTCAACACCAGGGAGCACACCTGGATCCACCGGCTCACCAAGCGTCGCCGATCGCGTCAGGATGTTCGGGGGCGGCCGCGGCCCCCCTTCGAGCGGTGCCGGTGGCGGTGGTGCCGGCGGTGGTGCCGGCGG